>Ga0315295_10006087_pt1 | contig 10305 bp, 13 predicted proteins | sample YL17G14_0_MG_FD_204453 | JGI IMG/M metagenome (GOLD analysis project Ga0315295, IMG submission 204453) | Sediment microbial communities from Yellowstone Lake, YNP, Wyoming, USA - YL17G14_0 | ecosystem: Environmental > Aquatic > Freshwater > Lake > Sediment | place: USA: Wyoming | collected... | reverse complement strand
CGAAGTGTTCAAGGGGGTATGCGACCTTTATGAAGCCGCTGTTTGCGCCGACCTTCCCGATCCAGAAAACCCTCGCGCGGTAGTGTTTCCAGACGAAATCATTCATGGTCTTGAGCTTGGTCCAGGAGCCGACGCTGCTTTCCGCGGCGAGTGCCTCCGCCACTTTTTCTATTGGCATGTTCCCCTTCGCCCAAGATAAGACGACAAAATCATTCTCCTTTCGGGGCACATATTTCGTATCTATATAGCTGTATCCGCCGTAGGCCATAATTGCACCGGAGAAGGAACGGAAATAAGGAATAAATAGCTAGCGCTTGGGCGCAAGATGGGCGGAAACTATCTTGGCGACCCCGCGGACTCCGTCCCAATCCTTTTCCCATTTATCTATAATTATTCTTTTTTTGAAAAAAGGAGCATCCGTAACGAAGGTTTCCCCTTCCCCGCCCTCAAAGAAGGGATGCACTCCCTTCGCTTTCTGGATTTGGAATTTTGTGCCGAGCAATTCCGGGCCCAAGCCCTCTGCGGAAACCGCGATTATGTATGTTTCAAAATATTCCAAAACTTCGGAATACATCGGCTCTTTTTTCCTCCAGAGCGGGGAATAGGTCGGGATGCCGAGATTCTCCCCTATTTTGTCTATTCTCTGCTTCTGGTAATCGCTGTCTATCGCCCCGGCAAAGATGCCCTGGATATCCAATTCGGAAAGCGTGTTCTCCAGCGCATCCAGTTCCTCCTGCCCCTCATTTGGCTTTACGAATATCTGGGGAAGCCTCATCGCCTCCGCCTGCAATTTTGTCCACTCTATATTCGGGTGGTGGAACATCATCGAGTAGGGCACGGGCTTCATTGTTACGAGAATGGGGGTCCACGCACGCTCAAGGGCACAAAACAAGGAAAAACAGGAATCCTTTCCCCCGGAGAAAAGGCACGCGACCTGCACCTTATCCACCGAAAGTCAGCTTTATCCAGAGCATGAACGCGAGCCCGAGTATGAAGGTGAAAAAGGTGAGGATTTTTGCAGCCCCTTTGGTCTTGTGCACCTCTGGAATAAGGTCCGCACCTGCTATGTAGATGAAGCCCCCTGCGGCGATTGGAAGGAGCATTGAAGCGAACTGTTCTGAGGAAGCTGCGAGGAAGAAGCCGAGCAGCGCCCCTATTATGACCGTGGATTGGGCAAGGAAGGAATAGAAAAGGGCTTTCTGCCTTGTGAATCCGCCATGGATAAGAACACCGAAAATCCCCAATTGCTGGGGGAACTCGTGGCCCATTATTACGAGCGCGGTTGTGATTCCGAGCGGGATGCTGACTATGAAGGCGGCCGCCATCACCAGGCCGTCAATCGTGTTGTGGATTGCGTCCCCCACTATCATCGTGTAGGTGAAGGGGTGGATTTCGCAGTCCTCGCAGTGGTGCCAGTGAAAATACCCCTCTATTGCAAGGAAGGCGACGAAGCCGCCCACTATGAGGATGGACATCTGAAGGGGCTCGAAGAATTCCGAAGCTTCTGGGATAAGGTGGAAAAACGCGCCGCCTATAAGGGCGCCTCCTGCGAAAGCGGTGAGGTAGAATGCAAGCTTCTTGACCATGTCTTCCCTCATATAAAAAGAGAACAGCCCGGCAAATCCCAAAAGTGCATCAAGAAGCGCGACTCCAAGAATCCAGAAGAACAATTCCATGAAAATCCCATCATTCATTTCTATGGAATGTTTTTAACGCTTCTGAGTGCAATTGCTTTGGGATTATAATGAAAAACCTTGTTCTGGCCCTGGTTTTGCTTGCCGCCTCGTTTGCATGGACGAACAACGCGACAACCGCGATGATGAATGCGGAGTACGAATATGCGGCTTGCAACGTGCAGTTCGCGAAGGACTTTGTCGCCATGAGGGAGAATTGCGCGCTTTTGCATGACGTGCCCATGATGGATTCCGCTGATTACATCGCAGACATAGACGAGGCGCTGGGGGATGTGGAACACGCGGCGCGGGACGGGAACCAGCCGGAGTTCGGGGGCGCGATGTGGGACCTGAGGGCCAGGATGCTCTCCCTGGGGCTCGCGGTGCTCGGGGATACCTTTGCGAACAAGAGCGTCGCCTTCGGGAACTGCGTGCGGGAGGATGGGGAGCCCATTAAGGATGCGCTTGAAACGTGCAGGCACGAGGCGATGCGGGCGGGCAAGGATGCGGCAACGGAATACGTTGGGAATGAGATTGAATACGGGAACTCCCAGATTGCGGAGCTGGATGCGATGGGCGCGGACACGATGGGGATGGCGCGAGCCGTGGGGTACGGGGAGGAACTAAAGGCGGACATGGGGCCCGCGTTTGATTCCGGGGACGAGAAGGAGGTTTCCGATTTGTACCAGAGGCACTCGAGGATACTGCTGCTCTTCAGGCTGGAGAAGATGATTTCCGTGATGGATTACGCGGAGCCGATAATCGGGGCCGGAAACAACAGGAACAAGGAGAGGTTGCTGGAGGACATCGCGGACCTGAAGGGGGATACCGAGGATTTGGCTTCGGATTGCGCGTATTCCACCAGCGTGGATGCGAATTATGGATTGAAGAACCTTGAATGCTGGAATGAGGGATTGGCGCTTATGGGAAGGTTCAATTCCCTGCAGGCGGTTTACTGGGGAGGGATTTAGATGAACGCAAAGATACTGATTGTTGTGTTGCTCGCTGTTTCCCTGATGTTCGTGGGATGTGCGAAGAGGGGAGGGGAGACGCCTGCGAACGTTTCCCAGAATACCAGTGGTGCGCAAACCGCCGGGACGCAGGAGACGGACATCGGGGGGCTGTTCAGCATAGACACGGACAAGCCGATGGAAGGGACCGGATACCAGGTTCCAGCGGACGGAGAGCAATAGGTTTTGTGGGGTTAATGCTTATGGCTTATGAGAAATTAGGGAAGGAGGAGCTCATTCTCCGGGATGAGCTGGCGATTGAACGGACTAAACTGGCGGAGGAGAGGACTTACCTTGCGTACATAAGGACCGGGATGACCGTTTCGATGGGCGGGATATTCTTTGTGGGGTATTTCAGGGAAGGGATTTTCTCATATGTGGGGTATTTTGCGCTATTGATTGGGGCAGTTTTCTTCATGTATGGGTTCTACAAGCACAAGAAAACCATGGGGCTCATAAGAAGGATAGTGGGGAGCCTGCACCTGCCTAAGATGAAATAGCTATTTCTTTAGTTTTTCATTCTCTATTTTCATGCAGTGGTCCATAATTGCTTCTAATCCTGCTTTTTTTGCTTTTTCTGCTGCTTCCTCGTTTATGATTCCCAGTTGCATCCAGACTACTTTTGCGCCTACTTTTATGGCTTCATCAACAATGGGCATTACTTCTGCGGAGGGGCGAAAAATATCCACTATCTCAGGTTTCTTGGGGAGCTTGGAAAGGGATTTGTAGCATTTGTGCTCCCCGATTTGGTCGGCGAATGGATTTACTGCGTAGGCTTCGAATCCATGTGCGAGAAGGTACTCGAAAACCATCCGGCTGTCCTTGGAAGGGTCGCGGGAGACTCCGACCACTGCGACTATTTTGAATTTCTTCAGTATTTGCGGAATCTCCATCAAACCGCCTTTTTTAGTTTCTTCATTCGTTCTACAAACTCTTCCGCGATTTCAAAAATATCGTTCGCGATTATTTCCGAATATTCGTAATCGTAGTCAGCTGCCTGCCTCGCGCCCATGCAGGTCTTGAAATCTGAAACATAACGGCTTTCCAGCTTGCCTTTCTTGGATAGAAAATCCAGAAATTCGCCAACCGCAAAATGGGTCTTCTCCCTGAAGCCCATCAGGAACATTATGCCTTTTGCGGAATGGAAAACCGCATAATATGCCTTTACTATTGTCCACTTGTAGTCCTTTTCCTGAAAAGCGGTTTCGGCGCGCCCCAAATCGTAATCCGCCTCGTGGAACTCCTTTTCAGCAAGGTCCTGCGCAGGCTGGATTTTCTGTACGTAATTCGCCTTTACAAGCTCCTCCAGGTCCATCACATCAGCCGTATGCGGTCCTTCTCCAGCCTCTCATAAAAAGCTTTGTCCTTTCGGGCAAGGGCCGAATACTCCAAGAAAGTGAAATATATCGCCGCGAGCTTTTCCATCCCGCCAAATTTTCCGAGAACTTCTGTCCTCTTAAGATTTCCTATGAACAGCAGGTCTATATCGCTGTCTTCCATATCCTCGCCCCTTGCACAGGAGCCGTAAAGGTAGACCTCCACTCCGCTTCCCTTCAGCTTTTCAAGAAGTGGCATTACCCTATCCAAGTTGAGCAGGATCTTTAGCTGTTTCACGACCGGATTGCTGCGGTTGAGGGAGTATTGCTTGGTCCGCCCCGCCTCCTCCATCCCGAGCAAGCCGGCTTTGAGCAGCTCCCGCAGGCCGTCCAGAATGCCTTTTCGGTAAATCTTCAGCTCCTTGTCAAGAAGCCCAGCATGAATCTTCTTAGTAGGATGCTGCAGGAAATAATCCAGGAGTGCAGACGTGTTCCATCTTTTCAATAGTTCTATTGAACGAACCATATAGTTCACATTTAGATACTTATGATTCTATTTAAAATACTATATGGTTCGTTGAAAGATACTATCCAAAGAACATCGTTTTGCTCGGAAATACCATGTACTTGTGTCCACCCATTGATTTTTCTCCCAGCGGTGCGTTTCCTTTTTAATTACATTCATTTTAGAAGTATTAACTGTTTCTTATGGTTCAGGTAAAGCGAGCCCTGCTCAGCGTGTTTGAGAAGGAAGGCATTGGCGAGCTTGCGAAATTCCTGCATGCGCACGGAGTGGAAATCATTTCCAGCGGCGGGACCGCGAGGGCGCTCTCAGAAGCCGGCATACCCGTGGTTGAGGTCTCTTCCCTTACCGGTTTCCCTGAGATGATGGAAGGGAGGGTGAAGACTCTCCACCCAAAAATACATGGCGGGATTCTTGCTGATAGAAGGAAGAAGGGGCACCTGGAAGAGGCGCAGAGGCTCGGAATCGGGCTGATTGATTTGGTGGTGGTGAACCTTTACCCGTTTGAGAAGGTGGTGGCGAAGAACGCGCCCCACGATGAGATTATTGAGATGATAGATATTGGAGGGCCTACCCTTGTGCGGGCTGCGGCGAAGAATTACAAAGGCGTTGCGGTGGTCGTGAGGCCGGAGAGATATGCGGAGATAATGGAGGAGATTGGGAAAACGGGGAAAATAAGCGAGAAAACGAGGGAAGCGCTCGCGCTGGAGGCGTTTGAGCACATTTCCCATTATGATATTGTGATTGAGGGCTATTTACGGAGAGCTTTTGGATTGGGAGGGGACTTCCCGGAAGTGCTGAACCTCTCCTTAAGGAAATTGCAGGATTTGAGATATGGTGAGAATCCCCACCAAAAGGCTGCGTTCTATAAGGACCCGAAGTTCTTCCAGCCATGCGTGGCGAGCGCGGAGCAGCTGCAGGGGAAGCAATTGTCCTACAATAATATACTGGATGCGAATGCTGCATTCGAGCTGGTGAAGGAGTTTGAGGAGCCCACCGCGGTGGTGGTGAAGCACAACAATCCGTGCGGGGTTGCCTCGCATGAGGATATTGCGGAGGCGTATAGGATTGCCAAATCCGTGGACCCGGAGGCGGCATTCGGGGGCGTGATTGCGGTCAATACTGAGGTTACCCTAAAATTGGCGAAGGAGATCACTTCCACGTTTGTGGAGGTGGTTGTGGCTCCGGCCTACTCAAAAGAGGCGCTCGTGGAATTCAAAGGAAAAAAGAATTTGCGCGTGATGGAAGTGAAGGACGGGAATGTGAAGAGGCAGCCGTACAGGGAATACCGGTCCGTGGTCGGAGGGCTGCTGGTGCAGGATGCGAATGTCAAATTATTCGAGGGCGAGCCGAGGGTTGTTTCAAAGAGGGAGCCTACTCCCGCGGAACGGGAATCCCTCTATTATGCGTGGAAGATCGCGAAGTATGTGAAATCGAATGCGATTGTTTATGCCCGGGGAAAACGTGCGGTGGGGATTGGCGCAGGGCAGATGAAGAGGATTGATGCGGCGAAACTCGCGGCGATGATTGCGAGGTCCTTCGGGGAGAATTTGAAGGGCGTGGCGATGGCCAGCGACGCCTTTTTCCCCTTCAGGGACGGGATAGATTATGCGGCTTCTCTTGGAGTTACTGCCATTATTCAGCCTGGAGGCTCGATAAAGGATAATGAAGTGATTAAGGCGGCGGACGAGCACGATATTGCGATGCTGTTTACGGGAATAAGGCACTTCAGGCATTAATGCCTCTAACGGGGCCTTCGTGCTCGTTTTTCAGTGACTGCGCGGATTGCTTCGCGGATCATGGCCTTCGGGACATAGCGGTACCTTTTCCCGCGGTACGCATACGCCCGGCAGGCACAGGAACCCTTCACTAGTTTGCTGCACCCAAAACAGGCGCTCGAGCGCATGCTTTTCTTCCCGCCAACCAGATTCTCTATATCCGCGCCGTTTATCAGGATTGAGTTGGACTGCGCAAGTTTTTTCGCCGGGAGTTTCGTGGCCTTGAAAAGGACGCTGACGCCCGATTCCTTGAGCGCTTTGCGCAATTCCTGCACGGTTTTTTCCACGTTCTTGTCCGTGACCCTGCACCTGCTGCATGTTTTCCGGTCAAAATACCTGAATTCAATGTGCAGCTTCTTTGTCATATTCATATTCCTCAGCCAAAGTACGTCATTAGTGGCAGGCTACTGGCATTCCACCGAGTCTATAATCTTGTCCACCATGTCCTTCTTGCCGGCATAGGTGTCCCTGCCGCAACCTATGATTGTTATGTAGACGTTGTTGCCCTCGCAATATAGCATCTTTATGGAGCCTTTGTACTGCGCGGTTTCGTTGCTGGCACGCACTTCGAAATTTGCAGTGGATTGCCCAACATACTCATTCTCTATTGCCAGGCCGTTCACGTTCTCCCACGTGCCCTTTATGTAAGTGATGAAGTTGCTGAAGGAGGGCTGGCCCCCTATTTTCATCACGCTTATCTGGCAGCCCTCGGAAGCGACCTTGAAGATTTCGTCCCCTTGCGTCTGGAGCACAGTGCCTGCGGGGTATGCCATGCTGAACTTATCATCTGTGAAGGTTTCCCATTTCGGGCCGGTGCAGCCAAAGAGCAGCAATGCCACAAAGAAAGCGAGGTATGCGGTTTTCATGGAACCGCTTAGGCGGCTGCGGATATAAAAGGATTACATATGGCGGGCGTATTCTTCCGCGAGAAGGAGGTATTTTTCTATTTTCCTTTTCTCTTCATCGGAAGGATGCTGCGCATAGGTGAGGGCGGCGATCTTCGCGCGGACATTTGCACGGTAGCACTTGTAGTAGTCCAAGAGGGCTGGCATGCCCCTGTCCCCGCTAAGACGGAGATATTCCGAGATGAAAAGCTGGGATAAATCTTTCCTTCCGTGCGCGTCCAGGTCCATCGCCATGAAGCCGACATCCGCGGAGGTGTCTGTGTACCGGAAGCTCTTGTTGAACTCTATGCAGTCGAATATCGCAATCGGGTCGGTGAGGAATATGTTGCCGGAGTGCAAATCCCCGTGGCAATCCCGGACGAAGCCCCTCTCCTGCCTCTGGAGGAAGAGGGAGTGGTTTTTGCGGGTGAATTCCTCAGCATTTTTTAGGATGAGATCCATTTTGCTTCCCATTCCGCAGGCCTTTTCCGCCGTATCGCGCACCCCGCCCAGGTCCGCGAACTGTTCCGCAATCATTTCCGGGGAATTGTATTTCTTATCGTGGATTATCTCTATTTTGGAATGGAAGTCCGAGATGATTTTGGCGATTGAGCGGATGTGCTCCCCCGTAACCTTCCCCTCTGCGAACATGTGCGACATCATCTTGCCTGAAGGAAGTTGCTTCATCTTAACCGCATAATCGATGGGGAAGCCGGCGCCTCCGAAAGAGGGATGCGCTTTCATTGCGATGGGCACAACCCCGAGATAAATATCCGGGCAGAGGCGCCTGTTGAGGCGCACCTCCTCTTCGCAAAGGGACTTTCTTATTTCCCGGGTGGAGAAATCCAAAAATGAGAATTTTACCGGCTTCTTTATCTTGTATGCGTATTCCCCGGTGAGGAAGACCCAGGAGATGTGGGTCTGGAGAATGGTTAGATTGGAAATTGGATGCGGGTATGCGGATGGCTTTTTCAATTCCTCAAGGATGCTTGCAATCCCGGAAATGGAGCGAAGAATTGCGTTAACAGATTCTTTCACCGGAAGTGATGTGTCTATTGTGATTCTCTCCTCCCTTATGGGCTCGAACGCTTTTTTCACTATTAAGTATTCTCCGTATTTGGCCTCGCTGTCGCCCCCTGTGCGGGAAGAGATCCTCTCACGGGCGGCCTCCTCTGAAAGGATGCATTCCACCAGGAAGAAATCGGTTCCGGCTTTCTCTGCGGCTTCCCTCATCTGCTTTCTGAGGCTTTCCTTGTAGAAAGTGGCGTCTGCGATTACGTTCTTCCCTTCGGAAAGGGAGCTGGAGACCTGGGAGACCATTTCTGAGTAGACCATTGCTTTTTCTTCTTCGGAATAGGTGCGCTTCTTCAGCATTTTCTTACGGATGGAATCGGAGCTGATGTGCACTGCTCCCAATTTGGAGGAAAGCTCGCGGGAAATGCGGCTTTTTCCGGTTCCGGGAAGCCCAGAAATGAGTATGAGCATATTTTTCACTTTAGTATGAGCCGAACGCCCTATCGCCTGCATCGCCCAACCCGGGGACTATATAACCCTTCACATTCAATTTTGGGTCGGTTGCGAGCGTGTAAATCTTTAGGGAGGGGAAGGCGGAGGCCAGGCGCTTGACTCCGTATTCTGATGATATTACGGAGCAGAAGACCATGCTCTTCGGCTTTCCCATCTTTGAGATCTTATCCACTATCTTTATCGCTGTGGAGGCGGTGGCGAGCATCGGGTCGTAGATTATTACGGTGGTGTTGGAATCGAATCTCGGCACCTTAAAAGAGCCCATCTCTATCTCAAAGGATTCGGAATTCCCCTTTCCTTCCATCCTTTTTGCGTCCACGAAGCCGATGGAGCGGGAAAGGCCCAATTCATCCAGAAGGCTTGCGCCCCCCTCGCAGAAGGGTTCCCCGGCGCGCATCACCGCAACCTGCAGAATGTGGCCGGTGACGCGGGTGGCGGGTGCGGATCCCAGGGGGGTATCCACATTGGATTTTGAGATGCCTGCGTCCCGGGCGAGCACCTCATAGGTGCAAAAGTAGCCGGCGCGGCGGAGAAGCATGCGGAAATAATTGGTTCCGGTGTTCTTGTCCCGGAGCTTGGCGAGGATTTCCTGCAGGGCAGGGTTTTTGAGAATCTCTGCGGATGGCATGCGCATATTTTGCGGATTCGGTTTAAAACTATTCTGGGTAGCGGCGGAAATACAGGTGCTTGGCGATTTCCACTATGAGGACGTATGTGAGCACTATTGCGAAAATTATCCCTATTATGAACGGGGTGAGCGGGGCGAACTCGAAGTCCGGGGCGATGGGGGAGAAGGTTAATCCTATTGCCACAAGGACGGTCAGCGCGCTTAGGCCGATGAGCAAAAGGCTGGGCATGGACTTGTAGAATGGCTTGTTTGTGCGGATTGCGAACACCACCAATATCTCTGAAATGGCGGATTCCACGAACCATATGGTGCGGAAGAGGGCCGCGTCCGCCCCCAGCACGAACAGGATGAAGATGATGGTGATGAAATCGAAAACCGAGCTTATTATGCCGAAAAAGACCATGAAGCGCGCTATCCCCTGGACGTTCCAGCGCTTCGGCTTTTTGAGGCCTTCCTTGTCCACGTTGTCCGTGGAAACGGCGAGCATCGGAATGTCTGAAAGGAAATTGTTCAGGATTATCTGGGAGGGCAGAAGAGGGATGAACGGGAGGAAGAGGGAGGCGGCCGCGAGCGTGAACATGTTTCCGAAATTGGCGCTTATGGTGTTGTGGATGTATTTGATGATGTTGCCAAAGGTCTTCCTTCCCTCGGAGATGCCTCCCGCGATTACGTTGAGGGATTTGCGCAGGAGGACCACATCCGCCGCATCCCGGGCGATGTCCGCGCCGTTCTTTACGGAAATGCCCACATCCGAGGCCTTCAGGGCAGGAGCATCGTTCACCCCGTCCCCGATGAAGCCGACCACGTGGCCGTTTTCCTTCAGGGCTTTTACAATCGCAAGCTTTTGCGCGGGAACGAGCCGGGCATAAATATTATGGGATTCCACTGTTTTGCGGAATTCCTCCTCGGGCATCGCATCCAGCTCCGCGCCGGAGATTATGCGGTCCCCTTTCATCTGCACAACAG
>Ga0315295_10006085_pt1 | contig 10306 bp, 7 predicted proteins | sample YL17G14_0_MG_FD_204453 | JGI IMG/M metagenome (GOLD analysis project Ga0315295, IMG submission 204453) | Sediment microbial communities from Yellowstone Lake, YNP, Wyoming, USA - YL17G14_0 | ecosystem: Environmental > Aquatic > Freshwater > Lake > Sediment | place: USA: Wyoming | collected... | reverse complement strand
GTCTATAACGCCGTTTATGAAGAACCCGCCACCACTCTTCCGTTCGACAAGTACGGGCTGAAAAAAGTCCGGGTCGCACAGTTCCAGCTCAGCAATCCCCGCTCCATCACCAGAATGGTCTTCGACCTGAACGAGCCCAAATACTATGACCTTCGGTCCGACCAGGACAACATTACAGTTTCATTCTTCGGGGAACAGAGCCCCTTGCTTAGCGCGTCCGGCCAAACGATGCAGAGCAAACCCGTTCCCCCTTCTCCGCCGCCGGCCATCAGCGTCCCGCAAACAGCAGAGCACCCAAAGGCGGAGGACAAGATTGTTGTTCCGGCCGTCCCGGACAAGGGCAAGAACGGGAAGAACGGCAAGGCTGTCCAGGAGAAAACCTCCTCCCCTGCGCCGGAGGATTTGCCCCTCGTCCAGGAGCAGGAGCAGAGATACGAGCCCAAGGTCTTATCGCAAAGGGAGGTCAAATATACGGGTGAGATCATCACCCTCAAATTCAAGGATGCCGACCTCCGTGATGTCATCCTCTATCTCGGCGACTTCGCCAAGCTGAACGTCGTTTTCGATCCCGAGGTCAGAGGTGTCGTCACCTGCAATCTTGAGGATGTCCCCTGGGACCAGTCACTCGACATCCTGCTCAGGAACAACAAGCTGGGCAAAGTCCTGGAGGGCAACGTCCTCCGCATCGCCCCGGTCAGCGTGCTGACCCGGGAGGACGAAGACCAGAGAAAGCTGAGAGAGAGCAAGGAGATGGCCGGCCCTCTGGTCGTCAAGACAATCACCCTGTCCTACTCCAAGGCCAGAGACGTCATGGCGCTCCTTAGCTCAAAAAAGAGCCAAAGGGGCGAGATCACGATCGACGACCGGACGAACACGCTGATCATCGCCGATGTCAGGGAAACCCTGGATTTGCTTGAAAAGCTGATTTCGGTCCTGGATACGCCGACCCCACAGGTTTCCATCGAGGCCAGGATCGTCGAAGCCACCTCGACCTTCATCCGGAATCTAGGCGTTCAGTGGGGCTGGCGCGGCATCGCCGATCCGTTCTACGGGAACCAGACGAGCCTTCAGTTCCCTAACAAGATTCTGGCGGACGGCAGCCAGATCCCCCAGGGCATCGTCACCAAGGGGACCGGCGGTCCTCTCGGGGGTTACGGCATCAACCTGCCGGCGCCCGCCTTCAACACCGCGGTCGGCTTCTCCTTCGCTAACATCCTGGACACTTTCCGGCTGGATGTTTACCTCACTGCCCTGGAGACCGCGGGAGAGGGCCGGATCATCTCCAGTCCCAAGGTGACGACACAGAACAACCAGCAGGCAGAGATCATCCAGGGCCGGCAGATCCCGGTCCAAACCGTGGCCAATTTTACGGTGACGACACGGTATGTCAACGCCGCCCTGGAACTCAAGGCCACGCCCCAGATCACGGCCGAAGGGACGATCATCATGACGATCGAGATCCAGAACAACGCCGCCGATTTCGCCAACCTGGTCAACGGCATCCCGCCGATCACAACCCAGAGTGCCAGGACGACGGTCATGATCCCCGACGGCGGGACCACGGTCATCGGAGGCATCTACCGGACCGAGGATTCGATCACGCGGGACCGGGTCCCGTATCTGTACCAGATACCCATCCTGGGCAACCTCTTTAAATCGTTCGCCCGGACAAAACAGAATCGGGAGTTGCTCATCTTCATCACTCCCCGAATCATTAAATAAGGGGTGCAACCATGAACAACATGAAGAAAGCATTGCGCATAGCGGTCATCCTTTCGGCCTTCCTGGTGCTTTATTCCTGCAATTCTGTCGAAGACGATTCCCAGTCGGCCAGCATGCTCATCGTCGAAAACCTGCTGGGCAAGGACGCCGGCGGGAAGCCCGGTAACTTCCTGCAGTCCGACGTCCTCCTGTCGACGGGGACAATCGTCGCCGACACGGCCACGGCCACTCTCCGGGCCGCCACCCTGGACCCTGATCCGATTTTGGGCACGTCTCTGTACAACGACCTCGTCTTAACCCGCTACCTCGTGAGCTACACCCGGACCGACGGCCGGAACGTCCCCGGAGTCGACGTCCCCTACCCCTTTGAAGGGTCCTTATCCACGGTCATCAAGGCCGGTTCTACGTCCACGATCTCTTTCATCATCGTGCGAGAGGTCGCCAAGATAGAGCCTCCGCTTGTCGAGCTTGTCGATATCGGAGCGGAACAAGTCCTGGCCTGCACGGCCAAGATCGAGTTCTACGGCCACGACAACGTCAACAAGACGGTCAAAGCCACGGGCTACCTGACGATCTATTTCGCCAACTACGCGGACTCGGCCACTTGATGGGAGTCCATGGTGAGAAAGCGAGTGAGTTCCGTGACGATAAACGGGAAAAGGTGATTAACATGAAAAGAAACAAAAAGGTCTTCTTGATCGCGGTCTCTTTAGCCTTGTCCTTTTTCGCTCTCTATTCCTGCAAGAGCAGCACGGTCACCGAACCTTCTCCCCTGGGCCCTTCTTCGGTCGCGGTCATTCTCGACTTGGGCGCCAATCCCAACGTGATGTTTGCGGGTCTCTATGATAGGGAGACGGCCTCGATAACCGCCACGCTGAAAAAATACGACGGGATTCCCCTGACCGGTTACAATATCCTGTTCGAAATCGACTCCGCCCGCGGCAGCCTCGGCTATTTCGAGGACAAGGTTAATACTCTGACGGCAACGACAGACGCGAACGGGACTGTCAAGCTCACTTACTACGGTCCGCTCTCCAACGAACTTAACCGGAACATGACCGTTTACATCAGTGCCATGGTTGCCTGGGAGGGGTCCCAGTTTATTTCTGACTCTGCCCCCATCGATATTTTTCGGCACGAGGAATAACCGGCGGGCTTGACGCCCGGAGCCGGTCGCAACAGGGTGAGGCTTCGGCTTTTCGGCCGGCGGCTTGCTTCTTAATCAAAAAGGAAAACGGTCTTTTTAACCCGAACCTCCGGCAGGGTATGATTCAGAACCTTCATCATCGTCTCCGTTTTCCGCGCCCTTAGAGTCACCTGGACGCGGCGCAGCCCCCTCAGCATGGCTACCGGAGCCAAGGCAGGCCCATAAACTTGGATGCTCTTTCCAGCCGTTTTGATCTGATTGGCAAACATTCTCGCTGCAGCGGCCAGCCGGCGCAGATCCCCTCCGCTGAAGAAGACCTCGGCCAGGCAGGAAAACGGCGGATAATCGAGGAGCCGACGGAACTTGATTTCCTGTTCGAAAAAAGCCGGGTAATCCCCCCGGGCGGCCTCGCGGATGCTGTAATGGTCGGGAGCGGACGTCTGAATAACCAATCGGGCCTCCTCTCCCTCCCGAAGGAAGCGGAGGGCGCTCGTGATGGACTGAAAAGCCTTCTGTCCGGACCGGAAATCGGCCAGTTGAAGGACCATCTCCGGATGGAGGACCCCCACCAGCGGTACCGGAGAAAGGCCGGTTTGGCGGACGAGGGCCTGCGTTCCGACCAGTATGTCGATCTCTTTTCTTTCAAATCCTCTGAGCAGGGCTTCCTTTTTCTCTTTCCGGGCGGATTCCTCGGCGGCAAAGACCTCGACCCGGCGTCCGGGGAACGATCGTTTCAGTTCCTCGGCAACGGCCTCGATCCCGGCGCTGGGCTTGACGATCAGACGGCTTCCGCACCGCGGACAGATCAGAGCGGCCGGGACGGCGCGGCGGCAGGCATGGCAGACAAGCTTCCCTTCCGTTTTGTGGTAAACCAGGGACAGGTCGCAGCGGTCGCAGCGCGGCACCTGCCCGCACCGGTTGCAGACAAGATGGGAGGAATAGCCGCGGCGGTTATAAAACAGGACAGCCCGCTCTCCCTTTTCAAGGCTTTGCTGGATGGCCTTCGTCAACCGGCTGTCGATCAAGCCCGAGGCCCGATGGAAATCGAACACAAGGGCGTTCGTTTTAGCCGGTTCACGCCCAAGGTCGACCAGGTAGCCGCCTTTCCGGGCTGAGTGAAAGGACTCGACTGTCGGCGCGGCGCTCCCCAGGACCAAAACGGCTTGTTCCTCTTCGGCCCTGATTCTCGCCGCTTTCCGCACATCGAAAGGCAGGCCCTCTTGCTGCGAATACGTTTCATCTTGTTCTTCGTCCACGATGATCAGGCGGACATCAGGAAGCGGCGCGAAGAGGGCCGAACGCGGGCCGATGACCGCCGTAGCCCGCCCGTCCTTGATCCTCTGCCATTCAAGTTCCCGCTGTTTGTCCGTCATCGCGCTGTGGAGGATCGCCAGCCCGTCCCCAAGCCTCTTCTTGTATTGCTCGATCAGGACCTGCGTCAGCGCGATCTCGGGGACGAGATGGAGGACTCGGCCCGACTCGGCCACGGCTCTCCGGATGAGATGAAAGTAGACCGCCTCCCGCCGGGCCGCCGGGCCGAACAGGAGGAACGGGGAAAATGCGCCCTTTGCCACCATCTCCAGGATAGCTCCGGCGGCACGATGGAGGCTTTCGTCCAGACTAAAGTCCAACTCGAGCTGAGCCGGCCCCGAGGGAGGATTTGTCTGCGCCCTCCGGCTCACCACCTTCAATTCTTTTTCGGCCGTGATGAACTCTTTTTTCCGCATCCGGGCCAGGAGGGCGGCCAGGTTTTTGACCCGGACCTTTTTCCCCAGGAACACGGGCGAATGCGCCCGGGTCGAGATCAAGGCCGCGACCTGTCTCTCCTCGTCGGCCAGGGTCCCCTGGGCCAGAGCCTCTTGCCCTTTCGGCGTCAGGCGGACCGCGACCCGCGTTCTCAGAAGCAGGGAAGGCGGCGCAGCCGCCTGAAGGATCTCCCCCCAGGCGGTGAACGAGGACCGGCTCAATTTCCGCGTGAAAGAAAGGAGCTTGGGTGTCAGGAACGGTTTTTCATCCAACACCTCGGCCACGGGCTTGAGTCTCAAGGGGAGCCGCGGTTTGTTCTTCTTGAGGCCGACTACAAACCCCGTCAGCCGGCGCTCTCCCAGAGGGACAAGGACCCGCGAGCCCACCGCCGCCCTGGCTTCGAGCTCGGCAGGGACTGAATACGTATACGGACGGTCGACGGGAAGAGGCAGGATAACGTCCGCGTACAGCGTCATTTTCGGCTCAGGACATCCATGACCTTCTGCATGTCCTGCCAGACGAGCCTCTTTATCTCCTTGTTCCCTTCGTTCCGGATGAGATAGGAGGGATGGAAAGTAGGCATAACGAGGATCTTTCCGTATTCGATAAAATTCCCGCGCAAGCCGGATATCGCGGCGGCGGCGGGATGGAAGAAATCCGTGGCCGATTTTCCCAGCGACACGATCACCCGGGGGGCGATGCACTCGATCTGGGCCAGGAGGTAGGGCCGGCATTTCTCGATCTCTTCCCGGAACGGAGTGCGGTTTTGAGGAGGTCGGCACTTGACGACGTTAGTGATGAAGACATCAGGCCGCTTGAAGTTCATGGCGGATATGATCTTGGTCAGAAGCTGTCCGGCCTTGCCTACGAACGGCCGCCCCTGGACGTCCTCATCGGCGCCGGGACCTTCACCGACGAACATAAGCGAGGCGGAATAGTCTCCTTCCCCGGGCACGGCCCGGGTCCTTCCTCGAGCAAGGGGGCAGAGAGTACAACTTAAAATTTTTTCTTCCAAGGCATGAAGGATGCGCTGCATCTCCAGGTCGGGCTTCCGGACCAGGTCAGCAGCGGCCGTTTGCGCGATAGCCGACTTTTCGACCTCCCCTCTCCGGCCGGGCCGAAGTCCGTCCTTAGCCTCCGGGGCAAAGACAAAATCCGCCCCGATCTCGGAGAGGAACCGGAGCTCCATCTCCAGGCCTTGGCGAAGCCGGCTATTTTTTTCCGCCAAGCAAAACCTCGACGCGGTCCATAACGAGACGGCTGATCTCCCGCTTGCTTGCTGGCGGTGATTCGAATACGACCCCTTCCTTATCGATGATCACCACCTGATTGAAATCGGAATCGAATCCGATTCCCTCCCGGGAGACATCGTTGGCGACGACGAGATCGAGCTTTTTCTCCCGGAGCTTCCTTGTGGCACTGGCCGTGACGTCCGCGGTCTCGGCCGCAAACCCGACGATGACCTTCTTGGCCCGGCCGCCGGCACGGCCCAAAGTCGCCAGTATATCTTCCGTGGGCAGGAGATTCAGGGCGGGCGGGGATTCCTTTTTCTTGATCTTCTGAGGCGATGGCTCGGCCGGCCGGAAATCGGCGACCGCCGCCGCCATGATCAGGATGTCGGTCCGGGGGAGGTTCTTTTTTACCTCCCGGGACATATCCGCGGCCGTCTCGACGGCCCGGAACTCCGCGCCGAAGGGAGGGAGAAGCGAGGTCGGCCCGGAGACAAGGATAACCCGGGCTCCGCGACGCAGGGCTTCTCCGGCCAAGGCATAGCCCATCTTCCCCGATGAGCGATTGGAAAGGAAGCGGACCGGATCGATGGGCTCGCGAGTCGGGCCGGCCGTGACAAGGACCGTCCGGGACTTCAAGCTCTCGCCCTTCTGGAGGAGCGCCAGGCTGTGCTCCACGATCTTTTCGGGGGCGACAAGGCGGCCCCACCCTTCGTCCTTGCAGGCCAGATATCCCTTCTCGGGAAGGACGAATTCGACCCCGGCTGCCTGGAGTTTGAGGATATTGGCCTGAGTCTGAGGATGGAGGTACATAGCCTCGTTCATCGCCGGCGCAATAACCACCGGGCAGCGCACGGCCAGGTAAAAGGTGGACAAGAAATCATCGGCGACGCCGGCGGCCAGCTTGGCGATGATGTTGGCTGTAGCCGGAGCGATGACCAGGACGGATATTTCGTCCGCCCAGGCAATGTGGCTGATCCGGTCCGCATGATCATCCCCGAAGAGATCGACGGCGGCTCTATTTCCGGAAAGGGCGCTGAACAGGCGGGGCGAGATGAGCTTGGCGGCGTTTGGCGTCATGATGACCTGGACGTCGAGGCCTTTTTTCTGGAACCCACGAAGGACTTCGCAGGCCTTGTAGATGCTGATGGAGGAAGTGACCCCCAAGGCGACCTTTTTCATGGCTGTTTTTATCCTTTGCCCCGGAAGCTTTTCAGGATGGGATCCAGGCTCCGTTTCCGGGCGGACAGTCTGGCCCGGTGGCAGCGCAGGATGGACTCGAGTTCCCGGACGGCCGTCCTGAGATCATCGTTGATCACGACATAGTCGAACGAAGTGCAGGAGCGGGTCTCTTTTCTGGCCGTGACCAGCCTCTTCCGGATGACCGCGGCGCTGTCCGAACCTCTCTCTTCCAGCCTTTTCCGGAGGGCCTGGAAGCTCGGAGGAAGGACGAAAATGAAGACGGCCCCCCGGATCTTTTTCCGGACTTGGACGGCCCCCTGGACGTCTATGTCCAGGATGACGTCCTGGTTTCGGGTTCGGGTCAGCTCCCGCCTGGATGTCCCGTAGCAGGCGCCGTGGACAACCGCCCACTCCACGAAGGAGCCTTTCTCAACCATCCGAAGGAATCGCTCCCGGGTCACGAAGTGATAGTCTTTGCCCTCAACCTCCGACTTCCGCCTTTCCCTGGTCGTATGCGAAACTGAGAACCGGACTCCTTCGAGGCGGGCACGAACCCGGTGGATAAGGGTCGACTTCCCGCAGCCTGAAGGTCCGGATACCACGTAGATCATCTTTGGACTCACTCGATGTTCTGGATATGCTGGCGGATGCTTTCCACTTCTCCCTTGATGGCCAGGCTCTCCTTCGTGATAGCGATATTCTGGCTCTTGGAGTTGATAGTGTTGGCCTCCCGGGAGATCTCCTGGGCAAGGAAGTCCAGCATCCTCCCCACCGGCTCCTCCTGCCCCTCCCCCAGCCATTGCTTGAAGGCATCAACGTGGCTTTTCAGACGCATCATCTCTTCCGCGATGTCGGCCTTTTGGGCCAGGTAGGCCACCTCTCCCTCCACTTTTTCGCCTTCGAGGAACGCGTCCCCGTTCAAGTCCTTGATCCGCCGGGCCAATTTCTCGCGGATCATGAGGGGCTGCGTCCGGGCCAGGCTCATGATCGTCCGGAGCGAGCGTCTGATCGAGAGAAGATGCCGCCGGACCTGGCGGGCGGTCTCCCGGCCTTCCCGGTGCCTTTCCTTGAGGACCTCGTCAAGGGTTTTGTCGAAGGCCTTTTCCACGAAGGATTTGACTTCCGGGGTCAATTCCCGGCGCCTTATTTCGACGACCTGGGGAATACGGAAAATACTGTCCACCGAAATACTGACGGCTTTCCCCATCCGCCGGGAGGTTTTTTCCATCGTCCCCAGTATCTTTTCGAGGAGAGCGTCGTTGATCTCGACCTCCCAGCTCGACGGGTCCAGGAAATCGATATCGACGGCCGCCTCGATCCGGCCGCGCAGCAGCTTGCGCTGGGCCAGCGCCCGCAGCTTGTTTTCGGCATCGCCGAGCGGCGCCCCTTTATAGTTCCAGTCGAAAAAGCGGTGGTTGAGGCTCTTGATACTGATCTTGACGCGAAGCCCCGGTGAGGAAAACCTCTTCTCGCCGAACCCCGTCATGCTTCTCACGGTATGGCCTCCTCTCCCTCGGGGAACTGCAGGTCGTAGAGTTTCCGGTAAATCCCGTTCAGGCTGAAAAGCTCTTCGTGCCTGCCGGATTCGACGATCCGGCCTCCGTCCACGACAAAAATCCGGTCGGCGTTGCGGATGGTCGAGATGCGATGAGCGATGACCAGTGTCGTCCGGCCCTTCATGACGTTGGCCAGGGCGATCTGGATGAGTTTCTCGGACTCGGAGTCCAGGGCCGATGTCGCCTCGTCGAGGATGAGGATGGGCGGGTTCTTGAGCAGCGCCCGGGCGATGGCCAGGCGCTGGCGCTGGCCGCTCGACAGCAATCCTCCCTTTTCCCCGATCGGCGTGTCATAGCCTTGGGGAAGCGCGGTTATGAAATCATGCGCTTGGGCGGCTTGGGAGACCTCGACGATCCTCTCGAACGGCACATCGCCGAGGCCATAGGCGACATTGTTTCGCACGGTGTCATTGAAAAGGATGGTCTCCTGGGTCACTAAACCGAGCTGCGAGCGGAGGGACTTTAGGGTAACCTGGCGCGCATCGATGCCGTCGATCAGGATCGTGCCCGACGTCGGGTCGTAGAAGCGGGAGATCAGGTTGATGATGGTCGTCTTCCCGGCTCCGCTCAGGCCGACGAAGGCGGCCGTTTCATTCCGGTTCACCTCGAACGAGATGTCCACGATGGTCGGCCGGGTCTCGTTGTAACAGAAGCAAACATGGTCAAATGTCAGCCTACCCTGGATGGCGGGAAGAGGATAAGCTGCGGGCGAATCCTGTATCTGGGGCGCGACCTCGAGGACCTCCTGAACCCGCTGGTGGCAGGCGACGGCCTGCTGAATGACGTTATTGGCCCGGTTGAGCCGGTTGATGGGAGTGTACATCATGAAGAGGGCCATGACGAAGGCGCCGAAATCGCCCGGGCTGATGGCGCCCTGGGTGATGCGGCGGGTGCCCACATAGAGGATGAAGGCCCCGACCGCCCCCCCGATGAATTCCATGAACGGGGAGGAGAGACTGCCGATCCAGGCGAGTTTCATGTTTGTCCGGAAATAGCTGGCCGTGGCCCGGAGGAATTTTCGGATCTCGAACTCTTCCGAGGTGAAGGCCTTGATGATCTTATTGCCGGTGATGGTCTCGTAGAGGAGGCTGTAAATCTGGGACATCTTTTTCTGGCCGACGAGGCTCTTTTTCTTGAGCTGGCGGCTGAACAGGGCCAGGGGAACGACCGCCAGCGGAGTGACGACGAAGGAGACGACGGCCAGGCGGACATCGATGACAAAGACACCCACCAGGAGGGCCAAAAGGATGAAAAGCTCCTCGATGAAATCGGCCATGCTGCCCGAAATGGCCTGGTGGATCTTATCCACATCGTTGGTCAGCCGGGACATCAGGTCTCCGGTCGGCATCCGGTCGAAAAAACTGTTGGACTGATAGATGAGATGGGTGAAAAGATCGTCCCGCAACCGTTTGACCACCCGATGGCCGACTCCCTTCATCAAGTACGAAGAGAAGAAAGTGAAAAGCCCTTTGCCGAAGATGACCACCAGGACAAGAAGGGGCAGGAACCGGACGAGCTGATCCCCGCTGATGCCCAGCGTATGGAAGACCGCGTCCATGAGCCGGGCCTTCTGCGGTCCGCTCTGGCCGGGGCTGAGCTGGAAGAGCTTGTCCATTATCGGCTGGATAAGATTGACGAAGAGATACGTGAAAAAAGCCACCAGCGCCGAGCAGACTAAAGACAGGATGAGGAGTCTCTTCTCCTGCCTGGCCAGCCGGAAAAGA
>Ga0315295_10006082_pt1 | contig 10308 bp, 10 predicted proteins | sample YL17G14_0_MG_FD_204453 | JGI IMG/M metagenome (GOLD analysis project Ga0315295, IMG submission 204453) | Sediment microbial communities from Yellowstone Lake, YNP, Wyoming, USA - YL17G14_0 | ecosystem: Environmental > Aquatic > Freshwater > Lake > Sediment | place: USA: Wyoming | collected... | reverse complement strand
CACGCAATTTTGGATTTAAAGAATCCTGAACATACGGCATTATCTCTTTTTGTTGACAAAGAAGAAATCGGCAGTGAAGGCAACGCGTCTGCACAAGCCACGACATTTCTGCGATCTCTTATCAAAGAACTTGACCCACATGTCGATGTCGATAGTGTTCTACTTAAATCAAAAGTCATTTCTGCTGATGTTCAGTCCGCAGTCACTCCGAATTATACCGATGTGTTTGAACTAAAAAACGCATCATCATTAGGAAGTGGTGTGGTCATGTCTAAATATACCGGTCATGGGGGAAAGTACTCGGCGAACGATGCGTCTGCAGAATATATTGCTGAAATCCGAGCGTTACTTGACAAGGTAAAAATACCATGGCAGACTGGAGAGCTCGGAAAGGTTGATAAGGGTGGTGGGGGAACTGTTGCAAAATATTTCGCTCGGTTAGGAATGGAAGTCGTTGATTTGGGGGCTCCAGTGCTGTCCATGCATTCCCCTTATGAAGTCACAAGTAAGGTTGATCTTTATTCGTCGTATTTAGCGTACCATGCGTTCCTAAAAAGCTGATGTGTCCGTTTTTTTAAAACGTTCGTTTTCTCCCCTCTTCAATCGAAAATTCTTCTTGGCAATACTCTGTGGTGCAGAGTTTATTAGTTTTTTGGGTAATTGGGAACCCTGCGAGATGCATCATCGGTATTGTTGCTTTTTTACCATGTTTCCATCGAGCGTAGAACCAGTGAGAAAAAAAGAACATAGGATTTAATATCCATTTCTTGTCTGGTGACCAGAAATCGATATTGTTTTTCCAGCATCGTGCGATAACCTCCCATTGAAGCTCTGAAAGGTTCTTTAGGTTGGTTCGTCGATAATTCCCTAGCACTGCTTCTTTTAATGGAATAAACAAAACTGGTGTGTAAAACATTTTCGCGTTATGGTTCCTTAAATCATCGATAAGGTCAAGAGTTGCATGAACGTCGTCTTCTGTTTCATCAGGTTGGCCGGTCATAATGGTGCACAATGGCCACCAGTCGTAGTCGTTCATGATTCCAACACCCTGTACTACAAGTTCTGGCCAGTTATCAACACTATATGGGAGTGCTTTTCCTTTCATGTATTTCTTCATCAATCGAACGCTACCGGTTTCAATCCCGACTTCAACAGAAACAAAACGTTTTGGGTAGGATTTAGTTAATTCTGGTGTCCATCGTGTTTTTTCGAGAAGTATCGGTGATAACTCTTCCATAAGTTTCCGATCATAAATAACAGGTGCAAGAGACGCATGAGAAAGTAGAATGTGTTCAACACCCGGGTACGATGCGATTGTTTTGAATAATTTCACGATTGCTTCTCTATTTGGGATGAAGCCTTGTTTTGATTTATACAAGAAGATATCTTCAGTCACCGTAAAAATGGTGCTTACCCCGCTATTAATATTGGTTTTTACCTCTTTCATAATATATTCAAGAGGAAATGAATATTTTGTCCGATTTGTAGGGCTGCAGAATTGGCAGCCTCGTCCGCATCCTCGAGTGATTTCTACCATGCCGTAGCAAGCTGCGTTTATGATTGGAGGGATTTTTTTTCTGTTTGGTTTCTGTGCAATAAAATATGATGGTACGGGTTCATTGTTCATCATTTTTTTAAAAACGCTTATGAGGTCTTCTTCTGCTTCTCCTTGAAAAAGGACGTCGATGCCCCATTTTTTTTGTGTTCCTGCTTCGTTAATTTGCCAGGAGCCTGCACCGCCAACAATTATCTTGGGTTTATAGTGTTGGATTGCAGGGTGTGTGATGAGTTTTTCGAATTCAGCTGCGTTTAATGCTTCTCCGCCAAAACCAATAAGTGAGTTGTAGGTTGTTGAGACGTATGCAAGTCCCATCGGGTCCATTGAGGAGATACCAACGATTTTTGTGTTCTTACCTATAAATTTATCTAATTGATCATAATTGGTTACCACTACATTTTCTTTGCCAAATTCTTTAGAGATGATTGTTTCTACTTTTCGGAGACCATAAATTGTTCGTTGTGCAGACCCATCTTTATTGTTTGGAATATTTATTAGGTGTTCCCGAAGCGCTATATTTGATAGTTTTTTTGGAAACGTGCAGATAAATGCGGCAAAAGGATTATTGTCATATTCGTTTGCTTCTGCACGTGATGCAGTAAGGACAATAGGATACCCCTCAGTGTGATTATTCATCCGTGATTGCCTCTTTCTTGTTCTGTTTAAGTAGGATTGTTTTAAACAGTGGATCCTTGATGGTGTCTTGAAGTTTCAGCAGGAACTCTTTCCATGACAATGCGTCGCGAGACCAGCGAATCATTTCTTTTTTATGTAAAGAAAGGATTTTCAGGAAACTCTGCCAGTTGTATCCCTCGGCCTTTAATGGTTTTGACCATCCCGCGTCATTCCAAAGATAAGTTGGGAGTTGATTACCGAACCAGAGAGCCAGTGAATCAATATCCCATTCTTTTCCTTTTTGTCCTGTTGATTGTTTTTTTAACATGAGTGGTTCGGGTGGTATAATCAAACGCATAGGTCATCCCACATATACATAGTATATGGCATATAGTATTGCGAAGTCCTATTTATGGTTTTAGGAAAATACGACATCTTTTTTTATTATTTGAGTAGTGTCAAAAATCAAAAATGTATTGGGATTTTCTGAATTAAAAACTGATATTTCCCACGGCTGGTCAGGGGAATAGAGTCTAAATATTTTAGAGATAATGAAAATTCGTGTCCTAATCGTGTTTGAAAATTTTCTCTTATATGACGTACATCATTATCCAAGAATCCTGCTTTTTTTATGATATGAAGAATAATTTCTCCTTCACAGTCTTGGTACAATTGATATTCTTTCATATGAGAAGATGATTTTGCAATAAGTTGAAGAACTCCCATTAATGGAACGAGTCGTTTAGTTTTTGATACCAAAAAATCCTGTACCCTTCCCTCAATGGATTTAAAAAGTGGATAGTTTCTTCCACACTCGCAGCAATCTGTTGAATACGTAGCAATATCCCCTGTTTTGTATCGGATAAAAGGAAAAATTCCGGTGTGAAAACCAGTGGCGACAATCTCCCCGATTTCGCCATCTTTTGTCACTTGTTGACCATTTCTATCAATAAGTTCTACGAACCCGTAATCTGGAAAGATATGATAGGAATTACTCTTTTCACAGGTTCCTGCAAGGATGCATTGTTCTCGATGTCCATATTGACCATGTACTCTACATTGGAAAAATTGTTCGAGAAATTCTCGTTGCCAATCATAGATGTTTTCTCCGAAGCAAAAAATTGCTTTTAGTTCTTTCAATTCAAAAGAGTTGTGTTTCATATATGTTGCAAGCATCGTAATTGCTGAGGGATAGCCTATAAAGTATTGAGGTTGAAGTGTTCTGATTTTTTTTAGATAAATTGGGAGGTTCTTATCCGTCATATGATACGACGAGAGGACAAGGGTTCGAGATAAAGGTCGAAATTCCCAAGGTTTTTCCCTGCCAATGATTTGAACAGATTTGTCCATGACATCGCAACCAGCACGTTCAAGGAGTATTTTCATATACGCAAGGTGTTTTGCAAACCATGTCCCTTTTTCTATATCAAATCGAAGAAGATAACCGGTTGATCCGCCGGTGCTGGTCTCCTCAAATTTGTATTTTGGGTAATTTGTTGCTTTCAGTTCGCGTGAATGCTCTTGCACTATTTCTTTTGTTAGAAACGGTAATTGTTGGAAGTCATAAAGAGATTTAATGACGTTTGGTGTGATGCCTTGCATTTTGAAGAGTTTTTTGTAATACGGCACATGTTCATAAGCATGGTTGAGTAGGGCGATAAGTTGTTGCCATTGATACTTTTTTATTTGTTCATGAGTCCAATATTGTGAGTTTTTTACAAAGTTGTAAGTTTTTTGAAATGATGATTTGTAGAAAAGTGTGGTTAATACGGTTCCGAGTCCTGTATCTTCATTGAAGAAGCATTCCCAGAGTTTCTGCATATCTCCTCTATTTTTACTTTGTTGTAGCAGTTAATAACTGATACATAATATTTTCTGTAAATGGGAGTAGTTCCTTGACAAAGAAGAAATTAATGAAATCGAAGCATTCATTATTACTAATTGGGGGCTTTTCGGTACCGAATTTTGAGATTTGGTGGATATTTCTCTAGGTAATAATTCGACTTTTTTACTTATTACTGTTTATGTTCTTTTCAATCATCCATTTTTTTGAATTAGATCTTAAATAATTTTTAAAGCTGACTATTATACGAAAAATATGATCTTTGATCCTATCTGCTACCCATTATCGTCAACGAGAATAGGTGGTAAATTATTCAAACATAAATGTAGTAAAGTATATATATAAGTTATTTTATTTCGCTTAAAAGCATATCGAAAAGTATAAAATAATTCTGGGGGCGTTAGTAAATGGTACAAATGCAATCCAAAAAGAAAAAAGAAAAACGACAGAGCATTGAAGAAATTATTCAGTGCCCTGAATGTAACAGTACACATTTAAGTAAAGATTATGCGCGTGCAGAGCTTGTCTGCGCGGATTGCGGACTTGTTATTGATCAAGATTTCATCGACCATGGTCCGGAGTGGAGAGCATTTGATAGTGACCAGCGGGAAAAACGGGCGCGTGTCGGTGCCCCCATGACCTACACGATTCATGATAAAGGTCTCAGTACTATGATTGGATGGAAAAACAGAGATTCCTACGGAAAATCTATTCCGACCAGAAATCGGGCACAGCTGTATCGACTCAGGAAATGGCAACGACGTATCAGAATTAGTGATGCGACTGAGCGAAACCTTGCGTTTGCGTTATCAGAACTCGACAGAATGGCATCTGGCATGGGTCTTCCGAGGACAGTACGAGAAACCGCAGCTATGGTATATCGAAAAGCAGTCCTGAAAAACTTAATTCGTGGACGCAGTATTGAAGGAGTATCTGCATCAGCATTATATGCCGCATGCCGACAATGTAATGTGCCACGAACCCTTGATGAAATTGCTGCATCTTCCCGAGTCTCTCGGAAAGAAATCGGCAGAACCTATCGATTTATTGCTCGAGAATTAGGATTGAAACTAATGCCAACCTCACCACAGGATTATATCTCACGATTCTGCAGTGAACTGAAATTAAGCGGTGATGTTCAGGCAAAAGCAATTGAAATATTAAAAGAAGCTGCTGACAAAGAACTTACTAGCGGTCGAGGCCCAACCGGAGTCGCCGCTGCATCAATTTATATTTCATCGATCTTGTGTGGTGAACGGCGAACTCAAAGAGAAGTTGCAGATGTTGCTGGTGTAACAGAAGTTACAATCAGAAACAGATACAAAGAACTTGCAGAACGACTCGATATCGACATTATCCTGTAAACAACCATGACACGTTGGTATACCGAAAAAAAGAAAGAACATTTTTATAAAGAAGCGAAGCGAACCGGATATCGAGCCCGCTCTGCCTTTAAATTACAGCAGATTCAACTACGCTTTAATCTCATTCCAAAGAACGGTATTGTGGTAGATCTCGGAGCTGCTCCTGGTGGATGGAGCCAGGTAACAAAAGAGATAGTTGGCGAACAAGGTATTGTTATTAGCGTGGATCTCTCGTCGATACAACCATTAGAGAACGTTCAGTTCATCCAGGGTGATATCGCACAGGCTGAAACCGTTGAACGTATCAAAGACTTGATGAACAGCAGGATGGCAGATGTGGTGTTGTCAGATATGTCTCCTGATATTTCAGGATGTTATTCGATTGATCAGGCACGAAGTGCATGGTTGTGTGAATGCGCATTACATGTCGCAGATCAAATTTTAAAACCAGGAGGGCATTTTATCTGTAAAATCTTTGAAGGAGAAGACACCAAAAAATTCATCGAGACAGTAAAACATCGGTTTATAGTTGTGAGAACTTTTTCTCCTGAAGCCTCACGGAAAAGTAGTTCTGAGGTCTATATTATCGCGAAATCGTTTAAAAAATATTATAAAGGATAAGATATTTCCTTTTAAAAACACAGATGAAAGAATATATTATATAGGAGTTGATATCAGGTAAGTTTTACAAATCGGTTGAAACAATGACTGAACAGTCTCTATCCCTTGAAATTTTTCTTAAACATACATTTGAGGATATCGAAAAGAAAATAGATGAAACTATTACCGATCAGAATATTTTAGATATACTAAAAGAGGGGAAACGCTTGCGTCCGTTACTTAGTGCGATTTCTTTTAAAACGTGTACTGGGGGAGATGAATCTTCGAAGATGTACCAGCAATTTTTAGAAGGAGCTGTAGCAATCGAGCTTGCGCATAGTGCCTCCCTAGTTCATGATGATATTATTGATGGTGATATAACCAGGAGAGGTGAGGCTGCGTTCTATATCAAGACCGGAATTGATAACGCCATTCTGGTTGGCCATAAAATGCTGGTGATTGGATTTAACATTGCCTTGTCTCATGGAGAAAAGGTTGCGAAGCTGTATGTAGATGCTTGGAGTGGAACCCTTGATGGGCAACTCAATGAGATTAATTTCAACAGTAAAGATCTCCAGGATGTCGATTTCAGTGCAGATTCGAAGTTCTTCCAGGTTTATAGTCGGATTATTGATTTAAAGACAGCTACTTTGTTTTCTGCAGCGTGTAAAGCTGCTGCGTATTGGGCAAATGTTTCTGATGATGTTGCAGATATCCTCGCGGAATACGGTAGGGAAGTAGGATTTGCATATCAGCTTGCCGATGATTTAGTTGATCTTGAGAAAGGTGAGATGATCGATAGCGTAGTTATACCGCTACTGACTCGACTTGAGAAACGGTCTGCGAGAAACGGTACTGCAAGAAACGGTACTTTTAAGACTCGATCAATTCGTAAAAAGATTGAGAAGAAATCACCGGAGATTAAAAAACTATATCTTGAGGAAATTTCAAAACATGTAAATAATGCACGGATGATTTGTAAATCTCCGGTTCTTCCAGATAATCAGTTTAAGACGTTTTTGTTGGATGCGCCGTTTTTTAGTATAAATAAAATGCTAGCAGAAATTTACATTACTATCTAATTTTTTTATCGTGTGATAAGTATTACCGCATGATCTTTTTCAAATGGCGTAAGTTCTAATGTTTTTTTTATTTTAAGTTCCTCTTGTTGGAGGTGAGTGGAGACGAGTTCGTATGCTTGTTTTGGTTTGAGTGCGACATCAATGCTACGTGCTTTGACCATGATAAGCCCAAATCCTTTTGATTTGAGGTAGGTTGTGATGTTGCGGGTGAAGATGTTCGCTTGGTTTCTTTGGGAGATATCCTGATAGATAAAGTCTACTAATGGGACAATACTTTGGTATCGTTCAGGGTGGTTCGCATCTACAAGAATCGGTATAATATTTGGTCGTTTTTCGCTGACTTTAAGAAGACTTTTCATTGCGATTGGTGATGTTTCAACTGCGTAGATAGTACCGTTTGTGATGATATCAGAAAGATGGCTGACTGTGGTTCCTGTTGCTGCGCCAAGATAAAGGATTTGTGTGTCCGCTGTGATGTTAATGGTCAGTCCTTTGAGTAGTGCTGCAGCAAGTTTGCTGCGGAATGGATTCCAGGATCGATATTCTTTATTATCTTCAGTGATGAGTTGTTCGTTGTAGACTCTGATTCCTTTGCATGCTTCAGGGTTTTGTGTGAAAAGTTTATCGCTTTTTTTGAAAATTCCTGGATGTTCTGTCGGTTGCATGGTTTTCCCTTATGATGAGCGATTAATAAATAGTTTTGTCGAAATCATTAACTAGGGTTTGTTCTATAACGGCCGGGGTAACCGGTATGGTGTTACGATCTCCGTTATATGAGAATCAAGTAAAGCTTGGTGCGAAATTTACAGAGTTTGCTGGTTTTGAGATGCCGATCCAGTATTCGTCGATTCGTGATGAACATTTCGTAGTTCGTCAGAAAGTTGGGTTGTTTGATGTGTCTCATATGAGTAACGTGTGGATCACTGGTTCGGATGCAGCAAAGCTGATTAGTCTAACGACTGTGGAGGATGCCTCTCGAGTGGAAGATGGAAAAAGTCAGTATACCGCGATTTTACGTGAAAATGGGACAATTATCGATGATACGATTTTCATGCATCTTGGTGAAAAATTCATGATGATTCCGAATGCAGGGATGAATCAGATCGTAACCGAGTGGCTTAATCAGCAGACAAAAAAACATCATTTGAAGGTAAAAGTCGAAGATGTTTCTCGGGAATATGTGATTCTTGCGATTCAAGGTCCTAAGGCAAAGGAGACGTTGCAGAAAGTAACTGATGTAAATCTTGATTCAATAAAGTTCTTTGCTTGTCAGGTCGTGAAGGTTGATGGCGTGGAGTGTATTTTATCGCATACCGGATACACCGGCGAGCTTGGATTTGAGTTGCAGATTACACCAACGAAGAAAGCAGCGGTCGTGTTCGACGCTCTTCTTTCAGCGGGAGAAGAGTTTGGGATTCAACCGATTGGACTTGGTGCCCGTGATACGTTACGGCTAGAGAAAGCGTTTATGTTAGCCGGGAATGAATTCGAGAGTGGTCGGACACCTCTTGAGGCCACGCTTGGGTGGACGATTTTCTGGGATCATGAGTTTATAGGAAAAGAAGCATTATTAAAACAAAAGGAACAAGGAACATATCAACGGATGACGTGCCTTGAATGTGTTGAGAAAGGTATTCCTCGTCATAAATGTGAGATTCAGAAGGATAGTAATGCTGTTGGGATTGTCACGAGTGGAACATTGTCACCTTGTTTGAATGTTGGTATCGCGATGGGATATGTCGCACCTGATAAACGAGAGGTAGGCGGCATCCTTGATATCATAGTACGAGACAAACCGGTCAAGGCAAAGGTGATAAAACCACCGTTTGTTCCGAAGGATTGGGCACAAAACACGAAGTAACTACTGCTTGATAAAAAAATTATTTAGAAATGATTTTATTTTTTATAATAACATTATTCGTTTTTATCTTCTTCTTTCTTTTATATATTCTTGATGCAGAAAAGGTTTAAAACAACCAGGAAATACCATGTCTCGATTACTATGGCACATAACGTAAGAGATGATTTAAAATACACCAAGACACACGAATGGGTAAAGCTTACTGGAACTAAGGCAAAAATAGGAATAACAGACCACGCACAAGAAGCGCTGACTGATATTGTGTTTGTTGAGTTACCAACTGTTGGAAAAGAAGTCAAGAAAGGTGAAGAGCTCTGCGTTGTTGAATCCGTAAAATCTGTTTCTGAGGTGTACGCACCGGTGAGTGGAAAGGTTGTTGCGGTGAATACAAAGCTGGATGATTCTCCAGAGATTATTAACAATAGTCCCTATGACGATGGTTGGCTTGTTGAACTTGAAATCAAAGATAAAACAGAAGTCAATACACTATTAGATGCAACCACATATAAAAAATTATAAGATTTCTTTAAAGAAGGTTCCTATAAAAAAGTATTATTCTGCTTCTATTCCAAAAAATATTTTTATTTGTAACGTTTTAAATGAATAGCAAGAGAAACTTCTCAACAGGAAATATTTTTATATAGTTGATAGATAAGGTAATTGGATAGGATGTGGTGATGGGATGAGGGATGACCCGATTGCACTGGTACTTGATGATTTGCTGAAACTTGATGATATTTTAGCGTGTATGGTTGCACGACGGAATATGATTAGTGTTATGCCGTCTAGCGAAGGGTTCAAACCTGAGGTCAATCAGATCTGGGATAATATTCATCGTGCTATGGATGATGTGTTTGGTGTGATTGGTGCATATTCTCAGATTGGTCTAGGTGAGATGGAGTTTCGTTTGCAGAATTATGAGGTACTGTTTTATGTCTTTCCTGATACTGAGAATGCGCTTGTTGCGATTATTCCCGCTCTAGCAAACAAAGGTTTACTTGAGGTAGAAATGGAGAACGCTCGACGGGAGATTCTTAAGATTATGAATCCTGAAGAAAAAACCGAGAAAATGATGAGTAATTAAGAAAAATAACTCTATGCAAGAACTTGAAGAAATTCCTGAACCATGTATGGATAAGAACGTTCGTACATCTAAGGATATCGTTAAAAAAATAGATATGCCCGATTTCCCGAAGGTAGAAGCAGCAGTTGGCATGAGTAGAAAATGGGATGCCAGGGAAGCCGGACGAGAGGTTGCAGAGACAGCGATTCGAGACTTGCATGAGCCGCCGAGTTTCTTTCTGTTATTTTCAACAATCCATTATGAGAAATATGGGGGGTTCCAAGAGTTACTCAATGGAGTCTGGGATGTATTGCCGAAAGGA
>Ga0315295_10006081_pt1 | contig 10308 bp, 6 predicted proteins | sample YL17G14_0_MG_FD_204453 | JGI IMG/M metagenome (GOLD analysis project Ga0315295, IMG submission 204453) | Sediment microbial communities from Yellowstone Lake, YNP, Wyoming, USA - YL17G14_0 | ecosystem: Environmental > Aquatic > Freshwater > Lake > Sediment | place: USA: Wyoming | collected... | reverse complement strand
ATCCATGTTTCAAAAATAATTCTTTTTTTGGTGGTTATGTTGAAACATGCGATGAATAACTGGGATTGTCTTAAAAGCCATTCTTTTTGTTTTTACCCCTAAATCCCCCAGGGGGGACTTATTGATATATTGAGGCTTAAAAATCCCCCCCTGGGGGGTTGGGGGGTGTTTAATATTATTTGAATCAGCCTCTCACTGCTCTTCATTTATATATATGGTGGCACTCAGATTTTTAATCCTGCGTTTGGAAAGCTTTGGATCTGATTCCAGTCCATATCCCTGAATTATCTGGTCTTCGGTGGTTATTTTCACAAATCTGTCAGTGTAAATAAGGGCTTTCTTCTGATCCCAGAACAGCAACTCTGTTTCGAGTCTATCCCCGACTTCGTTTACCGCTACGACACTGTCGTGAAGTTCCCAGAGGTTTTTACTATCAGTGTATTTCGCATAATTTGCTTTAACAGATGCAACTGGTTTTTCTTTACCGTCGTGAAATAATACATTAATACCAGATTTGAATTCGGAGTATGGAGTCTCTGCTTTATCATAGCTTTCCATCAAGGGAGCAGATAACACGAGCTGAACCTTTCCCGAATCGGTATATGTGGTAGTAAGATCTTTTGCAGTTAACGACGGCAGAGTAAGAATGTCAATTTTATCAACTGTTCCGGCTTTCTTCTCGCACGAAATAACACTTAAGGCTATAACAACGAGAGTTGCAATTGCTTTAAGTCTGTTTCGCATTATATTCCAGAATATAATTAAGACCCGTAAGCACCAGGTCGGGCTGATAATTAATCTTACAACCGAGTCTGTCTTTTAAATATCCGCTGTCTCCTCCGGTAAGAATAACCATCGAATCAATGTTCTTTTCCTGAAATGTTTTGATATATTCATTCATTTCATAAATCAATCCGTCGGTAACTCCTGCAGTTATTGCTTCAAGTGTATTCTTACCGGGAGAACTATATTTTTCAAGGGTTGATCCAAGTGGCAATTTACCGGTAAATCTATGAAGAGCTTTGAACCTCATGCTTAAACCCGGGGAGATGTTACCTCCTTTAAATGTCTTACCCGACAGATAATCATAAGTGACAGCACTTCCGGCATCTATAATAAGAACGTTTCTTCCGGGATACATGTGAAATGCACCTGCAACAGCAGCAATCCTGTCAGAACCAAGCGTTTCAGGTGTTTCATATTCATTTTTAAAAGGTAGCTTTGTCTTATGCGAAAGAACATGTACATAAGGTATCCCAAGTGTGGCTATATCAATGATAAACTCAGGTGTATCTCTTACCGTGGAGACTATTGCCCTGTCTATCTTATCTGAATAGTGTGCAAATATTTCCTGCAGTTTGTCGCAGTTAAACTGCTTGGTCCGGAGAGAAGTCTTTTTCTCATCACCATCAAATACAGCTATTTTCGTAGAAGTATTCCCTAGGTCGAATATCAGGTTCATATCGTTTAATTCTGATACAAAGGTACTAAAGGAGTTTCAAGAATAAAAAATTAAATTTCGGAAGGTTAAAAAAAACCTGATAAAGCAATATAAAAGTGCCTAAAGTGAGCTAAAGTTTGAAGTACTTAGAGTTGTGAAGAATTAGAATTTCAACTTTAAGTACTTTAGGCACTCTAGGCACTCAAAACTAATATCTCCTTTAAAATACTCTGAAGGATTTCGATTGCTGATTTAACAGATTCAATATTGCTTATCGTGAGGCTCAGCTTTGATTCTTTCTGTCTTACAGACATCTTCTTCTGATGATGATTCACAAAGTTCATTACAGAAACGAATGATGAGCTGCGATAAAACTCCGAATTGGGATCAGAAATAAAGTAAGCTATAAGGAGATTATTTTTAAGGAAAATCTTTTCAAAACCAAGTTTCACAGCGATCCATTTAATCCTGACAATATCCAGCAGTGCCAGAGCAGGTGGAGGGATAGTTCCGAATCTGTCGGTCAGCTTCTTCTCAAATGACAAAAGTGACTCTTCAGTTGCAATTTCATTGAGCTCTTTATAGAGCCTGATCCTTTCAGAAATATTTGAAACATATTCATCGGGGAACATTATTTCCAGATCAGTATCAATTTGAAAATCAGCCACATATATTTTAGCACCTTCTTTAATTACAGGTTTGTCCGGTTCTTCTTGTACAGCAGTGAAGTCTGCCGGCTCAGATTCTCTCAGTTCAGCCATTGCTTCATTCAGGATCCTCTGATAAGTTTCAAAACCTACATCAGCAATAAATCCACTCTGTTCGCTTCCGAGAAGATTACCTGATCCGCGAATGTCAAGATCCTGCATTGCAATATTGAAACCGCTGCCGAGTTCTGAGAACTCTTCGATAGCTTTAAGACGCCTGCGGGCTTCATGTGTAAGGTTACTGACAGGAGGTGCAAGAAGATAGCAGAATGCCTTCCTGTTTGACCTTCCAACACGGCCTCTTAGCTGATGAAGCTCTGAAAGGCCGAAATGATGGGCATCGTTAATAAATATTGTATTTGCATTGGGAATGTCGAGACCCGATTCAATAATAGTTGTTGCAATCAGAACATCATAATCGCCCTGGATAAAGTCAAACATCACATTTTCAATATCCCTGCCCTCCATCTTCCCGTGCACCACAGCAGTTTTAACATTAGGGCAGATGCGACTGATCTTTGCCTGTACCTCCTTAATATTTTCCACCCTGTTATGAATAAAAAATACCTGGCCGTTACGGGACACCTCATATTCAATGCCTTCCTTGATGATCTCTTCATTGAAGCCGTGAATTTCTGTGACGATAGGCATCCTGTTAGGTGGAGGGGTATTTATTATTGAAAGATCACGGGCTCCCATCAGAGAAAACTGCAAAGTGCGGGGTATGGGGGTGGCAGTAAGGGTAAGTGTATCAACATTAGCCTTCATCTTTTTGATCTTCTCCTTTACCGAAACTCCAAATCTCTGCTCTTCGTCGATGATGAGCAAACCGAGATCCCTGAACTTTACATCCTGGCCAACAAGCTTATGAGTGCCGATAATAACATCAATCTTCCCATCGGCAAGCTGGCTGAAGATCTTTTTCTGATCTGCCGGTTTCCTGTGCCGGCTGATGTAATCAACATTGCATGGAAATCCTTTAAGCCTGGATGAGAATGTCTTAAAGTGCTGCAGAGCCAGGATTGTCGTCGGAACCAGAATAGCTGTCTGCTTGCTGTCGGCAGTCGACTTAAATGCCGCTCTGACAGCTACTTCTGTCTTGCCAAAACCAACATCACCGCATACAAGCCTGTCCATCGGATGATCTGCTTCCATATCATCCTTTACTGCATTAGTCGAGCTCAACTGATCAGGTGTGTCTTCATATATGAATGATGCTTCAAGTTCGCGCTGAAGATATGAATCAGGTGAAAATGAATAACCCGGTACCGACATCCTTTCAGCATAAAGGCGGATGAGATCTTTAGCTATATCCTTTACTCTTTTCTTGGTATTTTGTTTCAGCTTTTGCCATGCTCCTGAACCAAGCTTATATATTTTAGGCTCCGAGTTATCTTTCCCTTTGTACTTTGAAATCCGGTGAAGTGAATGAATGCCGACATAAAGAATGTCATTGTCTTTGTAAACCAGCTTTATCGCCTCCTGGATCTTTCCATTGACTTCAATTTTTTCAAGTCCTCCGAACTTTCCGATACCGTGATCAATATGAACAACATAGTCACCCGGGTTAAGTCCGGTAAGCTCTTTTACAGAAATGCTCTCCTTCCTTGAAAAATAGCCTCTTATCCTGAATTTGTGATACCTGTCAAATATCTGGTGATCAGTAAATACCGAAATTTTCAGATCATGATCAGTGAATCCGCTGTGAAAGTTTAATAATAACGGATCAAAATGCGCATCAGGACTTAATTCTGCAAAAATATCCCTGAGCCTGTCTATCTGAGACTGACTCTCTGAAACAATAAAGGTCTGGTAACCATTAAGTTTATTAGACAGGAGCTTTTCAGACAGAAGTTCAAAATTCTTATTGAAAACCGGTTGTGGCTCTGTCCGGAATTCAAATTTTGTATCAGCTCCAAATGCGCTTTGTTTTCCAAACTCAATAGTCCTGAACTTCTCACAATCCCCGATGAACCGGTTGCCGGTCATGACAAGCTCTGTTTTACCGGCGATCTGTCCCGATTCTTCCCTCTGGGCTGTTTGGAAATAAATACTATTTATTCTCTCCATTATCAAAGAAGTATCTTCAGCCCAGATAATCGCCGAAGGCGGCAGGAAGTCGGCAAATGAATCATTTATCTCCTCAATTGAAATATCCTGGATATTGGGAATAATTGAGACCTGTTTCTGGATACTTACTGAAAGCTGGTCATCCGGATTGAAGGTTCTGATAGAATCTACTTCATCTCCGAAGAAATCAATACGGTATGGATAATCTGCAGAGTATGAGAAGACATCGACAATACTTCCTCTTATTGAATACTGGCCGGGTTCATAAACAAAATCAACACGTTCAAAGTTGTACTCATGAAGCATCTCCTCAAGGAAATCGAGAGAAAGCTTATCTCCCTTATTGACCTGGAATGTGTTCTTTTTAAGGTTCTTTTTGCTGATAACCTTTTCCATAACCGATTCAGGGTAGGTGACTATAACACCTTTCCTTTTGCCTGAAGCAAGGAAATTCAATACCTCGGTCCGAAGGACTATGTTTGCAGGTTCAGTCTGTTCATATTGTACTGATCGTTTATAGGTGGATGGGAAAAAGAATATTGTTTCTTCGCCTGAAAGTGAAACCATATCGTTATAAAAATATGCAGCATCTTCTTTCTCAGGGATTATTACAACATATATAAGCTGTGTGTTTTGAAATACATGGGAAAGAATCAACGATTTTGATGAGCCTGATAATCCTTCAATAAAACATCTGGTACCTGGTTTATCTGAATCGATTACAGCAAGAAGATCATTCAGAGCGGGGTGACCGGAATAGAGTTTTGTTATACCATTCTCCTTCATCAGCGAAAATAAAGCGTCAAATTTACTAAAATGAATCCTATAATTATCTTAACCTCCGGGTTGATATATAGTGCGGAAATGATAATTTTGGACCAAATTAAGATCAATGATAGTATATAAGTTCGGAGGCGCTTCGGTAAAAGATGCCATGGGGATAAGAAATCTTGAAAGAATAGTCTCAGAGGAAAAAGATAAACTGGTAATAGTTGTTTCAGCTTTCGGGAAAACCACCAATGCAATGGAAAAAGTTCTCAAAGCCTGGATCTCAGAAGATGAAGGTTACAAAGATCTGCTTGATGATATTTATGGCTACCATCTGTCAGTGGCTGAAGAGCTGTTCCCGTCAGGAGATTCAGGAGAAAGCATAATAGATATTTCATTTGCAAAACTTGAAGAATATCTGAAAACAGAGAAAAGATCGGATTACGATTTTGAATATGACCAGATCGTGTCATATGGTGAGATCTGGTCAACAACTATAGTTGCAGCATATTTGAAAAACAAAAGCCTGAATGCAGAATGGATCGACATAAGGGGCAATCTGATAACTGATGACAGGTTTCGTGACGCAGATGTTTTGTGGAACGAAAGTACAGCAAGGATCCGGAGTGTTTTCAATTTCAAGGGAACAGATATGTATGTAACACAGGGATTTATCGGAAGCACTATCGCTGGTCAGACAACAACACTTGGAAGGGAAGGATCGGATTATACAGCTGCCTTGCTTGCAAATATGCTTGATGCAGATAAAGTTGTGGTTTGGAAGGATGTTCCGGGCCTGTTGAATGCCGATCCTAAATGGCTTGCTGATGCCACCAGACTTGAAGAAGTTTCATACCGTGAAGCTGTTGAAATGACCTTTTCGGGAGCAAAAGTGATCCATCCCAAAACTATCAAGCCGCTACATAATAAGAACATTTCTCTTCACGTAAAGTCGTTTCTTGCGCCGGGAGAAAAAGGAACAGTCATTAAATCTGAAACTACTCGAAAACATGGACTTCCTGTTTTTATAAAGAAAGAGAATCAGATCATGATTTCAATACTGCCAAAGGATTTTTCATTTGCAATGGGCGAAAACCTGAGCAGGATATTTTACCTGTTCATCCAGCATGGAATAAAGGTCAACATAGTGGAAGCCAGTGCTATAAGCATAGATGTATGTATTGATGATGACAGGATGAAGGTCGATTCACTCATTGAGGATCTCAGAACAGAATTTACTGCGGTATACAATGAAAATGTGGAGATGCTTTCGATACGGCATTATACACCCGAGGCAATTGACAGGATAACCCGGGGAAGGGAAATACTGCTTGAACAACGAACACGTAATTCGGTGCGGTTTGTTGTCAGAGGGATTGCTTCGCCTCGCTGACACGGGGCTCGCAATGACCTTACAGTTGTGCGAGTTTAGTAAATGTTGAAAGACGTAATGTTAAATGGATTACAGTCATTGCGAGAAGCGAAGCGACGAAGCAATCCCAATAAATTAGTAAGATAACTATCTTTCAAACACCAGTCTCTGTCCGCGGTAATCTTCATTAAACACGCCGTTATCATAAACAACTATTCCGTTCACAATTGTTTTAATAACTTTTGATCTGAAAGTAGTTCCCTCAAACGGCGACCATCCGCATTTGTAAAGTAAATTTTCTTTTGAAACAGTCCATGGATCATCCGGGTCAATAAGACATAGATCGGCTTTATAACCTTCCCTTATAAATCCCCGCTCCCTTATATTAAATAGTGTCGCAGGATTATGACACATTTTTTCAACTATTTTTTCAAGGGGTATTAATTTTCTTTGCCACAGTTCAAGCATTGCCACGAGGGAATGCTGAACCAAAGGTCCTCCTGAAGGGGCTTTGAAATAGGTGTTGTTTTTTTCTTCTACAGTGTGTGGAGCATGATCAGTAGCCACAATATCAATAATATCATTAATTGTGCTGTTTAGCAAAGCTTCCCTGTCAAACCTTGTCTTAATAGCTGGGTTCCACTTGATAAACATACCTTTTTCATCATACGATGTTTCATCAAACCATAAATGATGAACACATACTTCCGCTGTTATCCTTTTTTGCTCAAGCGGAAGTTCATTGCTGAAGAGCTTCATTTCATCAGCTGTTGAAAGATGAAGGATATGAAGGCGGGTATTGTATTCCTTTGCAAGACATACTGCATATGATGAAGACAAAAAACAAGCCTCACGGCTGCGGATCAGTGGATGCATTTTTACCGGCACATCTTCCCCGTACTTTACCCTGTAAATCTCCATATTCCTTCTTATGACAGGTTCAGATTCGCAATGACATGCAACCGGTATAATTGCCTTTGAGAACAATTCTCTTAATGTCTTTTCATTGTCAACAAGCATGTTGCCTGTTGAAGAGCCCATGAAGAGTTTTATTCCGCATACACCGGAAGGATCAGCCTTCATAACTTCATCGATGTTTGAGTTTGTAGCGCCGATGTAGAAAGAATAATTTGCAATAGAGCTTTCAGATCCAATGCGAAATTTTTCATTAAGCAGAGCTGTTGTAACTGTCTGTGGATTAGTGTTTGGCATGTCCATGAAGGAGGTAATGCCGCCTGCAACAGCAGCGCGCGACTCAGTGAAAATGTCACCTTTATGTGTCAGTCCTGGTTCCCTGAAATGTACCTGGTCATCGATTACTCCCGGGATCAGTAGCAATCCATCTGCATTAATTATTTGTGAGTTTTCACGTATTCTGATCTGGCCGGGGAGTCCGAATGAGGAAATAAATTCGTCTTTAATAAGCAGTTCCCCTTTGAAAGATTTGCCCTCATTAATTATGGTGGCATTCTTGATGAATATGTTGCTCATATATCAGATTTCCCGGATTTTGCCTCACCCCCTCTTATCCCCCTCTCCCGGGGAGAGAGGGGGAAGTCATTCTTATATCTGATTTAAAAGTCCCTCCCTCTCCGGGGGAGGGATTTAGGGAGAGGTCTAACTAAAGGATCTTCATCTGAGGGGACTCTGATGTTTCATTTCTTTTATATTTTATAAACCAACTTCTAAATTTCATTCTGAGGACTCCCCACAGAGCTTCGTTGAAGATACCTCCTGACATCTTTGAAGTTCCCAGTTTCCTGTCAGTAAATATTATAGGTATCTCGACTATTTTATATCCAAGTTTCCAGGCAATGAATTTCATTTCTATCTGGAAGCAATAACCTCTTGACTTTATCTGAGCAGGTTTGATATTTTCCAGAACTTCTTTTTTATAACACAGGAATCCTGCTGTGGCGTCCATAATTCTCATACCTGTTACCCGCCTGACATAGATTGAGGCGAAGTAAGACATCAGTACCCGGGACAAAGGCCAGTTAACTACGTTCACTCCGCTGATATATCTTGAACCGATTGCCACATCGGCTCCCTGGTCGTTGCAGGCATTGTATAACCTTATAAGATCATCAGGGTCGTGGGAAAAGTCAGCATCCATTTCATAAATATAGGTATATCCATTTTCCAGTGCCCATTTGAATCCTGAAATGTAAGCGGTTCCAAGGCCCAGTTTTCCAGGCCGTTCGATCAGGTGAACATTCGGGTATAATGGCGTGAGATTTTTGACAATTTGCCCGGTTCCGTCAGGTGAATTATCATCTATTATCAGGATGTCGAATGAAACAGTAAGTGAAGAAATGGCTTTTATAAGCATTTCAATGTTCTCTTTCTCCTTGTAGGTAGGTATGATTACCACATTCGACATAGCAGATAAATATTTACGAAAATACATTTTTCAATCGAGAGCATGGGTATCAGGTGATTTATTTCTTGGTGTCAGGAAAAATTTTATTTTTTTCTTTGCAAGGAATTTCTGAAGCATTATCTTTGACGTCCCAAAAGTTGGATGGCTGTTCTTTGAATTTGTTTATGTGCAAATTGTCGATAAGGATACAATAAATAGTCCCATAGCTCAGTTGGTTAGAGCGCTACACTGATAATGTAGAGGTCCTCAGTTCAACTCTGAGTGGGACTACTGGGGGAATTAGCTCAGTTGGCCAGAGCACCTGCCTTGCACGCAGGGGGTCAAGGGTTCGACTCCCTTATTCTCCACTTTTGCTCGCTGAAGCGAGCTTCGGCGGACGCAGTCCACTGAAACTCGCGAAGGCGAGATTCGCCCTACGAAGCCTTGGCGAAGTAGGGCTTTGCCCTTTTGCAGGCTTCTCCGGGCTACGGTGGACACAGTCCACCAAGAGCTTACAATAATGCAGAAACAAAAAAGTTCTTTTCATATTAGCGCAATTATCTCATTTACAGAGCATAATGCGGAGGTTTTTCAAATAAGAATGAATTTATTGAAAAATATCGCAAAAAATTTTGGTTTTAAAATAATGATTGATACATTTGCACCCGCTTTTGGAGCGAAGAGTTAATTGAAGGGTTAAAAGAGATAGGATTCCGGCTTCAGGAAGAAGGGAAAATAGATGGTGAGCAAGCCGGAAAAAATATCTCGTTTTTTTTTGGATAGGTGATATAGATTGATTAACTTTATCGCCCCAAAAGTAAAAAGGGAAAAGGTCAGCTTCGGTCCTGATTTTAAATGGAGGTAAAGCTGACGAAAAACAGTTCTTTGAAATAATGAAGTAGCAACCAGGCGAGATATGACAATCTCGCTAAAAACTTGTTAGTATTTAGAATTGAGCATTGAAGGATTAGTCTTTAGAAGAGACAAAACGAACAAATTTTTACAATGAAGAGTTTGATCCTGGCTCAGGATGAACGCTAGCGGGAGGCTTAACACATGCAAGTCGAGGGGCAGCACGATGTAGCAATACGTTGGTGGCGACCGGCGCACGGGTGAGTAACACGTATGCAACCTACCCTGTACAGGGGGATAACCCGGAGAAATTCGGACTAATACCGCATAAAGATATAAAGAGGCATCTTTTTATATTTAAAGTTTCGGCGGTACGGGATGGGCATGCGCAACATTAGCTAGTTGGGAGGGTAACGGCCTACCAAGGCAACGATGTTTAGGGGACCTGAGAGGGTGATCCCCCACACTGGTACTGAGACACGGACCAGACTCCTACGGGAGGCAGCAGTGAGGAATATTGGTCAATGGGCGGAAGCCTGAACCAGCCATCCCGCGTGCAGGAAGACGGCCCTATGGGTTGTAAACTGCTTTTCCAGGGGGCGAATTGATCCGACGTGTCGGGTCTTGACGGTACCCTGGGAATAAGCATCGGCTAACTCCGTGCCAGCAGCCGCGGTAATACGGAGGATGCAAGCGTTATCCGGATTTATTGGGTTTAAAGGGTGCGTAGGCGGAT
>Ga0315295_10006079_pt1 | contig 10310 bp, 13 predicted proteins | sample YL17G14_0_MG_FD_204453 | JGI IMG/M metagenome (GOLD analysis project Ga0315295, IMG submission 204453) | Sediment microbial communities from Yellowstone Lake, YNP, Wyoming, USA - YL17G14_0 | ecosystem: Environmental > Aquatic > Freshwater > Lake > Sediment | place: USA: Wyoming | collected... | reverse complement strand
GATACGGTAAAAGTTCTGACATCGTATTCCTTCGTTCTTAGTTGATCTTGAGCCTCTGACCGTTCTTCATCATGTGGACGGTAGAATGGGCAGTGTAGCCAAGTTCTGATGCAAAGTCGGTATAGCCTGCTGTCATCTTCAGGTGCCCGTGAGCAGGGAGGATGTGCTGGGGATTCAACAGCTGAATAAACTCGTAGTGGTCCTCGCGATAGGCATGACCACTTACGTGAAGATCCTCAAAGATACGGGCTCCGGCCATTTTCAGATGCTGCTCGATCTTGTAGCGCTGCCCAAAATTCATCGGGTTCGGGATCACATTTGCCGAGAAGAGAACCTTGTCGCCCTTGGTCAACTGGTAGGGGGTATCACCGAGTGCAAGACGGGTGAGGATAGATCCGGGTTCACCCTGGTGTCCTGTGACAATTGGCAGAAACTTATCTTTTCCTGCCTTCATCATCCGGCGCATCGTCCGGTCGACTGTCCGGCGGTTCCCGAACACACTGGTCGTCTCGGGGAACGAGACGAGTTTCATCTGTTCGGCAGTTACCGAGTATTTCTCCATGGAGCGTCCAAGCAGCACCGGTTTTCTCCCGATCTCATGTGCACATTCTGCTATCGTCTTGACGCGGGCGATATGCGATGAGAACGTGGATACGAGAATCGCGTTCTTGTCATCCTCGAAACTGGTGATGGTGTCCCGCACGAGGTCCTTGGCGATCCGTTCACTGGGACACCTTCCCGGACGATCGATATAGGTACTTTCCACAATCAGCAGGAGTACACCTTCTTTCCCGATCTGACGGAACCGGGCAAAATCCGGGGGTTGACCAATAACGGGTGTCCGGTCAAGTTTAAAATCACAGGCGTAAACGATCGCGCCATGCGGGGTATGAAGTACTGGCGTGACCGTATCAATGATTGAATGCTGCGTATGAACAAACTCTAAAACAAGGTTCTGCGAGAGAGTGTACCGCTGCCCTGATTTGAGTGCGAAGAGTTTGTTGTTCACGCCAAACTTCTGTTCACCGGAGATCTGTTGCCGGATCAATTCTGTTGCATAGGGGGTTGCGATGATTGGTGCGTTGTACCGGTGCGCCAGTTTCGGGATTGCCCCTATATGGTCAAGGTGCCCGTGTGAGCAGACAATCGCCTTTACGGTCCCCTCGACCGAATTCATCATCGTATCATCTGGTATCGCCTTGATCTTGATCAGATCAAGGGAGTGCATATTCTCAATCTCTGCATCCTCGTGGATCATTACCTGATCCAGGCGGAGTCCCATATCAAATATGACAATTTCCTTTCCGCAGCGGACGGCGGTCATATTTCGCCCGACCTCGTCGTATCCGCCCACTGCTATAATCTCAATATCCATTTTGTATCTCCTTGTTGTTCGTGTTAGTGTGTTTCTTAAAATATGTGCCGGTTTTTATGTTATCGCCTGATGCGTGCCGGATTGTCCTTTTCTATCATCTGCCGGGTTCTGCCCAGAATAAACATTCTCGTCTTCCTGAGATCAGCAATCCGTGCTGATCCGGTCAGGAACATCGCAGCGGTCAGTTCCTGGTGGATGACCTCAATCGTGCGATCCAGTGCCTCGTCGCTTTCCATCGCGGGTTTTAAGAGAGGCAATGCCATCCCGCAGAGATCAGCACCGAGTGCAAGACCCTTGGCAATGTCAAGCCCGGATCTGACACCGCCCGATGCAATAACCGGGCCACCGGAGGCAAGCACTTCAGCAAGACTTACGACCGTGGGGATTCCCCATTCGATAAAATCTTCGCCGAGAGTTTTCAGTCGTTTGTCCTGTAGGTTTCTGCTTTCATCTGCGCGGATACTCTCTACTGCTGCCCAGGAGGTTCCGCCCCAGCCACCGATATCAATGGCGCTGACTCCCGCTCCCCAGCATTGTCTCGCCGTATCCGCGGAAATGCCACAGCCGGTCTCTTTAATGATAACCGGGGTACGGAACTCGCGGCAGAGTTCTCCAATGGCGGCAAGACAGCCAAGAGCATTATGATCACCCTCAGGCTGGATTGCCTCCTGCAGGAAATTCAGGTGAATCGCAATTGCATCTGCCCCAATCATCTCAACTGCCCGCTCCGCCCATTCAATTCCGTGGTCACGGAGCTGGACAGCGCCGAGATTTGCCACCAGGAACGCGTGGGGCGCCTCGTCACGGACTACCGAGAAGGTGTCTGCAAGAGAAGGGTTCTCGAGTGCAGCCCGTTGTGAGCCGACACCCATCCCCATCCCAAAGCGTTCTGCAGCCCGGGCAAGACGGGAATTCACTTCTTTTGTTCCGGGGTGACCCCCGGTCATTGCGGAGATGAACAGGGGGGAAGAGAACGTACGGTTCAGGAACCGGGCGGTAAGATCGATAGTGCCCATGTCACATTCCGGAAGGGCATTATGTACAAACCGGATGTCGCTAAACCCGGTATCGCCGCTCTCAACAGCCTTCTCTGCGCAGATCCGCAGGTGGTCAAGCTTGCGCGACGATGTGAACCTTTTTTTATCTCCCATACTGGTTAGTCCCCCTTAATTTTTGTCCCGCCATGGTCGGTTCCTGCAAGAAAGTCACTGATCCGCGAGACATGGAATATATCTGACCCGATTCCCTCACCTGCAAGGCCGAGCAGCTCATTGATCTTTCCTCTCATTCCACCGGTGACATCGGTATGCATCGAGTTGCCGATCTGGAGTGATGGTGCCATTTTTTTTGTAATTTCCGGCACCACGTGCCCTCCATCCAGCACTCCCGGTACATCGGTGGCGAGCCCCACGCGGTTGATGTTGAGTCCAACCGCGAGATACCGTACGAGCTGGTCGCCCGATACGATGCAGGCCCCACGTGAGAGGTCCATCACCACGTCACCGTGGATCACAGGAACCATCTTAAGCATCAGCATCTTTTCCAGATGCCGGTGTTCAAAGGCAACGAGTCTGCCGTTATCCGCCACCGCAGTGTGGAGCGGGTGAACACCTACTGCCGCTACTCCTTTTTCCCGGAGAGTCTCAACAACCGCATCGTTCAACCTGCTGACCGCACGATGGGTAACATAGATTCCCTCGGTCTGTCCTGAGACGGCACCCTTATCAAGCCGGTAGCGTTTTGCCTCAGGGTGCCCGCATGAACCTGCCCCGTGAATGATAACAATACCTCCGGTGCCGGCACGGGAAATCGCTGATGCAATGAATGAAAGCTGATCGCGGTTAATGGCACAGTCAGTTTTTTTATCAGTGATCACGCTCCCGCCGAGCTTTATCAGGATCCGTTCAGACATCCTTTTCCTTCCTTGCACCTTCAGTGTCAATACCCGTCACGATAGCACGGGCATCGCACGCCTCAATCGCACCGGCAACCCGCATCTTCAGGTGCTTTGGGCAGAGAGCAACCATGCACCCCCCTCCACCAGCACCGGTGATTTTGGCTCCAAATGCTCCTTCCGCCCGGGCAACAAGCACGATCTTCGAGAGTTGCGGATGACCTACCCCCAGTGCTTCGAGCAGCGCGTGGTTCATGTCCATATACCGCCCCAGTTCCTTGGGGTTGTTGAGATGATGGATCGCGCTCATACTCACTCCCTGGATGGCATCGAGTATCGGGTCCACGATCTCGGGATGTTTCTTTTTTAAGTCTGCCACTAATTCCACCATCTTTGAGGTACTATGTGAGACAAGCGAATCACCTATAACAAGATGCATATTCTGCGGGGGCAGCCTCCTGCGGGAGCCCCCCGTGATAAGTACAATCCCGCCATACATGGAGACCGTAGTATCCGTGGGGCTCGCCCTGCCCTTCTGCACCTTTTTTTCTATATCAAATGCCATATCAGCGATATCTTCACGGGTTTTATGGAGGGAAAACTCATCGTTGATTGCCGAGAGTGTCGCGACCGTGACTGCTGCGGACGAACCAAGTCCCGAGGAGCTCGGTATCTGGGAGTTAATATAGACACTGCCCAGGACACCCATTGCCTCAAAACATCCGTCAATATAGGGAGACTTTGCGCGCTGAGGGCGTTTTGTGTTTCTGACCGTAACAAATACACGGGGTTTTATCGCCATCGCTATACCGGGCTTTCCGTATACCACCGCATGCTCACCGAACAAAAATACCTTGCCCGGTGCACTCCATGTTGCCAACCTACATCACCGCAATGGCTGCATACCCCACGACCTCGCGACGGTCCCCCGTCACCTCGCCGCTCGTCGCATACCGTATAAGCTGTGCCGTCTTCGCCCCGAGTTTCCCGCATGCTGTTACCATGGCGGCAATCGGGCCGTACCCACAGGCAGTCACCCGTCGCTCCTCAACCCGGCGATAGAACTCTTTTGTATCGAGAGTGAGTAACGGTTCAATCGCATAGAGATCATCAGATTTTGCCTTTTCTTCCTGCACATAGTGGGAGAAATCGCTGGACGCCACGATCCGGACATCACGTTTTGTCCCTCTGATCGCAGTCCCGATCTTCTCTGCAAGTCGCATCGCACTGGTATAGTCCTGCTGCCCCATCATCACCGGGGCAATCCGTGCCCGGGGGAACCGGTACTTGATGAAAGGCATCTGCACTTCAAGCGAGTGTTCATCGCGATGAGAGAACTCGTCCGTTTCGATATCGAGCATTTCGACAAACTCTACATCAGTATCTACAACACCGAGGGGTGTTTCCCACGGAACCTTTGAAACACAGTTGATGTAACCACGATGAGATGGACCAATAACGACAAAAGTGCCTGAAAAATCAGGTGAGATCGTGGAAAACGCCTGGGCGGCAACCTCCCCGGAATAAATATACCCTGCATGGGGGGACACAATGCCTAAGGAGTTGCCCGCCCTGCTGCTCACCGAGAAGAACTTCTCCAGGAGCTGTTCGAGGTGGGATGGATCCCTTGGATAAAACATGCCAGCCACTGCGCATGTACGCATCGTCATCGGATCAACCCTCTGGTCGTTATGATATATCTAACGATCGGTTATCCAAAAAGGAAACCGGCCGGATTAGAATTCCATTTCGAAGTCTTCCGGGGTAAGTGCTGTTGAGATCCCTCTAAGACGAAGCATCTCCCTGGTGAGCAGGAAATAAATCATCGACAGCGCTTTGCGACCCTTATTGTTGGTAGGGATAACCAGATCCACATACTTGGTCATGTTGTTGGTGTCGCACAATGCAACGACCGGAATGCCGCACTGAACTGCTTCATTTATTACCTGCGCATCACCAATCGGGTCGGTGACTACGACTACCTGGGGCTCAATGTATCCATCGAGTACGGGATTGGTGAGCAGTCCCGGGATAAACCGGCCGGTTGCCGACATTGCGCCAATCGTATCGGCTAGTTTCCTGGCCGGGTACTGCCCGTACTGCCGGGAGGTGACAACGAGGATATTAGGGGCCTCGTACTGGTTTAAGAATTTCGCTGCGGTCTTGATCCGTGAGTCCGTCTCGCGGATATCAAGGATATAGAGTCCATCACCGCGGACGCGGTAGATGAATTTCTTCATGTCCTCGCTCTTCTGCTGTGTACCGATGTGGATACCGGCTGCAAGGTACTCCTCGACAGGGATGAGCGGTTCTTTTAATTCAATTTCCATCTCGTTTACAATGGTCATAGCTGTTCCTCAATACGTATCAGTTCATTCAGTTTTGCAATGCGTTCTCCGCCAACAATACCGCATTTTAAGAAAACACAGGAGAATGCAGTTGCGAGGTGTGCGATTGTTGTATCAGTTGTCTCACCGGACCGGTGGCTCATCACGGTGTCCAGGCCCTGGGTGTGGGCAAGACGGACCGCTTCGAACGTGTCGGTCAGCGTCCCGACCTGGTTGGGTTTTATGAGCACGCAGTTGGCTGCGTTCATCTCGATGCCCTGCTGAATGCGGGCGACCTGCGTCACAAAGATGTCATCCCCGCAGACAAGGCAACGGTCGCCTACCTGACTGGTGAGCTCCGCAAACCCGTCAAAGTCATCTTCATGGAGCGGGTCTTCCACATACACAAGATCATAGCTGTCAACGAGCTCAGCAATGTAAGCGATCTGGTCTTCTGGAGTGCGAACCTTTTCGCGGTACGTGTATCCTTCTCCGTTCCACATCTGGCTTGCAGCAACATCTATACCCATATCGACTGAGATATTCATCTCGTCCGCAACAATTCCGGTCGCCTCGGCAATGAGCTCAAATGCAAGGGCATCATCAATCTGTGGGGCCCAGGCACCCTCATCACCCTTACCGCAGGATTTCCCGTGTTTTGCCAAGAGTTCCCTGATATGCCGGTGCACAGCAGCATTTGCAAGAACTGCCTCTTCTGTATCTGCAGCATCCCCGGGCACGACAAGGAATTCCTGGATCTCGGTTGAGTTTTCAGCATGCGCACCTCCGCCAATCACATTCCCCAGGGGGAGCGGCATCTCATTCACAAACGCTCCACCAAGATAGCGGAAGAGTGCAACCCCCATCGATGATGAGGCTGCTTTTGCGTTTGCAAGCGAGAGCGCTACGGCAATGTTTGCACCGATTTCGGCGAAGTTTGCCGTGCCGTCAATATCGCGGAGCTGCTCATCAAATCCCTGCTGGTCACATGCATCGAGACCGATAAGTGCAGGAATTACATTCTGGACAGCATACTCAATGGCTTCTCTGGGCGGTTTGACCTTTGCTTCCAGCGTGCCGGTACTGGCACCACTGGGAGCTGCAGACCTGCCAAAACCGCCGGGAGTATGAATGTCGGCTTCGACGGTCATGTTACCCCGGCTGTCCAGGATAGTCCGTAGCTCGATTACCTCAATAGTCGTCATCGTATCCTCTACTTCCTCTTTACCGTAATGGGGATGGTGTTGTTGTTGTATTCCTCAATGGCGATCTCCAGCGGATCGATCCGTGTCGTAGTGACAAGTAAGGGAGCACCCATTGATATCTGCAGAGCCCTTGCTCCAATAATCCTTGCCCGTTCATACCGGGTGTACGTCTGCGTCTGCATTCTTCGTCCTCAAAATGATGGTTTTGTAATGTTACTATGGGGTCGCTGAGATTCGAACTCAGGTCACTGCGTCCCGAACGCAATAGGATGGTCCAGGCTACCCTACGACCCCTCGTTCTTATGTCGATCTACTGGTACGGGTTGAGCTCATCAATGATCTCTTTATGGGTCAGGAGCATACGCCTGCAGCAGTACCGGGAAATAGTAAGATCGTCGAGGATCTTTTTTGGATCCTCGCCTTTCTCCCGTCTCAGCTTGAACTCTTCCCACGCTGTTGAGATTGGTTTCCCACAGGTGAAACATCGAACGGGTATCACGATTTTTTACCTCTCATCATCTCTTTTATCTTAACGATAAGACTTTTGGAATTTCTTGCGTGCTCCACGGCCGTGCGGCTTCTTTGCTTCTTTCTGCCGTGAGTCGTTGACGAGGAGCGTCCTGTCATAGGTAAGATAGATATCCTTAATCTGGGGATCGTTGTGCCACTGGAGGATACCCCGGGCAAGTGCGGTACGGACCGCTTCTGCCTGCCCCATCACACCGCCACCAGCGACGTTGATGATAACGTCGATGCCGTGTATCGCTTTGGGTACAAGAAGGAGCGGTTCTGATATCTTCATCCGGGTTACTTCACTGCCGTACGTTTCGAGCGGTACAGAGTTGACCCGGATCATGCCTTTCCCTGCTTTCAGGGTCGCACGTGCGATTGCCGTCTTGCGTTTTCCACTTGTGTTTATGATCTTTACCATGATGAACACCTTAGAACTTCGCTCCGAGGAATGTGCACACCGCACCGAGCGTTATATATGCCGGGTTATTCAGCCGGTTCATGTGTGCGTCTTCAAGCACTTCCATCTCTTTTCCGACAAACCCAACCGGAACGCCGACATAGCACTTGATGCGCTTCATGGCCTCAACACCACGGGGGCGTTTGTACGGGAGCATCCCACGGATAGTTCGCTTCATCAGATGGTCCGGCCGGCGTGGGACGAACGGTCCCCAGCGGTTGCCGCTGGCGCCGCGTTCCACCTTGTGCCGGTAGTTGGCGAGCACACGTGCACGGCTGCCGGAGATGATGGCTTTCTCTGCGTTGACGATGGCAATCTCTTCGCCGGCAAGCCCGCGCTGTGCGACAAGGCTTGCAAGCCGTCCGAGAAGCAATCCATCACCGTTGATTACTGTAACCATGTCTTGTTCACCTCAGGATCCGGACACCGCTACCTTTCGGATTGTCCAAAAGGAGTTGTTCGATCGACATACACTGTCCCTTTGCATCCCTGATCTTGCTGGTTGCTGATGCCGAGAAGTTCAAGGCTGCAACCTTCACAGACTGCTCCAGCACACCGCTGCCCAGCACTTTTCCGGGAACAATGATCGTCTCACCATTCTGGGCATAGCGGTTGATCTTGGACAGGTTGACCTCGGCGTAATTCCTGTTCGGAGTCTCCAGCCTGCTTGCGATCTCGCGCCAGATCTTTGCCTCATTCTCCCGTGAATTATTTTTCAAGAGCAATATGAGGTTGGTAAGACGGGGGTTCGTCTTTTCCACAATTCTTGTCATTTCTTCTCATCCCCTGATATCTCGCCTATTTGTCGCTCCAGCTCGTCTGACTGATCCCTGATATAGTACAGTGCACGGTTCATGATCTCCTTTACCGGCAATGACCCGTCGCTCTCGACCACAAAAATATACCGGTCTGCTTCGGCGGATATGGTAATTGCCGGTTCGTCGCCGATACCACTCGACAGGCATGCCTTTTCACAGAGCTTGCACATGGAGCAGTCGGTAAGTTTTCCGTCAACAACTTCGACTTTCTTGCCTCGTACCGCAAGGATACCGCGGGGACATTCGTCCACGCACATAGCGCATGCATCGCAGGATTCACTTATGGATATCACCGGATGGTTCTTGAATCCACATACGAGTGTCGGCTGCCATTTTGCATGCTCTCTGCCCGTATTGAGGACGGCATGTGCTTCAATGACGAGTTTCTGACCTTTCGTAAGCTTCACGATAGGTATATTATCGTACACCGGAGTCGCATTGGGATCCTGGGGAATGAGGTCACCTGACAGGACTGTCTTAGGACCTTCTACGCTCAACGTGAACGTAACCATACAGCCCGGGCATCCCGCTTCACCGCAGGAACATTTTTCCTTAGTCGAATAGGTTGAAAGATCGGTTTTTATGGGAATGAGCCCGAGCCGGTGTGCCAGCATCTCATCGAAGAACGCACTTGTGTTGTCATAAATGCGCACATCTTCGATTGCAAGGGTCGGTACTTCACCGATCATTGCCCGCCGGAACGCGTTTGCAAAGGCCGGGCTTGCTCCCGTGAGAGTGAATCGTGCCAGGGAATCGTCAAGACTGCTGAATTCGATCTCCATCACACTCTCCTTCCTCGCCTGCCGCCTTTCGCGCGACAGGAGTCGTGGGGGACAGGAGTGACATCTTCAATACGCCCGATCCGCATCCCGGCACGGGCGAGCGCACGAATTGCTGCCTGGGCACCGGGCCCGGGGCTGCGCTGTTTACCTTGGCCAGGTGCACGCACCTTGACGTGGACCCCCACAATTCCCTTCTCGCGGGCATTCTGGGCAACGTTGCCTGCCATCTGCATTGCTGCATAGGGCGAGCCCTCGTTCCGGTCCTGCTTGACTACCATGCCACCGCTGCTTTTTGTGACAGTTTCTGCGCCAGAGAGATCGGTGATGGTGATGATGGTATTGTTGAACGATGCGAAAATATGTGCAACGCCCCACTTCTCCTTATCATTTGCCGCCATCTTATCTCCCTCCTGCTGGTTTGGTAATCCGTGACTTCTCGGGATGTGAGTCACTTAAAAACGGGGATTTGCCGTAATAGGTGATCTGCATCTCTTCGTTCCGGTTTACCCGGTAGCCAGGAATACTGACACGCCTGCCGCCAATTGCGATATGTCCATGGGTGATGAGCTGCCGTGCCTGTTTTGGCGAACGGGCAAGCCCTTTCCGGTGTACAAGGCTCTGGAGCCGCCGTTCGAGCTGAGTCTGGACCTTGAGTGCCAGGACATCTTCGATATCTGCATCCGGACCAAGCAGACCTGATCGCTGCATGTGGGAGATCAGTTCGATCTTCTTTGCCTCAAAAAGCGTCCTGTCAATAGTGCTTGACATGAGGGCGAGAAGGTCTCGTGCTCCTTTCCGGTACTTTCTCAGGAAGCTCTGTGCCTTCCAGACTTCGCGCTTGTTGCGCAGCCCGTATTCTATAACAAGACGGGTTTCCGATTCGATCCGCGTCTTTTCAAAGGGGCGCTTGGGGGTCTGGTAAGATTTATGATTCTTTCC
>Ga0315295_10006077_pt1 | contig 10311 bp, 8 predicted proteins | sample YL17G14_0_MG_FD_204453 | JGI IMG/M metagenome (GOLD analysis project Ga0315295, IMG submission 204453) | Sediment microbial communities from Yellowstone Lake, YNP, Wyoming, USA - YL17G14_0 | ecosystem: Environmental > Aquatic > Freshwater > Lake > Sediment | place: USA: Wyoming | collected... | reverse complement strand
AATAGGACACTCCATTGCACATGCATTACACATCGTGCATGCCCAGAGTTCTTCTTCCGATATGAAATTTCTCAGAAGAGACCGGTTATCACTGAAATCTACTCCGTTTTTTATCATTTGCGGACCTTTTTCTTTCATCCTTGCCCGAAGATCCATCATAACTTTCCGTGGAGACAATTTCTTACCTGTTAAATTTGCCGGACATACGGATGTACATCTGCCGCACTCTGTACAGGAAAGAGAGTCAAAATAGTTCTTCCATGTTACATCCTCTGCATCCCTGACACCAAACCGTTCAACAGGCGCATCAGCCGGCTCAGCTGTAAAAGCAGAGTTCGGATCGAACATCAGTCTGACCTCCCTGGTGATATTATTCATATTTGTCAGTTTTCCAAGCGGTTCAAGCCTCGAGAGAAAGACATTCGGAACTGACATAAATACGTGAAAATGTTTTGAATATGGAAGGTAATTGGCAAATACAAAGATGGTAAGGATATGGGTCCACCAGCTGACTTGAAAAAAAGAATGAAATTGTCCGGGAGAAAATCCTTTAAAATTATTGCTGATTATGTTGCTTAAAGGATAAATACCAAAAATAGTCCCTCCTGATTGTGTCTTATATCCGACATATCCGGCATTCATACCAAGCAATGAAATCATAAGCAACATTATCAGAGACAAAGAAATGCCTGCATCAATATGAGATTTTGCTTTCATCTCAATTCCTTCAAAGCGCTTTACATGCATAAAATTCCTTCGGAAGCTGAATATTATGATCGAAATTGCTATCAGCAGTGCGAAAATATCTCCCGAAGCCATAATTATATCATGGACCGAACCAAGAAACCTGAGAGATTTTTCTGTTCCGGTAAGACCGTCAATAACCATCTCAATACTGCCAATGAGTATTACGCAAAAACCCCAGAATACCAGTGCATGAAAAAATCCAATCACAGGACGGCGGAATATTTTTGTCTGCCCGAATGCCAACCGCAGCATCAGTCTGAATCGTTTTCCGAAATCCCTTATTGGAAATGCAGGTTTAGTAAATCTGAAGAATTTGATGATTCTGTTTACAGTGTAAAAGAAGACTGCAAATGTTATGAAAAGGGCAACCGTAAATATAAGTTGTTTAGGCATGGTCGGTTATTAAGCTGATGTTGAAATATACAAGTTCAAATTTATACATTCTTAAAATCCGCTCCTAAATCCCCTAAAGGGGACTTTTGATTCCATAGATTTTTAATCCCCTTTAGGGGCAGGGGCAAAAAACCTGCGGTTATTTGTTTTTCAAATTCTTAACTGCATCCACAAGCTTTGGCAGAACCTTCATTGCATCACCAACTATTCCATATTGTGCTGCCTCAAAAATAGGAGCATCCTTATCGCTGTTGATCGCCACAATAGACTTTGAAGAGCTTATACCTGCAAGATGTTGTGTAGCACCCGAAATACCTACTGCGATGTACAGGTTTGGCGCGATAATTTTTCCTGTCTGACCTGTATGTTCTTCGTGAGGTCTCCATCCCTCGTCAGAAACAGGTCTTGAACACGCTGTGGCTCCATTGAGCAGTGAAGCAAGCTCTACAAGTGGCCCCCAGTTGTCAGGCGATTTCATTCCTCTTCCTCCTGAAACGACAATATCAGCATCTGTAAGCAATATCTTCTCTGTCTGCTTTTGTCTATCAGTCACAGTTGTCTTTACAGAAGACTCCTCTACATCAACATGAACAGTTTCAGGAACAGCTCCTGTTGGCTTTTCGACTACATCAAAAGAGTTCTGTGCAAGAGTAAGTATCTTTATATCAGACTTTATAATCATATGAGCAAAAGCATTCCCTGAATAAGCTCTTCTATATACGGTAAACGGGTCAAGGCCAAGTGGCAGTTTGCTTACACCTGTCCCAATCCCGGCTTTGAGTCTGACTGATAGCCTCGGGGCAAGTGCTTTTCCGCTAATATTGTTCGAAAAGATGATAACTTTTGATCCCTCCTTCATTGCAATATCTGCAATTACTTTTGTATAAACCTGGTTGTCAAGAATTTTTAGCCATTCATTTGTCACATTAATGATCTTCGCGGCTCCATAACTGCCAAGTTTTTTCAACTCATCCTCATCTGCTTTGCCTATTGATAATGCGGTGACTTTCATTTTCAGCATTTCAGCAACTGATGATGCATAAGAGACCAGTTCGTAAGACAGCTTTTTAAATTTCCCGTCCCAATTTTCAGTGTATACTAAAACTGACATATAATGAATTTTTCTGGTTATTATTAAATGACTTTTGCCTCGTTCTGAAGAAGTTCAATAAGCTGAGCCGGATTTTCAGGATCAACATATTTACAGGCTGCCCTTGGCTTTGGTTTTTCAAATCCTGCTGTTTCAGTTAAGCTCTCCTCTGCTACAGGTTCATAAAGTTTTACAGTCTTTGTCCTGGCGGTCATAATTCCTCGCATTGAAGCAATTCTCGGCTCTTTGGCAATGCCTTTCTGGACAACAGCGACAAAAGGAACAGGAACTTTGACACTTTCCCTGCCTCCATCAATTTCTCTTGTCAGAACAGGAGATCCGTTTTCAATTTTTATTCCTGAGACTGACGACACTGAAGGAATATCAAGGAATTCCGAAATCATCCCTCCTACTACTGACCCGTTGAAATCGCTTGATTCAATACCGCATAATATAATATCAAATCCTTCTTTTTTTATCACCTCAGCAAGCTGGGCTGCAACAGAATATGCATCCGATACTTTGCAATTTATCCTTATTGCATCATCTGCTCCTATTGCCAGGGCCTTCCTTATTGTAGGCTCCGATACCGCAGATCCGGCATGTGCCACAGTCACCGATTTTATAACACCAGAAGGATCTTCTTTTAATTCAAGCGCCCGGGTAAGCGACAATTCATCCCACGGATTTATAACCCACTGTATACCCGCAGTATCAATTGAAGTATTCCCTTCTGCAAATTTGATTTTAGTTGTTGTGTCCGGGACATTGCTGATGCAAACCAAGATTTTCATCTGTTACCTGTTATTTGTTATTTATTTAGTGCAATGATCTGAAATAATAATTAAACATTTTTCAGCCTTTGAGGCGGCAAATATAATAATTAAAGCTCTACAAACAAACCTGAAATCATTCACTTTTATTTTATGTTCGAAACAGGAATTTATTTTAACTATTTAATCTATTGTTACTTGTCTTAACAGCCAGGAGCCTTAATAAAAATCAGTCGAAATATCTTCATCAAATGCCTGTCTAAAGATTTTTATACGTATCACTGATATTTTACGATTATTAGGATTAAATTGGCACGCTCAGACAAATTGGTTAATCATACTGTGAAAAATAGGATCAGAATATATGGTGGTGTATTTCTCGCGATGATATTCTGGTCATTCTCTTTTATATGGTTTAAAATTGCAAATGAGACATTCAGCCCTATTACAATTGTTTTTTTACGTCTGATCCTTTCAATATTACTTCTTACCTCCTACCTGCTGATCAAGAAAAAATTCGTAAAGATCAGGAAGGAGGACCGGAAGTTATTTCTTATGCTGGCCCTCTTCGAGCCTTTTTTTTATTTTCTCGGGGAAAGTTTCGGACTGACTTATGTATCAGCAACTGTCGGTTCAGTATTGATTTCAACAATTCCAGTTGTGGCGACTATAGGAGCATGGATAATATTCAGGGAAAGATTAAAGATCATTAATTACGTCGGAATATTAGTATCATTTATCGGCATTATCATTTTCGTATTGAACAAGGAAGGAGCGCTGACATTCAATATAAAGGGATTATGCCTGTTAATGCTTGCAGTCTTTTCTGCTTCCGGTTACAATCTTACCCTCAGCAGGCTTGTCGGGAATTATGAACCGGCTTTTATTGTTAATGTGCAGAATACGATTGGTGCTATACTTTTTCTTCCTGTTTTCCTTATTTTTAATTTTAAGGATTTCGTGAGCACTCCCTTCACATTAAATTCCTTCGTTCCGGTCATTGAGCTTTCTGTTTTCGCATCATGCGGGGCATTTATCCTGTTCGCTTACTCAGTGAGGAATATGGGCATAACAAGAGCAAATGTCTTCACGAACTTTATCCCCATTTTCACAGCTTTGCTTTCTTTTTTTATCCTTGGAGACAAACTGACCTTTCAGAATATTATCGGGATGATAATAGTTATAGCAGGGCTGATAATGTCGCAAATGAATGGCCGCCCTGAAAAAACAGATGACGCCATGATCCTTACAGGAAAGACAGCTTAGGTTGCGATACTGATCAATGGTGTTAGATGATGTTTTATTCTGTAACCTGCCGGTATAAATCATATATTTACAGTAATGATCATATAATGTTAAAGCGGACTGTATTCATATTGTTGTTCAGCCTGTTCATATCAGTAACTTTTTCACAGACGGGCGGAGATAATATTTATGAGTTTCTTAATCTGACTCATTCCGGTCTCGTCTCATCACTTGGCGGTTCAAATGCTTCACTTACAGGCAGCAATCTTAATTTAGCTTATCATAATCCTGCACTTCTTGAATCAGGGATGGCTAAAAGCCTGGCTTTGAACTATGTAAATTATTTCGCCGGTATTAATTATGGCCTCGCGATGTATTCAATGTCATTGCAGAAAGCTGGAAATATAGCAGCGGGAATAACCTACCTGAATTATGGCTCTTTTACAGAAGCTGATGCCTCAGGTAATATTACCGGTTCATTCAGCGCTTCTGAATCTGCTTTTTCAGTAATTTACTCCCGCGAACTTGATTCAATGTTTAGTGTAGGAATAAATTTCAAACCTGTTTTGTCGCATCTTGAAAAGTACACTTCTGTAGGATTTGCGTTCGACCTGGGTGCTTCGTGGCATAACCGGAAAAACCTTCTGTCAGCTGGCCTGGTCATCAGGAATATTGGTTATCAGATAACCAGATATGCCAGCGAGACACGCGGCAAACTGCCTTTTGAGGTAATGGCCGGGATATCAGCCAGGCTTACCCATGCCCCTTTCAGATTCTCATTAACTTTCAGACATCTTGAAAAATATGACCTTACATATCAGTACTCTGCTTCAGAAGATAATGGCAGTTCAGCCTCATCAGAGTTTTTTGAGAATCTAATGAGACATGTCATTGTCGGAACAGAGATTATCCCTCATAAAAATTTCTATCTGAGCCTTGGCTATAATCATCAGAGAAGAAGCGAGTTGCAGACTGAATCCAAAGTTGCCGGAACAGGATTTTCGTGGGGATTCGGGCTCAATACGTCGATGCTGATTATTGAATTCGGACGCGCCTCATATCACCTTGCAGGATCGTCGAATCATATTTCATTAATTGTTCGGCCGGACCTTTTGTACAAAAAATTCACTAGTCCCCAACCTCCTGAAGGGGGCTTTTAGAAAATGATTACCTTTAAGGCCCCTTTACCGGATTTAGGGGTAGAAAAAAATCATGGACAAAAAACTGATAATAGCAATTGATGGTTATTCCTCATGCGGCAAGAGCACTTTTGCCAAGGCAATTGCCAAAGAGCTGAACTATATATATATTGACAGCGGAGCAATGTACCGGGCTGTTACTCTGTACTATCTGAGAAAGGGATATACAGGAAAGGATGGTCTTAAAATGAACAGCATACTTGCTGAAATTAAAGATATACATATTTGTTTTGTCTATAATCCTGATATTCTTGAATACGAGACATTTCTTAATTCGGAGAATGTAGAAAGAGAGATCAGAGGTATTGAAGTATCATCTTATGTAAGCAGGATCAGCCAGATCGCTGAGGTCCGTGCACGCATGGTTGAACTGCAAAGACAGATCGGAGTTTTCAAGAATATAGTAATGGATGGCAGGGACATAGGAACCGTGGTTTTTCCGGATGCTGATCTGAAAATCTTCATGACAGCTTCGGTTGACATACGAAGTAAGAGAAGGTTTGATGAACTCAAAAGCAAAAATATTGAAATTGAATTTGAAGAGGTCAGGAGAAATATTATTGCCCGGGATATTGCAGATGAGAACAGGGACATAAGTCCGTTAAGAAGAGCTGAAGATGCTATAATACTGGATAACAGCAGGATGACAGTTGCCGAACAGATGGAGTGGGTGATGAAAATAATTAAAGATAAGCTAGATGGAGGTTGAGATAGATAAAAAGTCCGGGTTCTGTTTTGGTGTCCAAAATGCTGTCGAGATTGCTGAGAAAGCACTTCTGCACGGTGAAAAGGTTTTCTCGCTGGGACCAATAGTCCATAATGACAAAGAGGTGGAACGATTGTCTTCCCTGGGGCTGGCATCCATCAATCATGAACAATTTATTAAGCTGAAAAACTGTAAAGTCCTTATACGTGCCCATGGAGAACCTCCTGAAACATATAAGACTGCAGAAGAAAACAATATTACAATAATTGAAGCGACGTGCCCGATAGTAAAAAAACTGCAGTCAAAAATCAGGGAAACATGGCTAAGGATAAAAAAGGACCAGGGGCAGATTGTTATTTTCGGCAAGCCGGGCCATGCTGAAGTAGTTGGTTTGCTTGGTCAGACCAACCATGAAGGTATTCTAATATCCTCACCCGCTGACATAAATAAAATTGATGTTACCAGACCGGTAGCTCTTTTTTCACAGACAACAATGGGCGTAAATGAGTATGCTAATATTAAAGAACTGATATATAACAAAATGAAAGGACAAGGGATTATTGATCCTATTCATAATTTCATGGCTAACAATACTGTTTGCGGGCAGGTTTCAAACAGGGAGCCTCATCTGAAAACTTTTGCCAGAAAACATGATACAGTAATTTTCGTAAGCGGTAAAGAGAGTTCCAATGGCAGGATGCTGTTTTCTGTCTGCAAAAGCGTAAACCCCGACACCCATTTTGTTTCCTCCCCCGAAGAGATTGATAAATCGTGGTTTGCAGGGAAAAGTTCTGTTGGGATCTGTGGAGCCACTTCAACCCCGAAATGGCTTATTGAGAATATCAGGGATTTTATCGCAAACATCTGATTGTGCTGATAATCTAACAGGCGTGTAAAAAGAATATACTAAATTTGTGCCCTTTAAATAAAAGTAATGGCAAAATCAAAAGTATATTTCACAAACCTGAGGACCAGACCTTCGGCAAACCTGCTTAAGAAGCTTGAGAACCTTGTCATTCGGGCAGGTATCGGGCAAATTGATTTCAAACAAAAGCTGGTTGCAATAAAGATCCACTTTGGCGAACCTGGTAATCTGGCTTATCTGCGGCCAAATTATGCTGCCCGGATAGTAAAGCTGCTTAAATCGAAGGATGCTGTTCCATTCCTGACTGATTGCAATACTCTTTATTGGGGAAGGAGATCAAATGCACCTTCGCATCTTGAAGCTGCTTTTGAAAACGGTTATAATCCTCTGGCTACAGATTGTCCTGTAATTATTGCTGACGGTATAAAAGGAACCGATTATAGTGAAATTGAGGTAAATCTTGAACAATGCAAATCGGCAAAAATCGGATCCGCAATAGCTGATGCCGACATAATAATCTCAATGAATCATTTTAAAGGACACGAACTGACGGGTTTTGGGGGTGCACTTAAAAACCTTGGGATGGGTTGTGCTTCTGTCGGAGGAAAATTATTTCTTCATTCCGGTTCCTCCCCGGAGATCAATGAAAAGAACTGTACGGGTTGCCGGATCTGTGAAAAGTACTGTGCACATGATGCTGTAAAGGTCAGAAAAGACAGGATTGCACATATCGATTATGATAAATGTGTTGGCTGCGGGCAATGTGTTGCTGTATGTCAGTATGATTCTGCAAGGGTTGTGTGGCAAAATTCTTCGGAAACAGTCTGCAAAAGAATAACTGAATATGCTTTTGCTGCAATTAAGGATAAACCGTCTTTTCACATTAACTTCATAATGGATGTATCTCCCAACTGTGATTGCTGGGATAACAATGATTATCCTATAGTTCCTGACCTCGGAATTGCTGCTTCATTTGATCCGGTTGCTCTCGATCAGGCGTGTGCCGAGCTGGTCAGGAAGGCTCCTGCTCTTCCTGGAAGTTGCATTTACAATGAGCATAGTCAGGATCATTTGCTTGGAAAAGATAAATTTAAGCTTGCCCATCCGGATACACTGTGGCAATCAGGTATTGAACATGCTGTTAAGGTAGGTCTGGGAAGCAGTGACTATGACCTTATCAATGTCTGAATTACACTTCTGAAACTGATTAATAATTTGACTGTTCAAAAAAACTGCCTAAATTAGTCCTTCCATGCAAGCTCCATCACTGATGAATGAAAAAACAAGTATTGCCAGGCTTTCTGTCTTTTCAAATACCCTGCTGATAGGGATGAAGCTCTTTGTAGGGATTATCAGCGGCTCAGTGAGTATAATTTCAGAGGCAATACACTCCTCAATGGATCTTCTGGCTGCTGTTATTGCTTTTTTTGCTGTAAGAGTCTCGGATGTACCTCCTGATCAGGAGCACCCGTACGGGCATGGGAAGGTTGAAAATATTTCAGGGGTCATTGAAGCCATTCTAATTTTAGTCGCAGCATTTTTGATAATTATTAAAGCAATAAAAAAATTCTTAGGGGAGCCAATCGAACTTGAATCAATATGGCTGGGCGCTGTGGTAATGTTCATCTCTGCAGTAGTCAATACAATAGTATCAAGAAGACTTTACAAGGTAGCCCGTGAAACCAATTCTGTGGCACTTGAAGCAGACGCTTTGCATCTGAAAACTGATGTTTTTACCAGTCTCGGTGTTGCTGTTGGATTGGGACTCATTATCCTCACTGGAGTCAAATGGTTTGATCCTGTCATTGCAATTCTGGTGGCCCTGTTTATAATAAGGGAGTCATTCGTCCTTCTGAAAAAAGCATTCTGGCCCCTTCTTGATTCATCATGGGGTGCATATGAAATAGAGGATCTTGAGAAAAAACTAAATACGATGGAAGTCAATTATCACGACCTAAGGACCCGGGTTGCAGGGAATTACAGGTTTATTGATATCCATGTAGAGATACCCGAAAACGAATCAGTCGGAAGTGCCCATCAGTACTGCGACAGAATTGAGGATGAATTGAAAAGTACTTATGATAACCTGACCGTTACAATACATGTGGAGCCCGGTTGATTGAGGTTTTAAAACAAACTTATGTTTAAGGGATATCATGAATAAGGCATTTAAAGAGAGATTGCAATTACTTGAATCTTCGTATATTTCTTTAATTGAGCGCAGGAATATCAAACAACCTTCAGGCAATGGAATTTTTGACAGGTACATCTATCCAATTCTGACAAAAGACCATACTCCGCTTTTCTGGAGATACGACCTGAATCCCGAGACAAATCCGTTTCTGATGGAACGGATTGGTGTTAATTCTACCTTTAATGCAGGAGCTATTAAGTTCAACAATAAGTATATTCTTTCCGTCCGCGTGGAAGGGAATGACAGGAAGTCATTCTTTGCAATTGCCGAAAGCCCCAATGGAATTGATAATTTCAAATTCTGGGATTACCCGGTCATACTGCCTGACACTGATGATCCTGAGACAAATGTATATGACATGCGCCTTACTGCCCATGAGGACGGATGGATATATGGTATCTTTTGCGCAGAACGTAAAGATCCTAATGCGGTACCAGGTGATTTGTCATCAGCGGTTGCCACAGCAGGTATTACAAGAACAAAAGACCTTAAGAACTGGGAAAGGCTTTGTGATCTGAAGACAAAAACCCAGCAGCGAAATGTTGTTTTGCATCCTGAATTTATTAATGGCAAATATGTCCTCTACACACGTCCCCAGGAAGGTTTTATTGAAGCAGGCAAAGGCGGAGGAATCGGATGGGCAGAAATTGACGATATAGCCAAAGCCATAATAAAAAATGAAAAAATTATCAATACCCGCGATTACCATACTATTAAGGAAATAAAAAACGGAGAGGGACCTTCCCCCATTAAAACCGAGAAAGGATGGCTGCACCTTGCACATGGAGTCCGGATGTGTGCAGCGGGAATGAGATATGTACTGTATCTCTACCTTACGGATCTTAAAGATCCATCGAGACTGATTGCCGAACCTGCAGGTTATCTGATGGCTCCTGATGCTGAAGAAAGGATTGGAGACGTCTCTAATGTACTGTTTTCAAACGGGTGGATTGCTGATAACGATGGTAAGATTTTTATATATTATGCTTCTTCAGATACATGTATGCATGTGGCTACTTCTTCAGTCGACCGGTTAATGGATTATTGCCTTAATACCCCCCCTGACCGCCTGCGCTCAGCATTATCTGTCGAAACTCTT
>Ga0315295_10006076_pt1 | contig 10312 bp, 9 predicted proteins | sample YL17G14_0_MG_FD_204453 | JGI IMG/M metagenome (GOLD analysis project Ga0315295, IMG submission 204453) | Sediment microbial communities from Yellowstone Lake, YNP, Wyoming, USA - YL17G14_0 | ecosystem: Environmental > Aquatic > Freshwater > Lake > Sediment | place: USA: Wyoming | collected... | reverse complement strand
TGGTTCATCTCTGAGATGTTTAAAAGAGAGTTTGCCTCCCCTGCGATTTATGGGGTCAGTGTGAAAAACACTCCCTCTGGTGGCGACTATGATGTCATCGCTTCTTGGAATCAAAGATTGGTCTATATGGAAGTGAAATCCTCCCCTCCCAGGGGGGTTGAACTCAATGAGATTTCAACTTATTTCTCCAGAATGGATGATATCCTGCCCGAAGTATCTTTCCTCTTTAATGATACTCAGTTAAGGATGAAGGATAAACTGGTCGCCATGTTTGAGCAGGAGCTCGAAAGGAGGCATGGAAGGGAATCGAAGATCCTCTATCCTGTGGAGAGGCTGATCGAGGAAATTTTCCATATTCAGAATCGTATCTTTATCGCCAACAGTAAAAAGGATGTGGTCGAAAATTTTCAGATTTGCCTCAAAGATTATCTTCGCCATGGCGTTAAAAGCCTATGAACCGCAAGGCGTATTCATTCATCTCTCCCAATTGGAAAGAGCCTTGGGCGATGGATCCCTGATGGGCCTCTTTGGGATAGGAGAGAAGAAGATCGAAGGGAAAGAGGAGCAGGGTATTTATCGTTCTCTGGAGATGGATTGGATTGAGCTCGCACTCCGTGAGGACTGGGAAGAGATCGAGGCTTCGAAGAAAGGACGCCTTCCTATTTACTCAACACCGTATTGGCGGCGGTAGGAGAGGATATAATTTTTTACATCTTTCTTTGTCTTGTAAATTCCAGAGTGGCCTTCGCAGAGGATATCTGCATCGAGGTCGAGTAATTTCTTCGTTGATCGGCCATAATCTTCAAGGTTCGATCCAAACTCCTCCAGAAGAGGACCATGAAGATCCTGACCAAAAAGAATTCGTTTTCCATCTTTATCCAAATAGATACATATTGATCCCGGTGTATGGCCTGGCGTGTGAAGGCAGACTATTTTCTGTTCGCCAATCGTTAGTACCTCTTCAGGTAAATTGAATTTCACATCGATTGGCGTGGGTGGAAAAGTTGTCTGATACCAACTGGCAGCTGTTAAAATTGGATCTCCGGCTTCCACGGGTGGTGCATCCAATTTGTGGATATAGATTTTAGACCCGAATCTTTTCTTGATCTCGGGAACTCCTCCTATATGATCGATATGGCAGTGGGTAAGCATAATTTTATTCATGTTTTGACAATTAAATCCAAATTTTTCGATATTCTTGATAATTTTCTCAACGCTCCATCCTGCCCCAGTATCGATTAATATCAATTCTTCTAAGTTTATCAAGTAAATACAACCATCTCGACCATCCGTGATATCTGGACCTCCGACAATAAAAATATCTTTTACAATTTCTGATGGCTTCATTTCTTACCTCCTCAATTCCTCCTTCAATCTTCTATAATCTGCCAGAGTGAATCCATCCCACTGGCAAGGCAGTATGGTATTGTTATGAAATAAAGGTTCATTTTCGAGATCAAATTGAGACCCTTTCTTCGCCTTCTCAAACAAAGGGGTATGGGGAATAGGGGAATATTCAACCAATATTGGTTTTGCACCTGTTTCTTTTACAAGAACCATACTTTCTTCGGCCTCCCCTACCCTTTGACTTGGCAATCCAACTAAAATATATACACCAATTTCTTCGCTTGAGTACCCTGCCCTTTTTAAATGTTTGATCGCTTCCCGAAATTCCTGATTATCCACCTTCCCTCCGGTTTTGATCTGTGTCAATTCATTCGATGTTTCAAAACCCAGACGGATGGTTTTAAAACGACCTCTATATAGTAGGTCGGCCACTTCTTCATCTATCTCTTTAATATGGAGGGCATTAGGTGCATGGAAATTGCCGTGGATTCCCCGTTTGATGACCTCTTTCATAATAGGAATGAAATGTTGAGAGGGTTCGATAAGAAGTGCATCATCATAGAAGGCAATGTTCGTGACTTTGTATTGAATCGTCCAGTGTTCGATCTCTTCAACCACTTTTAAAGGATCCCTTCTGGAGAAACCCTTTGTTAAAAATGGTGAGGCACAGTAAGTGCATTTAAACGGACATCCTCTGGAAGTAGCGATACAAACATAATTGAATTGAGGATAGAGGTCGAAGGCGGGATAGGGCAAGGAATCAGTTGAAAGTTTTGAGTTATGAGTTATGAGTTCTTTATTAGTTAGATCTGAAACCAACTTTAAAACCTCTAACTCACCTCTACCATTAAAGACGATATCCACCCCTGAATACTTTTTTGCATGTTCGTAACAGAGGGAGGCGTAAATTCCCCCTAATATAATCGGAACATTTTTAAACAATTCTTTAATTATTTCAATAACTTTGAATACTCCTGGATACCAGTAAGTCATCCCTGAAGTAACACAAATGAGATCTGGTTCTTCAAGTAATGAGAGTCTTTTCAACAGGATTTCTTGGGGAATTCCATACTGGCTATAATTTCTTGGGATTGATTTGAGGGAAATGGGTTTCTCAATCTTTGTTTTAAAAAACTTTCCGTCACCGAATTGTTTGCTTTTTAAATGAGAGTCGAGACAGTCTATCAGGGTGACTCGGAATCCGTTTTCCCTTAAGAGACTGGCAATATAAAGGAGACCGAGGGGCTTTATCCAGAAATTATAAGCCGTAAAATCCGTGATCCAAGGATTAATTAAGAGTATATGTGGAGAGGTATGTTTCACGTGAAACATAATCCCTCCCAACCTCCCTTCAGCAAAAGGAGGGGGAAAAGAGGCTATTTACCGATGCAGAATTGCTCGAAGATGCGGTTTAATACCTCTTCGGTGGCTGTCCCTCCCACCAGCTCCCCAAGCTCCTCCAATGCAGAGCGGATTTCGAAAGCAATGAATTCAAAACTGATCCCTTCCCCCAGCCCTCTCGTTGCATTGGAAAGATTATCCCTTGCTCGAGAAAGGGCAGTTTTATGGCGGATATTAGCTACGATCAGGTGCTCTGGGGTTGCCCTAACATCCCGTTGGACCAGGGCGGTATAGATGGCTTGTCTCAGATCATCAATCCCTTCGTTTTTTAAGGCGGAAATCGAGATAAGGGGGGCTTCCGGAAAAAACCTCTTTAATTCTTCTAAGGAAACTTTTAAGGGAATATCGTTTTTATTAACAGTAACTATCTTTTTCTTCCCTTTAATCTCCTCGAAGATTTCTTTATCATCCTCATCCAGAGCCCTACTTCCATCGAGCATCATCAGGACGAAATCAGAGTCAGCCGCTCGCTCCTTAGCCCTCCTCACCCCTTCTTGTTCAATGGAATCCGAGGGTTTTCTCAAACCTGCGGTATCCATCAAACGGACTGGAATTCCATAAATATTCAGAACCTCCTCTATCACATCCCTTGTCGTCCCTGGAATCGGAGTGACAATGGCTCTTTCCTCCTTCAATAATACATTAAGGAGGCTTGATTTACCGACATTGGTTTTTCCGACGATCGCACATGAAATTCCTTCACGAAAAATCTTCCCTTCTTCATAAGAGGCAATCCATTTCTCCATCCGATCAACCATTGCCTTCAAGTCTCTCTCCATCCCTCCAAGAGCAATGGGTTCGATCTCCTCTTCTGGAAAATCAATATGGGCCTCAATCAGGGTTAGGTCCTCGATCAGCCGAGCTTTGAGGTCAACCATTTCCCTGTATAGCCATCCTCTCAGCTGCTGATTAGCGATTTCGAGACTGGTCTCGGTTTTTGCTCTGATCAGGTCAATCACCGCCTCGGCCTGAGTGAGATCAATCCTCCCATTCAGAAAGGCTCTCTTTGTGAACTCTCCGGGTTGGGCCATCCGGGCCCCTTCTCTCAAAGCTAACTCCAACACCTTCTGTAAAACGAAGTACCCTCCATGGCAATGGATTTCCACAATATCTTCTTTCGTATAGGTCTTTGGAGACTTCATCAGAACGATCAACACTTCATCAACAAGATTTCCACTTTTATTATCAATGATTTCACCATAATGCAACTTATGGGAAATAAAATAGAATCGATCTTTTTTTGGTTTAAATAATCTTCTTGCAATGGACTCCGCTAAGGGGCCACTCATGCGAACGATCCCAATCCCACTCTCTCCAAATGGAGTTGAAATGGCTGCAATCGTCTCTTCTTGATGAAGCGGGATGCTTGTTGAAGAACTGGAAAAGGAGCCTTTATTCAAAGAGTCTAATCCCTGCCCTCTTCTTTTTTGATGGGAATGATTTTTATCTTTTTTAGCTCCCCTTCCCCAAGGCTCTCCGTTTGGAGGGAAGGGTCTTCCTTAAGAGTAAGGTGGATGATTCTGCGGTCATGAGCATTGAATGGGCCAATGGTTATAAAATGACCTGTTTTTTTTGCCTTTTCACCCAATCGATGGGCCATCAGGGCCAACCTGTCTGACCTTCTCTTCCGGTAGCCGTCGATATCCAAAACGACCCTTGTTGCATTTTTCAATCTTTTATTGACCATTCGGTTAACAAGCATTTGAAGCGATTCCAGGGTACGACCATGTTTTCCAATGAGGATTCCCTCCTGATCACCCTTGATCTCGAGATAGACGGTTCCTCCTTCAAAAAAAACCTCTATATCTGTCTGGACCCCCATCCGCTCCAACAACCCTATGGTTAGCTGCTTAGCAATCTCAATTTCTTCCAAGACTTAACCCTCATATTTTTTTATTCAAATAATATTGATGAGCTATGGATAAGACATTATTAATCAACCAGTATATAACCAAACCAGATGGAAAATTGAGGAAGAGAAAGGTGAACATCACTGGCATCAGTAGAAACATTTTGGCCTGCGTTGGATCGGCGGCTGTGGGGGTCATCTTTTGCTGGATAACCATGGTGGCCCCCATGATGAGCGGTGTGATATAGATTGGGTCTTTAGCGGCAAGGTCTTTCATCCAAAAGAAGAAGGGGGCATGCCTCATCTCGATCGTATATTGGAGAGCATTATAAAGAGCAATAAAAACAGGGATCTGAATCAACATAGGGAGGCACCCACTCATGGGATTGATCCTTCTCCTTTTGTAGAGGAGCATGGTCTCCTGCTGAAGCCTCGCCTTGTCATTCTTGTACTGTTCCTTGAGTCGGTTCATCTCCGGTTGTACCTTCTGCATCTCCTTCATCGATTTCATACTGATCTGTGTTAACGGAAGGAAGATGATCTTGATCAGGAGACTGAGGATGATGATATCGATCCCAAAATTACCTGTAATCTTATTGGTTAGTTTTAAGAACCATAACAGAGGCTTGGCAACAATCGTAAACCAACCAAAATCAACTAATTTTTCTGCGCCGACACCCAATCCTTTCAATTGATCAATCTCTTTAGGTCCAATATAAATTTTATATGGAATTTTGACCGCTTCTTGGGAAGGAATGGAAAATTGGGGATTCATGAGAACTGCCTTCAATAAATTCTTGTCACTCCCCTTCACCGATAAGTTGAGGTTCTGTTCTGAAGGAGGGGGGACTAACAATGCCGTAAAATATTCCCCTGTGAAGGCAAACCATTTCAACTCACCTTTATCGGAGGATTCGAAGTTTTCAATATTCCTTTTTGAGGTCCCACAGCCAGGGGTGCAGCTCGAAGTGCTTGTTCCTCCGAGGTCCTTTATCTCCACTTTTTGATTTTTCATGAAGGCATACTTTAACCCATAATCTTTATTCTCCTCGTCAGCCAATTTCAATAGTTCAATTCTACCGACCCACTGCACTCCTAATGGGGTGGTGATCTCTTTTGAAGAAGTGTTTTTAATTTCAACCTCCAGACCAAAGGTATATTGATCTGAGTTAAAATGATATCGTTTGATCACCTTTAACCCATTCTCTAATTGCTTTGTAAAGGCAATCTCACCCTTTTCGCCACCGCTGAGCAAACGGAGTGACTCTCTATCCACCTCCCAGTTTCCCTCAGAAGGAGATGCACCCGATCCATTAAAGGTTATTCCTAAGGGAAGCCCTTCTTCTTCATTGGTATTCACTAAATCAAGGGGAACAGGTTTTTTGGGTTTTTCCTCTTTATTGCCTAAGATGCTCCGGACGAACTGGATCAATTTTATTGTCAGAGCAGATTGCTCCACCCTATCTTCATATTTTTTTAGTCTGAAATGCTTTAATCTTGCATCCTCAGAGGTGAAAACTGCCCAGTAATTCTGTGTTTCGATTGAGACTTCCTTTTTGATGACCAACGTTGGTTCGGCAACAGGCTTTTTAGCACCGAGTGGTTTTGATTCTTTCAACCCCGCCTTTTTTTCATCTGCCTTCTCTACAGGAGTAACCTGCTCTTTCTTGGTTTCCTGAGGTTCGGGCTTACTGGGTGGCGGAGGAAAGACCTTTGATTGGATGAATGTCCAGAAAAATATTATTAAAAATGTCAATAATATCGCAAATATAACTCTCTTTTCCATATTTCCTTAGCCCTATTTATTTTTCCTAATATTCTTTGATGATTTCGGGAACTGGATCATACCCGCCGTGGTGGAAAGGATGGCACTTGATGAGTCTTTTGAATGCAAGACAAGCTCCCTCCATGACTCCAAAACGTTGAATCGACAGCAAAGCATACGATGAACAGGAAGGAGTAAAACGACAGCAGGGCCCAAGGAAGGTTGAAAGCATATGCTGATAGAGATGGATGATAATGATAAGTCCTTCTTTGGCTGCCTCGGGGATCGTTCTCTTTTTCATAAATTGAAGAGTCCTCTTAGTTCTTCTTCCGCTTCCTGGTAATGATTGAACAGACATCCTTTTTTAACCATAAAAATAATATCGTATGACCCCTTTATCTGAAGTTTATAGTGACGAAAAAATTCCCGGATATACCGTTTCATTCGATTCCGAAAAGTTGCCGGACCAATTTCTCTTTTAACCACGATCCCCAATCGGTGAAACGGATACTCATTTCTATGTATAAAGAGAATAAGGCTCCGAGAGGGAAGCCTCCTCCCTAATTTCATCACCCTTCTGAAATCCTGAGGTTGAGTGATCCGCTCCTTTCTTGTGAGCTTGAAGGATCCTTTTACGGCGATCCTCATCATCTACTCGCTGAATGGATTCACTTTGTGTCCTCTGGAATCGAAGAGTTAAACGGTCAACCTCTTTCTTCCCTTCAATCGTCTCCGCCTTAAAACACTTCGACCGCTTTTGGTACTCATCCTCTCTAAGAATCCATGGGTTCTCTTCCGCCTAAGATTACTAGGCTGGTATGTCCTCTTCATTGAATCCCTCTTTGTTAGAGTGGCTTATTTTTAAAATGCTTAAACTTTTAATTTAAACCATATTTATGATTTATTGTCAAGATTCGCTCTTAATTTTATTGACAGAAGGGGGGTTTTTATATTAAGTTTTTCTTAATAAAATTCAGGTGCTCCCCCCAAAATGGCTGGGTTTCCAGAAGATGAGAAGTTATAAATTATTTCCCTGCCAGACACCATTTTGTAAGCTTTCTTGAATATGACGATCGAACACATCCCTGTCAATATCGAAGATGAAATGAAAAAGTCCTATATGGACTACGCTATGAGCGTCATTATCGGACGGGCTCTCCCCGATGTAAGGGATGGTCTTAAACCCGTTCATCGGCGCATCCTTTATGCCATGAACGAGTTAAATAATGACTGGGATAAACCCTATAAAAAGTCCGCAAGAATCGTGGGCGATGTCATCGGCAAATACCATCCCCATGGCGACATGGCTATTTACGATGCCATTGTCAGAATGGCACAGGACTTCTCCCTCCGGTATCCTCTGGTCGATGGCCAAGGGAACTTTGGGTCCATCGATGGCGATCCCCCCGCAGCGATGCGCTACACAGAAGTCCGGATGTCCAAACTTACAGCCGAGTTATTGGCTGACATCGAAAAAGAAACCGTTGATTTCGTTCCGAACTATGATGAGTCTCTCATCGAACCCTCGGTCCTTCCATCTAAATTCCCAAACCTCATCATCAATGGTTCCTCTGGGATCGCTGTGGGGATGGCCACCAATATCCCGCCCCATAATCTCACCGAGACCATTAATGCCATCGTTGCCCTGATCGAGACTCCCGAGACCTCTCTCGAAGAACTGATGGCCCACTTGCCAGGGCCTGACTTTCCCACAAGAGGCTTTATTTATGGCAAAGAAGGGATCCGTCAGGCTTATGAAACCGGAAAGGGTGTCATCCAAATTCGAGCCAGGGCGCTCATTGAGAGGGATCGAAAAGGAGAGCGCGAAAATATCGTCCTCACCGAGCTTCCCTATCAAACCAATAAGACCAAACTGATTGAGAGAATCGCTGAATTGGTCCAGGAAAAGGTGATCGAGGGAATTTCCAATATCCGGGACGAATCGGATAGGGAAGGGATGAGGGTGGTGATTGAATTGAAACGGAACGAGATGGCTGAGGTCATCCTCAATCAGCTTTATAAACATACCCAGATGCAGACCTCCTTCGGGATGATCCTCCTCGCCATCCACCAGAATCAGCCGAAGCTCCTCTCCCTCAAGGAGATGCTCCATCTCTTTATTCAACATCGTCAAGAGGTGGTCGCCCAAAGATCCCGCTTTGAGCTAAAAAAGGCAGAGGTCAGGGCTCATATCCTGGAAGGTTTGAAAAAAGCCCTTGATCATATTGATGCCATTATTGCCATGATTAAAGCCTCCAAAACTCCGAAAGAGGCCAAAGAACATCTGATGGAACGATTTGCCCTGTCGGATGAACAGGCCCAGGCGATCTTGGAGATGAGGCTCCAAAGACTCACCAACCTTGAACAACGTAAAATTGTTGAAGAGTATGAGGAGATCATTAAGTTGATTAATCGGTTAAAGGCCCTCCTTGCCAGCGAACGATTGATTCTCAATTTGATCAAGGAGGAACTCCTTTCCATTCGAGATGCCTATGGAGACGAAAGGCATACCGAAATTGTAGAGGTGGCGCCGGAAATTCGGATTGAAGACCTCATCACTGAAGAGGATATGGTGGTGACGATTACCCATACAGGTTATATTAAAAGAAATCCTATCAGCCTCTATCGGAGTCAGCATCGCGGTGGAAAAGGGAAGATGGGGATCAATGTCAAAGAGGAAGATTTTGTCGAGGACCTCTTCATCGCATCGACCCATGATTATATCTTATTCTTCACGGATGCTGGAAAGATCCACTGGATGAAGGTTCATGAACTTCCACAGGCGGGCCGCCTCACACGAGGGAAAGCCATCGTCAACCTCCTCCATCTTAGCGCCCAAGAAAAGGTGACCAACATTCTCTCTCTCAAGGATTTTGCAAAAGGAAAGTTCATCACCTTTATGACTAAAAGGGGGACGATTAAGAAGACAGACCTTGAAGCCTACAGTAACCCTAGGTCGGGAGGCATCATCGCCATTCACCTCGATGAAGGGGATGAACTCATTTCCACGAAGCTGACCGATGGAAAACAGTATCTTTTTATCGGAACGAAAATGGGGAAGGCCATTCATTTTCCTGAAAACCAGATACGAGAAATGGGCCGCACCACTCATGGGGTGAGAGGCATTAAGATTTCAAAAGAAGATGAGGTAGTAGGGATGGAAGTGGTTGCTCCTCATACCCAGATCTTACCGGTCACCGCGAATGGGTATGGAAAACGGACGCAGGTCTCTGAGTATCGAGTTCAGAATAGGGGGGGGGCCGGTATTTTTACCGTAAAAAGAACGCAAAAAACCGGAGATGTGATAGGGATTAAGACTGTTGTGGATGAGGATGAATTGATGGTCATCTCCAACAAGGGGAAAATAATCCGTTTGCGGGCTGTGGATATCCCAGTTCAGGGAAGAAGTACTCAAGGGGTGAGGCTGATCACTCTGGAAGAGGGAGAGAGGGTGGTCGCTGTAGCGAAGCTGGCAGAGAAAGAATAAGGGACGGTAAAAAATATCTTAAAAAAAACTTGATTTTTTTTTATGACCGATTTAATATGAATTACAAATTTTTTAAAAAATTTTAATCCTCAAAAACTTTCCCCTCTTTGTTTTAATTTCATTTATCCACATTTGTGGAAAGATTGTGCAAAGAGATTTGTAACTCATTAAAAATGATGATGTTTTCTTTTTGGGGTCTGCCCTTCCCGTTCTATCGAAACCCTTCGTTTAGCACTTCAAGCCAACAAGGTCGACTTCATGGAAGAATTATGGCCTAAGGTGATCGATTCTTTAAAAGAAAAAGTCGGTCAACAGAATTTTGACATTTGGATTAAACCCATCCACTTTCTCTCCAGTGAAGGAGAAAGGGTGGAGTTAGAGGTCCCAAACCGATTTTTTAAGGAGTGGATTAATGAACATTATTCCCTTCATATTAAAGAGGTGATCTCTCTCTTCACCCATA
>Ga0315295_10006074_pt1 | contig 10316 bp, 10 predicted proteins | sample YL17G14_0_MG_FD_204453 | JGI IMG/M metagenome (GOLD analysis project Ga0315295, IMG submission 204453) | Sediment microbial communities from Yellowstone Lake, YNP, Wyoming, USA - YL17G14_0 | ecosystem: Environmental > Aquatic > Freshwater > Lake > Sediment | place: USA: Wyoming | collected... | reverse complement strand
GAGGGGGACTTAATTTATTGTTTTTGAAGCCCCTCCATCTTGGGGTAGGGGTTGGGGAGAGGTCAAAATAGGTAAAGAGGGAAAGACTAATAAAGTTTGTTCGCCGCCATATATTCCGCAATCTGAATTGCATTTGTTGCGGCACCTTTGCGGATATTGTCTGAAACGATCCACAGGTTGAGGCATTTCTCTTTTGACAGATCCCTTCTGATCCTTCCGACAAAAACCTCATCCCTGTTGTGCGACAGGATGGGCATCGGATATTTAAACTCGGCCGGATTATCATAAACGACATTCCCCGGGAACTGGCTTATCAGAAATCTTACATCATCTATATTAAAATCCCTTTCAAACTCTACATTAACTGCTTCAGAATGTCCTCCCACAACAGGGATCCTTACCACAGTAGCAGTAACCATTATTGTCTGGTCCTCGAGGATCTTGCGGGTTTCATCAATAAGCTTCTGTTCCTCAGTAGTGTAACCGTCACTCTGAAAAGTTCCGCCGTGAGGAAAACAGTTCATATCGATCTGGTATTGATAGGCCATTTCACCTTTAATTCCGGCTCTTTCATTTTCCATCTGGGTTACAGCTTTCACACCAGTCCCGGTTACTGACTGATAGGTTGCTATTACAAGTCGTTTGATCTTATATTTTCTGTGCAGTGGTGCCAGTGCCATGACCATCTGAATTGTGGAACAATTCGGATTTGCAATTATCCTGTCACCCTTCTTTATTGCATGACTGTTAATTTCAGGAACAACAAGCGGAACATTTTTATCCATCCTCCAGGCTGATGAATTATCAATTACAACAGTCCCGTTTTCAGCAAATGCAGGAGCCCATTCCTTGGATGCTGAGGAACCGGCAGAAAAAATTGCAAAAACCGGTTTTGCTTCGATTGCGTCCATTACACTAACAACCTTAACAGCTTTCCCTTTAAAAATCAGCTCTTTTCCCACAGAACGCTCCGAGGCAGCGGGGATTAACTCAGTTACAGGGAAGTTCCTCTCTTCAAGAACTTTGATCATTGTCCGGCCAACCATTCCGGTGGCTCCAACAACAGCTGTTTTCATAATTTAATTTGTCTGGATTAAAGTAATTACTTATATTTATATTTATAAAAAGCTGTCAAAAATAACTCTTTTTTCAATTCGTCTCGCTGCATGAATAAAGTTATTTTGCTGGTTTTGTTAATGCCTGTAACGGTATTCGGCCAGATTATGAACAATTTTGAATCCGGCATTCTGTCTGGCTGGATTCAAAGTCCTATAGGACAATGGAATAAAGACAATACTAATGCTGTCTCAGAAGCCGGTCAGGGAGATATAATAATCTCCGAGATAATGTCTGATCCTTTTCCGGTTGTAGCTCTCCCTGCAAAGGAGTATATTGAGATATATAACCGGACTGAATCTGCAATCAATTTGAAAGGCTGGTCGCTCTCTGATGGCAATACTAAATGCACTTTTCCTGAAAGAACAATTCTTCCCGGAGCTTATATGATTTTATGCCAGCTACAGGACACAGGATTATTTAAAGGCTATGGCAAAACAACAGGGCTAAAATCTTTTCCTGCCCTGACAAACGGAGGAAAGATCCTTTTCATAAGCGACAACACATCAAAACTGATACATGGGGTTGAATACTCATCTGAATGGTATGGAGATGTTTTGAAGAATGACGGAGGCTGGTCGCTTGAAATTATCGATACAGATTATCCTTTTTATCAGGATGGTAACTGGCACGCATCCGTATCACTGGAAGGAGGAACTCCCGGCAGGGTAAATTCTGTTTCGCGCGATAATCCTGATAATATTTTCACCGGGATTGAAAATGTTTTTCCGGTTGACAGCAGCTCAATCTGCATAAGTTTTTCTGAAACAGTTATTGATCTTGATAGGAACATTAATAACCTTGAAGTTGAAGGTTCGGAGTTAAAAAGTATTTTCCCTTCTGATCCCCTGATGCGGGGTTATACAACTATTCTGAAGGAGCCGCTTCAAAATGGCAGGATCTATACACTCTATGCCGGGGATAAAATAACTGACTTCGCCGGAAACCGGATGCAAAGGAATGAATTCAGCTTTGGTATCCCTGACCCGGTACAGAAAGGAGATATTTTATTCAATGAACTTCTGTTTAATCCATTTTCCGACGAACCGGATTTTATTGAGTTTTATAATTGTTCAGAAAGGATAATTGATGCTTCAGACCTTATTCTTGTTTCTGTGAATGATGAATCAAATGATACATCATCAGTTATTTTTGTGTCGGATGAAAAACGATGCATTATTCCGGGTGATTATTATGTAACCACAACTGACAAAAAAAGCCTGTTGGAAAGATTTTCTTCTTCAGACCCTGACAGGTTATTTGAAATCTCAGATCTGCCGTCTATGCCTGACGATAATGGACATCTGATTCTATATGATCGTGAGTTGGAGAAAATTGATGAAGTATTTTATGATGAGGACATGCATTATTCTCTTCTAAGCGGATATGAAGGAATCTCTCTTGAAAAGATCAGGACCAATGGTATTTCGGCTGATAAAACACAATGGCATTCTTCATCAGAGGCATCAGGGTGGGGCACACCCGGAGCACCGAATTCTGTTTTATCAGAAGTGCCGGAGAAAAATGATAAAGTAGTTTTCTCATCAACCAGGATAACACCTGATAATGACGGGAATGAGGATTTCCTGGTGATTGATTTGTCTTTGACAGGAATCGGGAATCTTATTTCAATCACTCTCTTTGATGAAACCGGTCGCTTTGTGAAAAAATTAACAGATAACCTTCTTGCCGGACCGGAGGTATCAATTGTCTGGAATGGAACAGCTGAGGATGGAAAGCTTGTAAGCACAGGGATCTATATAATATTTATTTCCGTCTTCGATGATTCCGGTAAAATCCAAAAATGGAAGAAGGTTTGTACATTAATCAGGTAGTCACCCCCTGCTCCCATGAAGGGAGGTGACTAATTTTTACAAGGAAGAGATCAGTTCCGTCATAATGGTAGTCATACGGGTTTCGGCTTTTTCGGCCTCATGCTGGACGATTTCGTGAGTTGTGTATTCAATTTTACCCTCAACGCCAAGATCGGTGATAATGCTTACTGCAAAACATGGCAAACCCATATGCCGCGCTACAATAACCTCGGTAACTGTCGACATACCAACAGAATCAGCACCAATCGTCCGGAAGAATTTGTATTCAGACGGAGTTTCAAAAGTAGGACCAGATGTACCAAGGTAAACGCCTTTCTGGATCCTTATATGGTTTTCTCCTGCTATTCTTACTGCTTTATCAATCAACGATCTGTCATATGCATCGCTCATATCGGGGAAACGGACACCGATCATGTCGTCATTTTGCCCGATAAGGGGATTCGGTATAAGGTTAATATGGTCAGTAATTATCATTATATCACCAATCTGGAACATCGGATTTACTCCTCCTGCAGCGTTTGAAAGGAATAAATGCCTTATCCCGAGAAATTTCATAACACGGATAGGCAAAGCAATCTGGTAAGGACTATATCCCTCGTAATAATGAAACCGTCCTTTCATAGCGATGATCTTCTTTCCTCCGAAATCGCCATAAATAAGTTTACCGGCATGTCCTTCAACTGTCGACACAGGGAAGTTTGGAATATCCCTGTAGTCGATCTCCAGACTGATTTCAATCTTTGAAGTCAGTCCGCCCAAACCTGTACCAAGGATAACCCCTGCCTCAGGATTCACTATCCCTTTTGCCTTAAGGAACTCCGTTGTCTCTTTTACTTTTTCGAACATAGTCAAGTATCAAATTGTCAAACTCATACTGTTCATTCCTCAAAAAACTTACTCTTACAGGAATATAGTAAAAGGCTCTCTTTAATGAATCTTCAATATTAGTAAATTCCCTTAACCTTACAGCATCTTTTTCAGTGGTGATGAGGATCTTTTTCTTCGACCTCAGACTATTCCATGCCATTTTGATCTTTTCAATATCTTTCTCACTGAAATAGTGATGGTCAGGAAAATTAAAATGAATAGTTTCTTTAAAATATTTTCCGAGGAACTCGTGCAACGAGTTAGGAACTGCAATACCTGTAATTAAAACAGCTCCATGATTTTCAGGATTTATTTCCGGAAGACGATCACTCTTTGAGATTGAGTTTTCAAACAATGGTGTTAAATCACTGTAAGAAATTGAAGTGAAGAATAGTTTCTGCCCCTGATGTGATTTCAACTCCTTTTCTATGTCAGCCATTGATGATTCCGGAATTTCTTCAGGTGTTTTGGAGACAAGAATGACGCCGGCTCTTTTCCTGTTATTCCTGTTTTCTCTCAGGGCTCCATAAGGCATCAGGTAATCCTTAGTTATCAGCCTGTTATAATCGGTAAGCAGAATTGATAATCCTGGTTTTACAGATCTGTGCTGGAATCCGTCATCAAGGATTATTACATCAGTTTCAGGATGTTGTCTCATTATACCTTTAATACCGCTTCGCCTGTTCCTGTCGACAGCAACAAGAATATCAGGGAACTTTCGGAAGACTTGAAGCGGCTCATCGCCGGTTTCCCTTACAGTTGATAACATTGTTGCGATCCTGAACCCTTTGGATTTTCTTTTATATCCCCTGCTCAGGACAGCCACTTTGAATTCTTTCCGGAGTAAATCAATAAGGTATTCTGTATGAGGAGTTTTACCTGTACCGCCAACAGTAATGTTCCCGACACATATAACAGGTAAGCTGAATCTTTCTGAAGGGAGAATGCCGGTTTCAAAAAGCAGATTCCGGAAATCTGTTATAAGCCGGTAAAAAATTGAAAAGGGATATAATAAAAAATATCTTTTCTTTCCCATATATTAATGGACCTCAATGAAATAGGGTAACCTTGCCTGTATCCCGGAGAGATTTTTTATCTCCTGTATCTCATCGAAGAATTTTTTGTATTCCCCAAGTTCATTTTTTAAGATCCGCATTTTGATCTCACCGCTTAATTGCGAAAGTATTCTGGTGAAAGGATCCTCAGCTACAGGAAGTTCTCTGATGGAATAAGTTTCAATCCCGGCAAGTTTTGCAGCTTCTTCGACAGAAGCTCTTAATCCGCCTGTTTCATCAACCAGTCCTATTTTCATTGCATCTGTCCCGCTCCATACCCTTCCCTGACCGATACTGTCGACAGAAGCAACTGACATTTTTCTTCCCGACGAGACTTTGCTAATAAAATCGGAATAGACCTTCTCAATGCTTAACTGCATCACCTCTTTTTCATAAATATTCATAGGTCTGTAAACTGATGGGAAATCTGAGTTTTTATTTGTATTAACTGTCTCAGTGGAAATGCCAAGTTTCTGATTCATGAGTTTACCGGCGTTAGGAACTAACCCAAAGACACCTATCGACCCGGTAATTGTGGTTGGACTTGCAAATATCTTTGTGCCGGGTGCTGAGATATAATAACCTCCGGAAGCAGCGTAATTGCCCATTGAAACTACCACAGGTTTGATTTTTGAAGCTAGCGCCAGTTCCTTCCACATTATATCCGATGCAATTGCATTGCCTCCCGGTGAATTAACTCTCAAAACGATTGCTTTAACTGTGGAATCCTTTCTCTCTTTTCTTATAAGATCACCGAATGCATTTCCTCCTATATTATTTTCATTGCCTTTCCCCATTACAATTGTACCAGATGCATAGATTACAGCGATCTTATTTTTTGCTGAGACCATCTTTTTCGGATCGGGCACCTTTGAGTATCTTGACATTGAGACCATGTTTATTTTATCGTCTGTTGTCAGTCCGGATAAGATCTTCAGTGTATCAATCAGCGCATCACGGTAAATTAGTCCGTCGACCAGATTATTTTCAAGTGCTCCCGTTGCCACATATCCTACTAGATTATCAGCAAGCTGGTTAATCTTATCGTGAGTAATACCTCTTGCTTTGGAAATATTCTCAACAACATGCGACCAGATTGATCCAACATAGCTTTTTATCTGTTCCTCATTTTCCTTACTGAGCTGGTCGAGAATATAGGGTTCAACAGCACCTTTAAATTTCCCATGACGTGTTACCTGAACCTCTACCCCGATTTTCTCGAGAGCTTTTTTATAGAACATTACCTCACCGCTGAGTCCTTTGAAATCAACTGTTGAAGTTGGACTAACATAGATCTTGTCGGCAGCAGTAGAAAGATAATACCCTTCCTGCAGAAGTACATAATCGGAATAGGCAATTACAAACTTTCCGTCAGCTCTGAACTTTTCCAGTGCCTCCCTCAACTCTTCGGTTGTTGCCCAACCTGAAGGCAGCAATCCGTTCTCGATAAGAATCCCTTTTATTTTATCATCAGCTGAAGCTTTTTTAATATTCTGAAGTATTTCATTCAATCCGGGCACAGGGGTTATGGTCATGTTTATGATATCGACTCCTGCATACGGATTGGTACTTCCCTGATCAGGGATAGTCACTCCAGCCTTAAGCACCAGGATCGAATTTTGGGAGATAGAAGCAGGCTTTTCCCCTGAAATGGCCATTGTGCTAATGGTTGCCAGGAGTATAACAAAGAAAAGGATTGAGATGATAATTATCCCGGTTATCGTCGCCAGGGTATATTTCAGGAAGTCTTTCATAGGAGAGATTACTTTAATAAAATGAGTTTCAAATATATAAAAAACAACATTATCAGGTAGCGCGAATAAAAGGAATTAATAATTTTGATAAAAGTTCAATCTATGACCAATTATGTATTTCTGGGATTGGGTACCAATCTTGGTGACAGAGAGGCCAATCTGAATAAGGCTCTTGAGCTTATCAGTAAATCAGTTGGACGGATTGATACCTGTTCAGGTATTTATGAAACTGAGCCCTGGGGATTTCAAAGTGAGAATAATTTCCTTAATATGGTTATAAAGGTCCACACAAAACTCAAACCAACGGATCTGATAAAGAAAATAATACTTATTGAAGACCATCTTGGAAGAATAAGGGACAGCCGAAAATATATTTCAAGGACTATTGATATCGACATATTGCTTTATGCCAACATAGTAATTGATAAATCCAATCTTACAATTCCACATCCTCTGATACAGGATAGGAGATTTGTTCTGGTCCCTTTATGTGATATTGCTCCTGAAATGATCCATCCGGTTCTTAGTAAAACTTTTGCTGCTCTGCTTAAAGAGTGCAAGGATGATAGGGAGGTAAAGAAAACAACCCAGGTTTAACCCACCGCTTGCCCCTCCCGGGAGGGAATTCGCATGTTCCAAGCTCTGATCTCAAGACGGGACAGCACGACCGCACAACAATCATAATAATCCATTATCCGCAAAGCTGTAATATTCCTTCTCGGAAATGATAAGATGATCGAGCAGCTGGATATCCATCAGATTCCCCGCATCTTTTATTTTTTGAGTTATTCTTGTATCTGATTCGCTTGGATTCAGGTTACCTGACGGATGGTTATGGCATATTATTATTCCTGATGCAAGGTACTCAATAGCTTTTTTCATTACTATCCTCACATCGGTAACCGTTCCACTAATACCTCCCTGGCTAAGTTTCATCCTGTCGATCACTCTGTTGGATCTGTTCAGAAAGAGTACCCAGAACTCCTCATGTGCAAGGTCGGAAAGTAGGGGCTGGAAAATATCGGCAACATCCTTAGAGCATTTGATGTGATAAGCTTCAGGTACCTGCGACAGATTCCTTCTTCTCCCCAGTTCAAGAGCTGCAGAAATAGTAACAGCCCGCGCCGGACCGATTCCCCTGATTTTCAGAAGATCAGCGACAGTTAATTTCCCGAGAGAGGTAAGGTTGTTGTTTACTATGCCGAGTAACTCTCTCCCAAGATCAACGGCAGATTTCTTTCTTGTGCCTGAACTTATAAGTATTGCCAGTAATTCCGCATCGCTCAGGCTGGAAATACCTTTCCTTATAAGTTTTTCCCTGGGTCTGTCCTCGACAGCCCAGTCAGTAATTTTAAGAGACATGATGAAAGAGACATATTTATCATTATAAAGATAAGAAATGTGAATCAGATCAAAGAATATAAAGCCTGAATATTTATTTTACTTACCGCTGTTCACTACCTCTGTACTTTATTTCTATGGCCTCTCCCCCTAAACCGAGTCCCGATTTATCGGGGCGAGCTCGCCGAAGGCAATCCCCCTCTCCCAGGAGAGAGGGGGACTTAATTTGCTGTTCTTAAAGCCCCTCCCAGTCAGGGGGGGTGAGGAGAGGCCAATTGAGAGAGGGTAAGAGGAGTGTATGGGACATAAAAAAAGGGACCTTCCCCGGGCCCCTTTGCAGATATGATAACTTTGCAGCTTATTTCAGGCTGCTGACATGTTTCTGAACAGATGATTTGAGGTTTGAAGCTTTCTTCTTGTGAATGATATTTTTCTTGGCCAGTTTATCGAGCATGGAATTTAATTTAGGGAGCATTGTATCTGCTTCTTCCTTGCTGGTTGTGCTTCGAAGTGCTTTAAGGGTATTACGCATAGTTTTGGCGTGATACTTATTGCTGTCATTTCTGGTTTTGAGCTGTCTGATCCTTTTTTCGGATGATTTGTGGTTTGCCATGCTTAAAAAATTATCTTTCTAATATTAAAACTGGTAGTCCATAAGAGACTTGAACTATTTTTACATAACGCTTATAATCAATTTATTGCAGAGGATCAATTTTAATAGGTCTCGAAAAATACTCCTCTTCATAAATCCCTATTTCTTTTTTACCGGCGCAAAAGTAAACATATTTTTCATTATTTGAACATTCTTTAAGTAAAATTTCGGCTATATTTAGAAGTATACGATTTATCATTCTTTCTGGATGAAGGTCAAATAGTCTGGGGATAACACTTATCTCAACGGTTTTAAAGCAAACCTGATTAATCATTCTTTTGTTTGGTGACAGCTTTTTTTGCTGCTTCGGGATGAAGTTACCCTTAAAAATATTACAATTACTGTTAATATGAAAGCCACCGGAGCTGATTTACGAGGGCTGGCAATAAGTTATTGATGTATAGTACAAGTTAATACTTGGGCATACCTTAGAAATCCATACAATTTATTGAGCTACTAGTCGGATATCAATTTCCTCATTTTACTTCTTATTAGTTATTTAAGTATATAGTAGCTACATTACTTACCAATTTACATCTTTTTCCACCAATAGAATTCCAGTCTTTCATTACTATAAAAAAAAGTCTTACTTTTTTCCCATCTTTAATTGGTTCAGGTGAAAACTCAATCATTTTTTCTGACATATTATAAGTACTATTACCAATACCTAAACCACTTCCACTTCCATAATAATAAACAGTTTGTAAGGCAGATATATCTGTCTCGTAAAAACTAGCTACTAAAACAGGCTTTTCTTTCAGTTCATTTTCCAATTTATAAGATAGTTCTATTCTATTTGTGTAATCAGATATTTTAGGATTAAATATTGTTAGCAGCTTCTCTCTGCCATATGGAACAACAGACATTGTTCCAGAATGCAAAACCCTATCTACTAAGTTAACTTCATTAGTATCCTTGGAAGCATTATCTGCTGCTTGCAACCATTTTAATTCCAATCTCGCACTATCTACGAATTTACCATCGGGATATTGCTTTAAATAGTTTTCATAAGATGATAGTGAGTTCTCAATTTTGGCATTTTCCCATATTTTCTTTTGTTTGCATGAAAAAATTAATAATGCAAGTAATAAAATACAGATTGTCCTTTTCATCATTTAATTTTTAATTGAGATGAATACTAATTTTCAAGCCTCTAATTATTGATCAAAGTTACACCGCCAAAAAGCCAAAGTCAATTTTATTTAACAAAAGCCCCCGGAGCTGATTTCTAAAACGACATAAACTGGGATAGTAGGGGAAACATAAAATTAAAAAGAAACCTTTGGCATAGATTACCGGAAATTCTTACCTAGAGCCACAATAACCGCAATAATTCAATCATGAAGTTTTACGGATGTCAAACATCCGTCAGTGCATGTGACTTCAAAAGTACCGGGTTTATCAGAAAAAGTCATAATAACAGTTCCAGTAGCATTAAATTGGCAGAATGGACTATATTTATCTTCATATTTATGACCCTTGTACTTGAAACTATTGCATCCAGTGATTCTCGGTTCTTTTTTACAGCCAGAGAGAGAACCTAGTGCAAAAATGATAATAAAAACAGATGTTCTAATTAAGATAGTTTTCATTTTCCCCTCCTTTTTTTTCTAAATTCAAAGATACACCAGCAAAAAGCGGAAGTCAAGTTTATTTCGGATTTTACTCCAGTATCCTCTTTTATGAAATCAGTCAG
>Ga0315295_10006073_pt1 | contig 10319 bp, 9 predicted proteins | sample YL17G14_0_MG_FD_204453 | JGI IMG/M metagenome (GOLD analysis project Ga0315295, IMG submission 204453) | Sediment microbial communities from Yellowstone Lake, YNP, Wyoming, USA - YL17G14_0 | ecosystem: Environmental > Aquatic > Freshwater > Lake > Sediment | place: USA: Wyoming | collected... | reverse complement strand
GGACCCACAGCGAATGAATTCACAGGAGCAAACCGAGAGAACAGGGAAATGAATAACAATTCCACCCAGGGCCGGGACTTCCTCGGTTGCCTCCGTTCCTTGCTGTAAAACAGCCTGCCAATGGCCGCCGAATTCTCCTTTCCCGACACCGCCGCGAAGGCGGCCGCGAACCTCCCGCCGGAGTTTGATCCCGGGAAGCTGTCGCTCTCGATGGGCCCGTCGCATCCGTCCACCCACGGCGTGCTGCGCATCCAGTTCGAGCTCGAGGGTGAGATGGTGACGAAGGCCGACCCGGTCATCGGCTACCTGCACCGCGGCGACGAGAAGATCGCCGAGAACATGACCTACAACCAGTTCGTGCCCTACACGGACCGGCTGGACTACATCGCCCCGCTCGCGAACAACATGGCCTACGCCATCGCGGTCGAGCGGCTGGCCGGCCTCGAGGTGCCGCCGCGCTGCCAGGCCATCCGCGTCATCACCGCGGAGATGGCGCGCGTCTCGTCGCACCTGATGGGCCTCGGCGCCTACGGCATCGATGTCGGCGCCTGGTCGGTGTTCATGTATTGCTTCGAGGAACGCGAGAAACTCTACCGGCTGTTCGAGGAACTCACCGGCGCGCGCTTCACCACCAGCTACACCCGCATCGGCGGCCTGCAGCGCGACGTGCCCGCGGGCTGGATCGAGAAGGTCGACCGGTTCTGCGACCAGTTCCTGCCCATCCTCGACGAGGTCCTCGCGCTCCTCTCGCGCAACAAGATCTTCCTCGACCGCACGGTGGACATCGGCGTCATCACCCGGGCCGACGCCATTGCCTACGGCCTGAGCGGGCCGAACCTCCGCGGCTCCGGCGTGCCCAACGACCTGCGCAAGGACCGGCCCTATTCCGGCTACGAGCAATACGAGTTCGACGTGCCGGTCGGCGCCCAGGGCGACTGCTACGACCGCTACCTCTGCCGCGGCCAGGAGATGATGCAGTCCGTCCGCATCCTCAGGCAGGCCGTGAAGAACTTTCCCGGCGGCGACTGGTATGCCAGGGATGCGCGCAAGATCTTCGCCCCGCCCAAGGACAAGGTCCTCACGTCGATGGAGGAGCTCATCAACAACTTCATGCTCGTGACCGAGGGCCCGCAGATGCCGGCCGGCGAGGTCTACTTCGAGGCCGAGAACCCGAAGGGCGTGCTCGGCTTCTACATCGTCAGCCAGGGCGGCGGCGTCCCGTATCGCCTGAAGATCCGCAGCCCCTCGTTCTGCAACCTTTCCATCCTCCCCAAGCTCTGCGTCGGCCACCTCGTGTCCGATGTCGTCTCCATCCTCGGCTCGCTCGACTTCGTCATGGGGGAGTGTGATCGATGAAAAACAGTGGCGCGCATCGAGTAGCGAGTAGCGAGCATGCAAACCCGCCGGCATGCCGCCTTGGTGCCCGTCCGTTCTACTTGCTGCCCGCTGCTCACGACCCGCTACTTTCCAGCCAGCGATGAACCTCCAGCCCGCCACCCTCCAGCAGATCGACGAGGTGATCACCCATTACCCGGTAAGGCGCAGCGCCCTGCTCCCGCTGCTGCACCTCATCCAGCAGGATGTCGGCTGGATCCCGACCGAGGCCATCGAGTGGGTCGCGCAGAAACTCGGGCTGCAGCCGATCAACGTCTACGAGGTGGTCACGTTCTACCCGATGTTCCGGCAGCAGCCGATCGGCCGCCGCCACATCAAGGTCTGTCGCACGCTCTCGTGCGCCCTCACCGGCGGCTACAAGGTCTGCGAGCAGTTCCAAAAGGAATTCGGCTGCGCGCCCGGCGCGATCTCCGCCGACGGCGAGGTGACCATTGATTTTGTCGAGTGCCTGGCGAGTTGCGGCACCGGTCCGGTCGTCATGATCGATGACGACCTCCACGAACGCGTCGATGCCGCCAAGGTGAAAGCCTTGAGCAGCCAGATCAAAACCGCGGCCTCCGGCCGCCCGGCCCCATGAAAAAACACCGCATTCTCAACGTTCCCCCCATCCGCTTCGGCATCGTGCTCGCGCTCATCAACGGCTTCGCCGGCATGATCCTCGCCCCGCTGTTCCTGATCACCCTGGGCATCGCGTTCACCGCCACGGAAACCGGCGCCGTCACCGTGCCGAAGTTCTTCCCGGCCGTTCCCTGGTTCCTCGCGGGCGGCCTGGCCGTCTTTACTCCCATCATCAACGCCGTGGGCGGATTCCTCGCCGGGGTGCTGATCGCCACGGTCTACAACCTCTCCGCCCGCTGGACCGGCGGCATCGAGGTAGTCCTCGACGAGAAATCCGGCTCCTGACCACCGGTTCAATCGAAAATCGAGAATCCAAAAGCGAAAAATTCCTGATGTCCGCCCCCGTCCAACGCCGCCTGATCTTCGCGCATATCGATGAGCCCGGCTACACGCCCGACCTCCCGTGCTACCTGAGGCACGGCGGCTACGCGGTCATGCGCAAGGCGTTCACCCGCCCGCCGGCGGAGCTGATCGACGAGGTGAAGCAGTCCGGCCTGCGCGGGCGCGGCGGCGCGGGCTTCTCCTGCGGGCTCAAGTGGACGCTGGTCGACCGCAAGAGCGGCAAGCCGATCTACCTCATCGTCAACGCCGACGAGTCCGAGCCCGGCACGTTCAAGGACCGCTGCATCATCCACCAGGACCCGCACCAGCTGCTCGAGGGCACGATGATCTCCTGCTTCGCGAACAACGTGCAGCAGGCCTACATCTACATCCGCGGTGAGATGCCGCACGGCGCCCGCCTGCTGGAAAAGGCCATCGCCGAGGCGCGCGCGGCCAACCTCGTCGGGAAAAACATCCTCGGGACGAACTACAGCTGCGACATCTTCGTGCACCGCGGCGCCGGCGCCTACATCTGCGGCGAGGAAACCGGCCTCATCGAGTCGCTCGAGGGCAAGCGCGCCAACCCGCGTATCAAGCCGCCGTATTTCCCCGCGGTGCTCGGCCTCTACCAGTGCCCGACCATCGTCAACAACGTCGAGACGCTCTGCCACGTGAAGCACATCGCCGACCTGGGCGGCGAGGCCTACGCCCGCATCGGCACGCCCGGCAACACCGGCACGCGCATCTTCTGCGTCTCCGGCCACGTGCAGCGGCCCGGTTATTACGAATTCGAAACCGGCCGGATCACCATGGGCCAGTTGCTCCACGACGTCTGCGGCGGCCCGCTGCCCGGACGGAAATTCAAGGCCGTCATCCCCGGCGGCTCGTCGGCCAAGGTCATGCGCTTCGGCGAGCGCTACAAGGGCAAGCGCAGGGTCGGCGCGGAGATGGTCGACTACGACTGGGGCGTCGAAGACGTCCCGCTGGACTTCGATTCGCTCGGCCTGATCGGCACGATGGGCGGCTCCGGCGGCGTCATCGTGATGGACGACTCCGTCAACATGGTCGAGGCGCTGGCCAACCTCAACGCGTTCTACGCGCACGAGAGCTGCGGCCAGTGCACGCCCTGCCGCGAGGGCTCGCTGTGGATGAAGAAGATCACCACCCGCATGGTTCACGGCGAGACGCGCGCGCAGGACGCCGCGCTGCTCAAGGACGTCGCCGACCAGATCCCCGGCCGCACCATCTGCGCCTTCGGCGAGGCCTGCTCGTGGCCGACCCAGAGCTTCCTCGCGAAGTTCGGCGACGAGTTCGCGGGCTACGCCGAGGCCAGGAAGACCGCCAAACCTGGCGATGCTATTCCACTGATTTGAGGAGAAACCACAGAATGCACGGAACACACAGAAATGAACACCTACTGGATCAACCCTTCGGTGTATTCTGTGTATTCCGTGGTTAACTAATTTCGAGATGATCGCTCCGCCCAAACCCGACCTCGTGACCGTCAACATTGACGGCCGGGACATCGCCGTGCCGAAGGGCACGAACGTGATCGAGGCCGCCAAGCTCCTCGGCGTGGAGATCCCGCATTACTGCTACCACCCGAAGCTGACCGTCGCGGGCAACTGCCGCATGTGCCTCGTCGAACTGGGCCTGCCGGCCATTGAACCCGCGACCAAGGCGCCGATCCTCGATGAGACCACCGGGAAGCAGCGGGTCAACTGGATGCCGCGCCCGCAGATCGGCTGCGGCACCAACGTCTCGCCCGGCCTCCACATCCGCACCGACTCGCCGCTGGTGAAGGACTGCCGCGAGGGCGTCACGGAGATGCTGCTCATCAACCACCCGCTCGACTGCCCGATCTGCGACCAGGCCGGCGAATGCATGCTGCAGGAGCACTCCACCGCCTACGGCCGCGGCTACTCGCGCTTCGTCGAGCAGAAGAACGTCAAGCCCAAGCGCACCGCGCTCGGCCCGCGCGTCACGCTCGACGACGAGCGCTGCATCCTCTGCTCCCGCTGCATCCGGTTCTCGCGGGAGATCGTGAAGGACGACGTCCTTGGGTTCATCGACCGCGGCAGCTACAGCACGCTCACCTGCTACCCGGGCAGGAAGCTCGAGAACAACTATTCGCTCAACACCGTCGACATCTGCCCGGTCGGCGCGCTCACCTCGACCGACTTCCGTTTCAAGATGCGCGTCTGGTTTCTCAAGCAGACGCCCGGCATCGACCCCGAGAGCTCCGTCGGCGCCAACACCGCGGTCTGGAGCCGCGAGGGCGTGATCTACCGCATCACCCCGCGCCGCAACGACGAGGTGAACGACACCTGGATGACCGACTCCGGCCGCGCCCTCTACCGGCAGGTGAAGGCCGCCGACCGCCTGCTCGCGCCCGCCCTCAACGGCGCCGCCACGACCACCGAGGCCGCCATCCAAGCAGCCGCGGCGTTGCTTGGTCCAAAATCCGAAAGCGAAAATAGAAAATCCACCTTGGCCCTCGTCGGCTCGGGCCGCAGCTCGGTCGAGGAGCAGTTCCTGACGAAGAAGCTCGCGGCCGTGCTCAAGGTTTCCGCTTCGCTCGTCAGCCGGGTGGGGGAGGGGGACGGGCTCCTCCTCTCGGCCGACCGCAACCCCAACGTCCGCGGCGCGCTCGTGACGGGCCTCATCACCGCGCTCCCGGCGCAAAAGCTCACTTCGCTTGCCGCCGACATCGACGCCGGCAAGGTGAAGACTGTTCTCTCGCTCGGCGAGGATCTCACGGCTGCCGGCCTGGCCAAGGCCCATTTGGCGAAAGTCTCCATCATCTATCTCGGCACGCATTCAAACGCCACCAGCGAGGCCGCCCAGGTCGTCATCCCCACGCTCACCGTCTTTGAAAAGTCCGGCACGTTCGTGAACCAGCAGTTCCGCATCCAGAAGTTCGCGCAGGCCGTCCCCGGCCCCGCGGGCGTGGCCGACGACCTCGTCACTCTCGCGAAACTCCATACCGCCGTCGGCGGCGCCGCGCTGTCTGCCGACCTCGCCCCGCTTTGGGCGCTGCTCGCCACCGAGGTGCCCGCGCTCGCGACGGTCACCCACGCCACTCTTCCCGCCACCGGCCTGTTGCTCGACGCGACGCCGTGGGCCGCGCTGCCCTTCGGCGAGGGCGAGACGCTCCATTTCAAGCCCGCCGCGCTCGCGGCCACCGCCTGACATGTCGACCGACCTGCAAATTCCATTGGTAGGGGCCGTTGCCCCCAACGGCCCAAGGGCGCTTGAGGGCAAGGGCCCCTACCGTATTGCCGCCGCCACTGGCGGGCAGACCGCGATAATCTGTAGGGTCGCCGCTGGTCGGCGGACCGCAAACCAGGCCCGGCGGCAAGCGCCGGCCCTGCATACCGCCGCATGAACGCCGCCATCCAGTTCTGGTCCGGCCTCCATCCGCTCGTGCAGATGGTCATCAAGGGCCTCTGCGTGATCGGCGTGCTGTTCCCCCTCGGCGGCGCCTGCTCGCTGATCGAGCGCAAGGTCTCCGCGGCGATGCAGGGCCGGCCCGGCCCGAACCGCGCCATGCCGTTCTGGTTCGCGTGGGTGCCCGTGCTCGGGCCATTCCTGCAGCGGCTCGGCGTGTTTCATTTGATGGCCGACGGCCTCAAGATGTTCCTCAAGGAGGATCCGCTGCCGGGCCACGTGAACAAGGTCTACTTCCTGCTCGCCCCGGTGCTGGCCATGGTCCCGGCACTGACAACCGCCACCGTCGTGCCGTTCGGCGCCTACCTCGACGCCGCCGGCCAGCTCGTGCCGCTCGGCCTGGCCAACCTGGACATCGGCATCCTCGCGGTCTTCGCCGTGGCCTCGCTCAGCGTCTACTCGCTCATCATCGCCGGCTGGTCGTCGAACTCCAAGTATCCCTTCCTCGGCGGCGTGCGCGCCTCGGCCCAGCTCATCTCCTACGAGCTGTCGATGACGCTCTCGGTGCTGCCGGTCTTCCTGTGGGTCAACGCCCCGGGCGGGGAGGGCACCCTGAGCCTCTTCCGCGTCGTGCAGGCCCAGTCCGGCTCGTGGCTGTCGTGGGACGGCGCGTGGTTCATCTTCTACATGCCGGTGTCGGCGCTCATCTTCCTCGTCGCGCTGTTCGCCGAGACCAACCGCCTGCCGTTCGACATGGCCGAGGGCGAGGCCGATCTCGTCGGCGGCTTCCACACCGAATACGGCTCGATGAAGTGGGGCCTGTTCTTCGTCGCCGAGTATTCCAACATGATGATCGGCTCCGGCGTGTTCATCCTGCTCTTCCTCGGCGGCTGGAACCCGCTGCCGTGGGTGCCGCTGGCCGATGCCGCCCGCTGGCTGCATCTCGTCGACCGGCCCATCCTGCTCGGCCTGCTCTCCCTCCTTATCTTCGTCGGCAAGGTGCTGGGCTTCCTCTTCCTTTTCATGCTCGTGCGCTGGACGGTCCCGCGCTTCCGTTACGACCAGATCATGAAACTCGGCTGGCAGAAGCTGCTGCCGCTCGCCCTCGGCAACCTCATCGTCTACGCGTTGGCCATCGCGTGGATCCAGACCAGAAATTGACCACGGATTTCACTGATGATCACGGATAACAATTCAACTCACTCCCCCTGTCATTCTGAGCGCAGCGAAGAATCCAGCAGGATGTGCGCTGGCGGCTGTGCCGACGGATTCTTCACTTCGTTCAGAATGACAAACCGGGGCATTTATCCGTGCCCATCCGTGGTTAGAAACTGACCCTGCCCATGCCCTACGTCGTTGAACGCAAGCCCCTGACGCTCTCCGAGCGCTTCTACCTCCCGCAGATCCTCGCGGGCCTGCGGATCACGCTGCGGCATTTCTTCGCGCCGAACGTCACGCTGGAGTATCCCGAGCAGCGCCCGGCGATCCCCGCCGGCTATCGCGGCGTGCCCACGCTGGTGAAGGATCCGAATGGCCGCGAGAAGTGCGTCTCCTGCCAGCTCTGCGAGTTCGTCTGCCCGCCCAAGGCCATCCGCATCACCCCGGGCGCCGTGCCGGCGGACCAGCCGGACCGCGCGCACGTCGAGAAGGCGCCCCAGGCCTTCGACATCGACATGCTCCGCTGCATCTACTGCGGCCTTTGCCAAGAGGTCTGCCCCGAGGAGGCCATTTTCCTCCAGAGCCAGTATTCGATGACCGGCTATTCCCGCGCCGAGATGGTCAACCACAAGGACCGGCTCTACGAGCTGGGCGGCACGCTGCCCGACCCGCACTTCAAGTGGGACAAGAAAAAGGCGGCCGCCGCGCACGGCGACGCCCACTGATGAAAACCCAGAATAAAAGGAGCGAGCATCGAGCAGCGAGAAGCGAGCATGACTCAGGCATGAGGCTTGGGCCGGCTGTTGCGCTTTCTCCTCGCTTCTCGCTCCCCGCTCCTCGCTCCTGATCCCGATGTCCGACCTCCTCTTCTACACCTTCGCCTTCCTCACGCTCGCGTGCGCCGTGTTGGTCGTGGTGAGCAAGGACGCGGTCAACGCCGCGATGTTCCTCATCGTCGCGCTCGTCGGCGTGGCGGGCCTCTTCGTGCTGCTCGACGCCGCGCTGCTGGCCTTCGTGCTCCTGCTGGTCTACGCCGGCGCCGTCGTCTCCCTGTTCCTCTTCATCATCATGCTGCTCGACACGACCCCCGGGTCGTTCAAGCCGTTCAAGGCGGCGACCCTGGTGGCCGCGACCCTCGGCGGTGCGCTCCTCGTCATGAGCGTGCTTTCCCTTTACCACCGCGCGGTGTTTCCGGCCGCCGCGCCGGGCGTGGCCCCGGCGCTCAAGGCCTACGCGGAGCAGCTCTTCACCACCTACCTGCTGCCCGTGCAGGTCGTGGGCTTCCTGCTCCTCATCGCCATGCTCGGCGTCATCGTGCTCAGCAAGAAATTCGAAGTGGAGGAGGACGCGCCATGATCACCCCCGTCTTCGCCGTCATCGGCCTCCATGCCTACGTCGCCGTCAGCGCGGCGCTGTTTGCCCTTGGCTTCCTCGGCGTGCTCCTGCGCAAGAACACCCTCGTGGTCTACATGTGCCTCGAGTTGATGCTCATCGCCTCGACGGTGGCGCTGGCCGCGTTCTCGCACTTCAACGGCACGCTCGACGGCAACGTCTTCGTCTTCTTCATCCTCACCATCGCCGCGGCCGAGGTCGCCGTCGGCCTCGCCATCATCGTCGCCCTCTTCCGGAAGCGCCACACGGTGCAGCTCGAGGAACTCAACCAATTGAAGCATTAACCACGAATGGACACGAATGGACACGAATTGAAGCAGGGTAGGGCGAATCCTCCGGATGAGCCGCGGCTCGTCGGGGACGACTCGCCCTACCGAATTGCGCCATGACGATGCTCCAGCATGCCATCCTCGTTCTCGTCCTGCCGCTGATCTCGGCGGCGGTGATCGCGCTGTTCCTGCGCAAGCAGGGGACGCTGGCTTCGTGGGTCTCCACCGCCGCGGCCGGCGCCATCGCGGCCGTCACCCTCATCCTCCTGCAGCACGGCGAGCGCTTCGAAAACTCCGTCGAGTGGCTGCGCTTCGGCGACTTCGCCGTGCGGCTGGGCATCAAGTTCGACGACCTCGCCGCCCTCATGCTTTTTGTCGTGGGCGTCGTCGGCTTCCTCATCCACGTCTTCTCGTTGGGCTACATGCGCGATGACGCGGCCAAGGCGCGGTTCTTCGGCGGCCTGTCCATCTTCATGTTCTCGATGATCGGCATCGTCCTTGCCGACAATCTGTTCATGATTTTCATCTTCTGGGAGCTGGTCGGCTTCAGCTCCTGGCTGCTGATCGGCCACTACCACGAGAAGCAGTCCGCGGCCGACGCGGCGAAGAAGGCCTTCGTCGTCAACCGCGTGGGCGACTTCGGGTTCCTGCTCGGCATCGTCATGTGCTACTGGAGCAACGGCACGGTGAACCTCACCGAGCTGGGCGAGCATCACGTTTTCAGCACCCTGATCCCGCTGCTGCTGTTCTGCGGCGCCGTCGGCAAGTCCGCCCAGATGCCGCTGCAGGTGTGGCTGCCCGACGCGATGGAAGGCCCGACGCCCGTCTCCGCGCTGATCCATGCGGCCACCATGGTCGCCGCCGGTATCTACATGCTCTGCCGCATCAATGTCCTGATGGTGCCGGACGCGCTTACCGTCATCATGTGGACCGGCACGGCCACTGCGCTCTACGCCGCGCTCTGCGCCATCGTCCAGCGCGACATCAAGAAGGTGCTGGCCTACTCGACGCTCTCGCAGCTCGGCTACATGGTCGCGGCGTTCGGGTTGGGGTCGATTCCTGATCCATCCGCGTGGATCAACGTGGGTATAGATTTTGTGCCTCCGCCGGATCATGGAATTCTCTACGCCGGTTCTAGTGCCGCGATGTTCCACCTCACAACCCACGCTTTCTTCAAGGCGCTGCTCTTCCTCGGCTCCGGCTCAGTCATCCTCGGCTGCCACCATGAGCAGGACATCTTCAAGATGGGCGGGCTGCGGCAGAAGATGCCCGTGACCTTCATCACCTTCACGATTGGCGTCCTCGCCATCATCGGCATGCCCGGCCTGGCCGGCTTCTTCTCCAAGGATGCCATCCTCTATCTCGCGATGGAGAAGAACACCGCGGTGTTCGCCATCCTCGCGTTCACCGCCGTGCTGACCGCGTTCTACATGGTCCGCCTGTGGAAGATCACCTTCCTTGGAGAAGCGCGCTCCGACGAGGCCAGGCACGCCCACGAGAGCAAACTGGTCGTCACGGTGCCGCTGATGGCCCTGGCGGCTCTCTCCGTCGTGGGCGGCTACACGGGCGTCTTCGGCAAGCTCGCTGGCAAGATTGCGGTAATGGTTCCCGTGGCCCATGGCCCGGCCCACACCACCATCCTGCTGGTTTCGCTCGTCGTCATGACGCTCGGTGCGGGCTCGGCGCTGTTCTTCTATAAATCAGCGGCGGCCGACACCCTCGAGGTCAGGTTCCGCTTCGGGTTCAGCTGGCTGACCTGGCTTAAGGAGTCGTTCG
>Ga0315295_10006072_pt1 | contig 10319 bp, 5 predicted proteins | sample YL17G14_0_MG_FD_204453 | JGI IMG/M metagenome (GOLD analysis project Ga0315295, IMG submission 204453) | Sediment microbial communities from Yellowstone Lake, YNP, Wyoming, USA - YL17G14_0 | ecosystem: Environmental > Aquatic > Freshwater > Lake > Sediment | place: USA: Wyoming | collected... | reverse complement strand
ATGGGAACAGGGGAGTCTTGAAACCGATGTCTATCTCGGTGAGCCTGTGCCTTAGCCTTATGCACGCGATGTTGGCCAACGAGAACAACAGCAAGAACATGATGGAGGTCGAGGCCACGACGGTCTCAAGCGGGAACAAAACGGCCATGAAGAGCATGATCCCGCCCGTGATCGCGATCGCGTTATGCGGGATCCTCCTCGCCGTATGGAGGACCCCGAATGTCTTGGGCAGGGAGCCGTCTCTGCCCATCGCGAAGCTGACCCTCGACGACGAGAACACCGTGGCGTTGAGAGCGGCCATTGCCGAGAGAGCGCCGCCGAAGATCATCAGAGGGGCACCCACCAAAGGTATGATGTCGGCCCCGACATCGATCACCGCGTTCTCGCCGCTGAGTCCACGTCCGCTTATCCAGGGCACATCCTTGTTAGCGAGACACGCGAAGGCGACGCTGAGATACAGGACCGCCGCGAACGCGACCGCGATGAAGATCGCCTTCGGGATGTTCTTCTTCGGGTCCTTGACCTCCTCGCCACACTGGACGATTATCTCGTATCCTTCGAACGCGATAAACGTGAAGCCCATAACCATGAAGACGTCCCGATAGTCCTTGTGTTCCGGGAGTATCGGAGTGAAGTTGTCGAACATGTGAATGCCGCGACTGTCCAGCGCGTAGATGACTGCGAAAGTGACGAAGAAGGCGATTATGAGTATCTGAATCACAGTGACTGAGGTGCCTGCTCTTCCAGTGGCTCCCACCCCGACGTAGTTCACACCCACGAAGAACGCGATGGCGACCACTGCGAACAGCTTCACCAAGAGATCAGGAGAAAGCCCGAGAACGTCGATCTCGAAGTAGTTCACCATCGCTCCCAACGCGAACCCGAACCCGAGAGCGTAGTAGCTGCAGGCGACCGTGTGCCCGAACCAGGACATCCATCCAGACATGAAGCCAGCCGGATGCCGCAAGGCTTTCTTCGCCCAGAGGTACCCTCCGCCAGCTTCGGGAAACGATGACCCTAGCTCCGCGTAGGTCGCCGCGGTGAATATCGTAAGGACGCCGTTCAGCGCGAACACTATCATGACGCCCGCGCCGATCTCCGATGTCGAGATGCCTATCAGGACGAATATGCTCGTCCCGATCATGGCACCCACGCCAATCATCGTGACATCAAGAAGGCCCAGGTCACGCCTCAGCGTGACGGTCACTGCAGGCTTGGAGGAGCTAGACATCTGGGTGGATGTGATGATTCAGTATGGGTATAAGCCTTTGCGATAGGTTTTTCGCGGTGTTAAGGTGTCAGCCAGCATTTCCCATGGAATGACGCAGATATAACTATAAATCGCCCTGCGCGCATTCCGCGTCGGCATCCCCATGGAAACCTCTTCATTCCGTCGCGCCTCAGAGGCAATCCTAGATGAGGTCCTGAGCTGGGAACCTTCCTATGCGACTCAGCTCGGATGGCATAAGTACGATGATCGTCTGCCCGATTGGTCAGCTCGATCGATCCGACATCAGCTCGAGCGAATGAATGACATCGTCAATGAACTCGAGAGCATCGACGAGGAATCCCTTTCGGGTGACGAACTGATCGACCGAGATCTCGGATTGCACTTCCTGAAGTTGAGAACCTTTGAGCTGACCGAGCTTCGGATGTTCGAGAAGGCATCGATGGCGGCCAAGGAAATCGGAGATGCGCTCTTCTTCCTGTTCACCAGGAGTCACCCAACGCTTGAGCAAAGGCTGCAATCGATTACGTCGAGACTGGAGTCGGTTCCGCAGTTCCTGGAGGACGCCCAGAAGTCAGTAACGACACCGTACAGGCTGTGGAACGAGATACAGTGCGAGACAGGCGATCGTATCCCGGGGTTCCTAGGCGAGATTGACGCGCTTTGCGAAGCGAAATCCAACAACAAGGACATCAAAAGGGTCTTGAAGGCAGCCGTCAGGATGGCGACGGCCGCAATCCAGGAACACAACGCCTGGCTGAGGAAGGAGGTCATACCATCCGCTTCCGACAAGTATTCGATAGGCCCCGACATGTACAGGAGATACCTCCTGATGAAAGGCTTCGGAGTCAATGCCGACGAGACGCTGCGCATGGCAGAACTCCACCTTGAAGAAGTCAACATGATGAAGAAGGAAGTGGCAAAGGAAATCGTGAGTTCGGGCCGACCTCAAGAGGCTCTCAGGAAGATGAGGAGCGAACACCCAGAGACTTCCGAGGAGGCACTCGACGAATACAGAAGCTCGACCATTAAGGCACGGGAGTTCATCAAGAAGAAGATGCTAGTGAGTCTGCCTGAGGGAGAGAAACTGCTTGTTCTGAAGACGCCCTTCTTCATGAGGCACCTCACAGCGTATGCGGCTCAGTTCGAGCCTGGCAAGTTCGACAACGACATGAACGGAATATTCCTTGTTACCCCGGATGACGGGAATCCGGCTTTTCTCGAGGAGCATTGCCACGCCACAATCGTCAACACATCTGTCCACGAAGGCTATCCAGGGCATCACCTCCACGGCGTGTGCATGAACTTGCACCCGTCCCTGATACGCCCTCTCTGCCAATCGCCCGACTTCGCCGAGGGATGGGCGCTCTATTGCGAGGACATGATGCTATCCCATGGATACAACGCCAACCCGATGGGACGATTGACGATACTGAACGATCTCGCGTTCAGGATCGCGAGGCAGATATGCGACGTGAAGGTTTCGACGAACGCCATGTCGATCGAGCAGGCGGCGGAACTCATCTCTGCCCAGACTGAGACGAACATGAAGTCGGCCATGAGCGAAGCGAAGGCCATAATGCTAAGCCCGACGTACTTCATGTCATATTTCGTCGGGAAGCTAGGCGTACTCCAGATACGCGATGATGTCCAGAGACTCATGGGCGCCAGGTTCGACCTGAGGTTCTTCCACGACGCGCTCATCTACTCCGGATGCATGCCCATGTCGTTCATGAGGCGCGCAATGGCACTCAAAATGAAAGACAGATACGGCCTGGAGCTTGGCAGACCCAAAGAATCCCTGTACGAGTATGCCCTCAGGACCCTAGACAGAAAGGCCGCCTAGGCCTCCTTGTTGAGTATGTCCACCCACTCCTCTTCCGCGATCTCTTCCTCTTCGTGCCAGGAGCCGGGCTTGAACGCGCTCGCCATGTATTCTTGGAGCATCTTCTCGACCCCAGGAACGACCTTCATCGTGCCGTTCCAGCGTTCGAGCTTCTCCTTGTACCGCTCCTCGATGTCCCTGAGCAATACCGGGAGCATGTCGAACACCTCCTTCTGAGGATAGCCTGAGTAGATCAATGCTAGGTACGCCGACCTGCCCTTTTCGATCATTACGTTCTTGTCGCCGATCTCCAGTTTCTTCAGGCCGACTTCCCCTTTCTGGAACGAATCGCGCACGAACTCCTGGACCGCGGTGAACATGGCGCTCACGATGTCCTTGTCCAGGATGGTGTTCTCTTCCTTGGTCACGTGGGTCACGAGCCTTCCGTCGTTGTGTATCAGAAACAGGTTCTCGAGCGCGTAAGGCCTCGGGATCCTGCTCCCGATGAAGTATCCGGCGACTCCCGCGGCCAACAGCACCAGCGGCAGCGTGTATGGGTAGCCGATCCTCTCTGCGATTGTCTTGCGGACTCCGACCTTGAACATGACAAGCGATGACGTGAACTCGCCGTCGCCAGCCTGTAGGGTCACGGTGATGACATCAGTTCCTGAAGGGAGGCTGACGTAGAGCATCGAGCCGACCACCTGTGCGTTCACGTTTGGGGTCGAGGTTATGATCAGATCTTCGTTGTCGCTATCGAAGAAGACCGCCGATATGTCGTACTGAGTGTTTCTTGGCCCCCCTGTTACTATCATGTCCTTCAGAGGGTTCACCACGATCGGGGCATCGTTCACCGGGGTCACAACTACGAACACCTGGACAAACGCCCACGCCCCGTCGTCGTCCCTGCCCGTGATGTTAAGCGTTTGCATGCCCGACCAGTTATCGGACGCGCTCAAGCTGACATAGCCCGTCTGCTGGATAATCCAGTGGACGTTTATTCCTGCGGAGGTGATGGTGAAGTTCAGAGTCGCGTCGTCCTGGTCGAAGATCAGGTCATAGAGCAGAAGCGTGTTGTTGAGGTACGTGTCCTCGGGGAACGTGAAGTAGAGCTGGTCCGGGTTTTCAGCGACGACCTGCGGAGGCTGGTCGTCCGTCACATAGACTTCGAACTCCACAGACGCCGTCTCTCCCATCGGGTCGGTGACGTTCATTCTCACCCAGACACGATACGGGTCGGTGTAAACCGGCCCCGAGAGATTCGCCGGGAACAGGATCTCCAATCTGTCAGCCCCGGTCATGCTCACGCCGCGGACCACGTGTGTGTCGTTGATCTGGAACACGAGTGATTCCATCGAATTGTCGGCGTCGTACACATATGGGCTGAGGTACAGGTAGTAAGTCTGCGAATGGCACACGTAAACCGTGTCTATCGGGTTTATGACCGGTGGATCGTTGACCGCAATCACTGTCACCGTGATGGTATCAGTCTTCAAGGCGCCTTCAGGATCCGTCGCCGTGAAGGTCCCCTCCGTCACTCCAGACCACTCACCAGGTGTCGAGAAGTAGACCCTGTGGGTCGTGACGTTTATGAACGGCGCGGGGATGTTCTCGAATCCGGTGGTATAGATGAGGACTGAGCCATCGAGATCGTAGAAGTAGTCATCGAGGTCGAATGCGAAGTAGTCGATAACCCCTTCATCTATCACCAGATCTGGGAGGCTCATATTGAGAGAAGGCGGTATATCCCTCGTGACCTTCACGACGATGCTCATGTCGGAGGTTGCGTCGTTGATGTCCTGGACCGTAATTCGGACAATCTTGAAGTACGACGACTTCCCTGAGTAGTTGAAGTGCGCGACGAGGGAATCGAATCGGATGTTAGGAGCGCCGTCCGATGACATGCTGAGCTCGGCCTTCGTGTTGTCCACATCGGACACATAGTAGGAGTAGTCGAATGTGTACTCCGTGTCGAATGTGACATACAGCTCTGTCGGTGGACGGTTGACGAACATCGGCTTGTCGTTAATCGGCAGGATTCTGACAGTCACGCTCTGATAGGTTCTGTACCCATCGGGATCTATGACCCAGAGAATGAACTGGTCCTCGCCGTACTGGTCTGGCTGCGTGTAGAACTGCATCACCGCGCTCTGCTCGGGATCGTGCAGGATGAAGTAGAAGGAAGAGTTCACGTCCTCGACCCACCAGAAGAGTCCAGCAGTGCCGTTAACGTCCTGCCAATAGCCCGTGAGCGACAACTCCCAGCTCCCAGTGTCCTCGTTCCGGATCTGGGCTGGAATAGCGCCTAGCCACGGGCCCCAGATCGAGTTCAGGACCTCCACGTTAAGGGAGCCTATGACGCTGCCGAGCCTGCACTCGACGACGCCCAGCTCGGGTATGTACCCTGCCGTGAATGTCGCCGACGGGCCTGACCCAATCGTCGTGCCCGAGGTCGTCGTATCCCAGGATGCTCCTGCTATGCTGACCGCATTGTCGAACGCGTCGTAGCCAGCTGCAGTGAGGGCGACGGATTCGCCTTCGTGGACCACAAGTGGGTACTCAGGCGACGTGATGTTTATCCGCACTAGGGGGCCCGACACGACAGTAATTGAGACGTTAGCGCTAGCTCCTGTCAAGTTGTTCGCGCAAGTGACGTTCCCGGGACCGGTGCCCACAGCATGGAAAACGGCTGAGAGGCCGTTCGGCTCCAAAGTGCCTATTGATGGCGTGACACTCCAGTACGGCGTCCAGCTCGAGTTGACGTTCCCGAGGGAGTCATTGCCGACCGCGGTAAAGGATTGGCTAGCCCCTGCGTTGACCACAAGGGGGCCGGGCGGGGTCAGCTCCACGCTGGATACGGGCCCGCTTCTGAATGTGATGAGCCCGCTCCAGCCCAGCCGGGGCCCAGAGGATGCCCTGATGAATATCTGCTCTTCCGCATAATCATAGCTTTCGTCCGAAATGTTCAGTTGGCCCTGGTCACTTGAGTTGAACTGAATCGAGGTGTTCCACAGTGTACCGTTCGCAGGGGTGACCTTGTCTGTCTGGAAAGCCTGCAGCTGGACTGTCCCTACCCAGTCTCTCACGATCTGGTCTGACGCATTGCGTGCCGATACATTCAGAGGGAAGGGAGATCCTGCTGTAATGACATTTGGAGCGGTCACATTGAAGTGATCCACCGACACAACCGAGAAGGACACATTGAGCCAGGACGGATACCCCTGCCAGTCTCTTGCGGTGACGTTAACGACGTATGAGCCCATGCCCAGCCTTGGGAGAGTTGTCTCCAATAGCTTCCAGTACGGAATCGGCGATGGGTCTGTCTCCACCAGAGACATGGCCTGCTTGTCAACGACGACTGTCTTGTTTGCCACGTAGAACACAGTGACGTTTGCCCCCGCAATATCATCCGAGCCAAAGGGACTGGAGACGTTCGCCACAACTTGTACATCTTCGAGATCGGAGAAGACGCTCTTGGCCGATCCGCCAGCGTCCTGTGTCCAGGCGTTGTCCGTTGAAATGAATTCGCCCGTGTTTAGCGTGACGTAGGAGTCGTAGTCGGTCTTGTCGTACCACACGATGAGCAGATCATTTATGGATTCCCCCCGCTTGATGACTAAACAGAGGTAATGCCCTTGAGGGAGGACGTACGAAACAGGGGAGACAGTGATATTCAACATCTGAAATTCATCGTAGAATGGTCCAGCGAGACCAGAAGATCCTTGGCCAATTAGCACACCTCCTGATTCGGGATTGGAGAGCTGCGCTTCGGTAATGTCGTAGAAAAGAGCCAGAACAAGCAGTCCTGAGGAATTGCCTTGCGCCTTCGCCCAAACATGAACGACAAATGGCCCAGACAATGTCAGGGCGTCGTTTGAGGCCGGATACAAGTTCCAGGAATGGAATCTGTCCTTCCACGAGGCTGTGTCTTTCTTTATCGATATCCCAACATACGGGTCTCCATCATAGTCTGTATATGGTGGGTTGTACGGACCGGACGAATTTAGCCAATCGTAAGTGTCAGTTGAGAATCTAGCTCCATCGTGAAGATGAAACACCTTATTCCAAATCGGGAGGGAATCCGCGCTCGCATGAATCGTCGAATGGTCTAGAAATGGAATGAAGGGAGAGGACAGAAGGACAAGAGCAAAGAGCGCCGCCAGTAGTCGCATGGTTGTGGGGAGACGTTTGCCTCTCTCCGCTATATTAGAATTGCCACGCTGGGCAGACACTTTTCCCTCGCCTCTTGTGGACGTTTCATAGCAAATGCTGGGCTTATAAGCATTCTCCGGCCGTTATCAATCCTGGGAATGGTTCTGGCCCTGACTACGGCTTCATCTTCTCGGATATGGCCAGCGCGAGCGCCTTGAACACGGCCTCAACGTTCTGGCCCGTCTTTGCGCTCGTGAGGTACGCCTGGGCCTTGTACTTCGAAGCCATGTCCTTCAGGTCCGACTCCTTGACAACCCTTTCGTTCTCGAGGTCGGACTTGTTTCCAGCGAACACGATCGGCACATCCCCCGCCACGTCCGTGAGGGCTTTTATCCAATACCTCAGCTCCTCGACGGTCTCCTTGTTCGTGAGGTCACACACGGCGATGGCCCCGTGGGCTCCGAAGAAATAGGCCTCTCGCAGCAGCTCCCTGAAGCCCTTCTGTCCCATGATGTCCCAGACGAGCATCATGACCTTGGCCTGTCCGTGCGGTCCTTGAACATCGACGATCTTCTTGGTCACCTTGGTGCCGATCGTGGCGATGTATCTGTCATCGAACACGTCAAGCACGAACCTCTTGATCAGGCTCGTCTTTCCGACACCCGCGTCGCCGATAAAGCAAACTTTGACTTTCATCAGGTCTTCGTCAGCCATGAACTATGCCCTCCATTCAGGCGGTTCGAAAGCTAGGAGTGCAGGTAAATACGACTTGTGCTTTTTAAGCCTTTGGTAATCGTCTGGCTCCCCCAAACGGGTCAGTATACGCCCTCTTGTCGGATGGAAGATTCCGGCGGCAGGAATGCGGAAATCCTGTGTAAACCCCATGCGATGGTTTTTTCTTGTCCCTGACTTGTGCGTCATTCCGACATGGAAGCAATCGCGGCTCTAGACCTCCTTCGCAAGTCCTTCGAGGATTTCATCTCCGGCGAGACCGCAGTATCGGTCGCATATTCCGGTGGATTGGACAGTTCCATTGTCGCCGCTGTTGCGAAAGGATTCACGGAGGTCCGCTGCTACGCGTGTGTTGTCCGAGGATCTTATGACGCTCGGAACGTGAAGAGCCGGGCGGAGGCCGAATCTCTCGACCTGGTGCTTGTTGAGTTGACGCCCGAAGGAATAGCGCCTATAGTGCGCGAGACCGCAGAGGTTCTCGGGACCTCGAACCCGATGCAGTTGGCGTACACCATCCCGATACTCGCTGTGCTCAAAGAATCCCGAGAGAGACTGATGCTAGCAGGAAACGGCGCAGACGAGCTCTTCGGAGGCTATGCGAAATACGCTTCTGTACGGAACCCCACAAAGATGATGGCAGAGGATCTCGACAAGATGCTACGGGAAGGTGATCGGCTGAGGAAGGCGGCGACCGCGATGGGAAAGAGAATAGAATTCCCGTTTGTCTCTGGAGAACTAGTCGAGTTTTCGAGGTCACTCCCGCTCGATAGGAAGATCTCGACTTCGCAAAGGAAGGTCCTGTTGAGAGAAGTCGCCAAGGTGCTCGGCTTGCCGTCGCAGAACATCCCGAAGAAGGCGGCCCAGTACAGCTCCGGAGTTCTCAAGGAGATGGAAAGGCTGGCGAAGGCCGATGGCAAATCGCTGGCGGAATGGACCAGAAGCCTGACCGAGAGCCGCGGGAGAAGCTCTTAAGAATCGGAACGGTCTGTCCCCCAATCATGGCCTACGACGACCTCACCAGATGGATGTTCAATCTCGAGAGATTCGGGATAAAGCTAGGCCTGGAGAATGCAACCGAGTTCCTCTCGAGGAGTGGGAATCCTCAGGACGATTTCAGGTCGATTCACGTGACAGGGACCAACGGGAAGGGCTCTGTCTGCGCCTTCACGTCGGAGATTCTTCGGCAGCACGGCCTCAAGGTCGGCCTGTACACGTCGCCTCACCTCGTAGATTTCAGGGAGAGGATCAAGGTCGACGGCCAGGAAATCCCTGAGGATGATGTGGTAAGGCTTGCAACGGAGCTCCGAGGGCACATGGAGTCGATGGCTTCCGAGAACAGCGAGAAGCAACTGACTTTCTTCGAGTTCACGACGGGCCTTGCGTTCAAGCATTTCAGCGAACAGAAGGTCGACATGGTCGTTGCGGAGGTCGGGATGGGCGGGAGGCTCGACGCGACCAACGTGCTGAGGCCGGATGTCGCAGCGATAACTCGCATAGGGCTGGAACACACGAACTACCTTGGGACCACGATCCCTGAGATAGCGAGGGAGAAGGCGGGGATAGTCAAGGAAGGAGCGAACGTCGTCACCTGCGAACGAAAGCCCGAGGCGTTGTCGGTGATAAGGAACGCGTGCGACAAGAAAGGAGTGAAGCTCAGGAAGATAGACGCGGATTTCGGGATCGACAACGTCACGCAATCACTCCAAGGGACGAGTTTCGACTACGCTGGTGTTCGCGCGATTGACGCCCTCAGAACGAGGCTGCTCGGGAAGTATCAGGCTGAAAATGCCGCTGCCGCTGTCGCGATCATCGAGGAGCTAGCCTCCAGAGGTATTTCCGTCTCTGAAGAGGAAGTAAGGAAGGGCCTCGAAGAGACCAAGTGGCCAGGGCGACTTGACATAGTCTCCGAGAAGCCGCTGGTCATACTCGACGGAAGTCACAATCCCGACGGCGTAGGCGCGACCGTCAGGGTCCTTGACGATCTGAAGGTGACTCCGCTCACCTACGTGCTCGGCTGCATGGATGACAAGGACGCGAGAGGCATCGTTAGGGCGATAGCGCCGTCCGCTTCGAAGATCATCTGCACCCAGGCGAGATACAAGCGGGCGCTCCCTGCGGACGAGTTGGCGGCAATCGTGAGCGAGGAGTTCCGAGGTCCCCAAGAGAAGATCGAATACTCAAAGGAGGCGTTCGGGGAAGGAATCGATAGCATCTCAGGGAAAGGTCTGTGCGTGATAGGCTCGCTGTACCTCGTAGGCGAGGCTATCCAGTGGTGGAAGGAAAGTTGGGCGCGGAAACCGCAGCCACATAAGGTATAAATCGCTCATCTGTATTGAGCCTCAGGAAAAGCGGCTGTAGTGTAGCCTGGTTATCACTTGAGCT
>Ga0315295_10006069_pt1 | contig 10322 bp, 7 predicted proteins | sample YL17G14_0_MG_FD_204453 | JGI IMG/M metagenome (GOLD analysis project Ga0315295, IMG submission 204453) | Sediment microbial communities from Yellowstone Lake, YNP, Wyoming, USA - YL17G14_0 | ecosystem: Environmental > Aquatic > Freshwater > Lake > Sediment | place: USA: Wyoming | collected... | reverse complement strand
AGAAGCGGAAGGGACGATGTGGAATTGAACACTATGGCGCCGTTCCTTGATGACAGGCCGGCAACGCCGGAATACGGGGACAATTCCCTTAAAGCGACCTCATCGCAAAATGAAACCGTTGATAGGACGATGGAAAAGAAAATAATCGATAAAAATAATGCGGAGTTTTTCATCAGCTGAGGCTCTTAAGCGCTTCCTCGAAAATATTCACAGCAGTATCTATCTGTTCTTTTGTGATGATAAGAGGCGGGATGAACCGAATGACCTGATCGCGGGTCCCGCAGGAAATAAGTATGAGGCCGTCCTTGAGGCAGCTCTCCATTATCTGTTTTGCGGCCGCATTATCCTTGAATTCAACGGCGAGCATCAGCCCCATTCCCCGCACCTCAATGATCGCAGAATAGTCCTTCTTCAATTTATCGAGCTTTGCCTTAAGATAGCTGCCCATCTTCAGCGCATATTCAGGCAGTTTTTCCTTTTCGATCACGTCTATGGTCGCCAATGCGGCGGCGCAGGAAACGGGATTCCCGGACATCGTGCTGCCGTGAGCCCCAGGCGACCACTGCTTCATTATCGAATCTTTTGCGATGACAGCGCCAAGCGGAAAGCCGGAAGCTATGCTTTTTGCCACAGTCATTACATCGGGATAAATGCCGAATGCTTCCGAAGCGAACATCTTTCCGGTACGGCCGAAGCCGGTCTGGACCTCGTCAAATATGAGCAATGCTTCATATTTACTGCACAGATTCCTGAGTCCCGAAAGAAATTCTTTCGACGGGACTATATAACCGCCTTCCCCCTGTATCGGCTCAACGATGATCCCTGCGATACGGTTCGACTTTAATATTTTTTCCACCTCAACAAGCGAATTTTCCTTTGAATACGGCGCTATGAAGATGTTCGGAAGCAGAGGTTCGTAACGGTCGCGGTACTTCTGCTTTGATGTGGTCACGGAAAGGGCCCCGAGGGTCCGCCCGTGGAAGCTGCCTTCAAATGCGATGATGCCCTGCTTGTTCTTCACGTATTTCGCAAGCTTTATGGCGCCCTCAACCGCCTCGGCGCCGCTCTGGCAGAAAAAGCTCATGTTAAGGCCCGCGGGGCAGATCTCCGCCAGCTTCTCGGCAAGAAGAACATTGGCTTCGTAATAAACTATCCCGGCGCAGGCGTGGATAAGGTTTTCAGACTGTTTTACGGCGGCCGCCACGACTTTCGGATGGCAGTGGCCCAGATTGGTCACGGCGATGCCGCAGGCAAAATCAAGGTATTTCTTGCCGTTCTTTGAAATAAGATAGGCGCCGCGCCCCTTTTCGATCTCAAGATTCGTGTAATGGGACAGGGCGGGTGTCAATACCTTTGCTGCGCGCGATTCTAAGCTTTCACTTTTCATATCGGGTTATTATACTAGAAGTTGAACATGCCTTCAAATGAGAGAAGCGTCGCCTGGAAACTATTGGTCGGCGTGTTCCTGTCCATGAAATTCGCCCATTTGACCGCTGCTTTGAGCACTATGCTCGAAAGGATCATTTGTTCGCTCTGCGGCATGACAAAGTTCAAGGACAGCGATTGTATTATCTTGGTGAAATCCTGGTCAACGAAGGCGCCGCCGAGTATTTCACCCTCGTTCTCTTCCTGCGTCCAGTCGTAATTGAGTGTGCCGTAAGTGAACGCTTTATATATCGCATGGGCATCAAGCATCGCCTTATGCGCGCTTTGGACAGGGGTCGTCGTGACCTTAACGCTGTAATTACTGGAAATATCCAAATCTTCAGACACCTTATATGAAGACCCCACCCTTGTTGTCTGCCCCTGTGATTTCGTGTCGAGAGGGGTTGTTGGTGCGTCGTTCTTGTTCATGTAATCTTCCTGCAGTATGCCCGTGGTCAGTGACCAGACAGGGATGGGAGTGACGGTCACATTGTAATCCTGGCTGAATGTCCTTGTATCCGTGGTAACCTCGGCAGTGCCGACCGGCGCCTTTCTTAAGCTTTGAGCAAGATTATATCTGGTCGTTAACTTATAGTTAGATCCCGAAAGAGGCGTATGATCTATGGAGTAATTGTTCGCGTTACCCGATGTCTTGGCGCCGTTCTCCTGGAGAGAATCATCAAGAGACCCTGACCATCCGAGCGTAGTGCTGGAGTAAGGCGTTAACCTGACATTTGCCGCCGAGCGCTCTGTCTTCGGGTTCCCGTAAGCGGTCGAGACCGTCGGGGTTTCCTGCCTGTTGTGGTCAAAGCTTGTTGTTAGCTGGTCTATCGGAACAAAATCCGCATGATAGGTCTCGTTCACTGTCGATCTTTCGGTGCCCAGTATGAAATCATATTCATTATGGCCGATCTTGTTCCAGTAGGTATATAACTTCCTGATATTGCCGAAGGTCAGGTCCCAGTTGAAGTTCGAACTGAGGTCATCGGTTTCCTGCCTTTGAATGGTCTTTCCCCGGGACCTGCTCCCCGCTTCGTAAGATATCGTGCTGGGCTGGTTGACCTGGTAATCCAGGACCCATTTTACCCTCCTGGTGAATTCGAAAATATTATTGGTATGGTAATAGTCAATTATGGAATCCTTCGGGAGCTGCTTGTCTTCTGTGTCTGTATAGGACAGCGTCTTCCTGGCGTCGTTACTGTTGGAAAACGCAAAAATGCCGTAGCTTAAAGGCCTGGGCACCACGCTTAAGGAGTATGCGAGCGATCTATAGTCATTGTTGTGCGTCGTGCTTGCCGGGAGCGGGTCGTCTGTTGTTGTATATTCCCTGAATCCGAAATCGATCTGAGCCAATCCGAAAGTATTTAATCCCGTCGAAAAATTCCTATCGTAAGAATGCAGGAATTTATCGGGATAATTATTGATAGGCGTATTGGACTCTTTCAGGTCGCCCGAGAGCCACCAGCTGGAGAACAAAGAAGGAAGCGGCGTCATTTTCGTGTACGCGTGCTTGTATTCGCTGCCCAGTGGGATGGATGTCCCTCCCATCGGGGCGAAATCTGCGTCGACCTTCTTGTAATCGGCGGCGAATTCAAGGTTGGGCAGGGGCTTTATGCCGCCGCCAAGCTTGTAAGCGCTGCCTTGTTTTTCGCTCACAGTGGTCACGATGCCGGCGGTGCTTTGGTAATTGTAATCTATTGAAATAACATCGGCGGTCGCCGGGGTTATGATGAAAAAGGTAATAATGCCGTATTTTCCCGAACTGTTCGAATCGTAAAAGAATGAATACTGATCGTCCCTGTTCAGCTTTTGACCGTTCAAATATATCTGTTCGCTGCCGTCAATTATCTCGGCTGGGCTCTTCAGGTTGAAGATATTCAAGGAACCATTTCCATTGAACGATTCATTTGTGCTTATAGTAGTATAGACCTGGTCGGTCCTTGATTTTGCGAAGCCGCCGTTAAAATTCAAGTAATCCCCGACCTTAAATGTGAAATCACTTCCGACAACATCGTGGGATATGGGTCGCTCTGAAGCGCTGGTCTGCGCGACAAATTTGGGGATCACGGTGAAATTAATGTCATTCAAATAGAAAGTCTCGCCGTCAACGACTATCGGGTCGTTATTGAATGTGATGCTCGGCGGGTCCGAATAGTTGATCGAGTAATGGCCGTCATATACTTCAATGCTGCTGTTCCTTATAAGTTTCTTTATTATGGGGTTCGGGACGTTCTTTCTCCATATTTGAACTTCTTCAGCGCCGGGAACAAGATTCCTGAAGCTGCTCAGATAATAAGTCCTCGTACCGCTTGCGCCGGAACCTGTATACCTGTCGGTGGACCATTTGCTGTAATCATAACTGACCACAACTTCATCCGTTGAGACAAGCGCCCCAAGGAATTTGATCGTACCTGTCTTGAGTCCGTCGGACCTGTCCGCGGGATCGCATATATAAGCCAGTTTTGTCGGCGGGATGACATTCCCTGTGGAAGATTCCACCGTGGGAAATACGTAATCGGTGCCGTATACCTGCGGGATGTCGTTCTTTCTCACTTCCACCTCGCTTGTGCCCGTCACGGGCCTGAAACCAAGGTAGATAGTATTGTTGTTGTTTATGATGTCGCTGCCCGATTTGGTTTCTGTCGCGGAAACGCTTGGCGGCGTCGCACCTCTTTTTCCGGACTCTTTCAGATAACTAACCCCGATATTTAAAGAACGCGGAACAACAGGTGCGGGAGGAGGGGGGGGCGTTGTCGTGACAAGGTGTTTGTACTTTACCACTATGCTTGCTGTTTGGGGGATGTCGGAGAAGAAACTGATCCTGCCGAGATTGTAATCGATCTTATAATCCAATTCCCTGATGTACGGGATATTATTTACGTATACCAGTTCGCTTCCTTCGACCAGATCATTTGATGAAAGAACATAAGGGCCCTTTCCGTTGCCTGGCAGGGTTTCGGCCTCCTCCGATACATCTATATACTGGTACTCAACGATAAGAGATTCTGTGACGGTCGGGAGATTCGGGCGTAAAAGCGTGATAGTGCCGTCCTGATAATTGATTATGTAATCCTCGAACTTTTTCATCTGGATCCCGATGAACGTTAATTTTTCACTGTAAGGGATAACAGGGGTATTGTTCAGCCTGTATGTGCCGGTGCTTTCCCATTCGTATTCCTCAAATTCCGTTTCAGGTGTAACAAGCTTTGTGATGACTTCTGGCGTCGCCGTTAGACCGGCGATTATGCCTTCTTTCCATTTTGCCGCAAGACCATCTATAGATATATCGTAGACCTTAGCCTCGGACCTCAATACTGTTGCGATGGGGCGGCTGCCCGCAACAAGCACCACCTCACCGTTCATAGGTAGGCTGTTTATCTCGTTCGTTGTGACGCCGGAGGTGATTATCGAATCCAGCTTATTCTTGATGAGGTCCGCCCTGATATTAGCAGGCGTTTCACCGGATATTTCATGGAGCGTCAAAGCAGCGACATCATTGACATAAACAATGTAAGCGTTCAACGCTTCCGACGTCGCCGCTGTTCTTACATGCGGAGGGAGAGTCACCACCTCCTTACTGATCTTTTCAACAGGGAGATTAAGCCGTGTCGGAAATACCTCCTTGTTCTGTTTTATTGATTTTTCCGTCTTTTTGACCGGCATTCCAAGAATGGATGGGTCGACAGTGATACTCGTCTGCAATCCCATGAAATCCCTTTTTGAAACCGTTGGAAAGAAAAGATCGATCATATTGGTGAACTCGTAAGAATATTTAAATTCGTCATCGGTGGAAAGTATCCTTGCAAAAGTTATCTTTCCGCTGAAGTAATCTATAGAATAGTCCGCTCCCCTGGTCAGCGGAACGTTGTTCAATTCGATCTTTTCCGATCCCTCTATTATTGAGCCGTGGCCAAGGTTATACGGCCCTTTTGAGTTATTGCCTCTTTGTGATACAAGGTGCTGTGTCTCGCTTTTCAATTTTGATGAAGGCACCAGCAGGATGTCATACCAGTTATCTTTCGAAGTTATCATTATGCCGTTCAAGTATTTGGAGGTCGAAACAAATTCGTTCTCGCTGAAATTCGCCTGAAAGTCGCCGAAAGTAAGCTCGGTCTTGTCATATGCGACCTTTACGTCGAACCTGTCAGGCATGTCGGGCTGCTGTTCAAGATCATAAGATACGGAAAGTTTTTCGGTCAATTTGCCGACTATGCGTAATTTCAGCCTTTCCTGCCAGGGTCCGCCCGCATAATACCCACCAAGCATCGCCTGCGCCTGGAAAAGGTTCTGTATTTCATCGACATTCAGGCTGGAGTATGAGTATTGCTTGTAACCCGTAACATCGATTTGCGGGTAAGTATTAACGGAAAAAGCGGCAGTTTTCAGTAATAAGACAAATAAAAGACTAGCGGTCGCAAGAAGGCCTGCGCGTACGAATAAGTTATGCTTTATATTTTTTGGCAGCAATTACTGCGTTGTGCCCTCCAAAGCCAAACGAATTTGAGATCGCGGCACGAACAAGCATTTTCCTTGCTTTCCCCGGAACATAGTCCAGGTCGCATTCAGGATCGGGATTTTCAAGATTGATCGTCGGCGGGACGATGTCGTTCTTCACGGCGAGCACGGTAGAGATGAATTCCACTGCCCCTGCCGCGCCAAGCATGTGTCCTATCATTGACTTATTCGAGCTTACTGCGATCTTTTTGGCGCGTTCTCCGAAAAGCGTCTTAATGGCCATTGTTTCGAATTTATCGTTAAGGTCGGTCGATGTTCCATGGGCGTTAATATGGTCAATGTCTTCAGGCTTAAGCCCCGCATCCTTTATCGCCAGGGACATTGCCCTTATCGCTCCTTCTCCTCCCGGGGCCGGCGCGGTTATGTGGTGGGCGTCCCCGCTCATGCCGTATCCGGCGAATTCCGCGTAAATATGAGCGCCTCGCCTCTGTGCGTGTTCAAGCGACTCAAGAACGACCATGCCGCTTCCTTCTCCCATCAAGAATCCGTCCCTATCCCTGTCGAAAGGCCTGGAGGCGCGCTCAGGTTCGTTATTTCTTGTTGTAAGGGCCCTTGCGGCGGAAAATCCGGCCATACCGAGCGGGGTAATGGCAGCTTCCGATCCGCCGGCGAACATAATGTCCGCGTCCCCGCGTTCGATGATCTTTGCGGCGTCGCCTATCGAATTAGTTCCCGAAGCGCAGGCGGTGACCGTGCAGCTGTTCGGCCCCTTCAGTCCGAGATTTATCGAGACCAGTCCGGCGGCCATGTTGGCTATCATCCACGGGACCATGAACGGAGAGCATTTATCGGGGCCTTTTTCAAAAAGGACCCTTGCCTGTTGTTCCAAAAAGTCTATCCCGCCGATCCCGGAACCTATCAAGGTACCCGCGCGATCCGCGTTACCAGGAGTAATGGAAAGTTTCGCGTCCTCGAGGGCTATCTTTGACGCGGCGATGGCGAATTGGATGAACCGCACTATGCGCCTCGCGTCCTTTTTGTCCATATAAAGTGAAGGATCGAAATCTTTCACTTCAGCGGCTACCTGGCATGCAAAATTTGTCGAGTCAAAATGCGTGATCCTTACTCCCCCTGAATTTCCGGCAAGAAGATTATTCCAGAAAGCATCCTTCCCTGTCCCTATCGGGGTAACGCATCCAAGGCCCGTTACAACAACCCTTACTTTTTGCATTCTTCCGCCTCTTTCACAAGATCGTTCAGCACCTCAACGGCGGGGCGTATCCTCTTGTCCTTAATCTTCCATACATGGTCACCCGAAAAAACAATGCCTTCATCCACATTGCCCTGCTGGGAATTGATAAGCGCCTGGACGATGCAGTATTCAAGGGAACATTTTTTCAGGCAGTAATCGCATCCGATGGGTTTCGGAGCGGTCTTGTTAAGGATCTTTTCCACGAACTTTGTTTTGATCGCTCTTCCAGGCATGCCGACAGGGCTTGAGATGAGTACAACATCCTCTTTTTTGGCATTCTGGTATAACTTTTTGTATTCCGGAGCGGCAGCGCATTCATTTGTCAGGACGAACCTCGTGGCTATCTGTACTCCGTTCGCGCCAAGCTTGAACATCTTCACTATGTCGCAGCCGTCCGTTATGCCTCCCGCTGCTATCACGGGAAGGTCGGTGACGGCCCTTACCTCGGGGAGGATCAATTCAATTGACCTTTCGGTGCCAAGATGCCCTCCTGCCTCGGTCCCCTCCACGACAATCGCCGCGGCTCCGCATTTTGTCGCGACCTTAGCCAGTTTTGCCGAAGATACTATCGGCAGTATGGGAGTATTGGAATCCTTTCCTATCTTGAAGATATCCCTGGAGAAACCGGCGCCGGTGGTTATGAAGCTTATCTTTTCGCTTATCGCGGTGTTCACCGCGCCAAGGAATTCCCTTGCGGCGAACATGATATTGATGCCGACAATACCGCCTTTTGCTATCTCTTTGGCTTTCCGGATCTCCTCCCTCAGTTCAGTGAGGTCCATGCCGGAAGCGCCGATAACGCCTATGGCGCCGGCAGCGGCAACAGTGCCTGCAAGCAGGCCGGTAGAGATCTTTACCGCCATTCCGCCCTGTATTATCGGTATCTTTGCAACAAGGTTCCCAATCTTAAGCTCAGGAAGCTTCAAAATATCCCTCCCTAAAAACATCGGTCCTCGAAGTCCCATTACTGGACCTCCGAACTAAAAAATCCACCTGTCTATCTTATCCTCCTTCGTCCCGCGATATGCGGGACTTCGGCGGATTTCACTTTTTTGAGTGAGATAGAATAAAATTCACCGTATCGCCTACAGTTTTGATCTTTTCCGCTTCTTCATCCGGAATTTCCAGCCCGAAAGCTTCCTCAAGCGCCATTACCAATTCTACTGTATCCAGAGAGTCGGCGCCAAGGTCATCAACAAAAGAAGCTTCTCTTTTAACTTCATCTTCAGACACCCCAAGCTGATCTACAACAACTTTCTTTACCTGCTCAAATGCTTTTGCTTCATCCATTTACGTTTCTCACCCCCTTCTTAGCAATCCTAAATCCAAATCTTCAACTACATGTACATTCCGCCGTTAACATTGACCACTTGCCCGGTTATGTAATCCGCGTCGGCGCACAAGAACACGACGGCTTTTGCTATATCTTCCGGAGTTCCCAGTCTGGTTAGAGGGATCTGTTCGCTCAAGCGTTTTTTTACGTCATCGGACAATTTTTGCGTCATTGCCGTGTCGATAAAGCCGGGCGCTATGGCATTGCAGGTGATGCCCCTTGAGGCAAGCTCCCTGGCCACGGTCTTTGTAAGACCTATTGCCCCGGCCTTTGCAGCCGAGTAATTCGCTTGTCCAAAATTTCCCATTTCACCAACTATTGATGCGATATTGACTATTCTACCCCACCTGTTTTTCATCATCAAGGGGGCTATTGCTTTTATGCAAAGGAACATCGATCTTAGATTTACCGAAAGCACGGCATCCCAGTCCTCGTCCTTCATCCTTATCACCAAGTTGTCCTTTGTTATACCGGCGTTGTTGACCAGTATGTCTATCTTCCCGAATTCTTTTACCGCCTGTTCAACAGAGGCCGCGACATCATTTGCATCCGCAACGTTGGTTTTTACGGCGATGGACTTGACCCCGAGCCCGCCTATCTCGTTCGCAGTGATCTTTGCAAGTTCAATATTAATATCTGATACTATGATATCCGCGCCTTCTTTCGCCAGAGCCTCCGCTATGGACTTTCCTATCCCCTGGGCAGCGCCGGTCACTAAAGCAACTCGTCCTTTTAATTTCATTTTTTTACCTCCTGGCCGGGATGCCAGCTTCCGAGGAAATTCCCCAGAGTTTCAGCATCACCGACATTGTATATTTTCGATCTTGGATTTATCTTTTTAATAAGACCCGTAAGTACTTTCCCCGGGCCCACCTCAATGAAAGTATCAAAGCCGTCATTTGACATCTTCATTATCGAATCCTCCCACAGGACAGGGGACGTCATCTGTCTTATAAGAAGCTCTTTTATCGTTCCTGCGCTTGTAACATAATCAGCTGTAACGTTTGACACTACGGGTATTGATGCATCCTTGATAATTATTTTATTCAGTTCCTCAGCTAATTGATCAGCTGCGGGTTTCATAAGGCTCGAGTGGAAAGGCGCGCTTACTTGAAGCTCGATGACCCTTTTTGCTCCCGCTTCCTTGCACAACCTGAAAGCTTCCGCGACCCCGGCGACCTTACCCGATATCACTATCTGCCCGGAGCTGTTGATATTTGCCGCTTCAACCGTCCCCTTTGCCGAGGCCTTAGCGCAGATATCATTCACGATATTGCGGTCAAGCCCAAGTATCGCAGCCATCGTGCCTTCCCCTAGAGGGACGGCTGTTTGCATGAACTTACCTCGCAAATTGACAAGCTTCACGGCGTCCTTAAAGCTCAATGCTCCCGCGGCGTATAGGGCTGTATATTCGCCCAAACTGTGTCCCGCGACAGCTTCTACATCGATCTTTCCGAACGACCTCAAGGTTTCGAGGCACATAGCTGATACCGTCAATATCGCCGGCTGGGTATTCTCGGTTTTCTTAAGCTCATCCTCAGGCCCTTCAAAGCATAGTTTTGAAAGGTCGAACCCAAGAGACGCGTTCGCTTCATCAAGGAATTTTTTCGTATAGCTGAATTTCGCGACAAGGTCCTTGCCCATGCCGACATACTGGGAGCCCTGCCCGGGGAATACAAAAGCTATTTTTCCCACTTTATCCTCTCCAGTGGGAACCTGCGAATAAACTTCGCGGTTCCCATCGATGATCATTCAGGAAGCCGCGACGTTCAGTCGCAGGCTTCAATCAAATTTATCCTCTTACCTCTTTCAGTTTTCTTGTAAGCTTGGGGACTACCTCGAAGAGATCACCGACTA
>Ga0315295_10006068_pt1 | contig 10322 bp, 11 predicted proteins | sample YL17G14_0_MG_FD_204453 | JGI IMG/M metagenome (GOLD analysis project Ga0315295, IMG submission 204453) | Sediment microbial communities from Yellowstone Lake, YNP, Wyoming, USA - YL17G14_0 | ecosystem: Environmental > Aquatic > Freshwater > Lake > Sediment | place: USA: Wyoming | collected... | reverse complement strand
AGGTCGTAGAGTCCGGCCTTGACGCTCGTCCACGCCCCGTGCAGGGCGGTGGAGGCGCCCGCACAGGCGTTCTCCACGTTGGTGACGGGGATGCCCTGGATGCCCAGCGGCGACAGCGCCACCTGTCCCCGTATGCAATGCTGCCCCTGGCTCATACCCCAGCCGGAGTTGGAGAACCAGGCCGCCTCGATATCGCCCTTCTCCACCTGCACGTCCTCGAAGAGCGCCTGCATCGCGTCGGCGGTCAGCATCTTGATGGTCTTATCGGGGTACTTCTGGAAGCGGATCATGCCCACTCCGAGTATGTATACGTCTTCGCTCATGTTATAATGCCTTCCTTTCCGCGCTCGTACCTTATCGTCTATATTATCTTCGATCCCATGTCTACAAGATATTCGAGTACCCGCTGCAGCGGATCATCCACTCCGGGGACATGCGCATAGACCCGCATCAGCCCGCCTTCCTCTCCCTGTCGTAGGTATCCTCCGTAACGCCCAGCTTCTCCAGTTCCTTCTTGATCACGCGATGGGTCTCCGTCTTGGGGAGCGCCTCGATCACACGGTAATACCTGGGTATAGCAAATTTCGCCAATTTGGCGGCAAGGTATTCCGGCAGGGTCGAGGGATCGATGGTCTTTCCCTCCACCGGCACCAGGGTGACCATGATCTCGTCCTCGGCCAGCTCCGAGGGGACGGCGGTCACGGCGCACTCCAGGATGTCGGGATTCTGCAGGACGGCCTGCTCCACCTCGTAGGCGGAGACGTTCTCCCCCTTCACGCGCATGGATTCGGTGTTGCGGCCAACGAAATAGATGTAGCCGGGCTCGTCCGTGTACACGAGGTCTCCCGTATACAGCCAGCCGTCCCTCATCTTGTCGCTGGTAGCCTCGGCGTTCTTGTAATACTCCACTGAGCCCTTACGCTCCCCCACGTGGCAGATGAGCTCCCCGGGGACACCATGCGGTACGTCCTTTCCCTCCGGATCGACGATGCGGCACTTGGCCCCCAGGGGCTTGCCCATGGACCCCACCGGTGCGGTGCCGATGTTCATGAGGACCACCCCGCCGCCGTCAACCGCCCCGTAGCCCTCGTATATCTCGAGCCCGAACCTTTTCTCGAAGGCCTCCCACATGTCGGCGGGGCAGCCGGCGGAGAGGACGAAGCGCACCGGGTTTTCGGCATCGTCTGGTTTCGCGGGCTGCTTCATGAGGATGGGCATCACCGCCCCCAGCCCGTTGAAGGTGGTTGCCCCGAAGTGCTGGATCTCGTCCCAGAAACGTGAGGCGCTGAACCTCTCCCCCAGCGCCACCTGGCCCTCGCAGTGCAAAGCGGGGGTGACGGTCAAGAAGAGGGCGTTGGCGTGGAAGAGGGGATAGCAGGTGTAGGCGATGTCGCCTTTGTCCGTCAGCAGGCGCCCCATGATGGAGATGGCCTTGACGTTGGTGGAGTCGTAACGGTACACCACGCCCTTGGGCAGGCCGGTGGTGCCGGAGGTGTACATGATCACGCACAGGTCCTGCGGATCATAACGCACCGGGGGCTTGGAGGTATGCGATGTGGGCCCGTAAGCCCCCCCCAGGTCCTCCATGCCCTCGGGAAGGGTGAAGTCGTCGGGAGATCCCTGCATATTGACGATGACTTTTCCCACCTTCCCCAGCTTGTCCGCCACCGCTTGGAAGTAAGGCAGCAGATCGTGGTCGATGACCACCAAGCTCGCGTCGGAGTTGTCGATGACATGGGCCAGCTGGTCGCCCCGGAGGGCCACGTTCACCGGCACGCAGTACATGCCCAGCTTCTCCAGGCCGAAGAAGACGTCCAACCAGCGGGGCGAGTTCTTCATGATGATGGCCAGGCCCACGCCCGGCTCCCCTCCGCTCTCGCGGAGGAAGTTGGCCACACGGTTGGCGTTGAGGTCCGTGTCCCGGTAGCTGATAACCTCGTCGCGGAAGCGTAGGAAGGGGCGGTCCGCGAGCTTGGCCGCCTTCTCCTCCAGCAGTTCGGCGTGGGACATGTCCCGCACCAGGCTGAGGGAACGGGCTTTCGCGATGCTGCGCAGGTTCTCCTTCAGGGTGCCCCTGCGGTACTCGTCCGCCATGAACAGGGCGAGGGAGCGCAGCAGGCGCCAGGCCAGCCAGGCCCTGTTGCGATACATCTTCAACTCCTTGGCCGTCATAGAATCACCTCTTTCGTACTTGCGCCCGCGTAGCTCCGCGAAATCGAACCCCCGAGGCGCCTGCGGTCTTTAGCCCGTGCATTGCCGATAATCAGTCCCGGCATCGTATGGCTGGAAACTGTATTCCATTATTTACCTATCCATTCAAGCCAGGATCGAGCCTATGTATTTGGCCATGAACTCGGGGTCCTCGACCGCCTCCGCATCCATCTCGGCCATCATGATGACGGTGAAATAACTGCCCACGAAAAACCAGGACATGATGTGAGGATCGATCTCCGCCCTCACCTCACCCTTCTCGATGGCCATCATCATCATCCGTTCGGCGGCCAGCCGGTTGATGTCGATGAATCCCTTCAGCTCAACGAGGAAGTCCTCGTCGAAGGTGTTGTTGAGCACGAAGGCGAGGAACTTCCTCATACTTGGGTTTTCCTTTATAAAGTCGAGGTAGCTCTGGGCCACGCGCTCGAGGGACTTCAGGGGCTGGTCGTGATACTCCTCGTAGATGTCGTTATAACGCCCGAGGAGCAAACCCTCGATATAGCGGCAGCACGCCAGGAAGAGTTCCTTTTTGCTCGGGAAATACTTGTAGAGGGTGCCTTCGGCGATGCCCGCCTCCTGGGCCAGTAGCGACGTAGTGGCCTTCTCGTAATTAGTGCGGGAGAAGGCATCGATGGAGGCCAGGATGATGTCGTTGTAGCGGTTGCCTTTACCCATCTTCACACCTAGCGATGAACTCTCTTCCTGCCTGCGATCACATGCCACCCTTCTCGGAAGAAGGATTTCCAGGGATATACATATATGACCCTGGTGTACGTCTACGGCCAATGGTGATGAAGGTGCATCGCACCGAGCCATGCTCAAGATTGTAAAAGTGAGTACTCACTCGCCTAACAGCCGTTCCTATTTATACCGCAATGAGAACCGACTGTCAATACAATCGGGCGGATATTATATGGAATCCAGAAATGGCCCCTGCGTAGATCTGGAGTGATGGCAACCTATACTGGTTTGAAGTAGATGATGTCGTGGATGCTGCCGCTGAGGCGGATATATAGTGTAACCGTATAATATGTTTATAACGAAACCCTTGGAAAGGGGGGAGATGAGAGGATGGAAAGAGGAGAAGCCCTGGAGCTGCTGCAAGAGAACCTGGAGTCGGACAACTTGCTCAAGCACTGCTACGCCACCGAGGCGGTGATGAGACGGCTGGCGATGGAAAAAGGAGAGGACGAGGAACTTTGGGGCCTCACCGGGTTGCTGCATGACCTCGATCTGGAGATAAGCGGTGACGACATGTCCGTACACGCAGACACCGCCGCCCGCATGTTGGAGGAGCGAGACTACCCCGTGGAGATGGCCTTGGCGGTGCGCATGCACAACGCCGAGGGGCTTGGTCTGGGCAAGAGGAGCACCGTGCTGCAGCACGCCCTGGCCGCCTCCGAGACGGTGACCGGCCTCATCGTGGCCACGGCCCTGGTGCGGCCCGACAAGAAGCTGGAGGGAGTGAAGGTGAGCTCGCTGCGCAAGCGCATGAGGGAGAAGGCGTTCGCCAGAGGGGCCCGACGCGAAGTGATCATGGAATGCGAGCAGGCCGGCTTTGAGTTGGATGAGTTCCTCGCTCTAGCCCTGGAAGCCATGCAGGAGATCTCCGGCACCCTCGGCCTCTGACCCATGATCACACCCTTCGACTGATTGCAGCGCGGAAGCGCCAGCGCCGTCTTCGGCGCGACGGTGCCAGCGCCTTAACATTTCCGAATGTTAAGGCCTGGCACGCATAAATCTGACCTCCATGGCACACATATATCAGGTCCTTTTAGAGATGAACACGGTGGCAATAGCCGCAATTCCCTCACCCCGGCCCGTGAAGCCCATCCCCTCGGTAGTGGTCGCCTTTACGCCCACCCGGTCGGCGTCGACCCTCATGGTCGCCGCCAGGAGTTCCTGCATGCGATCCATATAAGGCGATAGGCGGGGTTCCTGGGCCACCACCACGCAATCGGCGTTGACCACCCGGAATCCCTTCTCCCACAGCAGGCCGATCACTTCCTCCAGGAGGACGATGCTGGAGATGTCTTTATAAGCAGGGTCTGTATCTGGGAAATGCGTACCGATATCCCTTTCACCGCATGCTCCGAGCAAGGCATCCATGATCGCGTGCACCAGGACGTCCGCATCGGAGTGCCCGGCCAGACCCCGGTCGTGCGGCACCTCGACGCCGCCCAGCACCAGTCTTCTCCCTTTCTCGAAGGCATGGGCGTCAAACCCCAGACCCACCCGGTTCGGCAATCTCCAGACCTCCTTTCCCCAGCAGGGCCTCAGCCAGGACGAGATCGCTCGCATAGGTTATCTTCAGGTTGGTCAACTCTCCCTCTACCACCCTGATGCGATAGCGGTACCGTTCCAGAAGCGCTGCGTCATCCGTCGCCCACACCCCCTCGCGATAGGCACGCTCGTGGGAATCGAGTAGTGCCGGGGAGCGGAAGCACTGCGGCGTCTGCACCGCCCACAAGCGCTGGCGGTCGGGGGTCCTCATGACCCACCCTCCTTCGACCTCCTTTACCGTGTCCACCATGGGGACAGCGGCGATTATCCCCTCGCAGTCGAAATCGTGTAATGCTTTTATTGCCCGCCGAAACAGGCTGGGGGTGGCAAGCGGCCTGGCGCCGTCGTGCACGACGACGACCTCCGTGTCAGGGGAGAGGGTGCGCAGGGCCCGCAGGACCGACTCCTGCCTCCACTCCCCTCCTTCCACCACACTTATGACTTTATCCAACCCGTAGGCCGAGATTATCTCCTCACCAGCCCGCTCGATGTCCCCGGCATTGACCACCAGGACGATCTCCTCCACCTCTGGAACGGCCGCCACGTTGAGGAGGGAGCGGGCCAGCACCGGTATACCCACCAGTTCCAGGAACTGCTTGCCTTCCTTATTGCCGATCCTCTCGCCGCGCCCGGCGCCCGCCACGATGGCGGCTGCCTTTGCGGACATGCTCACTTCTCCTTGAGTGCGGCAAAGATCATCCTGCCAGCCGGCGTCTGCAGGATGCTGGTCACCAGGGCTTCCACATCACGGCCGATCGACTTCCTGCCTCCCTCGACCACCACCATGGTCCCATCGTCCAGGTAACCGACCCCCTGGCCGGGCTCCTTGCCCTCCTTGATCAGGTGCAGGGTTATCGATTCGCCGGGGAGCACCACGGGTTTGAGCGCATTGGCCAACTCGTTGATGTTCAGGACCCGGACTCCCTGGAGCTCGGCGATCTTGTTCAGGTTGAAATCGTTGGTCATCACCGGCACGTTCAAGGATTTGGCCAGGGCGACCAGTTTGGAGTCGACCGCGGAGAGCTCGAGGAAATCGAACTCCTCGATGCGTACCTCCACCCTGTCCTGCCTCTGCAGGGCATTGAGCACGTCCAGGCCGCGCCGGCCGCGGTTGCGCTTGAGCGGGTCCTCGGAATCGGCTATGGACTGGAGCTCGTTGAGGACGAACCGCGGCACCACCAACTCACCCTCCAGGAAGCCGGAATAACAGATGTCGGTGATGCGGCCGTCGATGATCACGCTGGTATCCAGTATGCGTGACACCGCGCCTTTCTCCGTATGTTCGCCCGTCTCATGGGGCGCCCGCGAGGGGCGGAAGAGGCCGAGCAGGTCATCTTTTTTCTGCACGGCGATGATATACCCGATCACCCCGCAGATGGCGTAGAGGATAAGGGCGACTATCCAGCCCGGGTAGGACCGGAAGAGTATCATCGAGGGCAGGAAAGCTATGAGGAACCCGGCGATGATCCCTATAGCTCCCATGAGGAGGTCGGTGCCCGGGATATCCTGGATGGCGACTTCAAATCGGTTGAGGAGCCTGGCGAGATAGCGTCCCGCCGCTCCTCCGATCACGAATCCCAGCCCTAAGCAGACAAGAATAGAAACGATAAAGCCGATCAGATAATAACTAGAGCTGAGATTATTCGGTAATTGCTGCTCGATCAGTTGCCCGAGCTCATAGCCCACGACCCCCCCGATGACCATGAAGATCAATCGGACGACAAGGACTACCATTAACTTTCAATACTCCCACTCAGGGTAGTGCAGTCCTCCCTTCCAGCGTATTTCCCCGGGCCGACGATAAAGATGATAAGACCCGGAGTCCGTATATAGATTATAACTCAAGAGGAGGGAGTAAAAACCTCCTCGATCATGCGCACGGCCTCGTCTACCTCGACTTCGACGGCGTACATCAATTCGCTGGCCAATATATCCCGGGCCTGGTTGAGCATGCGCTTCTCTCCCGACGAAAGCCCCTTCTCTATGTCCCGGAGGGTCAGGTTCCTCACTACCTCGGCGACCTCGAAGATGTCACCGCTGCGAAGCTTGTCGCGGTTCTTCTTATAGCGGTGGTTCCAGTTGCTGGGCATCGGACTTTGCTTCTCGCCGAGAACGCAGAAGACCTTTTCGACCTCATCCTTGTCGATGACATTGCGCAGGCCGACCAGGTGGGAATTATCCGCTGGCACCATCACCTTGAGATTTCCCTGGCACATACGCAAGACGAAATAGGTCCTGGTCTCCCCTTCGACATCTTTCGCGGAGATCCCCTCGATAACCCCCGCTCCATGGTGAGGATAGACTATTATATCTCCAACATGAAACATCCTCATCACCTCTCAGGTCTTGATGGAGTTTCTACGATATTATTCGCAGACAACATATTATCGGTTAAATCAGGGTGGTTATCCGTGAGGTCCAGTCTCACCAGGCCACGACTGACATATGCGATCGAAATCCATATTTTAACAATATCGTCCGTTCTCCCGAGGGACTATGCACAATATCATCCACGCGTTCAGGTGAGGCTGTAGACTCCCAGGGTATTAATGCGGTCGTTCTCCCTCTCCAGAACACATTTAAGATCCAGCCCTAACAGGCAGCAGATAGCCCCGAGATAGAAGATTGCGTTCCCCAACTCCGTCTCTATGACATCCGCGCAGTTCGGGCAGAGCTTCCCCTCGATATGGCTCTTGACGTAGTTGGCGACCTGGGAAAAACTTGCATCTTCTGGAAGCTCCTGCTTACTCGCTTCTATGCTCAGGCACCCGCAGCTGGTTACCGTCTTCGCCAGGGCCCGATTGACCCTGGTTGCGGCATCCTGGAGTTTGGTCATGACATCGAGGATACTGCGGTTGCGGACGAGGTACTCCGATACAGTCTTCTGAAATTCTGCACAATCTGCTTCCCGCATATCTATTACCTCCGTCCCTATTGACTAGGTTCATTATAGGTTCGGCTTTTCAGGGGTGTCAAACCGCGGCAGCCTTCGCATGCATACAAAAATGTTCATCTACCACGTTATTCTCCCAGAAGTGTGGGTAGAAGTGTGGTAATGATAGTTGCCCCAGTTATCATCTCCCGCTACCCACACTTCCGGGAGAAGAACCATTTACCATATTATGGATGGATTTCCCGTATCGGTAGGGGTGGAACGCCACATGCGGCCCGCGTGATCACATGTATCTCTCGACGAGGGAGGATTCGGCGATCCGCCGTAACCCCTCCTTGATGGCATGTGCGCGCGCCTTGCCGATACCCTCGACCTCGTCCAGCATCTTCTCCGAAGCCTGCATGATGTTCTGTACGGTCTTGAAGTTCTTGACGAGCTTCTCCACGACAGACGCAGGAAGGCGCGGGATACGCTCGAGTATACGATAGCCGCGTGAGGAGAGGGGGCGGTCCAGTTCATCATGGACGCCCGAATACCCCAGGGCCTGCGCTACGCTGGTCAGTTGGAGGAGTTCCTCGTCGCTGAGGCGGGCCAGGCTGCGCTCCACGGCCTCCACCGACTTTCCCTTTTCCTCCACGCGGAAGTCGCGTATCACGTTTCTCTTCTCGCGCTCTACGCCTGATATGAGCTCCTCCATCTGGAGCCCTATGAGGCGGCCCTCTGTGCCCAACTCGGAAAGGTAGACCTGGATCTCATCGGCGATCCTCTGCATCATCTCCGCCCTCTGCAGTACGCTGACCACGTCCTGCAGGCTCACCAGGTCCTCGAATTCCAGGGCGCTCAAGGTGGCCGAGACCTGGTCCAGGCGTGCCTTGTACTTCTCCATCGTCTGCAGGGCCTGGCCGGACTTACTGATGAGCACGCGGACGGAGAGGATGACGTGGTGCCAGTCATCCTTGTACATGGTGACCCTTGTCATGCGTTCCGATATCGCTATCACCAGTTTGCCGGTCTGCCGCGCGACCCTTTCGGCGGTGCGATGGCGTGTGCCGCTTTCTATCGTCGGTACGGAGGGGTCAGGCACCAGCTGCACGTTGGCGAACCGGATCTTGGATATCTCCTCGTCCAAGACCACCGCTCCATCCATCTTTGCGATCTGGAAGAGGTTGGCGGCGGAGAACTCCCAGTTCAGCTCGACTCCCCCGTTTACGACCTGAAGGACGTCGCTGCTGTCGCCCACGACGATCAGGGCCCCCAGGTGGGAGGCCATCAGGCGGGCAAGGGCTTCCCGCAACTCCGTGCCCGGCGCTACGAGCCGCAGAAAACCCAGGTATTCCCGGTCCTGGTGGTAGTCTTCCATGGTCAGGAACTCCCTCGCTCGCTGCAGTAGCCAGCTTTCCTCTGTTTTCCAGCCCTCTATATCATAAACAAAGAAACATGGCTGCACCAGCCGAAGGGACGATGCAGGGCTGCGGGGGGCGGTATCAGATGATCCCGAAGGTGGCCAGGGCGTGGCTCACGTCGCGCACTCCCACGAGTTCCAGCTCGCGCGGCCGCTCCCGCAAGCTTGCCTTGTCGGAGAGCGCAAGAGAGCGGAAACCCAAGCGTGCCGCCTCCTTCAGGCGCTCTTCCAACCTGGATATAGGCTGCACCTCGCCGGTGAGGCTGACCTCGCCCAGGAACACCGTCTCGGGAGGTAGGGTCCTGTCCTGCCTGGATGAGGCGATAGCCATGCACACCCCCAGGTCGAGGGCGGGCTCGTTCACCCGCAGCCCGCCGGAGATGCCGACGTATACGTCCCGGTCCGCCAGGCGCACCCTGGCCATGCGCTCCAGCACGGCCACGTCGATGGCCAACCGCCGGTGGTCCATACCCGTGGATACACGCTTGGGGGCGGGAAGCCTGGAGGGAACGACCAGCGCCTGCACCTCGACCACCAGGGAACGGCGTCCCTCCATGACTACCACCGCCGCTGTCCCGGGGACCGGTTCCTCGCGTGCTCCCAGGAAATGGTGGCTGGGGTCCTCGACCTCGACCAGGCCACCGTCGGTCATCTCGAAGATCCCCAACTCGCTCACGGACCCGAAGCGGTTCTTCACCGCCCGCAGTATACGCAGGGAATCGAAGCGCTCTCCCTCGAAATAGAGCACGCAGTCCACCATGTGCTCAACCATCCTGGGCCCGGCCAGTATCCCTTCCTTGGTCACGTGCCCGACCAGGAAAGCGACGGCATCGATCTCCTTGGCCAGGGACTGCATGCGGGATACGCATTCCCGCAACTGGTTGACTCCACCGGGAGAGGAGTCGAGACCGGGGCTGCGCATGGTCTGGATGGAATCCACCACCAGGACCTGGGGTGCGAGCTCACGCGCAGCCTCAACCACAGCCTCGATATCGGTCTCGCACAACAGGTAGAGGTCGGGGCTGATGGCCCCGGTGCGCCGGGCGCGGGAAGCGATCTGGGCGACCGATTCCTCCCCGCTTACCAGCATGACCCTGGCCCCTCGCCCCGTGAGCGAAGAGGCGGCCTGCAGGAGCAGGGTGGACTTGCCGATACCCGGCTCACCTCCCAGCAGCACCAGGGAACCAGGTACGGCCCCTCCCCCCAGGACCCGGTCGAACTCTCCTATGCCCACCGTAAGGCGCGGTCGCTCCGCCTCGACGCTGCCCATGCGCAGAGTCTCGGCCCTTGGGCTCGAACGCTCGCTCCTGGGGGCTTCCTTCCTCTCTTCGCGCATGGTGCCGAAGATGCCGCAGGCGGGGCAGCGGCCCAGCCACTGCATGGAGGCCTCCCCGCACTCCTCGCAGACGTAATGCACCCGGTCCGTCTTCACCACTTGCACCTCGCCTAAAAAGCTTGGACCTCCGTTGTCGTAGAGATTATACTTCCTGCCACTGTCATGTTAAGGGTCCGGCATAGCCATTGGGTTTT
>Ga0315295_10006066_pt1 | contig 10323 bp, 5 predicted proteins | sample YL17G14_0_MG_FD_204453 | JGI IMG/M metagenome (GOLD analysis project Ga0315295, IMG submission 204453) | Sediment microbial communities from Yellowstone Lake, YNP, Wyoming, USA - YL17G14_0 | ecosystem: Environmental > Aquatic > Freshwater > Lake > Sediment | place: USA: Wyoming | collected... | reverse complement strand
CCTAACCTGCCTCGAGCAGCTCGAATTCATGGGCCGGATGTATGATGTCGGTCGTCGCGAGGCAAGGGGACGAGGTTTGGCGCTCCTTGAAACACTGGGGCTGGCGGAGAAAAAAAACAAACTGGCCAAGACGCTTTCGGGGGGGATGCAGCGCCGCCTGAACATCATCCTGGCCCTGGTTCATGAGCCAGCGATCCTGATCCTCGACGAACCGCAGGCCGGGCTCGATCCCCAGAGCCGCGTCCTGGTACGCGAATTCATCCGGAATGTGGCCCGCCTTAAGACCGTCATCCTGACCACGCATGAGATGGACGAGGCCGAGCGGCTGTCCGAGCGAGTGGCCATCATCGACCGGGGCCGGCTCCTGGTCTGCGACACGCCCGAGAACCTGAAGGGCCGCATCGGCGAAGGGGAAGTCCTGGAGATTACATTTGCCGAGGGGCAGGGAGCGCAGCTCGAAGCCGCCCTCCCCGAGTTGAGGGCGAACGCTGACAACGTCCAAGTCAAGGGCGAAGTCGTGGGCTTTGTTTGCCGGGACGCGGCGGCCGTGTTTCCGGTCGTGGCCGGGCTCCTGAAGGTCAAGGACCTGCGCGTTGTTGATATCAAGATCCGCCAGAAAACCCTGGAGGATGTTTTCATCCATTATACGGGGAGGGGGCTCCGGGAATGAGGTTCCTGAGCGTCCTGAGGAAAACGCTGATTGAGACGGTCCGGGACTGGAAAGTCCTGCTCCTGCTTCTGTTGCTGGCGCCGGCATTCGTTTTCGTCCTGTACGGGTTCTACGGGAGGGATGTGACGACGTACGGCGTCATCGTCTGGGACGGGGACCGGGGGGTTGAACCGGCTGCTGCGATGGCGGGAGCCGATGAGCCGGCCGGCCGGCGTCTGATCCGGACGATCGTGAATACGAAATACTCCGACGGCACGGTCATGTTCAGGCTCACGGAAACAAATGATCTTGAAGCGGCCAAGAAAAAGATCCGCGACCGGGAGGCGCAGCTGCTCCTGATCATCCCCGAAACTTTCTCGAAGGCGCTGGGGACGGCGGATGCGCCAGGCGGCCCGGCCGGCGGGACCGCGCTGACGTTCTACGGCGACGTCACCAACGCGAAATACATCGTGACTGCAACATTTTTGAACGCCATCCTCTCCGGATTCCTTGACGAGGTCCAGGGCGTGAGGCGGCCGGTCGCGATCCGGGAGGAGATGGCCGGCAACATGGCCTCGCGGACCGAGTTCGAATTCTACGTGCCCGGCCTGCTCGTCTTTGCCGTCATCATGATCCTTTTCACGGCAGCGATCGCCGCGGTCAAAGAGGCGGACAAGGGGACGATCCGCCGGCTTCAGATGTCGAAGCTCAGGACCGCGGAATTCCTGGGCGCGGTGAGCCTGGTCCAGGTCCTATTGAGCGTCGCCGCCCTGCTCCTGACGCTTCTCTGCGCCATAACGGTCGGTTACCGGGTTGCAGGATCGGTCGTGAACGTCCTCGTCGTCGGAGCTCTCTCGAGTTTTTCCATCACCGCCATCGGCCTGATGACCGCAGCCTTCTGCCGCAACGCCGGCGACGTCATGACCATCGGCAATTTTCCCTTCTTCATCATCATGTTCTGCTCGGGAGTGATGTTCCCCATGCCGGCCGTCCGGCTTTTTGCGATCGGCGGCCGCATCATCCAGCTCACCGACGTCCTTCCCCCGGCGCACTCGGTCAGCGCTCTGAACAAGGTCTTGAACTACGGCGCGGGCTTGATGGAGCTGAGATTTGAGCTTGGCGCGATCATTGTCCTGACCGTCCTCTACTTTGCCGCCGGTGTATGGCTTTTTCGCCGCCGCCACATGAGGCTGCGGTGATTTCTCCTAACCAGTGGTGAGGCCGGGGGGGCCAGGCGGGCGTGGGGGCGTTTTCGGATTATTTATTTCGGAAATGAGATACCGGGGATTGGCTGTATGTTCCCGGATCAAGGAGGGAACGCATGTCTCGAAAAATGATTCTCTTTCTTTCCCTAGCTGTCCTGGCCGCCGGACCGGGGTGGGCTGAAGTCCATCGCTTTAAAGCCAACAAAGGCTGGCAGTCTTATGCCGTCCGCAAGCCCGTGCTCACCATCAGACCCGGGGACAGGATCGAAACCAATACCCTGTTTTCCGACTTCTTCACCGAGAAGGACGGACCCTGGCCGGGCGAGGTCGGCCCGATCTATATCAAGGGGGCCACTGTTGGCGATACGCTGGTCGTCAAGATCCTGAAAATCCGGCCGAACATACCGACCGGCCGGTCCGGAACATCGACGACCTTCGGTTCCCTGACGGCCACGGTTATGACTCCCATGCTCCATGAACCGGTCCCGGAGAGGAAGTACATCTGGCAAATCGATGCGGACGGCACGGCCGCCACTCTGGCCCTTTCCAAGAGCCGCCTTAAAGAGATCCGGGTCAAGCTCGACCCCATGCTGGGTCGCCTGGCTACAGCCCCTCCCGATGACCAGGCGGTGGCGGGCGAGGTCCCCTCCAACTTCGGCGGCAACATGGACACTTCCGAAGCGCGGGAAGGCACGACCGTCTTCCTGCCGGTTTTCCACGACGGAGCTTATTTCTATTTTGGCGACGTCCACGCGCTCCAGGGGGACGGCGAGATCACGGGGAGCGGGATCGAGACATCGGCCGACGTCTCGTTCGAGCTCGACCTCATCAAAGGAAAGACCATCGCCTGGCCGCGGCTGGAGAACCAGGAATACATCATGGTGGCGGGGTCGGTCCGTCCGCTCATCGACGCCTTCCGGATCGCCCATGTCGAGCTGGTCAAGTGGCTCGAAGCTGACTACGGCTTTGACAGGTGGGAAGCCCTCCAAGTCCTTTCGCAGGTCGGTAGCGCCCAAGTGGCCAACGTCGTCGACCCCAACTTCACGGTCATCGCCAGGTTTCCCAAGAAATACCTTCCGAAGAAATAGAGCCTGAGTCAACCTGCATCATTCTCCAACTCCTGCCTGGGAGAAGGGAATCGCCGTAAGATTCGGTGGGCTGGCCGGGATGGACGAAGCGACCAAAACGGAACTTAGGGCAACGAAGCCGTTTTGGCGGCCCCAATGGCCGTCGGATACATGAATGATGCAGACCAGCGGAGTGCCGGAAGCCGATTAGGTGAACAGCGTAGATTTGAATCCCTTGCCCAGGACGTCGTAGGTGTCGTTGATGATGACGAAGGCCTGGGGATCGACGGCCTTGACGAACGCCCGGAGCTCGGCCAGCTGTCTGCGATGGATGACCGTCAGGATGACCTCTCCCTCCCGGTTCAGGAACAGCGAACGCGATTTCAAGGCCGTGCCGCTGCGCTCCAGGCTGTTCAGAATGAAATCCTGGATCTCGTGGGTCTTTGATGAGGTGATGATGACCAGCTTGGAGAAATTCCACCCCTCCAGAATCATGTCGATGACCTTCGTGGAAAGAAAAAGGACGACGTAGCCCAACAGCGGCGCTTCCAGATTGTGAAAAGCCAGGCCGGAAGCCGCAATGATGACGAAGTCGGTGATCAGAATCCCGAAGCCGACTGATATCCCTGTGGATTTGCTGAGAACCATGCCGAGGATGTCCGAGCCGCCCGTCGAGCCGCGGCCTCGGAAAACGATCCCCAACCCGACGCCGAGCATGATCCCGCCGTAAATCGCGGCCAGGATCTTATTGTCGGTCGCAGGCCGGACCTTGACGATGACGCTGAAGACGTCGATCAGGAGTGAAGACAGGACCATCCCGGCCAGGCTCTTGACGACGTATTTCCGACCCATGGTGCGCAGCCCCAGGAGGAAGACAGGGATATTGAGGCCGATGATCAGCAGGCCGACGGGCGTCCTGAAGAAATAGTTGAGAATGATGGCTATCCCCGACACTCCGCCCGGGACGAGGCGGTGCGGGATCAGAAAGAGCGGATAAGCCAAGCCCATGACCGCACAGCCGAAGACGAGCTGCAGCATTAAAAAAACGTTTTTTCTGATTCCCTCAGGTTTCAAGCGCTTGGTCCACATAGGTTTTACTCCAGGCTCCATGGCGATTCTCCCGCGGGGAGAATACCAAGGAAATTTAACCGGCCCGGCCGCGGTTGTCAAGTGCGGTCCTCCTGTTGACATCGTTCCGGGCGGATGATATATCTGACTTCTCTTAAACATTGAGCAAACAGATTCTATCCCGGCCAGACCTTCCTCGGTTTTCTTTCCGGTTTTTTCCATCGTTGCCAGAGAGAAAAAAGAGGATCGTGATATCCATTTCCAAACAATGAGGAGGCACCGTATGATTTCTCGTCGCGGCTTTTTAAAAATGGGAAGTGTTTCTGTCGCCGCGTTCGGGTTCGTCGACAAAATCCTGGCGAATCCGGCGCCGGCCGTCCAAACGCAGCTTCAGAACATGGTCCAGGGCGTCCAGTCCCTGACCGCTGAAGACTTTGCAGCCCGGATGGAAAAAGCCCGCCGTCTCATGGTCGAGAACAAGATCGACGGTTTCTTCATGGAAGGCGGCACGACCATGAAATATTTCACCAACATCAACTGGGGTCGAAGCGAACGGACGTTCGGGGCGGTCTTCACCGCCAAGCAGCCGCCCGTCTGGGTCTGTTCGCGTTTCGAGCTCGAGCGCGCCCGCGAGAGCATCCCGGCCGACCAGGAAGTGCGGACCTGGCACGAGGACGAGAGCCCCTTCAAGCTCATCGGCGGCATCATGAAGGACGCGGGATTCGCCACCGGCCGCTTGGGGATCGATCCTTCGAGCCGAACCTTCGTTTTATATGCCATCAAGCGCGACGTCCCGGGGCTCGAGGTCGTGGACGGCGCCCTGATTTCCGAAGGTTGCCGCGGGACCAAAACAGAAAAAGAGATCGCTTACCTGGATCTGGCCAATAAAATCACCAAGATGGCCTACCGTGAAGGCTTCAAAACGCTCCGTGAAGGGATGACCACGGGCGAACTGAGCGCCGCTATCCGGGATGCCCATGCCAGAATGGGCGTGAGCGGCGGGGGCGGGGGAGGATCGTTTGGGCCCAACACCGCTTTCCCCCACGGGACCCGCACCGTGCGGAACCTGCAGAAGGGCGACAACGTCCTGGTCGACGGCGGCTGCGATATCGAAGATTTCGGCTCGGACATCACCCGGACCGTCTTCTTCGGCAAGCCCACCGACCGGCAGCGCAAGGTCTGGAACGCGGTCAAGAAAGCGCAAACGGCCGCCCTGAAGGCCTGCCGTCCCGGCGTCGCGTGTGAAGAGGTCGATAAGGCCGCTCGCAAGGCGATCGACGCGGCCGGCTTCGGCCCCGAATACAAGTATTTCACCCACCGGCTGGGCCATGGCATCGGCATGGATGGCCACGAGTATCCCTACCTTGTCCGGGGAAATAAACTTAAGTTGGAGCCGGGCATGACCTTTTCCAATGAGCCGGGCATTTACATCTACGGAGAATTCGGAGTGCGCATCGAGGACTGCATGGTTGTCACCAAGGACGGGGCGCGTTATCTCGGCGGGCTGGAGGCGATCTCTGTCGAACAGCAGTTCGGCGAGCCGTAACTCTCAAGATTCAGGGCGTCGTCGGCCGGTGTCAACGGGGCATGGGCGTGTGGCCGGGCCTGGAATCATCCGCTCGGCATCCGGCCAGGAATCCTGGTCGTCGCAGGAACCCAAGATCGCCAAAAAAATGAAGGGATAGATTTTCTTAAATAAACCGCTGGCCATTTTTTGGAAAGGAGGGCAGATGGACCCTAAAAAAAGAACGATCGTTATGGTGTTTTCTTTTCTGGCTTTTTCCGGCTTTTTTGTTTGGGCCGCCGGCCAGGAGGCCGTCAACGAGGATTTCCTGAAATTTTTCCAGTACAGGGAGCTGGGACCGGCGCGGCAGTGCGGCCGCATCCTCGACATCGAGGTCCCGCCGGGCAGACCATGGACGTTTTACCTGGCCACAGCTTCGGGGGGAGTCTGGAAAACGGTCAACAACGGCACGACCTTCGAGCCTCTTTTCCAGAACGAAGGCACGATCGCCATCGGAGACATGGCCATCGCCCCGTCCAATCCCGACATCCTCTGGGTCGGGACAGGCGAACCCGCCTCCGGCCGGTTCCTGCTCATGGGAGACGGCGTTTACAGGTCGACCGACAGCGGCAAGACCTGGAAGAACATGGGATTGCGAAAGTCCGGTCACATCGGACGCATCGCCATTCATCCGAAAAATCCCGACATCGTCTATGTCGCGGCCGTGGGTTTCCATTTCTCCTTCAACGAAGAACGCGGCCTGTTCAAGACCGAGGACGGAGGAAAAACCTGGAAGAAATCTCTCTTTATCAGTGACAAGGTGGGCGCTGTTGAGGTGGCGCTCAATCCCGCCGACCCGAACGTCCTTTATGCCGCGACATACGACAAACAGCGTGTTCCCTGGAACTTCACCGACTCCGGGCCGGAAAGCGCGATTTACAAGTCGATCGATGCTGGCAAGACCTGGACGAAACTCGGCGGTGGACTTCCGTCCGGGAAGCTCGGCCGGATCGGACTAGCCGTTTATCCGAAAAATCCGAATATCCTTTACGCCCAGATTGAAAATAATAATCCCCGGCCCGCGACCGAGGAGGAAGCGAAGCAAGACCGTGAGCGCCAACAGGAGTTCCGGGAGCGGCGGGTTGGCGGCGAGCTTTATCGTTCGGATGACGCTGGCGCGACCTGGCTCAAGATGAATTCAGCCAAGGATAGCCTGGGTGGCGGCAAGTGGTACGGCCAGGTGCGTATCGACCCCAACAACGACAAGGTCGTCTACGCCATGAATACGCCGGTGCAGCGCTCGCTCGACGGCGGCAAAACTTGGGGCAAGTCCGGGATCGACAACCAGGCACCGACCCTCCACGTCGACCATCACACGGTCTGGATCGACCCGGCAGACTCCCGGCACATCATCATGGGCTCGGACGGCGGTTTGGCCGTAACCTACGATTTTGGCAAGACTTGGGAGGCGTTCGACAGCCTTCCTTTGGCCCAATATATCGCCATCGGCGTGGATATGGAAGAACCCTACAACGTCTACGGCGGGCTCCAGGACAACGGCTCGATCAGGATCCCATCGAACAGCATTTATGGCGCCATCACTCGAGACGACTGGGTCGAGGTCGGCGGCGGGGATGGCCAGATGAACAAGGCGGACCCGACCGACAGCCGCTGGCTGTACAACGCCTCCCAGAACGGCGACATTCAGCGGGTGGACCAGAAGCTGGGGACGGCCAAGGACATCCGGCCGGCGCGAGCGGCCGGTCAGCCACCGCTCCGTTTCAGCTGGAACTCGCCCATCGTCCTATCGCCGCACAACAGCCAGATCATTTATTTCGGAGCGCAGGTCGTCTTCCGCTCACTCGACCGCGGGGAGCACTGGCAGGAAATCAGCCCCGACTTGACCTCAAACCTGCCGGAAAAGACCAAGGGCAACATCGAGCACTGCACCATCATTTCCATCTCCGAATCGCCGCTGCGGGCCGGCCTCATCTGGGTGGGAACGGACGACGGGAAAGTCCAGCTCACCCGGGACGGCGGCGGAAACTGGAAGGACCTGACGGCGAACCTGGAGAAGGCGGGCGCTCCGCGGGATTTTTATGTCAGCCGGGTTTTCGCCTCGCAGCACGCCGAGGGCACGGCCTTTATCACCAAGACCGGATTCCAAGGCGATGATTTCACTCCTTATGTCTTCAAAACTGCGGATTTTGGAGATAGCTGGACCGACATCACCGGGAACCTTCCGTTGGGCACTGTTTACACGATCGTCGAGGACCGCAGGAATCCCGACCTGCTTTTTGTCGGCAAGGAGATGGCCGCCTACGTCACCGTCACCGGCGGGAAAAGCTGGTCGCGGCTGAAGAACAACATGCCGACCCAGCCCATCATGGACCTCCTCGTCCACCCCCGGGAAAACGACCTCGTCGTCGGGACATACGGCCGCGGGATCTGGACGACCGATATCACTCCGCTCCAGGAGCTCAATGACAAAGTCTTGGCCCAGGACGCTTATCTCTTCGACATCGAGCCCAAAACGCAATGGGTTTACAAGATGCGCGGCGAGATCTTCGGCGACAAGCAGTTCAAGGTGCCGAACGAACCCACGGCGCTGGTCATCAATTATTATCTGAAGACGGCGCTCAAGGACAAGGTCAAGGTGCGGATCACCGATCCTTACGGCGCCGAAATGATGGCGCTCGACGGCGACGCCAAAGCCGGCCTGAACCAGGTTGTCTGGGACATGCGTCAGAAAGTCGAAGCCCCGGCGGCCGCCGTTCCCGGTCGCTTCGGACGCGAGCCGCGCGGCCGCCTTGTGCCGCCGGGAGAATATGTTGTGAATCTCGAGGCAGGATCGCAAAAGCTGTCCAAGAAAGCTGTCATAAAAAAGATGAAGGAGCTTTAGGCTGGAGACGGCTTCGGCCGGGGCGGCCCGCTAGGACATGGTTATCCCCAGGTCGATGAGGGGACGCGGTGCGACCGAGTTGATACGTTCGACGGCGCCAAACCCCGATTTTTAAATCGGGGTAAAAAGCGCCGCTCAGTATTAACCCTGCGCATACCCTGGGCTTCAGCCCGGGGAGTCGAATGGGTTGATTCCCCGAGCCTTCACAACGGGTTCTCGAAACACGTTCAGCCGGCGCGGGGAAGAGAAATTGGATGCGGTCAATTTTTCTTGGCCACGAATATTTCGGAAGAAAAGGAGGGCTCATGAAAAAATTCCAGCTGTCGTTCATCATGGCTCCGGTCTGGGTCTTTTATTTGATTTTTTCGGTTTCAGCGCGCGCTTCCTTGGCAGGTACCCCGGCGCCGGCCGAGATCAAGATCGACTGGACGCATTATCACAACTTCGCCGAAACGACTGCCGTCTTGAGACAGTTCGCCGAGAATGCTAAGAACCTTTGCCGGCTGTATTCCATCGGCCAAAGCTTCCAGGGCAAGGAGATCTGGTGCCTGGAGATCACCAATCAAGCCACGGGCGCGCCAGAGACCAAGCCGGGGATGTATGTTGACGGCAATACGCATGCGGGGGAGGTGAGCGGCGCCCAGACATGCCTTTACCTGGCCCAGCACTTGCTGGCGAACTACGGTCGAGACCCCCAGGTAACGAAACTCGTCGACAGACGGACGTTCTATATTTTGCCCAAGATCAACCCGGACGGCTCGGATGCCTATCTCCGGAAGCCTGGCGATCCCGTCGATGCCGGCCTGAAAAAGGTTGATGACGACGGCGACGGCCGGCAGGACGAGGATATCGCCGAGGATCTGAACGGCGACGGCCTCATCTCGCAGATGCGAATTCGCGATGAAAACGGTCCCCTCAAAACCAATCAACGGGACCCGAGGCTGATGGTCGAGCGCCGATTCGACGAGAAAGGCGAGTGGCGGATGATCGGGCCTGAGGGCCTCGACAACGACAATGACGGGAGAATCAACGAGGACCCGCCGGGGAGCGCGCGGAGCGTCACCAACCGCAACTACCCGGCCTACTGGGCGCCTGATTGGATCCAGTCCGGGAGCGGCCTCTATCCGCTCTCCGAGCCTGAGGCCAAGGCGCAGGTCGATTTCATCCTTGCCCACCCGAACATCGCCGGTGTCCAGGCGCACCATACCCACAGCGGAGTGATTCTGCGCCCCTACTGCAATATGGGCGACGACCAGATCCCGGCCCAAGACATGGCCGCTTTCATGGCGGTGGGCGGGGTCGGAACGGAGCTGACCGGCTATCCCGTCCTCTCTGTGTACAACGACTTCACTCCCGAAAAAAACAACCCACGCCACGGCGTTTTCGTGGACTGGGCCTATGACTTCTTCGGCGCCTTCGCCTTCACGACCGAGATCTGGAAGGCGCCGGGCGAGACGGGGAAGTCGGCTTTCGACGCTTTCGACGAACTGTTGGCCATGCAGTGGAATGACAAGGAACTCAGCGGCCAGGGCTTTGTCAATTGGACCAAATTTAAGCATCCTCAATACGGCGAAGTGGAAATCGGCGGCTGGAACAGCAATTATTTTTCTCAAAATCCGCCCCCGAAATTCGCCGAGACGGAGTGGAAAAAAAATTGTCTGTTTGAGCTGAAGCATGCCGAAGCGCTGCCTTTTCTGAAGATCAACGGCGTCAAGATCGTTCCCTTGGGCGACCGGCTCTTCAGGGTCCTGGTGACGGTTGAGAACGAAGGGTTCCTGCCGACCAACGTCACTCAGAAAGCCCTCGACCACCGCCTGGCCAAGACGGTCAAGGCGAAGCTCGAGATCCGGGACGCGGAAATCCTGAGCGGCGGGGAGACGGTGGACTTGGGCCACATCCCGGGTGATAATCCGGCGTCAGCCTCTTGG
>Ga0315295_10006065_pt1 | contig 10323 bp, 10 predicted proteins | sample YL17G14_0_MG_FD_204453 | JGI IMG/M metagenome (GOLD analysis project Ga0315295, IMG submission 204453) | Sediment microbial communities from Yellowstone Lake, YNP, Wyoming, USA - YL17G14_0 | ecosystem: Environmental > Aquatic > Freshwater > Lake > Sediment | place: USA: Wyoming | collected... | reverse complement strand
ATTGATGAAGCTTACGTTCCTGATATCATGCTTCTTCGCGATCTTTTCCGCCTCGGGCCGCAGCATGTCGCTTATTTCAAATCCGGTGACATGGAACTTCTCCATTTTAAGATAGTCGAGATATATTGAAAGCGAGCAGGCGAAAGAGCCCAAACCGCTGCCGAGATCAGCCGCTTTAATTTTTTCGGGAAGCTTGTTCATCCTGCTTACATCGTCAAGGACCTCAATTGTCTCTTCGGGTGAAGTTGGGACATGAACTGAATTGGGGACATCCTTGACGAGAAAACCGCTGCTGTTGCATATAAGAGAAAAAATGAAGCTGCCGCCGCCGGGCATATGGCTCTTGTGCGCGGCCAATACGGCCTTTGAAAGTTTCTCCGCTTTTGTCAGCATCACCCTCCGCGGAGTCATCGGCTTGTATACGGGCATGAAAAGGAACTTCTGGCATTTAGACATTATTTTCATGATAGTTATTCCTTTGTTGTCCGGATGAACAGTGTAAAATCTTGTCCGTATTCTTTAAAATCCTCAAGAGGATGGTATTTCTTCTCGAACAAGTCCGAATTCAGGACATCCAGGTGTTCGCAGTACCGCGTGACAAGAACCGCGCCCGCAGGGATCCTGGGCAGAAAATCATTGAGCGCCTTTGCGAGAGCTTCATCTTTCAGACCCTGGTTCAGGTAAAAGAAATTCTTGTCCTTGAGGCTTTCCCTGGAATATTTCGTGAAATCTTCGCAGATAAATTTTACGTTCCTAACGCCCATTTGCCCGGCGATCTTTGCCGCATCAAGAACGAAATCCGCGTCTTTTTCGATCCCGAGGATACTGAACTTATGGTCCGTAAAGCGGGACATGTATTCGGACATATAGTCGACGAAACCGCCTGGACCGCAACCAAGGTCAACGGCATTCAGAACGGGGATGCCTTTCAGGTAATTCCTATTCCTTATGTCCGCAAATAGCGCGACGGTCTCTTCCGGCGTGGTGGGAGCGTAGACGATCTGATTCTCAATGAAAAAAGTGTTCTTTTGTCCGGTGCCGAAAGGAGTGAAAGAGCCAAGGTCCATATGATCGTACTCGGCATGCCTGATCAATTTTTCAATAGCTTTCATTCTTGCCATTGGTATCGGAGCTGCACCTTTAGAATGATTTTTAATGCACCTAAATGCAAAATTAGGCCCTTTTGATGAAAAAATATTCACGCTTTTTTATCGATAAAAGCGCGCGTGGATTTCAGTTCAGAGGATAATAATTAAAGAGATCGTTTATCGCTGGGCCTGGGATACCGCTTTTTCCCATCCTCGATACAGTTCTTTCCTCTTTGCTTCCTTCATCTTTGGCTGGAATGACCGATCGATCTGCCACAGCTTCTTGATCTCGGCCTGGCTCTTCCAGAAGCCAACGCCCAATCCCGCAAGATAAGCCGCTCCGAGCGCCGTAGTATCGATGATCTTTGGTCGAATTACTTTGGCGGGAAGGATGTCCGCCTGGAACTGCATAAGGAAATCGTTTTCCGTTGCTTTCCCGTCGACTTTCATTGACCTGATCATGAGATGTGAATCTTTCTGCATGCAGAGAAGGACATCCTTTGTCTGATAGGCGAGGGACTCGAGAGTGGCACGGACTATGTGAGCTTTTGTTGTGCCTCGAGTTATTCCAGTGATCGTTCCTCTGGCATACATGTTCCAGTAAGGCGCGCCGAGACCGACGAAAGCGGGGACAAAATAAACACCGCCGGTATCGGGAACTGACCTTGCGATGGCTTCCGACTCAGGAGCTTTCTTGATGATCTGCAGGCCGTCGCGTATCCACTGGATAGCTGCTCCTGCAATAAAAACGGATCCCTCAAGAGCATAATAAACTTTATTATCGATCCCCCAGGCGAGGGTCGTCAAAAGTCCGGTGTTCGATCTGACAGCTTTAGTTCCTGTATTGACCAGCATGAAGCATCCTGTGCCATATGTATTCTTGATGTCCCCGGGTTCATAACAACCCTGCCCGAACAAGGCAGCCTGCTGGTCGCCGGCGATGCCCGCGATCGAAATGCCGTCAGGCAATACTCCGATGCTTTTTGTTTTTCCGGCGATCCCGGAAGAGGGGACAACTTTCGGGAGTATCGATCGAGGGATGCCGAGGACCTTCAATAGTTTATTATCCCAATCAAGCTTGCGTATGTTAAATATCATCGTTCTTGAAGCATTTGAGTAATCTGTGACATGGGCTTTCCCATTAGTTAAATTCCATATTATCCAAGTATCCACCGTGCCAAAAGCCAATCCTCCGCCTCTTCCTCCTCTAGCTCTTCTAGCTCCTCTGGTGTTATCTAGTATCCATTTTATCTTTGTTCCGCTGAAATAAGCATCTATCTTCAGGCCCGTATTTTTCTGGACGTAACCAGCCAATCCTTTCTTCTTCATCCAGTCGCAGATGGGCGCCGTTCGCCTATCCTGCCAGACAATGGCATTGAACACCGGCTTCCCGGTCTTCCTGTCCCAGATGACCGTCGTTTCTCTCTGGTTCGTGATGCCTATCGCGGCGATCTCAGAACCCTTGATGCGGCCGGACCGCAAGGCCCCGGATATCGTGAGTTTGACGGATTGCCATATCTTGTTCGGGTCATGCTCCACCCATCCGGGTTTCGGATATAGCTGCGGAAATTCGCGATAAGCTCTGGCGACGATGCGGCCTTTTTTATTGAAGATTATGATAGTGGAGCCGGTGGTGCCTTGATCTATAGCGAGAATGTATTTTTTCATAGATGCTTGAGGACCCAGGAAACTATATCCTTGAAGACATTTTCCCTGTCTTTGTCCACGTAAAGCGCATGGTACATCTCGGGATACCATTTAACTGTCTTGTCTTTTGATGGCATTTTCTTGAAATATGCCTCGGCCGCTTCTGCAGATATCATTTTGTCCTTGCCAGAGAGGAGCATGAGGACGGGGAGCTTTATGGCGCGCGGCTTTGAATTCACGAACATTATCGCTTTTAATATCGACATGAAGAACTTGGCCGTCAACATCCTTACCTCGAGCGGATCATTGTTTATTCTTTTTGCCATGACGGGATCGCGAGTGAATATTTCCGCGTTGAATCCCGCCGGGAAAAATCCCATCGGGTCGAACAATGCCGCCCTGAAAATATCCGCCCTCTGCTTTAGTGTGTATGGCATCTTGTCCTTGACCGCCGGCGATATCAGTATGATCCCGTCGATCCTGTTCTGGTGGTGTATGGAAAAATCGAGAGTTATCAGCCCGCCCATTGATTCGCCGAATATAAATATCTTTTTGCCTGGATTCAGCCTTTTAACAGTTTCAACCAGTGAAAGGAGCTCTTTTATGTATATCTGGAAATTATTGATATGGCCTTTGATCGACGGCGATTCACCGAATCCTTTAAGCTCGATAGCGTAAACCTGAAGCCCGCTTTTCGCGAGGTACGGCCCGAATTCGAAGAATCTTCCGGAATACCCCCCGAGGCCGTGCACGAGTATGATGACAGCTTTCGGCTGCGGACAGTTCCACTCGCGGTAAAACACTATTCCGTCCTGTGATTTAAGCATCGGATTGATTATACTGCAATTAGTATGGACGCTCAACTTTGAATGGTATAAAATAGCATCGTGAAAAAGATACTTATCTTTATCATAACTTCGCTTCTGATTTCTTCGTTCGTATTGTGCATCACAATTGACGGGAAATTCTGGGACTGGGGAAAGATCGATACTTTCTACAAATGCCCCCAACACATCCTTAAAAAGGACAGATCCGGTATTGACATGGAGAACATCAAGATGAATCTCGGTAAGAAGTGTCTATATATGTATATTGACGGCAGCAGCGTAGCGGGATTGAAGCCGGACGCTGGTTGGGGAGCAAAGAAGACAAGCGTGAGGATATCTTTCAAGTCGTCCCAGAGCCCTCTTAACAGGGTAAGGATTGCCACGGAACCCGCGAAACCCGGGCAGATAAAAATATCTTATCCGCCCGCGCCGTCCAAAGTGTTCGGAAGCAAGACGGACAAATACTGGGCCATAGCAAAGTACGGCAAAAAGTATGCATTCGAAATTAAGATCCCGTTCTTTATAACCTCAAAAGGCATCCATGCAGCCGTGAAGGGCGGGCCGCTTTTAAGGGTTTCGGGCAGCGCAGGGGCGTCAAGGAAGAACCTTTCCGATGTCCTGATAAACACAGTTGATATTAAGACCCACCGCCTCGTGGATACCGTCGAGTTCAGTATCAAGAAGGGCGACCTGTAGAAAGCCCCCTTCTCAATTCTAAGCAAAATGTGAAATTCCGCTTGACAACTTCCGATATAAGTATATAATCCCTATCATATTAGTAGGGTATAACTATGAAGATAACATTTAAAGGTGATTACGCGCTCAAGGCGCTGCTGGATCTAAGCATACATTACGGGAAACCGCAGCCGATAGAGGATATCGCGAAGAGGCAGGATATACCGGCAAAGTTCCTGGAGCAGATCCTATTGAGTCTTAAGAAAGGCGGGTTCGTGAAAAGCATCCGCGGCAAAAAGGGCGGGTATATGCTCTCACGGGATCCCAAGAACATAACAATGGGGCAGGCGATAAGGTACATAGAAGGACCGGTTGAGCCCATTGCCTGCGTTAACCATAAGGACACCTGCAGTTTTTCGGGAAAATGCGCTTTAAGGGATGTTTTTTGCGACATTGGCAAGGTCATTGCAGAGAAAGTGGACTCCGTGACGTTTGCCCAGCTCAGGGATAAGCAGAAAAAGAAGGAATCAAAGTATGACGAATATTACATATAATAAGGGAGTTGATGATATATGCCAAAGATAGCGAAAGATATAACAGAGTTGATCGGCGATACGCCGCTGGTACGATTGAACAAGCTGTCCGGCGGGAAGATCTTATTAAAAGTGGAATCTTTCAATCCGCTTTCTTCCATAAAGGACAGAATAGCGCTTTCTATGGTAGAGGCCGCCGAAAGGTCGGGAAAAATTAAAAAAGACACGGTATTCATCGAGCCGACTTCCGGAAATACGGGCATCGGTCTTGCTTTTGTCTGCGCCGCAAAGGGATATAAGCTGGTCCTCACGATGCCTGAGACGATGAGCATTGAACGCAGGCAGCTGCTTAAAGCGCTTGGCGCGGAACTGATACTTACGGAAGGGTCGAAGGGGATGGGGGGCGCTGTCGCAAAGGCGGAAGAGATATCGAGAACGGATAAGAAATATCTGCTTCTACAGCAGTTCGAGAATCCCGCCAACCCGGAGATACACAGGAAGACCACGGCCATTGAAATATGGAAGGATACGGACGGGGATGTCGATATACTTGTCGCGGGTGTGGGAACGGGCGGGACGATAACGGGGATCGGTGAAGTATTAAAGAAAAAGAAAAAAGGAATAAAGGTCATTGCCGTGGAGCCCAAGGATTCGCCGGTGCTGAGTGGGGGGAAGCCGGGGCCGCACAAGATACAGGGAATAGGCGCGGGATTCGTGCCAAAAGTATTGAATAATAAGGTGATCGACGAGATAATCCAGGTATCCAACGAGGATGCCTTTGAGACCGCCAGGCAGCTGGCAAAGAAAGAAGGCATACTTGCGGGGATATCAAGCGGAGCCGCTCTCTGGGCCGCGCTTGAGATGGCCAAACGGCCGGAAAACAAAAATAAAACTATAGTTGTGATACTTCCGGATTCAGGAGAGCGATATTTAAGTACCGAATTATTCAAGTAAAGGAGCTGGTAAAAATGGTAAAGACTTTAAATGAGATCAATGAAAAGATAAAGAAGGGGCAGGTCGTTGTTGTCACAAAGGAGGAACTGCTCGATCTTATCGAGAAGCAGGGGATCGAAAAGACGGCGAAGGATGTCGATATCGTGACCACGGCGACTTTCGGCCCGATGTGCTCGTCCGGTGCTTATCTTAATGTCGGACATACACGCCCGAAGATCAAGCTCGGCGGAGGCAAAGCGACATTGAATGGCGTCCCGGTATATACGGGATTTGCGGCAGTTGACGTCTACTTAGGTGCGACCGCAATGCCGGATGATGATCCGAGAAATGCGGTCCATCCCGGCGAGTTCAAGTACGGCGGCGGGCACGTTATTGAAGAACTAGTAGAAGGGAAAGATGTAAAGCTTGAAGCAACGGCTTACGGAACGGACTGCTATCCAAGGAAAGAACTGAAGACCTGGATAAACCTGAAAGACGTGAATGAGGCGGTGCTGTTCAATCCGAGGAACGCATACCAGAACTATAACGTGGCGGTCAATTTATCCGACAGGACGCTTTATACATATCTCGGAGTGCTTAAACCGAACCTGGGCAACGCGAATTACTGCAGCGCGGGGCAGCTTTCACCTTTACTGAACGATCCGTTCTATAAGACCATTGGTGTGGGTACGAAGATATTCCTTGGAGGCGGCATAGGGTATGTCGCATGGCACGGGACTCAGCATAATCCCGGAGGATTAAGAGGGGAGAACGGCGTGCCTAAGAGGCCTCTTGGAACACTGGCGGTGATCGGAGACCTGAAGCAGATGAGCTCAAAGTGGTTAAAAGGAGTATCATTCGTCGGCTACGGCACGACATTGAGCGTCGGCATCGGCATACCGATCCCGATACTGTCCGAAGAAACATTGAAGTATGCTGCCATAAAGGATGCGGACATATACGCGGCGATAGTGGATTACAGCGATGCATACCCGAACGGCAAAACAGATGTGATGGGAGAGGTCAATTATGCGCAGCTGAAGAGCGGGGAAATAGATATTAAGGGCAAGAAAGTGCCGACATCCGGCATATCAAGTTATTCAAAAGCCCTGGAGATCGCTAATATATTGAAGAGCTGGATAAAGAAGGGCGATTTCACGCTTACGGAGCCTGTTGCGCCGCTCCCGTCCGCCGAATCAGGGTATAAACTGAAACCGTTGAACGAAAGGCCTATAAAATGACCCGTCACCCTGAACGAAGTGAAGGGTCTACTTTAGCAGACTCTTCGCCTACGGCTCAGAGTGACAAATAAAAGGAGGAAATAAAAATGACAACATCAAAAAGAATAGTCCTTAAGTTCCCGAAAGAGAAAATAGACCAGCCGATAGTGTACAAGCTTATCAAAGATTATGATCTGTCGTTCAATATACTGCGGGCGAACATAATGCCGGATGATGAGGGATTGATGGTCCTGGAGCTGACGGGAGAGGACGCTAACATTAAAAAGGGACTGGATTATCTTAAAAAACAAGAGGTGAACGTCCAGCCGCTGGAAAAGGACATCGTGGTCAACTGGGACAAGTGCACCCAGTGCGGGGCGTGCGTGGCGCAGTGCCCGGTGGGAGCGCTTTACATAAAGGACAGGAAGACGATGAAAGTGGAGTTCGATCCGGAAAAGTGCATCGCCTGCGAGCTCTGCGTTCTTCCCTGCCCGCCGAGAGCGATAGAGGTCAAGTTCTAGCCCGCCTTCTAATAACACCCCGAGAAAGCGGAGTATTATTGCTAATTATTTAAGCAGGCGTATAATTCCTAAAAAGATCATGTTATTCCCTTTAATTTTAGCGCTTATATTAATTTTCTATGTATTTCTTTCAAAAAGATCAGCTGTTGCACGAAAAAAGCCAGGCAGTTTGCTGAAGGATCTATACCTTATAATTAAAAATGAAACCGGCTACCCTTCGCTGCTGTTTTCCTGTGTTCTGTCGGTTTCGGTTTTATATGTTCTATATCTTTTATTTTATCATTATTCTTCAATAATATGGTCGTTAAACAGCAAAGTATTGCCACTAGCAGACTATACTCCATGGATAAGAAAGACTGCTTCAGAACATGATGGCATAGAAATATATGTCCTATACGCCCTTACATGCCTTAGCATTATAATTGCTTTCTTAACGAACAAGCTTTTTTCCCGCATAAACAATAGATCGGTCGTAAGATCGTTCTTTATGCTGTTCAGTATCATTTCGATCATATTTTATGCTGACATTAATTTTTATCCACCCATGGCTGCGCCGGCTCAGGGCTTGAATTCCGCCGTTTTTACTATACTCATCTTATTTATAACGCTTGGTCTGTCTTTTCTTTTTATGAAAGAACGAAGGACGATCAATATCATTCTACCGCTACTACTTGTTCCGATATGCTTACTTCCCTCATCGGGAATTCTCTTTAACGATTATAATTATATTTTTACTCCAGCGCTGAAATTATTGCACGGATGCAAACCGGGCAATATATATTTTCAGTATGATTACCTCCTTTCTCTTCTGGCTGTGCTTTGGTTAAAATTAGGGCTGGGGATCCAATCCTTCCGGATCCTGGGCCAGATCTCCTATTTAGCCCTGTTTGCAGGTATGTATTTCTTTGCCCGGGAATATTTTTCCAATGAACTATACGCCCTTTTTTTATTAATAAGTTCAATAATTATAAGGATATACGGCCAGATCTATGATCCGACTATTTCATTTCAGGTCACGCCTCTGCGGCTGGATTTATGGTTTGTTTTGCTGCTGCTCGCTTATTGGAAAGGGCTCAAGCATTGGTCTTTGGGACTTACGCTTGGCATCCTGATAATCATCCATCACAATATTGGCTTAATATATGCAGGTTCTTATTTGTTGCTCATTTTTATATTAGGGATCTTAGAAGCAGCTGAAAGCACCTTTAAAATAAAACGGGTCATTAAAAAATATTTCTTATTATATAGCGTGAATATTTATATGCTCATATTCGCACTTATAGCATATAATATTCTTTTTACAAGTAATGCGCCTAATAGCGTTGCATCCCTGCATGGTTTCCTTACCATAGCTAAAAGTTCTTTCTATTGGTATGTGCCGATCATGCTCAGCTTAATAGTTATCTTGATCATAAAAAATCGCAAACGACTCTCCGAACGATATTTCATAACTGCTTTATTTATGATAATTCTAACTATTGGGAATTCTTTGTATTTTTATGGAAGAAGCCATGAAAATAATCTTATCAATATCTCCGCCGGTTTATTGTTATGTCTTTTTCTTCTGTTCGATCAGTTGGACTTCGAATTGAAAAAAAATAAAATATCGAGGATAGGGAAATTGTTCATCCCAACAGTTGCGATCGTATTCACTCTTACTTGTGCATATTACTATTCAGGCAGGGCTATAGAAAGAGTCCATTCGCAATATCTTTGTCTTAATAACCGGCAATTCATTGAAACATATCCCGAAACATATACTGCTCCTGATATGAAGCCCATCCAGAGCATGACTCATTACAGCTCAAAAGTGATATTTTTAAGTGAAACTGATTTTCAATATTACTATTATGGCGGATATGTCCCGCAAGGAAAATATCATGCCTATGCCTGGGTGATAAAAAAGGACCTTATTGATTTCCTGAATGAGAACCTAAATGCGGGATATTATGTTGTGATTCCGGATACTGAAATTATCAAGTTTTCAGAGATCATTGATGGCCTTAAAATAATGAACAAAATAGATGATTCGGGTTATTTATTTATATCCAACAATATTGATCAGTGGATATATCTTGAACCTGGCTGTCATGATATTGGAAGCATAAAAAGGTGAAGAATTCTCTTATATGTATTCAGTTGATAGCAATGAAAAATATAGGTCTATAAATATTGGCTGGTTCTATGGGCAGGATTGGAGACGGCGTTTAATGTATGGCGATTCAACATTTTTTACGTTACAACTTTAACGGAACGGGAAGCCCACCCATTACAACGCTCCTATCGGATATGGATAATAGGTCGGATCTGTGGTATAATGGCTCATGCGATTAAATGTAAAGGTTATCCCCAATTCGAAAACGAACAGGCTGGTCATGGAAGAAGGCAGGTCCAGGGTTTACCTCACCATCCCGCTCAAAGACAAGAATCCCGATAAAGCGCTCATTAAGTTCCTTGCCGCGCATTTCTATGTGAAAAAGAACATGATCAGCATCATAACGGGGCACAATAGAAGGGAAAAACTGGTACAGGTCCTGAAAGGCTGAAACCTCCGCCGGGTCAGGCTTTGACGCACACCGCTTCGATCACCTCATAAGTCGCGTATATATTGTCCCCGAGCGAGTAATGCGCCTCATAATTCTTTTCAAAGTCCATTATTCTTTTCTTGCTGCGCAGGCCCTTGGGAAGCTTTGTTGACGCGTTAAGCGCCCCTAAATTCTTGATCGTCTTCTGCATCTCCCTGAAGTTATCGTAAACGCTCCTTACGGACCTTGAATTAAGGCTCAGGACCTTAAATCCGGCGTTCTCAAGGATCGTACCTATTTCCGAGACGGTCATGTAATCGTGAAGATACTCGGCTTTTTCGTCGACAGTGAGCC
>Ga0315295_10006064_pt1 | contig 10324 bp, 2 predicted proteins | sample YL17G14_0_MG_FD_204453 | JGI IMG/M metagenome (GOLD analysis project Ga0315295, IMG submission 204453) | Sediment microbial communities from Yellowstone Lake, YNP, Wyoming, USA - YL17G14_0 | ecosystem: Environmental > Aquatic > Freshwater > Lake > Sediment | place: USA: Wyoming | collected... | reverse complement strand
TTCAGAAACGGTCGAGAGCTCTATCTTGGCCTTTTCAGCCGCTTCCTTAAGCCGCTGCAGCGCCATCCTGTCCTTTGAAAGGTCTATTCCCTGTTCCCTGCGGAATTCAGCCGCGAGCCAGTCGATTATTTTCTGGTCGTAATCGTCGCCGCCCAGGTGAGTGTCGCCGTTGGTGGATTTTACCTCGAACACTCCGTCGCCCAGTTCAAGTATCGATATGTCGAACGTTCCGCCGCCCAGGTCGAACACCGCGATCTTCTCGTTCTTCTTTTTTTCAAGTCCGTACGCAAGCGAGGCCGCGGTGGGCTCGTTTATTATCCTCATCACTTCAAGACCCGCGATCTGCCCTGCGTCCTTTGTGGCCTGCCTCTGCGCGTCGTTAAAATATGCCGGAACGGTTATGACGGCTTTTGTGACCTTTTCCCCCAGAAAATCCTCAGCAGACTGCTTCATCTTCTGGAGTATCATCGCGGATATCTCCGGCGGAGTGTAATCCTTGTTGTCTATCTTCACCTGCACGCTGCCGTTCGAGCTCGACGTGACGTGATAGGGGACAAGCTTAAGCTCGCTTCCCACCTCTTCGTACCTTCGCCCCATGAACCTCTTGATGGAAAATACCGTGTGCTCCGGATTGGTTATGGACTGGCGCTTTGCCACCTGTCCCACAACATGAGAGCCGTCCTTAAGGAATGAGACCACCGAAGGCGTTGTCCTGCCGCCCTCCGAATTGGGTATAACTACCGGCTCACCTCCGCTCATCACCGCCACGCATGAATTTGTGGTTCCCAGATCGATACCTATTATCTTGCTCATTACTTTTCCTCCTTTATTGTGTCACCCTGAACTGTCACCCTGAACTTGTTTCAGGGTCTGAGATTCCGAAACAAGTTCGGAATGACTATTCCTTTTTCTTGCTGACTATCACCATCGCGGGCCTCAACAGCCGCCCGTTCAAAATATAACCCTTCTGCATTTCAGCGATCACTCTGCCCGGTTCCCCGTCGGAATCCTTCATCATTATCGCTTCGTGGAAATTCGGGTCGTATTTTTCCCCGATCGCCTTGACCTGCTCAACGCCGAACTTTGCGAGGGCATCCTCTATCTGTTTTTTTACCAGCGCTATGCCTTTTATCACATCATCCGAAGGGCCCGTTCTGGAAAGGTCGATCGCCTTGGCGAAGCTGTCAAGCGCGGGCAAAAGCTCGCGGATAAGGTTCTCGTTGGAGAACTTGAATATCTCATCCTTCTCCAGCGCGGCCCTCTTTTTGTAATTTTCAAGATCGGCCAGCGCCCTTAGATACTTGTTCTTAAAGTCCTCCAGGGGGTTTGCTTCCTCTTTACCGGCCGTCTTGATGTCCTTATCCTCTTTTAGCTTCAACTTTATCTCCTTCCGCCTTGTTCTCCCAGTATCTCCCTGAGAGTTCTGGATACTACATCTATGATCGATGTTACTTTGCTGTAGGCCATTCTGGTGGGACCTATAATGCTGATGGTGCCCACCGACTGGCCGAACATATCGTATTTGGACATTACAACGCTGCAGTCCTTTATTTTGCTGTGCTTTATTTCGCTGCCTATCCTGATGGAGAGGTCATCGCTGTTCTCATCCTGGCTCAGCATGTTCGCGATAAGGTCTTCATGCTCAACCACGGAAATTATGTTCTTTATGTGTTCGGTATCTTTGAATTCAGGCTGTTCCGCGATGTTCGAAAGACCGCTGGAAAGCACTCTGAACGGGTGTTTGGGCGCGGTTATCACCGCAAGCAGGTGTGATAGAGTGGCCGTGACCCGCAGGGTGGTGTGGAGCAGCTCCTCGATGTTCTTTTCGCTCCTATTGAACTCCGACCTTATAAAGGCCATCTCTTTGTCGCTGAGTTCCTTCAGCTTCATTAGCTGGTCCACAAAGTAGCGGTATCCCGCGTCCGAGGGTATGCGGCCGGACGATGTGTGGGGATGCTTCAGCAGGCCGTCATCCTCGAGCGAGGCCATCTCGTTCCTTATCGTGGCGGGAGAAACCTCTCTTATGTACTTTTTGGCGATCTTCTCCGAGCTCACCGGCTCCGCGGTGTGGATGTAGTCGTTCACCACGGAGTTGAGAATCTTCCGCTTTCTGTTATCCAGTTTTTTTCTTGTGGTTTTAGCAGTCATAATGCGCGAGTGCTAATTATATCATCGGGTTTCCGGGGTGTCAAGAACCCCCACTGTGGTTGCCTTTCAGATGGACTTTCAGGTGGACTTTTTCCCAGATTTCTGCTATAATTCGCATTAAATGTTCAGAGAAACAACTGCCGCAAAGGTTGTTCCTTCTTATACGTTCGTTCGTAAGTATTCTGTCATATTTATTTCACTTTTATTCGTTCTGATCTCCGCTTTACATTCTTTTGCCGCAGTACTCAGCGTGCCTTCACAATACGCGACTATCCAGAACGCTTTGAACGCAGCGGCTCCGGGAGATACCGTAAGCGTCGCGGCGGGGACATATAATAATTTTGATCCAGGCCTTGGTTGGGATGCTCCCATATACTGGCCCAATGTAACTGACATAAGATTACGCGGCGCGGGGGCCGGCCTCACCATACTGGATACGGAGGGATGGGATACCGTAATAATTGTTCAAACAGGGGTCAGGCTTACAATAGAGGGCGTTACTATACAAAATGGCAACAGTATGAGTTCCCCGAGCGGTGGTATTGATCTTCCGTCAGGTTCCAGATTATGTCTTTTTAATGACCGTTTTCAATACAATAGCAATGGGGGTGGTGGAGCTGCATGTGTTGGCGCTGCCAATAATACCGTGGAAGTACACGCCGAAAACTGCGTATTTGATTCTAATTTCGCAATGTACAATGGCAGCGTTAGTGTATGGGGCTCCTGGGAAGCGGTTAACTGCGAATTTACCAACAATGTAGGGGGTTTAAATGGTGGTATTGCGCTCTATGGTATATGGAATGCGGATAACTGCTATTTTGGCGGCAACACCTCGGATCACGGAGCGGTATTTTTCAACACGATGGTGACCGTGTCCAACAGCCATTTTAAGAATAATTTCTGTCCCTCATCGGCTCAGAGGGGATATGGAGGAGTAGCTTACTGTGATGGGGGTTTTACATTTGAGGCTTCCGATTGTTCCTTTGAGGGAAATTCGGCGGCTGACTGGGGCGGCGTATTTTACGGGGTAGGCACAAATGAGATCAGCCTCCTTAACTGCATTTTCAGACAGAATGCGACGGGCCTTAGCGGCGGTGTTATTCACAACTCGATCGTCACCGCGACAAATTGCGCGTTCAGCGGGAACCGTGTTACCAACGGGAACGGCGCCGTTGTCTGCAGCAGCGAATATACCGATCTTAACTGCACATATGCAAGCAACGAAGCGAGATACGCAGGAGGAGTGGCTTACGACTGTACCTGGACCAGCTTGAACTCTATTTTTTACCATAACAAGTCAACATCACCTGGTTATCCGACCTTCGATATTGCCATGACGCCAACGGTGAATTATTCTTGCCAGCAGCCGGGCAGCGACCTGGTGGCGGGAACAGGGAACATTACATGGGAGCCGCAGTTCGTAGATTACTTTAGCGGCGATCTCGGGCTTTCATCATCTTCCCCATGTCTGGATATTGCCTCAACAGAGTGTTACTCGCCGACCATCGGCGGGGCACCCAGGCCGGTCGGATTAGGCAACGACATGGGCGCTTATGAATACCAGGGACCTCCGGCGGTACCATCCGACGTGGAATATGTGTCTCCGTCAGGCAATGATTTTTCGGGAACAGGCACGCCCGAGTCCCCCTTCAGGACCATACAGAAGGGACTTAACATGGTGCTTGATAGCGGCGAAGTTAGGGTGATGCCGGGATTGTATAATTACGACGCCCATGACAAGCTCAATATGATCAGTTGGCCGAACAAGGTGAACGTGAAACTTGTCGGGACCTTTGATGCAGTCGGAAATACCGGACCGGCCACCATAGATGCAAGCAATTTAAAAAGGGCGATATCCGTATCGTATCCGGTCAATCTGACGATAGAAGCTATAACCATACAGAACGGTTACGCGTTTGGCGCGGGCGCGGTCAATTTGTACGCTGATGCCAACCTCTGGCTTATTAACGTGATAGTGAAGGACAATTTTTCATATGACATGCCGGGCGGCGCGTTCAACGCGCCACACACTGCGAACATACGCGCTAAGAACAGCATATTCAGCGGCAACTGGTGTTTCGGGGTGGGCGGTGATGGAGGCGTATGCTGGGGCGGCAGCTGGGAGGCGGTCAACTGTGTTTTCATCGGGAACTCAGCTCCAGGCGGCTCCGGAGCCATATGGATGGATTCTTACTGGCAGGACAAGAACTCGATTTACTATAACAACACAGCCGGTAACGGGAAAATCTTCTACTGGGCGCCGATGGGTGATGCGTATCATCACATATTGTCATATTGCGACGTTTTCCCGCGCGACCCGGATTGGCCTTTTGGTTCAACTAACATAACCTCTGAACCGGTGTTTGTTTCCACTTCGGAAGGCTCAGCGAATTATCTGCGCCTGGCGGGACCCTCACATTGCATAAACACGGGCACCAATACTGGTGCGCCGCCAAAAGATCTGGCCGGCCTGCCGAGGCCTCATAACTGGATATCCGACATGGGCGTGTTCGAAAACCAGGGGCCGTACATAAATATCATTACTCCAAAAACGGGGGGCAGTTACTCACTAGGTCAGGACGTAACAATAACCTGGCAGGTAACCGATGAGTACGGGATAACGCCCGACACCATAATAGTCAGATATTCGGATGATGGAGGGTCGACCTGGCATATAATATCCACGGAATCATACTCTACGACTAACAGGATAATCACGTGGGAATCGATGACGGATTCACATGCTTATATAATTTCAATAGAGGCGGTCAACGCCAGTTCGGAACCAATTGCGAACTATGACACCACCGGCCTTTTTGCGATAACAAACATACACGTATGGAACAAGACACATCCGAAAGCATACGCAAGCATCGAGGCCGCGCTGGGCGACACGGCATATTTGCAAGCAGGCGACGTCATCACAGTGGAATCCGGCATATTCAATGAACACGATCTTATCTGGCCGAATATTCAAAACATCACTTTAAGCGGAGAAGGTCAAGGGTTAACCACAATAGACGCGCAGGGACTGGGAAGGGTTATTTCCGTTGAGGGAAGCGTAAATATGTCGATCAATGGGTTTACTTTAAGGAACGGTAAGATTACCTCGGGATGGGGAAAAGGCGGAGGGATCTATTTGCCGTTTAGCGGGACAGTGATGCATTTGAAAAACATAAATATTCTTACCTGCTCTGCCGAAGCCCTTGTACCTCCTAGTTATTATACAGGTTATGGTGGAGCAGTCTTTGCTATTGATAAATCAGTCACCATTGAAGCTCAGGAATGCTATTTTATTGCTAATTATGCTTGGGGATATGGGGGCGTTGCTTATAGCGGAAACTGGATAGTAAACAGATGCTATTTCTTGCTAAATATTGCTGGCTATTTTATCGGCTATGGAGGCGTTGCGTATGATAGCGATTGGGATGTTTCAAATAGTATTTTCTATTTCAATGGTTTCATTCCTGGCAATTGGACGTACTATGGCGGCGTAGCATCATTAGGAAAATGGAATGTCACGAATTGCACTTTTCGCAGTAATTATGCAGCTTGGGGGGGAGTTGCATCTGGAGCAGATTGGACGGTTATAAATTCAGTTTTTTCAAATAACGCGTGTTCTATGTACCCAACTAGGGGGCCCAACTTCTGGGCGATGAGCGCAACTGTTGTCCAATTCTCCGATTACACTAATGGGACGCATGAGGGAGATGTTCCCGGAACAGGTAATATCTCTCTTTATGAGCGGGAAGTAGGGGGCGCCTTTCCTACTAATATGCATTTTCTGAAAGATTCTCCCTGCATAGACGCCGCGACAAATGTTGCTCTTACTAATGATTTTGATGGAAATCCAAGACCCCATGGTTTTGGTTATGACATGGGCGCTTACGAGTATCAGGGGCCTTGCGTAAGGGTCAATTCACCTAATGGCTATGAGCTTATCCCCGCCCAGTTTCCATATAACATCTCTTACTACACAAATTATTGGGGCAGTGAAATAAACATCAGGCTTTCCATAGATGGCGGGGCCACCTGGACGCTGCTTGATCATGAAATCGGGACGTTTGGCGGTATCGGCACGTTTGAATGGACGCCGTCCTTTGGCGACGTATCACCCAGCTGTCTTATATCATTTGAGGTAAAGGACTCTACAAGCGGCATATGGGACTATGACACAAGCGATAACCTTTTTCAAATAATCATGCCGACATATCACGTCTGGAACCAGACTCATCCGAAAGGATACGTTTCGATCGAGGCCGCTTTGGGTGACACGGCATATTTACAGGCAGGCGACGTCATCACCATTGAAGCCGGCATATTCAATGAACACGATATCGCCTGGCAGGCTTTGGACATAACCTTAAGCGGTGAAGGAAGCGGACTGACTACAATTGACGCACAGTATTTAGGAAGATGCATAAGCGCCGAGTCTGTTGTTAACATTACGATAGAGGGAATTACCCTGCAAAATGGATATGCAAATGGAATAAGCGCGGGCATTTTATTGCAACCTACCTCGAACATTTGGTTAGATAATGTGGATGTCCAAAACTGCACAGCCGAGGGAAGTGACGGCTATGGAGGAGTCATCCATTCGAACGGAATTGTTGTGTACGCAAATAGATGCAAATTCCTAAACAATAGTGCAAAAGAAGGTGGCGTGGCTGGTGATGGAGGAAGTTGGACCGCGATCGATTGCGTATTCAGCGGAAACCATGCAACTTCTTATGGTGTATGCGAAACAGGGGTTTGGAAAGCGGCAAATTGTATCTTTTCGTATAACTCGGCAAATAGCAACGGTGGCGTTGCAGGATGGGGCACATGGACAGTAACGAACTGCGCCTTCTACGGGAATTCCGCAAACCAAGGCGGCGTTGCTTCCTCTTCGATTTCCTTCAATGCGGTCAATTCCATTTTCTGGGGAAATTATGCTTTTACCCAGTACCCGGTGTTTGCTGGCGGGACCAATAATTTAATATATTCTGACATTCAGAATGATGACTTTTACCCCGGGACCGGGAACATCTCAATAGAACCCCGTTTCGTTTCTACCGCAGAGCCATATGATTTTCGCCTGCGGTCCGGTTCGCCATGCATAAACACAGGCACGTTCGAAGGCGCTCCGCCAATGGACATAACCGGGCTGGTCTCAAGGCCTCAGCCCGGCACCGATCCGCTCGCCAATTTTGACATGGGCGCGTATGAACAGGCAACAGGGCTAGCCCTGATCCGCAACGAGAGGACAGGGGACACATTTGATAATCTGGATGACGCCATTAACGACGCTATTGCTGGTGATACTTTAGTCATAGATCCGGGGACAATAATCGCGGATAACGTGGACATCAACAAGGACATGACCATTATCGGCAGCGGAGCCGCATTCACGATAATATCCGGCGATGCACAGGGACCTATTTTAAATGTCGACAATGCAACACTTACACTTGAGGGAGTTACCATAAAGGACGGCAGCGCTGAGAGTGGAGGCGCGATATCCGCCGAGGGCGCGACACTTGATATATCTGAAGTTAACTTTGAGAACAACCACGCCGACAAGGATGGAGGCGCAATTTACGGGGATGACACTGTAATGATACTGGTGAACGACCTGTTCAATAGGAACAGCGCGGGGCAGAACGGCGGAGCCGTGTACGGAGGCAATACAAGCATTATCGGCGTTATCAACTGCACATTCTACAGCAATGTGGCAGTCGGCACAGGCGGCGGTATATATGTGGACGGCACTTCGTCTGTAAATGTTCTCAATAGCGTATTCTGGGACAACTCGCCGAATCAGCTCGGCGGTGCGGGAAGTAAAGTTGTAAATTATACCGACGTCCAGGGAGGCTGGCTGACAGGCGCCGGGAACATTAACATCGATCCTTTATTCGTAGCCACGTCATCTCCTTATGACTTTAATCCGCAGCCCACATCCCCGCTCATAGACACTGCTGCCGCAGGGGCCGGAGTGCCCAATGTGGACATAGACGGCAAGAGCAGGCCTTTCGGCGCCGGCTATGACATGGGTGCGTACGAGTTCCACGGGGCATATTTGCTGAAAGTTATCCAGCCTAATGGCGGTGAAAAGATAATAACGGGAAGCACCTATCTGATAACGTTCTATGTGAGCCCTGACGCGACCGAGTATCACATCTGGCTTTCAACGAACGAGGGAGCGAGCTGGGATGTTCTTATCACCAGCGAGACCGGACTTTATTCCGGTGTTGTGACATATGAATGGACGGTGGATAACCTTCTGTCGACCGAGTGCCTGATATCTGTTGAGGCGCTAAGCGGAAGCACCTGGTTATATGACACTTCTGACGCGAAATTTGAGATAACTGCGGTGCCGATATACCGCGTCTGGAACCAGACCCATCCGAAAGGATACGTTTCAATTGAAGCTGCGTTAGGTGACACGGCATATTTAACGGCCGGTGATGTTATCACTTGCGAAGCCGGCATATTCTATGAGCACGATATTATCTGGCCAAGCATCAACAATATCACTTTGAGCGGAGAGGGAGCGGGAATAACGTCAATAGACGCGCAGGGTTTGGGAAGATGCATAACCGTTGAATCCTGGTGGATCAATTTAACAGTAGAAGGATTTACGATAACTGGCGGGAGGGTGAGCGGTTCCGGTAATTACGGCGGTGGAATGTTCATCGGCACCAGAGTTACCGCTGAAGTTATAAATTGCATTATAACCAGCAACGAGGCCGGGGAACGCGGCGGCGGGATCAACATATTTGGAGACAGCACTGTTAATGCGCGAAACTGCATATTCAGCGGTAATACGACCTCTGTAGGCAGCGGCGGCGCAGTTTACTCGGCATCAGACGGAGCCATATTTAACGCTTATAACTGCACTTTCTTTAATAACAGCGCATCAATAGCGGGAGGTGCCATCTGGGTTGATAACACAGCGGTCAATGCCTATAACTGTATATTCTGGCAGAACAGCCCGGATCAAATTGGGACCATATATGCTCCGATCTCCGTGAAATACAGCGATGTCCAGGGCGGATATACCGGAACCGGCAATATAAATATTGACCCGCTGTTCATCTCCACTACTTACGGGAGTGCAGATTACTTGAAGCCCTTGCCGACTTCAGAAACGATCAACACCGGTACGTTCGAGGGAGCAACGCCATCTGATATCAAGGGGATCCCAAGGCCTCAACCATCCACCGATCCGCTTGCCAATTTTGACATGGGCGTTTATGAACAGACGAAAGAGGCGGTGCCGATATACCGCGTCTGGAACCAGACCCATCCGAAAGGATACATTTCAATTGAGGCCGCATTAGGTGATACGGCATATTTAACAGCCGGTGATGTGATCACGGCGGAAGCCGGTATGTTCTATGAGCACGATATCAACTGGCCAAGCATCAATAATATCACTTTAAGCGGAGAGGGAAGCGGCCTTACCACAATAGACGCACAGATCAGCGGCAGGGGAATTCTTGTTCCGGATGCCACATTGAGCCTTACAATTGAAGGTTTAACAATAACCAACGCAAGCAAGGATGCCAACGGCGGAGGCATTTACCTGCCGGTGGATACAAAGCTCTGGCTCAAGAATGCCAGCATCCATAATTGCACGGCCGCCGGGTCAAGGCAGGGCGGTGCCATAGGGTGCGCGAATACCGGTGTTTATATTTATGCCAATAACTGCAGTTTTTATGACAACCTTGCGTATGCGGGCGGCGTCGGCCTGCAGGGCAACTGGACAGCATCCGACTGCGCCTTTGCAGGCAACAGGTCAGGAGATAACGGCGCCGTTTTCTGGTACGGCACATTTAACGGTTATAAATGCACTTTTAATGACAATAAGGCCACGGGCGTAGGCGGCATTACCGCGAACGGCACAATGAACATAACTAACTGCGCTTTTGTAAGCAACGAAGCAACGGACGGCGCGGTTTTCCTGCAGACCGACGTGAATGCTGTCAACTGCCTCTTCAGCCTTAACACGGCAGAAACATCAGGCGGCGTCGGTGTTGAGGGAACATGGGATGTGACGAACTGCACTTTCTATAAGAACTTTGCAGGAGAAGTGGGCGGCGTGGGCTTTATGGGGACATGGACGGCCAAGAGCTGTATTTTCTGGGACAATAATGCGATCACGGATTACCCGTTGTTCGACACGCTCCAGACC
>Ga0315295_10006062_pt1 | contig 10327 bp, 10 predicted proteins | sample YL17G14_0_MG_FD_204453 | JGI IMG/M metagenome (GOLD analysis project Ga0315295, IMG submission 204453) | Sediment microbial communities from Yellowstone Lake, YNP, Wyoming, USA - YL17G14_0 | ecosystem: Environmental > Aquatic > Freshwater > Lake > Sediment | place: USA: Wyoming | collected... | reverse complement strand
GGACTGCTCGCAAAAAGGGCAACGAATTATCTTGACAGGGATGTACGAAAAAGTGATAATGGAAAAGGGTGCATAACTAACTAATATCAAAAGAGAATGCAGGACATGTTACGTATAGCACCTACAACTCGTTGCTCAACGATGACATCTTGGGCTGAGGGTTACTGGTTGAAATCACGTATCCCAGGTGAGTGTATGAAAATCAGATTGTGGCTTTTTTGAAGTCCCGGAAGCAGATGATCGATAGCAGAAATTGAGCGTTCTAAGATATCCTAACTCACAGTCATTAATACGGCAACGCCGCGCCCAATACCTCAACAGCAACACTTGCAGCAATTGCAAAATGGAAGAGAACCTTGTGTTTTATGCAAAAAAGAATTCTATTTTGAAATGAACCTTCACTCACTCAACGATTTTTTAGAAACTTCTCCCATGCATTTTAAAATAGCCTTGTACACTTTCTCCTTAATGTGATATCGATATACTAAATTGATCCGGACATATACTGAAAAAGAGAATTTATCATCTTCCTGAGGAAATTGGGTGGACCGCATAGCAAAAAATGAGACTGTTCAGATCGATCGGCTTAAATTAGGACCCTTCGATACGAACAGCTACATATTGACTTGTCCCCTGACTGGAGACAGTGTGTTGGTGGATGTTCCCGCAGAAGCCTCTAAAATCTTGAAGGCGCTGAAAAAGACTAATCCTAAATACATATTAATAACCCATAACCATATGGATCACCTTGGCGCACTAACTGAGATAAAGTCCAAGCTAAGCATCCCCATTGGCGCTCATCGGCTGGACGCGAAAGGCCTGCCTCTTCGACCGGAAATTCTCCTTGAAGACGGTGACAAAGTGCCCTATGGAAAGACAAGCTTGAAAGTCCTTCACACGCCCGGTCACACCCCTGGCAGCCTTTCTTTTTTAATAGGCAGATATCTTATTGCAGGTGACACCATCTTTCCTGGAGGGCCAGGGAAGACAAAGTCACCGGCTGATCTAAAGCTAATCATTGAATCCATATCCAGTAAGATCTTTATTCTGCCTGATGAAACTACGATATACCCTGGTCACGGCGATTCCACCCTATTGAGAAAAGAAAAAGAAGAGTTTGCTATTTTTTCCTCTCGCTCACATGATCCTAACCTGTTCGGGGATGTGCTTTGGCTTTCATCCTGACCACTTGCCGAATGGCCTACCATAATATCTCTACCCGGTGGAAGCCTTCTGCAAGCTCATACTCTTCTCCCTGTGCTAATGATCTATGTCTTTCCCTCAGCCGGTCTTCTAATTCCTGGAGCGGGATATGCCCCACCTGACTCTTGTGACAGCGCAGTGCGCTCAGCTTCACATCAAAGGTTTCGGTGATATCGGAACGGTAATTGACATCCTCCGTTCCCCAGAGCAATACCTCTTTGACCTTATGAGGGTCAAGCCCTTCTTTCGTCAAATCCGGGTAGGAAAAGATATCCCGGGAATAGGGGAAGATGGCATCCAAGGTAACTTGTCCGGTCATTCTATGATCCCGGTGCCAAATATAGCGACGGTAAGGATCAGCAGTGACAACGGTCTCAGGCCGATACATCCTGATGAGGCGGACGATCTCTTTACGGAACTTAGGGGTATCTTCCAAGCCCTGATCGGGATGGCGGAGGAAAATGACCTCCCTCACGCCCAGCAAGTTGGCTGCAGCGATCTGTTCCTCCTCCCGAGTTTTAGCCAGCTCTTCGGGTTTTACGCGGGCATCGCTCGTGCCTTTGTCTCCATTTGTGCACACCACATAAACGATCTCCTTCCCTTGGCTGACCCAGCGAACGACAGTTCCGGCAACTCCATATTCTGCATCATCTGGATGAGGAGTAACCACCATCACCTGAGCTAGCTTTGTTTTCATGAGTCGATCTCCTTTGTGTGAAATTTTAGAAATTGTATAATATCAAAACGATTGTTACAATTACTCTCGGATATTTCAGTCGAAAATGAGGAATCCCACTTATACCATTCGAAATTATCATTCTAAGGATTTTGAGAAATTAGTCCAACTGGTGACTGAAGTTCAGGAATTAGGGCGACCCTACTGCTCAATTTCCCTTTTAGACTTATTTGAAAGCCTGAGTCAATCCGACCCTTCTTCTAAGGATAACCTGTTTATCGCGGAGAGGTCAGGAGAAATTGCTGGCTATGCAGAGGTGAAACCGGAGTTAAACATCGGGCGGGCTGTTTTGAGGTGGCTGGTCCATCCTCGCTATCGCAGAGGAGAGGTAACCGTAAGGCTCGTCGATCGCGCTGTCGATCGTACGAGAGAGTTGGGTATCATGACCCTCCACACAAACATCTCTCAAGATAGCTTCACGGCTAAACGGTTTTTCACCCGTATGGGTTTTACATTCGTCCGCCGGTTTCTCGAACTTAGGTTGGATCTTGCCGAGATGGTTTTGCCCGAAATTAGCAAGATTGCCTCTCGATGTCGCTCCTTACAGCCCAGCGAAGAAGGAAGACTGACGCAACTTCAAAACCGTTCCTTCGCTGGCACTTGGGGGTTCAATCCCAACACGATCGAAGAGATCATCTACCGAATCAGTCTTCCCAACTCCTCTCCAGACGACATTTTTTTGATCTTCGATTCAGATGAACCCGTTGGTTATTGTTGGACGAGGATTGAGTTTTTGAAGAAGAAAACCCCGGGCGAAGGGACTGGCCGCATCTATATGTTGGGAGTGGATCCAGATTGCCGGGGGAGAGGATTGGGCAGGCAACTTCTGCTTGTCGGGCTCTCCTATTTGAAGAGCAAGAGTCTTCGAGTTGCTGTGTTGACGGTGGATAGCGATAATAAAGCAGCCCGCGTTCTTTATAAGTCGGTGGGATTTGAGCTTTGGAAAAGCAGCCTGTGGTACGAAAAGAGACTGGATTGAGCCTGTACGGCTTGTCTGTCGATGAGTCTTGTCAAACCCGGAGCTCTTTTGCTCTTTTGCATGCCTTGGCAGAGAAATCTCATAGAACGCTGCGGTATTCTTCAAGGATCGCTTCGGAGATATTTGACCAGCTGTACTTGGCTACGGATGCCCGGACCGAGTGAACAAAATCTGGTTTCCTATTTGGCGTTGAAAGTAGCCGTGATATCTTATCCGCAAGACTACCGGGGTCATTGTCTGTCACGACATATCCTGTTTCACCATGCCGGATGACACTTTCCGCACATCCAACCTTCGTGGCTACGACGGGTGTCCCGCAGGCGAGGGATTCCAAAACCACAAGCCCAAAGCTTTCATAATAAGATGGGACCACACACAAATCGGCAGCACTGTAAAAGAAGGGTAACATTTCCTGCTTTACCGAGCCGAGAAAAATGACTGACTCGTCGATCCTTAAGGTCCGTGAAAGGTTCTTTAACCTTTGCATTTCTGCCTCGCTATGATCGTCGCCGCCGATCACAAGAAGCTTGATTCTCTGCTTCCCTTCCAAATGGGCCATGGCCTTTAACATGTTGTCTATGCCCTTGAGTGGAATAATCCTTCCTACAAAGACGATGATGCTTTCGCCATTCAAACCAAGATGGCATCGTGCAGTTTCTCTCTGGATGGGTCGAAACAGGTCCAAATTCACACCGCAGGGAATAATGCTGATCGATTCAGGGGCGGCATCGTAATAGGTGATGAGATCCTCTTTCCCTTTCTCCGTAGAAGCAATAATGCGGTGGCAATCCTTGACCAGCTTCCTTTCGGCGTTGATACGAAGCTCGGGTTCACCCTCACCGATACCGACTGCGTTCTTGACCGCCCCCAGGGTATGGAACCCGATAAGATGCGGGATGTCCCACAACTCCTGTAGTCGTTCCCCAACCAAGCCCGAAAGCCAATAATGGCTATGTATCAAATCATACCGAAGCCCATTCTCTTTCCTGAAATTTTCGAGGTTGCGAGTGAAATCGGCGAGATGAGAATAGAGTTCCAACTTGTGCGTTTCTTCCTCTCCTGCCTTGAAATGGATCAGCCGTGCATTCTCCCCTAATTCTACCACCTGATCGTGTATGGGCCCATGGATGCGTGTATACACGTCGACGAGATGACCCAGTCTCCCGAGTTCACGGCCAAGCTCCCGGATATAGACGCTCATCCCTCCTGTATTTTCCCCGCCCACCTTACCCAAGGGACAACTGTGAATGCTCAGCATCGCGATCTTCAATTCACTGCTCCCATTCGAACCCCACTTTTGCCGGTCCGACACCTTGTCCTACAGTCCAGTTTCCGCTCATTTAAAAGATATCTCGCATCCGTAGAGAGTAATTTCCTTGCCTCCCAAGCGATATTTGTAATCTTCAGCTCCCTTCAAGAAGTCAAATTTACTCCTTCCTCTTTCGACACTGTCTTTGAGGCATAAGACCTTCGAAATTAACCCTACGCTTAAGAAGCTATGTTTAGGATCATAACCATTATTGTAAAGGAAAACCGAGTTGTTGTAATCAAAATACATGACCACAGCTACAGGTGATGCGTTGAGTTCCAGGATGCCGAACCTCAAAAGTCCCGACCGGGCCGTAGCCTTTACGAGCGACTGAAAGAAGGATTCAATACGGTTCGTTAAGAAAATCGCCTTATCCTCCCTACTTTCCCGGAACAACCTCAGAAAGAGATCCATGGAATCTAAGAGAGAGTCACTATCTTCAACCACACGGTAATTGACGTCACCTGCTTCCCCCAATCGTCTCAATTTGCGATTTACTTCATGCCGCTGTTTTTGGGTCAATGTATTTAAGTATTCCTGCCAAGTTGGAGGCAAATCCAGTTCCAGAGAAACATCTTCCACTTTACGAATGACATCATAATTCCGATTCCTTGCAATACCTACAAGATAAGTGAGCACACTTGAATTGGGCCTCAATGGCCTCAAGTTCAACCGCCTGATGCCCCTCCCTTGCAGGTCATCAAGCAAAATATTGAAAAAATCAACCTCTTTCCCCGGAACAATAACAAAGTCCAGATAGTCGCAAAGATCGGTGCTGCCGATGAAAGAGGCCTCTGTTCCCCGTAATAGAAGTGGAGCGATGCCAGCGATCGTCCCTCCTTTTCTGAAAGCGCCCAAATATAGTTCGGCTTCGTATCCGAAATTATGCCACCAAACTTCAAGCCACGGTGGCAATACAAAAATACAGTTCCACATCAAAAGAGACTCGGACTGGAGCCAATAGGAAGTTAAGCTGTCGAAACTCTCTAAAGTAAACGTGTCATCTGATTTCGACATGGATGATATCCAGCACCTTCCCTTTATGCCAAATCATCGATAACCATCTGGCTCTGTTCATCAGTTTCCAATGCGTGAGGGATATATTTTCTCGTCCAGTGAATCGCTTCTTCACTCGATAAACCGAGAACCCGCTTTGCAAGATAAGCTACAAACAGGCCCGTCCTTCCTAACCCAGCATGGCAGTGGATTAAAATATTATTTCCGACTAGTGCATGGTTGACCGTCTTCTTGATGGCTTCTTCAAGATCTTCTTTTGAAGGCACATTGAAATCGGGAATAGGTAGATGAAGCACCTGGAATCCCTGGTTCAAATAAAGAGATTTCAAATTCAGTCCGGTCCTGATCACGCACTCTTCCTCTTCAGCAAGAAGAACAATCCGAGAGCCCTTTTCTCTCTTGAATTGAAAAAGAGAATCTCCTTGAGGATCATAAACCGAAAAAGGCATAGGGCTCCGGAAGATGGAACCGGGCAAATGAAATGGTAATTCCGTTAAAGGCATTGACTCCTCCCCTCAAATCCCATGTAGAGGGTCAAGGCTTGAAACTTGGCCCTTGAGACATCAACCACAAATTTACAGGCACCCATTCTCACCTGTCATCCTTCGCCCAGAAACTCCCTCGAGTGTTAACTCTCTCTGCAAAATATTGTAAAACAAATTGTAATACACATCGTTTCCAAGAGCCAGGGAAGAGAAAATTAGGGAGACCCCTCTCTTTCCCTGATGAAGACGTACGGACGTTAGGAAAGTTGCAGTGAGGCCTCTTATCGCCTTTTCCTTCCATGGAGACGCCTCTCCCCAGAAGATGTTCTCTGAACACTTCACTCTGTAATCTGCAGTGGCTCTTTGGAAAATGTGAGGATTCCGGTTTTGATGGACAAACCGATTGGGCTAATCGAATGGCGGGGACAGGATTGGGAGAACTTGTTCTCAAAACACCTGACCCAAAACAAGAATTAGAGACAAAGGGCAATAAGGATGATTCGGAGGATAGACAGCAAAACCCTCCTTGCTCACCAAATAATTCTACCTGCTCATGTTTACCCTAGTACATGCTAGGAGGTTAGCGACTACTAGCAAAAGAATGAGCAACGCCCAGCTCTCAGCCGCGCCCCGAAGCCGGAGCCAAGCGGAGGCCTTAGGACCTCCCCAATACCCAGTTAGATGCGGCGCGCTGACCATGCAACTTGCGTGGTCTCGGGATTGACGAAACCTAGCCTTAAACCCCAAGTCCCCGCATCATGCCTCGGATCAGCGCCACCTGGCCCGCGTGTTGGCTCTCCTCGACGAGAACGTGCCCCACGATCCAGGCCCCCGTGACCACTCCCAGGCGCGGGTGATGGTACTCCCGCGACAGGTCTGCATCTGTAGCCTGTTCAAGGTAGTGGCGCGTGACGGCACGCACAGCCTCGAAGTAGGCCATCAGGTCGGTGAGCGGGATATCCGGCATCGCCCGGACGTCCTCCATCGTCTGCCCGCCACCGTGAGCCTCGGGGTTCATGTTGAATCGGTTGGCCCATCCGCCAGCAGTCCACACCTCGGTGGTCTCACGCAAGAACCGGCCAACCCACCGATCCTCGACACGCGCCATGTGCCAGACGATCCAGGCAATGTGATTGCTGTTGACCGTAGGCTGCCAACGCGCCTCAGCGGGCGTCAGGCCATCGATAGCGCGTTGCAGTCCCTGGAGGTATTCCTCAAGTCCACTCCGAATGACCTCTTTGAATGCGTTCATTTTAGATTCCTCCCAAAAAAAGGCCGCACGTGGAACCCCTACCCTTCTGAATTGGTTTTTCCGCGTGCCTTTGCCACCTAGCGTATCTCTTATGTTCTCGTTATCCTTTTGTCAAAAAGTAAGTTCTTGCATCTCCCAAATGGTTCTGTCCCCCCACGAAACAGGCTCATCCAAGCCGTTTCTTGCGAGAACAGACTACCCAAAAACCTGTTATATTGCACCTTCATAATTCACGATTCAAAAAAGAATCATTTTCGTGAGGTTAGATCATTTGCTTCTCAGTAATTCTTAATTGAAATATACACCCTTTCTTGAATTTTTGGAAGTGAGCGACGTTAGTTCGGGAAGGAAGGGGGTTGTTTCTTCCACCTGCCATGTAGATTGTCAACCCTTAAAGGATAAATCTTGACAGATGGCCTTTATGTTTTGAGGCTTCCTATCGACTTCATATCGGAGCGTTCAATTGAGAGAGGGAATCTAAGAAACATCGGGAACGGGAAAAGACACATATTCTGGTGTGAAGAATTAAGGCTCTAAGCTGAGGATAGCTTGCCAGAAGCTGACGTTCTCACGAACAGATAAAGATAGAAGCTTTGATCTTCAAATCCGTACCTTTTCGTGCTGCAACGAATTCAGCATCATAAAAGAAGCCGAGATGATTTTGAATAGCCCAGAGCGGGTTTGAAAGCCTCTATGTAGAATGCATCGGGGATGGTCTGCTTCTTCCCGCATTTCCTCTCGGTTCCGAAATCTTCCAGCGTAACTAGAAAAGGATGAACTGCTTCGTCGAGAGCCTTTCTTGCGTCTTCCAGCTTTCTTCCTGAGTTTCGCTTCTTGAATATCTCCTTCCTTTCCTATCCTCGATCCCAACGGGATTATTGTTGCTATAGAGATCGAAGCTGCGTATAATCCTTGCGTAAGGCGTCTCATTGGTTGTTTCCTAACCCCACCGTGAACCTCTCGCAATATGCATGGAGGTGCCTCTTGTGGGACAGCATGTATTGAAGAGATATCAAAGAGAGGAGGGAATACTATGGATAGGAGAGATTTCTTAAGAAAGGCAACCGCACTGAGCGTGGGAGTCTTTGCTGTTGCCCGGGGAGTCAGGGGCTGGGCGAAAGGACTACCGTCCGATCCCAGTGGGTCCGCTGGTGGGGGCTCCGTCCCTGAGATGATTGCTCTTCCACCTTTCGAGAAGAACAATACCTTCCTTCTCGATCGGGCGCTTCTCGAAAGGAAAAGCGCCAGATCCTTTGCGAGCCGCCCTCTTTCCCACGAAGAGTTGTCACGACTTCTTTGGGCGACCACAGGAGTCAACAGAGAGGACGGACATCGGACCACACCTTCCGGGCAGGGCAAGTATTCCATAGATGTCCTGATCGCCTTGCCGGAAGGGGTATATCGGTATGAGCCGAAGGAGCATCAGCTAGTGAGGGTTTTTGCTGAAGACATCCGGGAAAAAATTCCAAATCAGGATTCTTTTAAAAAGGCGGCCATGATTGTGCTCTATGTTATTAACAAAGACAGGGCGAGCAGGATCGAGTGGGCGGACCTTGAGATCGGGTGCATGGGACAGAACCTTTACCTCGAAGCCGCAGCACTAGGGATGGGGTCGCGTATTATCGCTAACATAAAAGTTGCTGATGTTACAAAGATTCTCGGTCTCAAGGAGAGCCAGATTCTTCGGATTGCTCAGGTTACTGGCCCGATAACATGAGCCAGGAAATGAGGTCTGTTTCGATCGAGCCCTCAGCACATGAGGAAGAGGCTCCAGGAGGGGTTGTCCAAAATAGACCGGCAAGATAGCTTGCCACTATGTGCACTTTGCCAAAACTGAAGATATCTGGTTGAAATCTGCATCGGAAGGGAGGAGTGGCATTTCATTGATTACAGGAAGAAGTACTTGGAAGACATCATCTGCCTAAGCTTGGAGGAGGAGCTTTGTTCAAAATTGTCCCAGGATGGTGGAAAATCTCATTTTTGAACCCCTGCAACTCAATTTCAATCAAATCCGGTGAAATGAGAGAAAAATAATGGTTCAACATATTGGCACTTAGTTTGCACATTATTTATTGATAAAAAGTAACCATCATTCATAACGTCGAAAAAGCCAAACCACGAGTAATCGTGGGGCGGAAAACCACGGGTCCCAGAAGAAACCAAAACTTGGTTTCTTACCTTTAGCCAGTAGCTAAGGGTGATCTTAAGTGGATTTGCTAATGTAAATCCCTGGGATAGCCGAGTTGCCGAAACGGAGGAAATTTTTCGGAACCCGTGGTCTATATTTGCCACGGGTTTTTTATTGCCATAACCAAGTACAGGATGGAAAAAAGGAGAGGTGTAGAAAGTCTTGTAGTGAGTGTAGTGCGGCTTTGCGGCTTACGTTTGCCAGAGATGTGGGTTCCGGTTGCTATTGGTGATTCGTGACTGCGGCCAATACTGTGAGGTCATCTGATGAACACACCAAAACGGTCAATCCGGTTGAGGAAAAAATGCAAAGAAAACTAAACCATACATTTGAGAAGTTGAGAGCAAAGAAACCGAAAGTTATTCAAATCCTTCTCCCATATTTGTTCATCACTCTCCTTTTCACATCTTTGTATGGTCAAGATGTGACGAAGGTGAAGCAAGTCGTTGACGGCGATACCCTCCGCCTCACCAACGGCGAAAAAGTTCGCCTAATAGGGGTTGATACACCCGAAACCAAACATCCACAAAAACCTGTCGAGCGATTCGGAAAAGAAGCATATCTCTTCACCAAGAGAATGGTTGAAGATAAAGAGGTTCGCCTCGAATTCGATTGGCAGAGAAGAGACAAGTATGGCCGCCTTTTAGCCTATGTGTATCTGACGGATGGGGCTTTCCTGAATGCGGAGATAATCAAACAGGGTTACGGATTCGCTTATACAAAATATCCCTTCAAGTATCTCGATGAGTTCAGGAGATATGAGAAGGAGGCAAAGGAAAACATGAGGGGATTATGGAAAGATAGTGAAAGGTAAGGGTGTGGCAAGAATGCTTACCTTTGCCAGAGGTGTGGGCTGATTTTGTGTAGTTTGTGTAGTGAGTATTCACCTACTCAACAGAGACCAGACTGAAAAGGAGGGATGAAGATGTCTTTAAAGAGATTGTGTAAATTTTATGATCATTCCAAATGTCTCCTCAATAAAAATTTTTGCGACCTGGATTGTAGCCAATTATCCGATGAAAAAGGGTTCAGACTTGGTGAGACAAGGAATGAGATCAAAAAGTGGCGCAATGAAGAATTGGACAAAGAATTGAGAAAGGCCGAATGGAGATTGAGATAAGGATGCCCGGGAATTAACGCTCGTGTTTTGATTTCTTT
>Ga0315295_10006061_pt1 | contig 10329 bp, 4 predicted proteins | sample YL17G14_0_MG_FD_204453 | JGI IMG/M metagenome (GOLD analysis project Ga0315295, IMG submission 204453) | Sediment microbial communities from Yellowstone Lake, YNP, Wyoming, USA - YL17G14_0 | ecosystem: Environmental > Aquatic > Freshwater > Lake > Sediment | place: USA: Wyoming | collected... | reverse complement strand
TGCCAGAACGACAAGATATCAAGCCGCATTCAGAGGCCGGTCGCTCTCTGGCATCGCGGAAATCATCGACCAGAACCAGCCGTTCCATGCCATCGGCACCTGGGAAGTGAAACGACAGTGAAAAGATAAGAATCTCCTTTTTTTGTCTGTACCGGTTATGATTAAAATGATTGAGAAATGAAATGAATAAACTAAGCTGCCCAGTATATTTGGTCCATTTTTTAGGTTAAAAAAAAATTTTTGGGGGGAGCGTCAGATTATGCATGTGATGTTGCGGCCTTAGTTAAGCTATTTCTGAGCCACGGCTCCAATAATATCCTTTATATCCTTCCCTGCTCCGCTCATCACATCAGCTATCGTTCCACCAAACATTTTGCCAAGAAGGCCAACATTCAGCTTGACACGGCGTTTTTTTTGCGCATAAATTTTAAAAGGGAACACGGAGATGGCCACACAACCTTCATCTTCACGCTTGATTCCCGTGGATGCCCTGCGGGGCCTGATCATGATTTTTATGGCCCTGGACCACGCCAGCTACTTTTTGGCCAGAGTGCACTCAGCAGACTGGTGGGGAATTCCTCTGCAGCAGTATCCGAGCTCTCTGGCTTTTCTCGCGAGGTTTGTCACCCATCCCTGTGCTCCCGGGTTCTTCTTCCTTCTCGGGCTGAGCATGGTCTTTTTTGCCGAATCGCGGCGCCGGCTTGGGTGGTCGGATGGGCGGATCAGGCGATATTTTATATGGCGGGGCCTCATCCTCATTGGGTTGCAGCTCTTCGCCGAAAATATCGCCTGGGCGATCGTCCCTCTCCAAGAAACCGCGCCGGGAAAAACATCGCTGATCTTTTTGTACCTGGGAGTCCTCTATGCCTTGGGGCTATCCATGATCATCTGTGGTTGGCTCCTGCGCCTGCGGTCTTCGATTTTAATCGGCGCCGGAGTTACGGCCGTCCTTATGACCCAGTTCTTGACCCCTGGAGCCGAGAGCGTCTCTCGTCTTTACCATCCTTTTCTTCGGGCTATCCTCATTCCTGGTCAGACAGGCTTTTTGAGGGTTAAGTATCCCGTTATTCCATGGTTGGGCGTGGCGCTTCTCGGAATGGCTTTAGGCAGAAAGATGGCCCGGGACCCACGGCGGGCGTATCGGCAGGCATTTCTGTTTGGAACCGGCGCGGTCGTGTTGTTTCCGATCGTCCGATTCATCGGATGGCCCGTGGGTGATTTCCATCCCCCGGCCGGTTCCGGTTGGATCGCCTTTCTCAACCTGACCAAGTATCCGCCGAGCCTGGCCTTCATTCTGGTGACTCTGGGCATCGATCTTCTTCTCCTGGCGTTACTGTCGCGAAGGGAAGAGATTCTCGAGCGGTGGGGAAAGCCTCTTTTGGTATTCGGCCGCACGGCCCTTTTTTTCTACATCGTTCACTTGTATGTTTACGGGCTGACCGGCTTGGCCTTCCCGAAGGGGGTCCCTTTCGGCTGGATGTATCTCTTCTGGCTCGGCGGCCTCGTCCTGCTCTATTTTCTTTGCTCCAAGTATGCCCGGTTTAAAGCCCAAAAAGCGCCGGATTCCATCTGGCGAATGTTCTAGACCCCATCTCTTGCCAGGAAACGGACTTAAACTGGATTATTCATAAAAACGCCGATGTGTTTTTTAAAGGTTCAGTAAGTTGCCGTTATCCGTGAAGGAAGATGTCCGAGATGATTTGTCGGCCATAACGTTTTCATGTGGGCCTACGCGGAGCCCGCGCTCGTTGAATGGCTCTTTGCCCAACACCGCTGAAGGACGCCTGCGCGGAACGCGGGCGATACGCCATCCCGCGGGGCCGGACGAGCCTTCCCGTAACGATTTCGGCTCACCCCCCGGCGTTCGCTTCCGTTTCGAGGCTTGGATTCAATTCCTTACGGTCTATTTCTTTTTCGGGACCGATTTATCTTGACTCGCTCCGGGCCAGAGGTTTTTCTGCTCGATCCAGTGGAATCCGGGTTCTCCGGGGCCTACGATCCGGAGCGCCCTCATTCCTTCGCCTCGGGGAACCAGGTTCCCGTCCGCTTGATAGACGAAGTATGCCCCTCCCGGCCCTGAGGTAGACAGGTCTAAGAATTTCCCCAGCCGGCCCGGGCCTTCGGCATAACCTCCTGCTGGGGCCAAGAATCCTCTCATGTTCCCAAATCCTGATCCGTCGACGGCTCTCATCTTGCCCGTCGCGATGTCCGACGCCGTCGACGAAAGCTGAGCCCAACTCACGGTCTTCGAATATTTCACCCACACGCCGCCCTGACCGGCCCAGATGCCGATCAAATCGTCGACTCCGTCGCCGTCCAGATCCCCGGCTGTGATTTGGTCAGCCGGCGTCGCCATCAAAACCCAAGCGCCGCTTATCGAGTCCCGATAAAAGATTCCCTGCCCGTCCCAGGTGCCGACGAGGTCAGCCCGGCCGTCGCCGTTCATGTCGCCGGATGAGATATGGCCGGCCGTTGTGGAGAGCAGCGCCCAAGTTGACGTCTTGGAATATTTCACCCACACCCCGCCCTGTCCGGGCCAGATGCCGATCAAGTCGTCGATCCCTTCTCCGTCCAAATCACCTGCCGCGATCAGCAAGGCGGAAGTAGCGAGGACGGCCCATCCTCCGGTATCCGAATTCCGGTAATAGACGCCCTGGCCGTCCCACGTGCCCAGGAAATCGTCCTTTTGCCCGCTCGAAATCTTGGCTACGAAGGCGTCGGCATCACCGTTTTGAGCCAGGTCAGGCCCGGAAAGCACCGGAAACGTTGCCTGGCTGGACGACGAATCGCCTGTCACATAAGCGTTTCCCGAGCCGTCCACAGCTATGCTCTTGCCATACTCTGAACTGGAACCGCCAATAAAGCCACAATAGACCAACATAGCAGGATCCAAAACCAGGAGCCTGGATGTATCATAATCGCCAATGGCAAAACCATAAACAAACTCCTGGCCCCCCGTCCCGATGCCTCCAGCAGGCCCGGTCGCAGGGCGCGGCTCGGCGCTCAATTCATAGGCAATAGAAACTCCCTTCTTCTGTTCATCGATTTCCTGGTAGGCGACGGGCGTATCGTCGCGAAATCCACCCAGAGGCGTCAGCACGTCGAGACTCCCTTGCTCATCGAGGGAAACGCACAGGGCACCGCGATAGGCCAGGCGGATCTGAGCAGGGTCCGCTCCCGGGTGGACGAGAAATTCATATTTCAACTTATCTACGCTTCCGTAATAGACGAGGTCAATCCCGGGCCAGAGGCTGTGATAGCTGATCTTGGAATACGAGGGCAAACCGGTGTGCCAATCCTCCGGTCTTCCCTTGAAATAAGAAATGACCGCCCCTGTTTCTTCAATCCCTTGAGGCCGGACATCGGGGTTGGCCCCTATGAAATCCAGCTTAGCCACCCAGCCGGAAGCCTTATCCGCCTTCTTTGAAGGCTCAGCTTCTATTGGAGGCAGATCCTCCTCATAATTCGGAACCGCAGTTCCTCCGGCGAGCACAAACGTCAATCCGTCAGGATTAAAATATATCGTCTTGTCTTTGCCCTGGATATAATATCCCTCCAGACCTTTAATCTGCCCCCTGTTTGGGATGAAATGGAGGGGCATTCTTCCGAAGTCTCTTTGAACCGTTATCGGCCCGGTTGTTTCCCCGATTATTTTGCCAGGTTGGAAGCCCTGGGATTCGCGCTTTTCTGCTAAAGCGACTGCGAGCAATACGAAAAATATAACTCCGCCCAAGACCCCCAAGGATTTTTTCATGGCCCCTCCTAAAGAGACAAACTCAAAAGCTCTTTTGGTCTAGGAAAGCCTTTTTATCGTATGTCCTCTTGCGACTCATCGCTTTTTTGGGATGATTTCAAATGGCCGTTATCTTTTAACTAACAGATGAAGAAGGTGCTGTCAAGCTGTCAAAATACCGATTGCGTTGACATGTTTATTGCTCAACTTGACATCCGATCATGCTGAGATTTATCATGCCCAACCAGGGTACGAGGTTAAGTCCGGCTCATGAACGCTTGCCCATCCATCGGTTTCCCTTGCTCCCTGGGACAGCATGTCCTATAAGGGGGCTCATCTTAGATTTCTATCGCCTTGGAGGTGATTATGCGCCGAGTGCTTGGATTCTTGATTCTCTTGGTCCTTTCGCTGCCGCCTCTGGCTTACCCTCAGAAGCGCGGCTTGATGCCTCAGGACTACTACAAAGAAGTAACGCTTGGCGAAGTTGCGCTGTCGCCAGCGGGCGATCTTGTCGCGTTCACCGTCACGACCATCGTCGAGAAGGAAAACAAGCGCCATCAGGAAATCTGGATGCAGCGTCTTCGCGGCGGTGGCCCCGACGGCAAGCCATTCCGGTTCACCGATTCCACCTTGGAATCGTCATCGCCTCGTTGGTCGCCCGACGGCACGCTGCTCGGCTTCAACTCGCGACGCGGAAAGGATGCCAACAGCGCATGGTTCATGCGCATCACGGCGCCCGGCGGAGAGGCCTTCCACATTGAAGGGGTTGAGGGCCCCCCTGTCTGGTCGCCGGACGGCAAATGGATCGCCTACACCAAGTCGCCCTCAGCGGGCGAAGATGAAGCCGAGGACCGGAACAAGCGTGAAGGCTGGATAGCGCCCGACGCCGTAAGCAAGACTCTGGACGCCAAGCGATTCGACGGCCGCGTGATCACATCCACGCGTTACAAGCGGGACGGCACACTCCAGCTCATGCCGCACTTCTCCGTGCGCAAGAAGTCGCAGCTCTTTGTCGTCGCGGCAGCCGGCGGTGTTCCGCGCCGGATCACCGAAGCCGCGTTCGATGTAAGGGAGATCGAGTGGTCGAGAGACAGCCGGATTCTGCTGTTCACGGGCGATGAGCGCCAGGACGACGAATCCAACGTCGAGCAGACGAGCGACATCTACGCCGTTTCGCCTGAAGGCGGGGAGGCCAGGCGGCTCACGAGGAACCCGGGCGGCGAGCGCGCGCCGGTCTGGGCGCCCAACGCCGAACGTCTTGCATTTCTCTACACCAAAGATCGCGGCGCCGAAACCGACATCATGGTCGTCGACGTTGCGCCGGACGGCACCTTCCGGACCCAGCCGAAAAACCTGACGGCGAGCTGGGATCTTGGTCCGGGCTCGCCGTCCTGGACTCCCGACGGAAGCGAGCTTCGTTTCGGCGCCGGAGTCGGCGGCAATTCGCATCTGTTCAAACTATCGTTGGACGGCAACGTGCGTCAGATCACGACCGGCGATCGCCAGCTCGGTGCGTATTCGTTTTCCAGAGACGGCAAACTGATGGCCTACTCGGCGACGGACGTAGTGGCACCAACCGAAGCATTCGTGGCCCGAGGCGACGGCACCGCCGAGCAGCGCTTGACCTCGTTCAATGACTCCTGGCTGGCGGAGATCGTACGGATGCCGGCCGAACGGCTGACGTGGAAGGTGGCCGACGGAACGCAGATCGAAGGCTGGGTGGTCAGGCCCGTAGATTATGCGCCGGGACGCAAATACCCGATGGTGTTGAAGATCCACGGCGGACCCCACGGGGCGTACGGCAACACCTGGTTCGGCACATTTCACATTTTATCGAACGCCGGATTTTTTGTTCTGTACACGAATCCACGCGGCTCGACGGGCTACGGCCACAAGTTCACCTATGCCACGCGCGGCAAGTGGGGAGAGGTGGACGGAGAGGATTTTATCAAGGGAGTGGATGCGGCCATCGCCAAGTACCCGGATATTGATCGGGATCGCGTCGGCGTCTCCGGCGGCAGTTACGGAGGATACATGACGGCCTGGCTCACCTCAACGACGAACCGGTTCGCCGCCGCCGTGGCGAGCCGGCTGATCGTGAATTGGGAGAGCTGGTACGGCGCCTCGGACGCGCAGGACCTGACGGAATACGAATTCCTCGGCATGCCCTGGGAGCAGCGGGACATCTATCGCCGGCTGTCGCCGCTGTCGTACGTGGAAAAGGTCACCGCGCCCACTTTGCTCATCGAGGGCGAGGAGGACTACAGAACTCCCATGGCGGAAGGCGAGCAGTGGTTCATGGCGCTCAAGAAGATGAAGGTGCCCGTCGAGCTGGTCCGGTATCCCCGCTCGTCTCACGGCCTTTCCCGCACGGGCGAACCTTGGCTATTGGTGGATCGGCTCGAGCGCATCCGGAGCTGGTTCGTGCATTACTTGATCGAGCAGCCGGCGCGCCGCCGCCCCGATTAGCCGTTAATCGTCATTGTTTTTCTGTAATCGAACGAGGAGGAGCTCATGCTTCAAAGGAAAAGACGGTTGGTGGACCTGGCCGGGATTATGGTTTTCCTCGTTATCTTGGCTTCATCGCTTTCCATCGCCCAAAGCAAACCCCAGGTCGTGGCAAAAGAGAGCAAGCAGGTGGCTGAATTGAGGAAGGCGGTGGACGCGGAAATCGACGCCCTCAAAGACCGCCTGATCGAGATCAACGACTGGATGTATCACCACCCCGAGCCGGGATTCCTGGAGTTCGAGGCAGCCAGGCTACTGACCGATGAGCTGAAGAAGAGCGGGTTTGAAGTCGAGATGGGAGTCGCCGGATTGCCCGCCGATTTCGATAAACTGAAGGTCATCGGAGGGTTGGCGAAGGATTATTCAGGCCCCCCTGGAATTCCGACCGCCTTCAGAGCCAAGTATCGAGGGAAATCGGATAAACCGGTGATCGGGATCACCGTTGAGTATGACGCCCTGCGCGGAAATCCGCCGTTTCACGGCTGTCAGCACAACATGCAGGGTCCGACGGGCATCGGAGCCGCCATCGCCCTGGCCAAGGTGATGGAGAAATCCAAGATTCCCGGGAGCGTCTGGGTGATCGGGGCGCCGGCGGAGGAAATCGGGCCGCCGGCCAAAGCCGTCATGGCGAAGACAGGCTATTTTGATGGAATTGATTTCATGTTCAGAAGCCACGGGACGGAGCGGGAAACGTTTCGCTTTCCGGGCGGATTCTCGTCCCGTCACATCCGGCAGATGAAATACACCTTCCACGGGAAATCGGCGCATGCCCAGAATGCCTGGGAGGGAAGAAGCGCGCTGGACGCGGTCCTCCTCCTGTTTCACGCGATGGATATGATGAGAGAGCACTCGGAGCCTCAGTTCCGCTTCCACGGAATCGTCAGTGACGGCGGGACCGCACCCAACATCGTGCCCCAGGAAGCCTCGGCTCTGGTCTGGGTCCGGCACCTGACCGATGAGACTCCCGAGGGCTCGCTGTCTCCAAGGAAGGCGAAGGAAATGATCGAGAAAAAAGTCGAGACTCTGGATAATATGGCCAAAGCCGCCGCCCTGGCGACAGAGACAACAGCCGACATCGACCATTACGGCGAGTACGACGCCGGCATCGCCGTCGGGCTCCTCAACGATATCGTCTTCCAGTACGCGGTGGATTATGGAGGAGTGAAAATCGGCGAAAGGGCCGTTCCCAGGCACTGGGAGGAAACCGGTTTCGGCACGCTTGTGGTACCGGGGGCGCACGTCGGAATCGGGACAGAAGGCATTCCCGATATGCCCGGCCATTCTCAGGAGAATGCGGATATCAGCATCAGCCCCGCGGGGCATGAGTCCCTCATTCTGACGGCCAAGGTCATGGCTGCCGTCAGCCTTAGGATGATGATGGATGCCAAACTGCGTGAGCAGGCTAAGACCGAGTTCGCCTCATGGGTGGAAAAATACAATAAATAGCTTTCGGGAATTGTCCATCCAGAAATTCATCAGGGAATCTCCAGCGTACTCGTCCAGGATTTCAGTTACGCATTGGTTTATGCCTCTTTAGCCGGCGCTAATAAAACTCATTAGAGGATTCAAACCTCGGGCCTTTGGATTCGGAGTCCAACGGCGTCCCATGCTTAGTGGATGGATGAATTCAAGAAGACAAATCATCGCAAATCGGCTCGCAGATTTTTTGCCCGGGCTCGATTCATTGAATACGGCTAGGAGTTATTCACTTCACCGGGCCGAGATATCGGTCGAACCAATCGAGCGTCTCTTTGACGATCGTCTTAAAGTTGGCCCCCACGTCGCCGTGGCCTCCATCCCAGAAGATCTGCTGCTTGTCCTTCTCCGGGGCGCCCAGCAGCCGGAACATCGGACGCTGGGATGTTTCAAGCGGAATCATGAAATCGGATCGGCCGTTGCCCATGAGGGTGGGAAGCCGGAAGCGGGGCAGGAAATTGAGCGGATCGACCTCTGGCAACGGGCGGCTGGAGGATAAGCCGGCATGGATGAGCACAACCGCTTTCAGGCGTTGCTCACCCACCGCGAGAACGGGCAGCAGGATAGCACCACGACTGTAACCAAAGACGCCGAGCCGGTCGCGATCCACATCCGGACGGCTCACCAGGTAATCGATGGACCGGCGGAAGTCTTTGGATTCCATGATCAGCCGGTCGCGAGCCTCGTTGGGGCCGGCGGCGGAGGTCGCGTGCCGGCGCTGATATTGGCCCTTGAGAACCGGCAGCAGGAAAGCCCGTCCGCTCTTGACGAGAAAGTCAAACATACGTTCTTGCGCCGGTTCCGGCGAAGAAAGCCGGGTCGACATGCCTGGATCAGCATAGATGATCGTCTGATAGGGTGGGGTCGCATGCTTCGGTAGATATAAATAGCCGAGGACCCGCTCGTCTCCGTAAGCGGCGGCGAAGGAGACTCTCTCGCGTTTCCAGTAGGAATTCTCCCCGTCGATGCCTTCAAGATGCGCCTTGAGGTCCCCCTGATCATAGGCGTAAAGGCCTCGATACAGCCGGAACACCTCGTCCGGGACCGGTTTCTCTTGGCTGACGTCGGGGATGGACCTGGTCACCGGACCCTGAAGTCCGACTTCCTCGCTCACGTCATAGCGTACACAACGGATGCCGTTCTTGGCGGAGCGGTCCCAGGGGGGGCGGGCATCCAGGTTGGAGAACATATATACCGGCTCATCCCATGCGCCGCCGCGGAGATAGCGCTGGCCGCCGACCTCGTTCCAGCACCACTCCCTCACATTGCCGGCCATATCCAGCGTGCCAAAGGCGCCAATGCCTTTGTAAGAGCCGACGCGCTCCGGGCCGGCGCCTCTGAAATTGCCCAGCTCGGCCATAGCCACAAAAAAGCCCGGCCTCGCGGCCTGCTGCCAGTGGTATATGGTAGGCAATTGCTTTCCCGCGAATTCCGCGTAGGCCGCGGCTTCGTACCAGCTCACGCCGTTCACCGGATAATCATCCTGGCCCTGCGGGTATTCGCCGAGCTCCCAGGTGGAAGGACCCGGCCGGCCCGTGGAATCGCGAAACAAAGGCATAGCTTCTTCCCAGGAAAGCTCGCGGCCGCCCTGGACAAAGCCCTGTTTCCAGTACTCCCGCTTCTGATATCCGCCGCGATCGATGAACTCTTTGAACTGCCGGTTGGTGATCTCGTAACGGTCGATCAGAAAGGCCCTCAACCTTGCCCCGCCCAGGCCGGAGATACCCACAGCGCCCCCGGGGACGCGGACCATCTCGGGCGGGATGGCGCCCTCGGCGTCCAGGTCGAATTCCAGGGTGGTTCCCCCTATGACCTCGCCCGCTCCCAGGATGGTTTGAAATCCGGGTTTCACGATGCGGAAGCGATATAAACCCCACAGCAGTTCTTTGGTGGTGAACGGCGTCGTGCCGAGAAGCAGCCAGTCATCGTCGTCCGGGGCGTAGCCCGTGGCCCACACCTCGGCACCGGGCGGATCGGTGCTGAACGACGTTGGCATGGAGCTGTCGTGATGGATCTGTTTCAGGGTGGGATCGTTGGGAAGGACCGCCTCGGCGCGGCGAATGAGGCGGAAAGCAGCCGGTAATTCGGCGGAATCCAACAACCGGGAAATCTCCGGAATGGCCTGCTCTCTCACCCAGCGGATCTTGGCCTGGCGGCTGAAGAACCAGACGGCGGCGAGGGCGATGGCGACGAGGGCTATCACCGCCGGCACGGCCACTATCGGTCTCCTCAGAGAGCGCAGGAGCGCCCGCAGGCTAAACGCTGTTGCCCCCTCAGCCTTCAAACTGTCCCGGAATTTCCGCAAATCCTTTCCCATCTCCTCCGCCGAGGAGTAGCGGGTCTCCGGGTTCTTTTTCAAGGCGCGGTTTACAATCTGTTGCAGCTCCGGCGCGACGTCGGGCTTGACCGCCTTCAGGGGCTTCGGCTCCTCGTGGACAACGGTATAGAGAATCGAGGCCTCATGGTCGCCCTGGAAGGGAAGCTTACCGCTCAGCAGCTCGTAGAGAACGACACCGAGTGACCAGATATCGGTGCGATGGTCGACATCTTTTCCGAGCGCCTGCTCGGGAGACATGTAGGCGACCGTCCCGAGCATCGTGCCTTCCCGCGTG
>Ga0315295_10006060_pt1 | contig 10330 bp, 30 predicted proteins | sample YL17G14_0_MG_FD_204453 | JGI IMG/M metagenome (GOLD analysis project Ga0315295, IMG submission 204453) | Sediment microbial communities from Yellowstone Lake, YNP, Wyoming, USA - YL17G14_0 | ecosystem: Environmental > Aquatic > Freshwater > Lake > Sediment | place: USA: Wyoming | collected... | reverse complement strand
ATCCTGTAGAACCCCATGCCATGCCCCTTCGTAATAAATCAGGATGGTGACGTTTCGCATAGCCGTTGGGGTCGGGGAGGGCTCCTGCACGGGTCCCGGGCCGATGCAACCGGTCAGCAGCACCAGGGCCAGAATGGCCACCAGACCCACCATGAGATTGCGGGACAATTTCATGGAGGTATCCTATCTCCATCCTGGATATAAAATGTTACCCCGAGGATTCGGACTTCTTTTCCTGAATCCCTCCAGCGGCTTCAGGAGGACAAATCCGAATCCTTATATTCATTGAATATTGAACTGGAACCTGATAATGGCCCATTATAGTACAGCCACCCGGCCGGAGATGGCGGAGCGGTCCATCCAGAAGGCCCTCAAAGCGAGCATTATCACTGATAGCGACGAGAGACTCATCAGGGAATACCTTAGCGAGTACCGGGCCACCCGACACATCTCCACGGGACGGGCCAACAAGATCACCTATGCCCTTGTCGGTTGGCGGAGGTTCCTGGAAGATCCCTTCCTGAAAACCACCCTCACGGCCTTATATGATGCCATCGGGAAGGTGAAGGGGGCCGACTCCGAGCGGGGCCGGAGGTTCAAACAGAACACCATCCACGACAAGATCCGGATCCTCAAGCGGTTTTTCCTGTGGCTCCAGGAGGAGGGAAAGGTCAACATTCCCAGGGAGAAACTTCAACAGATCCGGTTCCCTCCCGTGGATACCCAGACCACCTCCCCGGACGAACTCCTGACCCCGGAGGAAGTCCTCGCCCTCATCAGGGCCGCGAGGTCTCCGCGGGATCGGGCAATGGTGGCGGCCATCTACGAGTCGGGATGCAGGATAGGGGAACTGGTCCGGCTGCGGTGGAAGGACATGGTCTTCGATGAGTATGGGGTGGGGGTCCACATCCATGATACCAAGACCCAGAAAATACGGTACGCCCGGCTTACATCCGCCACGGAATACCTGGCCACCTGGAAGAACGCCTGCCCATGGGCGGGACCGGATGATTTCCTCTTCCCCGCCAGGCATGGAACGGTCCTGACGCATTCCGCCTGCTCAAAGATCTTCAGGCTCACCGCTCAGGCCGCAGGAATCCAGAAGAAGGTCCGGGCCCATATCTTCCGCAAGTCCAGGATCACCCACATGATCCGGGAGAACTACCAGGAGTCCGTCATCAAGGCAGCCATGTGGGGGAACCTCAATACCCAGATGTTCAGCACTTACGTCGTCCTTTCTGAAAAGGACATCGATGCAGAATACCTGGAGAGGACCGGCGTCAGGACCCGGGGAAAGGAGGAGAAGACCGAACTTCTCCCGCGGCCATGTTCCAGATGCCATACCATCAACGCGCCGACCTCCGACTTCTGCGGGAAATGCGGTCTTCCGCTGACGGAAAATGCCGTGGATCGACTCGAGCAACTCCGGCAGGACATTCTCAATAATCCCGAAGGATTGATACGGCTCCTGCAAAAACGCGGATAATCTGACATTGACCACTCGGCCATACCCGAAACCATTATGGTTTGATAAAACAAATCGCAGGGTTAAGGTGGAGAATCCTGGGACCAAGTATGTTAAAATCACTTCTTCTGAATATCATCTCATCGGGGGAACTAGACCCTGCGATCCTGAACTGTCTTTGTAATATTGCCCCTGGCGGAGGCATTCAGGGAGGAAGCCAGGACCTCTCGGATACGGGCCGCAAACGCCTCGGCAACGTCCTTATCTGAAGTGAGCAGCTCGATAACCTGCTGCCGTATCTGACGCTCATACTCATCCTGATCCAGTGCCTTATTCAGGGCCTGGTAGGCGAAGTCGCTTTTTGAGGCATATTCTCCTCGGGCGAGAAGTACCTCGATCCGGTCCAGCATACGCCGGTCGACACGGACTGAAATCTGACTGAATTTTGCACCCATGGTATCAGTCCGGGATCCATCCCGGATTGTCTGATAATTTATTTCATCGATATAAATCCATTTGCTATTCACTTCTGCTTTGCATGTAAATGGTAACCGAAATACCAATCATTTAAGAACGAACTGTTCTTGTCTGATCATAAAAGGGAGGTTATATATATGATGGCGATCGTATTACAATTGTATTACAATGGCCACAGTGATAGCAAGAATCCCGAGTGATGATGGAAAGGCCCTGGACGAATTGGTCCGGAGGGGGCATTTCCTGAACCGTTCTGATGCACTCCGGTCGGCGGTCCGTCTGCTCGTCAAGACGATGAAGGCGGCGCCGGGGGTGGCAAAGGCATGACTGTCCAGCCACGCCAGGTAACGCGGACCGAAGTCACAGCGATCGAACGACTCTTCGGAGTCGCCGGTATCGGTGAGGAATACGTGAGAAACGGTATCTGGGAGATTTTAGATGAATCAGCAAGGGAGCAGTCCCCAAACGGCGCCTGAACAGCGGTTCGGGTCTGCTCGAATTTCTATCGACGGGAAGGCACTTAACGGTTTCTGCCCGTCCTGCGGGTATCCGCGGGACCTGGCCGCATTCGAGGTCTGCGACTTCTGCCGCCAGGTTAGGGACGATGAGGAAAACCACGATCTTCCCCTGGTCAGGATGGCCAAGGCCGGCCTCCGGCGCGGAGCAGAACGGCGGTGGGAATGATGGAAGGGCAGGACCTGGATTGGGATATCCTGGAGAAGGAGCGGACAATACTGGAAGAAGAGGGAGCCGCAATCCAAGCCGAGGAGCAGGCCCGGGATGACTACATTGCCGGGCGCTCCCAGGCCCTCTGGGAAGGGATGCCCTGGATAACCTACCGGGAAGCGCGGATCATCGCCGAGAAGGAGGTGGACTGATGCCCTGCGAGCAGACCATCCTCCACCTCCACCGGGAGGAAGGGAAGTTCCTGGATAGCATCGAGATCGGTACCCCCTCCAAGGGCGGCGCCGTGAAGGTCTATTTCGATGCCCGGGACCCGGAGGGGGCCAAGATGAAGGTCGACAACGCGATGATGATCCGCATCTACGCGAAGACGGCGATGGAGGTGACGGAATGAGCTGTCCCATTCTCATCCCACCCCGGAAGGGACCGGTGCGGACCTGGGAGGAGGATCTCGAGTTGGCCCGTGAGCGGGTCGTCTCCCTCCGCGCAGAGGCCGTGAAGCATGACACGGGGGGGGACGTCATGTTCGCCAACATGCGGCGGCGGGACGCCCGCCTCCTGGAGATCATGTGGGGCCTCATCCCCGGCGAGGTGCGAACATGACCTGCCCATCCTGTGGATCGGACCGCGCCTACGATGTCGTGGACTACGACGTGATGGAAGAGGGCTGGGTTTGCCCCGAATGCGGCAGCAGCGGGGGGTCGCCGATATGAGGACCATAGCCGCGATCCTCCTCCTCTTCATCCTCTGTGTGGCCCCGGTGGCCGCCACCGTCTGCCAGCCGGGATGCTCTTGGGAAAAGGTCTGCAAGGATAAGGAGGTCTGCGTGCCGGTCTTCTACTGGCACGACCAGGGGTACCGGAACCTCGGCCAGTGCGTGAGCGACTGCCAGCACGGGTGCAAGTGCCCGAAGCATGAGCCCCACTGCGATATGTGGCTCTGGAAATGCCACCAGGGCTGCGAGCAGAAATGCAAGAGCATCGCCAGGGAAGAGTGCCATATCGAGCAGGACTGCCATTATAAGTGTGTCTGCCCTACACCCACGCCAACACCCACACCCACGCCAACACCCACACCCACGCCAACACCTACACCCACGCCAACACCTACACCCACACCAACACCCACACCCACCCCGGAGCCGGAGCCCGTGGGTGGCCCCTCATCCTGCACCCCCTTCACATCATCCGAATGGAACTCCGCCGAGGGAACGGTGGGGCCGTCCATCCAGGGACCCGCCCGGGTGCTGGCCCTGGTAAGGTCGCCCACCTGCTTCGATGGTGCTGAGCTGACATGGGACGGCCGCCCCGCTTGGTTCTGGGGAACCGGGTTGCGGCTCTATGGAGGATACCCCACCGTGCTCTTATCATTCGGGGAAGTCCGCGACTGGTTCAACCTCCGCGCCTATGTGAACGAATATCGTGGCGATACCCTGCCGTTCTGCTACGAAGTCTATACGGTCCACGGGTTTGAGTTCCCCATCCTGGTCGATGAAGGGTGCAGCATGGGGATCAACATCACCTACGAGGTGACCTGATGCCCGCCGACATGAAAGAGCAGAGTGGCGTGCTCGCCGGCTACGACAGCGCCAAGCACATCGCCACCGTGCAGACCACAGGTAAGCCCGACCGACTCATCGAGGTCGTTGGGAAGGCCCTCAACTTTATCAAGAGCAAGAAGATGGGGGCCACCATCGGGTTCCACCAGAACGCCCGGGGCCAGATGGATGCAGTCTATGATGCTGCCATCCCCGCAGGCCAGATGCCCCTGGGGGAGGGGCGGACCGATCAGGGCGATCCGGAGAAGGCACCCAACGGTCCGAAGGACGTGACACCCGCGGAGTTCAGGAAGCCGGCCCCCGCCAGTGCCACGCCTTCCCCCGCACCGGCCCAGCCTGCGGTCACCACCCCACCCCTGCCGGAGAAGGCTCCTGCAGCGGCCCCGGTAAAGAGGCTCCCCCAGGACCTGCGGGAGGAGCGGATCTGCCGGATGTCCTGCCTGAAGTCCGCGGTGGACCTGCTGAAGGACCAGCCGGCCGTGGTGACACTGGGATTTGAGGCTCAGATCGTTTTCGTTCTGGACACAGCCAACGAGTTCATGAAGTATGTGGATACCGGTGAGACGCCTTGGAGGGATGGGGAATGACCAACCCCTTCTCCCAGTTCTTCCGGGCCCTCCTTGCGTTGGGATATAAGAAGAAGACCCTGAAGGAGATGCAGAAGGCCGACCCCAAGGCAGGGATGCCACGGTCATCCAGGATGCGGTGGGGATGATGGCCGAGAACCTGCGACGGGGTCAGCATGTATGGTGGGAACCCGGTGTGAACGTGGACCTGTGGGGGGACTTCAATGGGCGAGGATGCCCGATCAAAGGCCCCTATGCCGCGAAAGTCCATTCCACCAATCCCGACATGATGACGGTGATGCTGGTGTTCTTCAATAGGGACCACCAGCCGAATACCAACCACCGCCTTGTGCCGTGGGCCGAGGTCCGGGAGCGGGAGGTGCCGTGATGCCCATCAATTGGGTCCTGGATGGTAACCGTGCCATCATGGGCCCAGTCTCTCTTTCGGATCCGAGGCCATGGCAGGCCCTCGCGGTCTGGGGCGCCGCCAACCCCGACCTGATGGTGGAGGGGGGCGAGGTCCTCATCTCCTCTCTCCTGGAGAAAGGGCCATGATAACTCCACGCCAGCGGAAGCTGCTGAACTGGTACTATGAATGGCTCCTCCGGATGGCTATCGAACACGCGGAGACGGCGAGGCATCTGATATGAGTGACGAACTACCACCACATTTCAACTGGGATGGAGTATGGACTCAAAACAACCGGGATGCCATTGAGAAGTTGGCGTTCAAGGTGATGGACCTGAGACGGGATCTCATCATCGTTGGCATCATCTCTGCCATGGCATTCGTCGTGGCGGTGCTAAAATGACCGAATTCGATGCCGTGGTATCGGTCCGGCTGAAGGATCCCGAGTCGGAGGAGACCCTCTCCCGATCCTTCAAGGTGAAGGGGCTGGAGGGGTGCGGGATCTCGGACCCAACCCTGATCGGGGCCGCCATGGATAAGGCAGCCGATCAGGTCCTCTCCGACATGCAGGATCCGAAACAGACGAAACTGCTGGAGGGAAGCTGATGATTTCGTATGATGCCATCATACCATCCTCCGACGTGAATGGGTATCGTATGAATGATGCATACGGTTCTAATAATAATAATAAAGCGATTTCGTATGATATATACATACAATATAAAGATGGGTATCCTCCCAATAATAATACCCAATCATACGGAATCCCCTGTCCGACGGTAACGGGTAATACCACATCATACGAAATAGCGGGGGGATCCTGAATGGGGCGGAAGAAGGCATACCACAAGCCGAAGCGCCTCACCATTCTCGTGGAGCAGTCCGACTTTGAGGCCGGAGAGGCCATGCGGGTCCCCCACTCGGCAATCTACCGGATGGGTATCAAGCAGTGTGCCCTGACACGGCCGGAGGTCCTGGCACGGCTCGCGGCAGCCGAGAACAGGCTTGCCGACGAACACCAGGCCGAAGCCGAGATGCACCGGCACCGGGCCCTGGAGATGCAGGGGAAGATCCGGAACGGCCAGATCACCGCACCGGAACCCACGGGCAGTGAGGTGGGGGTATGAAATACTCCTGTGGATGCTGGCCCTGCGGGTACCGGGAAGTTCCCTGCGGCTGGTGGACCCAGAAGACCATCTGGCCGCCGAAAGGGTGCATGGTATCGGTGAAGAAACTCCGGGAGAAGCTGAGACCGGGGGCGGGAAGATGATGATCTACGAGGCGTGCCCCGGATGCGGGGGTATAATGGCAGATCAGCCCGATATCGACGCGGTGACAGGATTCTGGATCTGCCGTAAATGCGGATGGGTTGGCCGGCGCGTCGTGGCCATGGTCCCGGTGACCGTAGGCGACTACATGCCAGTGGATGCGGAGGAACCATGACCGCGAACACCCCGAAGTCCCGGAAGGCGAAGGGCCGGGTATTCCAGCAGCAGGTCCGGGAGGACATCCTGGAGGCGATGGACCTGAACCCGAAGGACGTCCTCTCAACCCCGATGGGTCAAGCGGGATTGGATATCTATTTCGCGGCCAATGCCCGGGGGGAGTTCCCATTCGGAGTTGAGTGCAAACACCAGGAGCGGTTGAACCTTTGGGAGGCCATACGACAGGCGGAGATCAATGCATTCGGTGAGAAGTTGACTCCCCTCCTCGTGGTGAAGCGAAATCGAGGGGAACCGTATGCGATCCTCCCCTGGGATGATTTCCTGACCATGGCGAAAATGGCATCCCGCAGGAGTGGAGAGCATTGACACCTGAGGAAGAAGCCTGTGAACGGGCATGGCTGGCGTACCGGGAGACGGGGGAAGACTACCGGGCGACCCCAAGCCGGGAGAATGGCGCCAGGATGAGAAAGGCATACGAGATATGGATCAAAGCGCACCAGGCCGCGGTCGCCCAACCCCCCACATTCACCAATGAAGAGGGGGCGACATGACCCCCCTGCCGGCCAACCAGCATGAGCTGAACCGCGCCTTTGACAAATGGAAAGCCATCTATGCCGCATGGAAACGGAACCCCACAGATGAAAAACTCAACCGGGAGAAGTCCGCCGCCTGGGACGAGCTGGAACGGCTCAACGACGATTACCTGGCGGGCGTGAAGCGGGAGGTGGGGACGTGAACCGGACCAAGATCGAATGGTGCACCCACTCATGGAACCCCATGACGGGATGCACGAAAGGATGTCCCTACTGTTACGCGAGGAAGATCACTGAGCGGTTCCTGCAGAAATATCCCTTCGGATTCGACCCCTGCTTCTACCCTGACCGATGCGCAGAGGCAATGCCAACGAAACCCGCCCGGATCTTCACGGTCAGCATGGGGGATTTCTGGAATCCATCCTTTACTGGAAAGGAGAGGGGAAGCGTACTCTACCGGATGCACTCATTCCCGCAACACCGGTTCCTCATCCTCACGAAGTTTCCTGAGAACATTGCCGAGTGCAGCAACACAGGGAGCATCAAATTCCCAGAAAACCTCTGGCTTGGTGTCACGGTGGACCGGCGGGGAACCGAGTACCGCATCAAGGAACTCATCGACAGAACCGTAGGGACAAAGGCCCACCGTTTTGTCAGTTTCGAGCCAATCCTCGATTACCTTGATCTCGGTAGTTTCACGATGGATGGTCCTGAGTGGGTGATCATAGGTAGTCAGACCAATCCCACTCTTCTTCCCGCATGGGAAACCGTGGAGGGTCTCATCGACAAGTGCAACATCTGGAGCATCCCTTACTTCGTGAAAAACAACATGCGCCCGCTCTTCGCCCGAGGTAGTTTCTATCACATCAATTTCAGGCAGGACTATCCGAAGGATCTCCAGATCGGGGAGGCACCATGACCCTCAGGAGACGCCCGCCGAAGCCCATCCCCGCCACGGAACCCATCGGGAAAGGGGGATGGAGCTGCGGGGCGTGCGGGCGCCTGCTGGAGAACGGGAATTTCTGGGGGGCATGGGAAGGGACAGTCTTCCGGATCATCCGGGCGAGATGCCCCAGATGCCGTTGGGAATGGACCGCCCAGCCGGAATTCCTCAATAAACTCGGGCGTGGTTCGTCAAACAAATCACAGAAAAAAACTGGACCAAAGAGAAGATACCATATTGAGTGTACCCGTGGGCATCCATACCCACCAGATACCACATGGGATACCGGCTCCCAGGATCTCCCACCATGCCCGGCATGCATGGAACTGGGCGTCAATAAACCCAGCCGGGGAAAGATATTCATCTCCGGCGCAATCCGTTTTAATCCCGTCCGGATGCCGATTGTTAAATCCACGCAATCTCTGATGTGGGGGATGGGCAGATGACCAAGATCCAAGCGGAGATCCGAGTTCTCCCCCGGAGCCGCGGTTCCCAGGAGGAGGAGATCCTTAAAATGGAACGCCTTATGGCCGCGGTCCTCATGAGGTTCCAGGAACGGGACGTGGTATCGAATGCTCTGGTAGAAGAGAACCTTGAGAAGATAGCCCCCCGCTGGTACCTCTTAAAGGGGCCGCGAGTCCGGGCGAACCTCATTCGGTGCGGCATGAACCTGAATGGATGGAGAACGTGGAATAACCGGCGATTGGTGAACCGCCGGATAGGAGCATGGGAGAGGGTGAAGTGACTGGCATGGACGGACAAATATTCGTCGGAAAGGACCTAGATGGAGGCGATCTTGCTTTCGCCAACCTCCGGGACAACCGGGGAAACGATTTCACGATCAAGATGATTCATGGGAAGCTCATTGTCGAACGCCTGGAGATCCTGGACCGGGTCCCGGTCTGGTCGATCATCTTCCAGACCCCGCTGGCCCCGGCAGAGACCCGGGAGGAGGCCCGGCCGGAGGCGGGGGCACCCACATGAACCTGTTCCATGTGGAACAGCTCCGTGCCACTGCCATAGCCCGGTGCCGTAAACGATTGGAACAGAGTGGGAAGACCGCTGAGCAACTGGCTGAAGGGCCGGCCTCCCATTTCTCCCTGAGGGGCCGACACCTGGGATGACTACGGGGTGGGGGGGATAACAATGATTGAAACTGAAAATCGCTTGATTATGTGGTTTTTCGTTAAAATCGGAATCCCCATCGTTTACAGGACCCACGGGATACGGCTGGTATGCAGGGATCATCTCTCTGCATGGCGAGCGGATACGATGGGGACGAAGGAGCCGGAGACCTTGAACTGGATCGACGCATGGATGAAACCGGGGGAGATCCTCTTCGATATCGGGGCGTCCACCGGGCTATACTCATTCTACGCGGCGAGGAGGGGCGTGAACGTTTACGCATTTGAGCCAACTCTCCACATCTACAAATCCCTCACGGAGAATGTGTATGCCAACCGCTCTTTACCCGTGATACCCATGCTACTCCCCGGGCAGAGGATGGGCGAGGCGGTCGTGTTGCCCAACCATATCAAAATCGATACCGATGGGTTCGAGCTGGAGATCCTCGAAGCGGCGAGAGCCACTATCTCCGGGGCAAAGACTGTCATGATAGAGGAGGCTCCGGAAACCAGAGAGGAGATCGAGCGGAAGATGACAGAGATGGGTTTTGTCAAGCGGGAGAGCTTCATATCGTCCCTCATGGGGAAGCATCCGATATTTTACACGTTCCGCAACACCATCTACGTGAAAGATACGATAGGAGGCACTGATGCTGCAATGGTGCATTGAAGATCAATGCGGGCAGGCGGACCGGTGCCGGGGCGTTGATCACCCTGCCCTCTGCCCCCTGATGGAGCCAGACGAACCTGATGGATTAAACTAGGAGGTAAGGGATGAGGGAATTTCATTGTCATTTTTGTGAAGAGAATTGTGGGATGAGAACTAAAAAATGGAACCCCCGATATTGCCCGGTTACCGGGCGATTAGGTGATTATTGGGAAGAATTCGAATCACACGCTAAACTAGGAGGTAAGGAATGACAGCACATCCGAATAGGTGTAAGAGATGTAAACACGGTGGAGCTTCAAAGGAGAGAGGAGGTTGGTGCTATCAGAAGCCTCCCGCAAATGGCGGTCATCGCCAGTGGATCGATGAGACAACATATAATGACTTCATTGCGCTGCTCGGATGTGCATCATTCGAGATAAACTAAAATGTAGGGGTCTATGAAAATCTATCTACCAGA
>Ga0315295_10006059_pt1 | contig 10330 bp, 10 predicted proteins | sample YL17G14_0_MG_FD_204453 | JGI IMG/M metagenome (GOLD analysis project Ga0315295, IMG submission 204453) | Sediment microbial communities from Yellowstone Lake, YNP, Wyoming, USA - YL17G14_0 | ecosystem: Environmental > Aquatic > Freshwater > Lake > Sediment | place: USA: Wyoming | collected... | reverse complement strand
ATTTTCCTTTTCTGATTTCGATAAGAGGGGAAAAGACACCTATCGGTTCTGCGAGGTAGGGTCAGATTATGTAGGGCTCGTGTCTGAAGATTTCTTTTTTCTTGAAGGCAGCAGAACGTCAGAAATTATGAGACTCGCCAAGAATCTGGACGTTGATTTCATTATTGTTGAGGGCTTTAAAGAAGAATCGCTCCCAAAAATAATCATTACAGAAAGCGGGGAGGAATTGGGGAAGGCGAAGGGAGAAATACTGTGCGTCGTATCAACGTCGCTGCCGAATGCCATTCGGCCTGAGGAAACAGAAAAGATACTCTCTATCCTTGTCAGCCATAAGGATTGAGTCACTTTCATTTCATGGAGAAGATAAAAAGGTTCATGCATGCAACTGCAAATTAGATATCGGGCATAAAATGGATATCGGATATCCATAAGATTTAAATACAGATTGCAGGAATACGTATCCGGAGGTTTAAAAAATGGTAAAAACATCCTCGGGTCTTGAAGAAAACATTGCGGGATTATTGTGTTACGTTGTGGGATGGCTCACGGGTCTCCTATTCATCCTGCTCGAAAAGGAAAACAAGTTTGTGAGATTCCATGCCTTCCAATCCATCGCGACCTTTGCGCCTTTGCACATCCTCCAGATCATACTGGGTGGTGTGGGGCTTGGTACGATTGGCTACCTTGTAGGAATACTGGCACTCGTGCTTGGGATAATTCTTATTATTAAGGCGTACAAGGGCGAGAGATACAAGCTTCCTTTCGTCGGAGACTGGGCGGAAAAACAGGTGCAGTAATCCCTTTTCTTATTTTAATTTTTCCGTCGCTCTACAGAAACTGTTATATTCCCTTCCACCTCTCTGTGCTATGCCTTACAGGATATCTGCCCGCATGCTGGGGAAGCTCGCCATGCCTGATTTTTGCCCCCGGTGCTTCTGGATAGAGATGAGGAGTGATAAATTTCCCTTCGCATTGCCCATGCCTGGCATTTTTTCCTCCATCGATGCGTATGGAAAAAATGTGGTGCATTCCTTCTTCGACAGAAATGAGTCCTTACCTTCATGGTTTCCCAATATCGGACGCGTTGCGGGCTATGTGCGGGGGCTGCATCATTCCACCTTCAATTTCACAGACGGCTCCAACGCAATAACGCTCACAGGAGTTCCAGATGACATTTTTGAAATGGAAGACGGGTCTTACGTCATCGTAGATTACAAGACGGCGCGGCTCACAGAAAGACAGGATGCTCTCCTTCCTCTCTATGAGGTGCAGCTCAACGCCTATGCGTATGTGGCACGACACACGGGACTTGCCCCCATCACATCACTCTTTTTGATTTATATGGAACCGCAAACGGGAGCAGAGACATGGGAGCAGTCTGCTTCGGGACATCATTTCTCCATGAGATTCTCAGCAACTCCCAAGCATGTCGAGTTGCGCTCTGAAGGATATATTGATTCCCTCCTGAATGAAGCACGCGAGATATTGGAGAGTCCTTACCCCAACTCCCGCATTAGATGCCAGAACTGCACCATTCTTCAATCCTTCATGGACATTGTGAGAAAGTCTGGTGAATCAAAACCTTTTTAAATCGGTCTCGCAAGAAGGTGGAATGTTTGAGGCACTGCTCGCATTCGGGAAGGAGCTCATCGCTCATTATGGTCTTGCGGGTCTCTTCATACTGTCATTCTTCACCTCTCTCATTATTGTGCCAGTTCCCATAGACCTCTTCATCATAGGAGCCATCGCAGGGGGACTTTCCCCTTTATGGTCAGGGGTACTCGCCGCCATTGGCACCACGTTGGGTGCAGGGGTGGATTTCTATCTTGGTTATCTGGGAAGCAAGTTCATATCGTCTCGATTTGGTCATAAGGATTTCCACAGGGCATCAGACTGGATAAAGAAGTACGGTAGTGCGGCAATCTTTCTCTGTTCCCTCCTTCCGGTCCCGTACGATATCGTGGCCATTGCTGCGGGTGCGGGAAAGATGAACATTCTTCACTTCTTCCTGTTCACCCTTCCGGGTAAAATCATGAAATATTTATTCATTGCCTATGCCTATGTGGGCGGTGTACACCTCCTGTCTCACAGGGCGGACCTTGAAACAGAGTTCAAAATCCTGGGTATCCTCATTATTGTCATCGTTTTGATATACTATTTGAGGAGTAACACGCTGAATCATTCCCTCGATGAAAAATGACGGATTTCAGTCGGGGGCAATATGGATCATGAATCTGAATTCCTTGCCCATTCTATCGTCTGCCCTATATTTTTTGGATTACACCGATTCTTTCCCTTTACTCAGTGTAAGAGTCAACTCCGCAGTCCTCCTGCCGAGATCCCTGCAATACTTCTTTGCCTCCTCGTCCGGTGCATCCACACAGGCAGGTCCGTAATGTTTGTTGTCTGCCCTCCCCTGGATTACCATGCCATGGATGAGCATCGCCTCAAGGATTGAGAGCAGGCATGTTTCTGCGCCCGTTGCATTCCCCCCTGCGCTCGTAAAGGCTGCCCCCACCTTTCCCGATAGTTTCCCATGTATCTGTGCGGACTTATCCAACAGGTCCTTGAGCCCTGATGACATCAAGCCATAGTAAGTAGGAGAACCCATAATTATTGCATGTGCCCCACAGAGATCCTCGAGTGTGACATGCACTGCCTTCTTTGTTACTGCGGTGACGCCTTCAATTTCTCCTGCAGCCTCGGCAACGCATGAAGCCATCTTCTCTGTGTTTCCTGAAAGGGAATCATAGACTATTAAAATCCTTATTTGTTCCATTTTCATTCACCCCTCCTTTCGATTGAATCTTTGGGAAGATGAATGGCGAATTGGCAGGTGTCATCCCCCCTGACGAGTGATTTCAGTATGTCGATTTTAACCTTTTTGCCCAGGATGCCTTCCCACTGTTGCCGGTACCAGCCCGCACTACAATTGCAGAATGTAGGGGATATGTCTGAGTTGAGGTACTCTCTCACAATGCCGCAGTGGCAGTAAGATAGTCTCTTCTCATCGCGTGTCTTTGCCTCTTCGTATGCCTTGCGATTGTAGGGAATCTTGGTAGTATATACGATATCCCCTTCCCTCGACGGGGCTTCGTACCAGTCGTAGTCCTCGCTCATGAATTCGAGCACCTCATCCACGCTTCCGTTTTTTTCATAGATATCTCTTAGCTGGGCGATACGGATATCGGAGAATTCATGGGCACAGCATGACAGAATATCATACTTCTGTTCAGGGTCTGCCATGCGGTCTAATCTCGCAAGAGCGCCTTTCAGCCAGGCGATGCGTTCCTCTTTCGTGGAAACCAGTCCGAACTGTGTGTCACTGCCCTTCATGATTTCTTTCTCCGCCGAAGGATTGAGGACGCGTACTATGTTTTTTCTCAACCTGTCTCCCCACAGATGCAGAATAGCCTGCAGCTCTGTCACGTTTTTGTCGGGATTTAAAGGATTATTATTAAAATATACCTCTCTTCCGAAACTGGTGCCCACCTCCCCATGCTCCCGCATGAAGCCATAGAGCCTTCTGTAAGACTCTTCCAGTTTCTCATGGGGACCATTGTGTGTAACAGAGAGGACCTCTACAGGCTCAAGCGTCCAGCTCTGTATGCCTTCTTTCTCGACGGCTGAGGTGGCGGGATAGGCTATCTCCATATGGAGGGCGTCGCTGTATACCCCATAATCGAAGAGGGCAATCGGCGGACCACAGATGGATTCCTTGAGGCGGGTCTCAAGCTCTGCAAGCCTCGATGGAAGAAGTGTTCTCAATTCCTCATACCCGCTTCTGAATGAAAAACCAGCGACGAGTGTTTCGGGAATCGTCTTGTGTACTATTCCCTTTTCAGGGTCGATGGTTTCTTCGAATTTTTCCGGCATGACCTACTACACTCGATAGTATTTAAAAGCCTTTCGTCAGCCGATCCCAAGCTGCTGTTTCAGGTCCTCATCTCTTATGTTTGAAGCAATTTCCCAGAACCATCTTCCTGCCTCTTCGTGCTTCTTGCGCAGGTCTTCGGGGCCTGAGATAAATATAAGACTCTCCAAACGGGTCACGACATCGCCTGGCAGCTCGTAGTACACGTATCTTCCGTAGAAATTGTAGTGGATGGGGCAATACCTGATTCTCACAATTTCAACCAGGGGACGAAAGGTGGCACCCATGTAGTACACGAGCGCCTCGATGCTGTTTCCACGATTGAGTTCCTTAAGTGTCAGAACCTGGAAAAGGCTGAAGGTCGTCTTCAATTCTTCGAGCCGCGTCTCAAGCTTTCTTATGAACATCTCTCGGTCGACAGGGTCATCCCTCACGATGCCCCCTTTGTCGAAATAGATTTTTGGTTTGCCATGAATATCATATTGCAGGAACTTGTCCTTGCTCGATTTCTTCATGAACACCGCGTCAATGAAGAGGAAGGGACTCGTTTTTTTCAGACGACAGAAAATCTGAGAGTGACCATGCCAGGTTGGCTCGGGCAATCTGTATTTCAACTCAATCTCAGAGAGGGTCATGAGCGCACTGTCAAATGATTGTATCGTATCCTCAATCCTTTCATCCTCCGACACGATGTACAAATCAATGTCCGACCACTTATCAACCCTGTTAAAGCTTGCCGCACCAGCCTCCCAGAGGGCGAGTATGAAATGGCATGGTTCCAGGGAAGCACGGAGATGCTCCATTATGTCCTGTTGAGTCAGAAATTCACCTTTCATGATTGTTTCGTAAAATGTATATTTATAAATCTTTCAATGAGATTTTAATATTATATCATATTTAGATAACCTTTAAAAATGCCACTTCGTAACATCACCTATGAGAAAGATTTTTCTTATATTCATCCTTGCCATACTATTGAATGAGCATACTGTTCTCTCTGACAGTCATACCGTTACCATACGGGCTCCTGCGGTGAAAAAGACAGAGACGGGTCTTGAGGGCGTTCTCTCATACATCACCGTTTCTGTGCAGCCGGGAAATGGTCACGTCTTCATGGACACCTGGCCCCTCACGCAGATAGACATGCAGGGTTCATCACGCCTCGCGGTAGGCATCGCCTGCGAGGTCACGGGTCACGATCAGAATTCCTATGATTTTTTCATCACCTTTCGCTCGGATTCTCCTGTCATAGGAGGTCCTTCCGCGGGAGGTGCAATGACCGTGGCGCTCGTCGCCGCGCTTCAGGGTTGGAGCCTAAAGGACAACGTCATGATGACCGGCATGATTAACCCCGACGGTTCCATAGGACCCATAGGTGGCGTCCTGGAGAAGGCGCAGGTGGCACATGAGAATGGCGTGACCCTCTTCCTCATACCCGAGGGGCAGAAGATTGTCTCTGTGGCAAAGCCACAGACGCAAACCATCGGACCGCTCACCATTGTCACCTCTTCAACCGAAAAAATAGATGTGGTGGAGCATGCACAGAAAAACTGGGGTCTTGAGGTGCGTGAGGTATATGACATCATGGAAGCGGTGTACGATTTCACGGGGGAACGATTGCCCTCCCATGAGAGAATCCAGGCGAGTCCCGATACCTATCCCATGCGATCATATGCGGAATCAGAGATTGAGAATGCCTCTTCTCTCATGGCCCAAACAGAGAAGAGTCTTGACTCCTACAGGGGAGGATATAGGCAGGATTTTGCCCGAATAATTGCAGAAGGGAATTCATCCCTCATCTCAGCGCAAAAAAATCTCGAATCAAAAAAATACTTCAGCGCACTCTCCGATGCCTTTAATGCAGAAATACCCATAGAGTTTGCCCAGAACCTCCTCGCCTATGTCCTTTCTGAAGACACGAAGAAAATCTCCTCCCTGCTTGAGGAGACAGAGACACTCTACAAAGAAAAAAGGAATGATACCATCACAGATTCCTTCTATGGTATCACGTACCTTGAGTGCATGGCAACCGCCCAGCTTCAGGTTGGCGAAGCCGAGGGTCTCATTAGCCAGGCGAAAGAAGCCTTGAAGGGCAGGAACTATGTGAATGCCATATACTCCCTCTCCATGGCAAAGCAGAAACTGAACTCTTCCTCTTTCTGGGCTCGCCTCGCATCTACCTACAAAACACAAACGGTCATATCATCCACGAAAATACAGAATGCTGCAGACACAATGATGAGCAACGCGGAACTCTCCTATGTGTATGCCTCAGAGCTTCTGGGAGACAGTGAGGTAGTAAGAAAGTCAGGAGAGTTTGTAACGAAATCCAAGCATGAATTTGAAGTGGGACAGTATGCGGCTTCACTCTTCGATGCCATCCAAGCCCTTTCTTACGCCAATACTTCTGTGGAAATGCTCGTCTCAGGTGAGGAAGTGCTTCAGCAGAGACTCAACGTCGCACGGAGCGATGCAGAGACGGCGATCGCAATTTCGCGGCAGAATGGCATAGAGCCACTCCTCGCCTCAAGTTACTTCGAGCTCGCAGAAACACAGAAGGATGCGGTCTCCTCCATGGCGTTCTTCAAGTACGCAAAGGAAGTGGGGTACATCTTCAAATATCTGGAGATCACGCCCGAATCCACGCCTATCAGACCCTCGCCCCTTCAACCCCTACCGGAGTCGAGTCCTCCCCAAAATCCATCTCCGGCAAATCCATCCCCATACACATTTCTGCTCTTCGCCGCACTGTTTGTGGGTGGCATCGTCGTTGGGTTCATGGTAAGGGCAAAATATAAATAGCCTCACTTTCCATTTTTCACATGAGAGCATTTATTCTCGATGTAAAAGGGTCAAAAGAAATAGAGGTAGAAGAGGGGTTCTCGCCCTCCGGGAAAAGAATATGGATAGATGTGGAGGAACCGCACAATAGAGACCTCGCCTTTCTCTCAAAGAGTTTCGGATTTCACCCGCTGTCGCTTGAGGACTGCACAGACCCCAAGGAGAGATGGAAACTCGAAGAACATGGAGAGTACCTCTTCTGCATCGTTCGAAGCCTTGAATCAGATTTCCAGTCAGACCTCATGGGCATGTTTCTCTCAAAAGAGTATCTTATCACCATTCATGACCGTGGGTTTGTTCAGCTGGAGAAAGTTCGGGAGGCGGTAAGGAAAGGCACCATAGTCGATCCCGATTTCTTATTCTATGTCATCGTGGATGCCATCGTTGACTCCTACTTCGTTCTTCTCGACCAAATAGAAACGGTCATAGATAAACTCGAGGAGAGCATCATCCTCTCTCCCAAACGCGAGACACTCAACGAGCTTTTTGATACGAAAAAGAAGCTCCTTCTCTTGAGGAAAACCATCTGGCCTTCCCGCGAGGTGGCTTGGAAGCTCTACTATGAGAAGAACAAATTCATTTCGCGCAAGACAACCTACTATTTCCGCGATATTCATGACCATGTGATGCAGGCCATAGATATCATAGATACCTACAGAGATGTGGTGGCAGTAGGCATGGATATGTACCTGTCGTCCGTGAGCAATGCGCTTAATGAAGTGATGAAGGCGCTCACCGTCATCACCGCCCTCGTCATTGTCCCCACGATGATTGCAGGCATCTATGGCATGAATTTCAGGTACATGCCCGAAATCTACTGGAGGTTTGGGTATCCATTCGCTTTGGCGCTCATGCTTTCGGCGGTGCTTACCATGATATATTACTTCAGAAAGAAGGGATGGTGGAAATAGTCTTCTATGAGAGTTTTAGAGTGAGAATCTCTTCTTTTTTCAGCCCCGCATAGAAGAAGAATGCTCCCCACCTCATGTCATCAACTAAGTACCTCTTCCAGCCTCCCTTCCTCCTCTGCCCTTTTAATCTCCACCGCAATCCTCCTTCCCGCACTCATGGGACACCGGTGCTTCAGGTAGGAGTAGGGTGAGTAGGGAATGAAGGGGTTTGTGCCAGCCACAATGCGCGCCGAGATTTCAAAGACGACGATTTCAGGCTTGTCGGTGATGACGGCTTCAAGACAGAAGGGGCCCCATAATCCTCCGAAGAGTTTCTTTGCGGAGGCGCACACGGCTTCCCCCATATCGAATACCTCCTGGAGGAGTGACTCCCTCACGACAACGGGGATATTGCCCACCACAAGAAAGCTCGGGTCTTCCCAGGAATACCTGTAAATGGCATCTATGTTTGTTTCATAACGTTTGTCAATGCTTGAGAGCTCGAGCTCTCCTGTGAGTGGGGAGTAGAAGTAGTGGAAGTAGATGGGAACGCCCGACACGAACTCCTGCATCTGATACCGCCTTCCTGCTGTTCTCCCCTCTATCTCCCTCCTGTCGTCTGAAACGAAGTAGCCCGCACCACCCGCGGCTCCAAAGAATTTGACGATGACTTTCCTATCCACCTCATCGGGGGAAGAGAAGAGGGCAGGCATGACGAGTCCCGCATCTTGAAGCCATTCCCTCTCGAGTGTCCTGTCAGACTCCCAGCGGAAGACGTTTCTGTTCCCGAAGATTTTCGGTTTAAATTCATGTTCTATGAAGTCGAGGTCAAGGTAGGAAATGAAACTACCGTGCGGCACCACCACTGCATCGCGCTCGCAGAGCGTATCCTGAATCCTCCTGCTCCCCATCTCGGCGAGTGTGTCCACATACAGTATTTCATCTGCGATGGCGAACCGCTCATAAAACGTCCTCGCCCTCTCACATATGAGCAGTGTCTTAAATCCTTCACTCTGTGCACCCTCGAGGATGTTGAGTGCGGAGTGAGACCCGAGTGTCGCAACCCACATATTCACATCTCCACGAATATTTCAAGATTCTCTCGCTCGAGCAACCTCTTTCCCTGTCTGCCAATGGAGACGATGACAAAGATGCCCGCCACGTTTGCCCCGAGCTTACGTGCGAGGTGGGTGAGGGCATTCTGCGTTTCCCCGCTGCGGATGACATCGTCCACCACGAGCACGTTCTCCCCGCGTCGTATACTGTAGGAAGGCAGGTAGAGTGACATGAGCGTACCTGATGAGGAGGGAATGTAGGACTCCTCCACAAACTCCCGCACCCCCACCTCTTTGCTCTTCTTGGCAAACACCATGCTGCACCCAAACATGAGCGCGCAGGAGGTGGCAAGCGGTATGCCATCTGTCTCTGAGGTTAACACCTTGTCCACATTCTTAAACTTCGCACACACATACTCAGAGATTCGTTTTAAAAGCTGGGTATCGAAAAGGATGCCGAAGTTGTCAAAGTAGCCCTGGGCATCAAACTTTATCCTTTCGCGGATTTTTATGCGCAGGTCATACTCATTCTCAAAGAGCCTTATGAATTTCTCCGCCCTCTCACGGGAGGGCAGCACACGGCCCACAATGTAACGGTTGAGCACAGTGGTGGGCAGTCCCGTTTTTCGGGAGAGCTTCTCGTACGTGTAATCTGACTTGAGGAGCCGTAGGTACTCTACGGCTTGAATCTTCCTTTTCATTTCCTCTAACATAAGCAACTTTATGTCTAAAAACCTTTTTAAATCTTTTGTTTATAACATTTTTATGATTATAGTGATGGATTTTGGAAGCCAGTATACTCATCTCATCGCCCGGCGCATTCGCGAATTCCAGGTATTTTCCCAAATCCTGTTTCCCGACATTACACTCGATGAATTGAAAGAGATACATGTAGAAGGCATCATTTTCTCGGGCGGGCCTGCAAGCATCTACGAGGAAGGCGCCCCCACAATTCACAGGGACGTCTGGGAATATATCTTGGAAAAAAGGATTCCCATACTCGGAATATGTTACGGTCTCCATCTCCTTGCAACGCTCTTTGGTGGAAAGGTATTGGCGGGAAAGAAGAAAGAGTATGGGGTGGCAGATGTTGAAATCCTGGGAAAAGAGGAGATATTTTCGGGTCTTGATTCTCATGAATCGGTGTGGATGAGCCACGGAGATTCCGTGGCCGTGATACCCCACGAATTATCTGTCATCGCCTCCTCAGAGAATTGTCCGATCACCGCCTTCAAGCATACACAGAGAGACATTTATGGATTGCAGTGGCACCCGGAGGTGAGGCATACCGTCCACGGAAGAAAGATTCTTGAGAATTTCATTTTCAATGTGTGTCATGCAAAGCCTACCTGGAGAATTTCTGATTTCATTAACGAGAGTGTGAAGAGGATAGAAAGTGAGGTAGGTAAAGGAAAAGCCGTCATCGCACTGAGCGGAGGCGTAGATTCCTCTGTCGCCTGCGTCCTTGCGCACAGGGCGCTCCATGACAATCTCTATGCCATATTCGTCGACCATGGGTTGTTGAGAAAGAACGAGGCCGAACAGGTGAAAAATATCTTTTCTCGCATGGGCATCAACCTCACCATCATCGATGCATCGCGACAATTCCTGGGTAGGCTTGAAGGAATCACCGACCCGGAGGAAAAGAGGAAGGCAGTGGGTGAGGAATT
>Ga0315295_10006058_pt1 | contig 10330 bp, 6 predicted proteins | sample YL17G14_0_MG_FD_204453 | JGI IMG/M metagenome (GOLD analysis project Ga0315295, IMG submission 204453) | Sediment microbial communities from Yellowstone Lake, YNP, Wyoming, USA - YL17G14_0 | ecosystem: Environmental > Aquatic > Freshwater > Lake > Sediment | place: USA: Wyoming | collected... | reverse complement strand
GTTCTTCCTGAAGAACATTAAGGACAGTGACAGGCCCGAAATGATCAGTGAATCCGTTGAACACGGAAGCTGTTTCATCATGTACTGTCTGTATGGACGACTTATTAAAAACAAGTAAACCATGATCAAATTTCTCGAGTATCCCGAACCATTCATCGGGGTGACCTGTATAAGGGACTACATTACTGAATGACGGCAAATCTGTTTGCTTGGTATCGAAATGTACCAGAGGAACGTCAGGCATCCATGATTCATAGTTATATTCTACCTGATCGTAACCTAGACCGATCACAAGATCAGTTTCCTCAAAAATATCTTCCAGATAATCACTTAAAGCATGGAACAAAATACCGGCATAACAAGGATGGTCTTCAGGCAGAAGACCTTTAGCCATTGGAGTCAGGACAACCGGAATTTTAAATTTATCCAGAAAACCAGCCAGCTTGCTGCCAATTGCATGCCTGGCTGAAGTCAGCCCTGCAGCTATCAGTGGTTTCCTGGATTTCTCCAGCAGCGATATAATTTGATTAGTATCATTACTGAAAGCTTTACAGTTTTCTGCCGGAACGGATCTATTTGCATCAACGATTTCACAATTTGCAATATCCGAAGGAAGGCCAATATGAACAGGGCCAGGATATTCTTCCATGCATATTTTCAGGGCTTTATCAAGAATAAAGGCCGCATTCCCGGGAGTGAGCCTGAAAGTTGCTTTTGTTAATGGTTCAAAAAGCTTCTGATGATTAATATTCATCTGGGTTGTGCGATGTAACATCTTATCATCCAGTTCGCTGGTAAAGATAATGACCGGTGATCTGTCGAGAAGAGCTCCTCCGGCTCCGGTGGTCATATTGGTTGCACCCGGGCCAAAAGTAGCATGGCATACTCCCGGCACCCCGGTCAGCCTGGCTGATACATCAGCCATTATACCCGCTGCTGCCTCATTTGAAGTAAGGATAAACTCAATCCCGGCCGACCTGAAGGCTTCCATATAAGGAATTGATGGACCTCCTGGAATGCCGAAAATATACCTGACGCCATTCTTAAATAATTGATCCGCAATGTATTCAGCAACTGTCATATTAAATGTTCTGATCGACAGACAAATCTATTAAATTAAATCAATCAGACATCCCCTTTGGTTATGCTTATAAAATAAAATTTTTTCTGATATTTGCGGCCTGATTATTTCAAGTGTACAGTAAGAGAAATACCATATTCTGGGCAATTATAGCATGTCTGCTCTGGTCAACAGCGTATGCAGGCATCAAACTCGGGCTGCAATATGACACTCCACTGCATTTTGCCGGAATAAGGTTTATTATATCAGGATTGATGATCCTCCCTTTTACCGTTAAACCTTCAGCTTATTTAAAAATGATCAGGGAAAACTGGAAGATTGTCGCAATGGTCCTGGGTCTTCAGACACTGATCAATTATTCCCTGTTCTACATTGGATTGGACCTTGTCCCTGGTGCACTGGGCGCTGTCATCGTGGGATCTCAGCCCCTCGTAACTGCTGTTGTGGCTGCGATGATGCATGAAGAGGAAAAGCTTACAAAACACAAGATTATCACTATAATATTTGGCATTTCAGGTGTAATTCTGATAAGTGCAGGGAGGCAGGCATTCAGAATAGGGACTGCCGCTGAATTTCTCGGTGTAATATTAATATTATGTGCAAATGTAGCCACTGCTACCAGTAATGTAGTTGTCTCACTGAAAAGCAAAGGAATGAATCCGTTGGTTCTCAGCTCTGCCTCTCTCGGTTTGGGCGGACTAATCCTTTATCTGTTTTCATTTCCAATCGAAGGCACAGTTTTGGGGCATCAACCTGTTGTTTACTGGCTTGACCTGATCTGGTTAAGCTTTATGTCGGCATTTGCATTCTCGTTATGGTATATATTGCTTCAGCGGCCAGGAGTAAAAGTATCGGAATTGAACCTGTGGAAATTTATTATTCCGGTTGTCGGGGCAATTTTAAGCTGGCTGCTTGTACCCGGTGAAAATCCCGAATGGCTCACTATAACCGGAATGATAATAATAACAGGATCACTTATCCTTTTTTATTTTAGTACCAGGGAAGCAAATGCTGAACACAAAACCACTGACGCTTAATGAAACGGAAACTTACAGCGCTTCTTGCCTGCACAATTTTCTGGTTAATATTCTTATATATGCAAGGTTATTCTTCTTTATTGTCCACCATGAAGAATCTGCCAGATTCGGCTTTGAAATCCTGGCGGGCACATTCTCGCATGGAATCAAGCTTGATATTTCAGCCACTGCTTATATTCTAGTCATTCCAATGCTTGCCCTGCTGCCTTCTGTCTGGATAAAAGCAGACTGGTTAAGGCATTTCTTGAGATTTTATACATGGATCATACTTTTTATCTCTTCAGCTATAATAGTAGGCGATGCTGAATAATATTCCTGCTGGGGTTTCCGCATGGATTACACGGTTCTCTTGTATCTTAAAACTCCTCAGGAAGCGGTAGCATCGGTGAGCGCAGGTAATATAATTGCAGTATGCTTAACTGTTATTTTTATAACAATAGTTTTTGGATTGTTTTATAACAAATTGATTGACAGGCTATTTTCTGATTCTGAAATTGTAAGGTATAAACTTCAGGCTACCGCTTTTTTCCTAAAACAGTTAGTTTCACTCATAATTCCTATCAGAGGAGGTTTTGGGATGGCACCTATAAATGCGGGCAGTGTCTATTTCAATGAAAATATGTTTGTAAACCACGCTGCAGTAAATGTAGTATGGAATGCCGGCAGTACTTATTTTAGCAGAAAACCTCCCGGAAATCCTTATTCATATGGTGATCTGAACAATTCAATTACACTCAGAGATTCTCTTACAGTAAGGGACGGCATTCCTGAAAAAGTCCTCAATACAACAAGACCAAACATTCTTTTTATTATTCTGGAAAGTTTTGGTAACGCAATGGTGGGCCCACTGGGCGGTGATTCCTTAACGACACCCTGCATGAACAGATTGATCAGGGAAGGTCTCGTATTCTCAAATTTCTATGCATCCGGTAATCGTACTGATAAGACTTTACCTGCAATTCTGAACGGTTACCCGGCACAACCGGCAGCTTCCATAATTAAAGAACCGCGGAAAACCCAATCCCTGATAAGTCTGGTAAAGATCATGAATGGATTGGATTATAAAAGCTCATTCTGGTACGGAGGTGATATTAACTTCGCTAATTTTAATTCATTTGTTATAGCATCGGGTTTCCACCAGATTATAACCATGGAAAATTTTAATTCCTCAGATTACAATTCAAAATGGGGGGTTCATGATCATGAGGTCTTTGAAGCGCTCAAGGATTCAATGGGGAGAGTTAAAGAACCATTCTTCAGGTCTTTCAAGCCATAAACCATTTGAAGTGCCTATGGATCCTGTTTTTCAGGGGAAAGACAACCTGACGAAATTCAGAAATTCTGTTTATTATACCGATAATACCGTCGGAAGTTTTATTGATTGGGCAAAGCTTATCTTCAGGTTCTTTATGATGATTTCATGGAGAGATAGCAGGAAGAAAGGCTCTGAAAAGAATGTGTCTTTCAATCACCTGTTTCTGATCAGCCGGTTCCGATCTTTTTTATTTTTCCTGAAACCTGTATTTTTTCCGTCTGAAGTATCTTTATTCCTTCTTTTCAGCCATTTTTCAGGCCTTCTGCTTTTTTCTCTTTGACCGGTTCTGCTTTCATTTTCAGCAGATCCTGGTTTGGGTTGTGCAATTTCAACAGCTACTTTCTGGTCCATGAATTTCGCATGGTTCAAAGCGGAGATAAGTTCTTCCGAGTGATTCTCATCGACCTCAAAAAATGAGAAGGTTTTCAGTAAATCTATCTTTCCTATCGGGATCTTCCTTCCGGGCGTGTTTTTGTTTATAAGTTCGATAAGCTGCTCTGGATAAAATCCGTCAGATTTTCCGAGATTGATAAATAATCTTACATAATTGACACCCTGCCTCCTGCCTTTTTTTTCTGAATTATAATTACCCTTTTCCTGAACAGGGGAAATAAGATCCTCACCAAACCGGTAATCGTCGAGGAACCTGTCAAATTCAAGAGAAACAATTCTTCTGAGAAGTTCTTCCCTGTCAAGATCGGAGAGTTTTTCTTTTATTTCCGGAAGGAATCTTTCTAATTCCTGATGTTCTGTTTCAACATTTTTGATCTTTTTTACCCAGTGAAATAATTGCCTTCCGCAAATTTCATTTCCTGTGGGGATAGGCAGAAGCTGAAATTTCTTCCTGGTTTTCTTTTCAATTGTCTGGAGATTTTGTTTCTCCCTCAAATGAACAAGTGAAATTGATACCCCGGTTTTACCAGCTCTTCCCGTGCGTCCGCATCTGTGCGTATAAACTCCCGGATCATCAGGAAGACTGTAATTAACGACATGAGTAAGATCATCAACATCCAGGCCTCTTGCTGCAACATCAGTCGCGACCAGAAGCTGCAAAGTTCTTACCCTGAATTTCTGCATTACCGTATCTCTTTGGGGTTGTGACAGATCGCCATGCAAAGCATCAGCATTATATCCGTCATTTATCAGGTTTGAAGCTACTTCCTGTGTCTCTTTCCGTGTCCGGCAAAAGACTATTCCATAGATATCAGGCTCAGAATCAGCAATCCGTTTCAGTACTTTATATTTGTCTTTTGCATGAATGAGATAGTAGGCGTGACTAACATTTTCTGCTGAGGCATTTTTCGTTCCAATTGTTATTTCTGCAGGGTTGTTCATGTATTTCCTGGCAATTGCTGCAATGTCAGGCGACATTGTCGCTGAAAAAAGCAGAGTTCTTCTGCTGTAAGGTACTGTCTCAAGGATTTCATTAATACTCTCCAGAAATCCCATATTCAGCATTTCGTCAGCTTCATCTAATATAACTGTTTTGACAGATGTAAGGTTTACTACTTTACGGTTAATAAGGTCAATGAGTCTTCCCGGCGTTGCAACAATTATATGAACTCCCTTTCCAAGGCTCCGTATTTGATTTTCATAGCTTGCTCCTCCGTAGATGGCAAGTATATTCAACTTTCCTTTAAACCTGGCAAAGTCATTAAGATCGCCAGTAATCTGTACGCATAATTCACGGGTTGGGCACAGAATAAGTGTCTGTGTTACATTTAATTGTGTGTCAGTGGTCTGGATAAGAGGAAGCCCGAAGGCAGCTGTTTTTCCGGTCCCCGTCTGGGCTAATGCAATTATATCGCGATTGTTCCCAAGCATTAATGGAATTACTTCTTCCTGGACCGGCATCGGATGATCGAATCCAAGCTCCCTTACGGCATTCAGGATATCGGGAGCGAATCCTAACTCTTCAAATTGTATCATAAATTAAATTTGGTGTGGTTCCGGGAGCGATGGATTTGTGATCCCTGCCCTAATGAACTTGAAAGCAAACCAGGAAAGAAGACTTTATACGCTTTTTGGAAATCACTTTGTTAATAAGGCCGCAAATGTAATGATTTAATTTATAAATTTGTATATATGGAAAATAAACCGGTTAAAATATTTACTTCCAGCGATGTGCCAAGGCTGAGGTTTGTTGCTGATCTGATATTGAATGAGATCTTGGGATTGTCATGGGAAATCGTCACAGACAAACGCAAGATTGGAAAGTCGCCAGTGATAAACTACTCTGATGAAAAGCTGGCAGGAGCCTTCACTATTAATCCGGTCGCACTTTTATTTGAAACAGGAGTAAGGCCCCAGGAGATTGCAGTGAGCGACTGGAAAAGCCTGCCAGTATTTTTTCAGGCGTCCAAAGAAGCCGATTTCCCTTTTGATATTTTCGCTGCCTCGTTTTACCTTGTTTCCAGGTATGAAGAATACCTTCAATTCCAGCCGGATGAATACGGAAGGTACAGATCATCAGATTCACTTGCTTTTAAATATGGTTTCCTTAATATACCGGTGGTTGATCTCTGGACTAAAGAGCTGGCAAAGTCTATCGTAAAGAAATTTCAGACTCTGACATTTAAGCGTAATGATTACAAAGCTGTTCTGACATTCGATACAGATGAACCATTTGCATACCTCGGTAAAAATGTGATAAGGAATATTGGCGGATTGATACATGATTTAACCTCAAAATCAAAGAATGCAAGTCGTCGGCTAGGTTGTCTGACAAAGGGAGAAAAGGATCCTTATGAGGTTTTCGATTATATGACATTATCATGTGACCAGAATAATGCTGAAACAAAATTCTTTTTCCCAGTAGGAGATCATTCTGAGTACGATAAGAATCCATCATGGAAAAATGATGAATACAGGAATCTGATTATCAGAATTGGAGAAAAATTCAGAATTGGACTTCATCCTTCATTCAAAGCTTCAACCAATTTTAATGTGTTTATTAAAGAACTTCAAAGATTAAAAACAATTTATAAAAAGGACTGCAATTGGAGCCGGTTCCACTTTTTAAAGATTGCCATGCCGGTGTCATACAGAAATATCAGTAATGCCGGCATAAAGGAAGATTATTCAATGGGTTATTCCGACGAAACAGGGTTCAGGGCAGGACTGGCCCGCTCTTTCAGGTTTTATGATGTCGTGGAGGATAAGGTAACTGATCTGCGAATCTTCCCATTCCAGGTTATGGATATAACACTTACGGGTTATAAAAAGTTGAATGCAGATGCTGCAAAAGACGCTGTGCGTAATTTAATAATGCAGACAAAGAAAGCAGGAGGCATGTTTATCAGCATCTGGCACAATACATCGCTTCTGGATACACCTGAATGCCAGGAATGGCGTGAGGTGTTTGAATTCACTCTAAGGGAACAGATGCCCTAAAGCTTTTCAAGTTCGATCTCCTCATCATCCCTGACTTCCAGCATTTTTCCATTTTCAAATTTAATAGTTCTGGCAGGAAACTTTTTTACGATTGTATAGTTGTGGGTGGCTATTATTACAGCTCTTCCGGTATTGCTTATGTCTTTCAGCAGTCTGATAATACCTTCTGAGGTTTCAGGGTCCAGGTTTCCGGTTGGTTCATCAGCCAGGATTATCTCCGGTTCATTAAGCAGGGCACGTCCGATAACTACACGCTGCTGTTCTCCTCCCGAAAGCTGATGAGGCATCTTATAACCCTTCAGGTTCAGTCCTACCTTTTCAAGCACTTCATCAATCCGCTTTTCAATCTCAGTGTTGTCTTTCCATCCTGTCGCCCTGAGAACAAATTCCAAATTATCATTTACTGATCTGTCAATTAAAAGCTGGAAATCCTGAAACACAATACCGACCTTCCTGCGCAGGAAGGGAATTTCGCGTGCTTTTATCTCAGTGAGGCCATATCCTGCAACAATTCCTTTCCCTTCTTTAAGAGGCAGTTGGGCATTCAGGGTTTTTATGAGGCTGGTTTTGCCGCTTCCGACCTTTCCCACAAGGTAAACAAACTCACCTTTTTTTACTGTTAAATTTACAGCTGTCAGAACCAGATGATCCTGCTGCCATATTTTGCAGTCAATAAGCTCAATTATTTTGTCAAAAGACTGGGAATCTTCCATTTCTCGGCTAATTGCACTGCAAAATAAAGAAAGAATTGATAAATAATATTTATATGTTAATAAAATCAGTAATAAAGACCTGAAGCGCCCGTTTAATAATTGTATTTTTACCGTTGCTGAAAAAAATCGATTGTTATTATATATGGCTTATTATTAATTTGTTATTGGCAGAAATAAATTCCTGATGTCAAATGTATTTAGATAATAAAAGGCCAAAAAATATAAGTTATGAACAGTAAAAAAGCAGTATTAATTCTAAATTTCCTTTTTGCCTTTATTATCCAGGTAATGTCGCAGGCATCATTTTCGGGCGATGACCTTAGTTCGGTATTTAACAGGGCGATGGACCTATATAATAAGGAAAAATATGCTGCAGCAATCAGGCTGTTTGATACATATATAAAGGATGGTGATGAGAACAACAGAATTTCGCTAGCAGAAGCTGAATATTACGCTGCACTTTCTGCTCTGAGATTATTCAATCCCGATTCAGAGTACAGAATGATAGTTTATTTGTCCAGACATCCTGAGAGTCCGAAGATCAATGAAGCCAGGCTGGCTTTGGGAGATTATTTTTATCAGAATAAAAGTTACAGGAAAGCCTGTTCTTATTATGAGATGGTCAGCAGGTATGAGTTGGAGAGCACTAAGCTTCCGGAATATTTTTTCAGGTACGGGTATTCTTTGTACATAAAGGGAGACAAGACGAAAGCCCTGATGATGTTTTCTGAGATAAAGGATATAGACACTGAATACACAGCGCCTGCTGTTTATTATTACTCGCATATAGCTTATGAACAAAAGATGTATCAGACAGCCCTTGACGGATTTATGACATTGAGGGATGATGAGACATTTGGCCCTATTGTTCCTTTTTATATCGCCCAGATCCTATATCTGAACAAGGACTATGACGGCCTTCTTCAGATAGCTCCTGATCTTCTTAAATCAGCACCTAAAGACAGGGCAATTGAGTTGTACAGGTTCATTGGCGATGCATACTACAACAAAGGAAATTATGAGGAAGCATTGTCGTACCTCGAACAATATGCCACGACCGCCAAAGCCAGCGACAGAGAGGACAAATATCAGCTTGGATACTGTTATTATAAAACGGGGAATATCGATAAAGCAATAAAAACATTATTGGCAACAGGAGCAAGGTCGGATATTCTCAGTCAGAATATCTGGTTTGTTCTCGGCGACTGTTATTTACAACAAGGTGATAAGAAAAGAGCCCAGTTTGCTTTCGGACAGGCCTCGAAAATGGATTTTGACAAAAAATTAAAGGAGGAATCGCTGTTTAATTTTGCCAAGCTAACCTACGAAACCTCTTCTTCACCTTTTGGGGAGGCTATTGCAGCATTCCAGGAGTATATCGAACTTTATCCTGGGTCTGATAAGATAGAGGAAGCATATAATTATTTGGTAGCAACTTTTACCGAAATAAGAAATTACCAGGCTGCTCTTTCGGCTCTCGATAAAATAAGGAATAAGGACAGCAGGCTGGAAGCAGCTTACCAGAGAGTAGCTTTTTTCAGGGGACTGGAATTATTCAAAAATATGGAAATTGTGCAATCGGTTGATATGTTTAACAAGTCGCTTAAATATGAAAAGTACAGTCGGGATCTGAGAACGAGGGCTATTTACTGGCGGGCGGAAGCAGAGTACCGGTGTGGTCAGTATGAAGAAGCAAAAAATGATTATGAATTATTTATCGGGATCTCTGGAGCTAGACAATTGTCCGAATCAAGTCTGATAAATTACAACCTGGGATACACCTATTTTAACCTTAAGGACTACAGCAATGCACTGACTCAGTTCAGGACATTTGAGTCGGGGGTCACTGATGCAAAGCCTGAAGTCCAGATTGATACAAAGCTCAGAATTGCTGATTGTTACTTTATTACAACAAATTATCCTCAGGCCGTAAGTTATTATGACAAAGTGATTGCTTATGGTAAAACAGATGCTGATTATGCAATGTATCAAAAGGGTTTTTGTCTGGGTCTTACAAATAATCAAATGGGGAAAGCAGAAATTCTTACATCACTGACAACAAGATACCCATCTTCTTCTTACGTCCCCAATGCAATTTATGAGAGAGGGAGAGCCTATCTTGTTATGGAAGATTTCGGAAGGGGCGAAGCAGATTTTGTAAATATCATAGCAAATTATCAGTCAAGCCCTTTTGTACCGCGTGCAATTGTTCAGCTTGGATTGCTTTACTACAACCAGGGTGAGAATGAAAAATCTGTCGCTCAGTTTAAAAAGGTTATTGAATACTACCCGTCGACACCGGAAGCCAGATATGCTCTTACAGGATTGAAGAATACTTATGTGGAAATGAATGATGTTGAGAGCTATTTTGCCTATGTTAAAACGCGTGGATACGGTGATGTGAATATGGCTGAGAAGGATTCTATGCTTTATACTTCAGGGGAGAATCTTTATATATCAGGCAAATGCGACAGGGCTTCAGAGGTATTCAGAAATTACCTTCGTGAATTTCAGTATGGAAGCTTCAGGCTCAATGCCCAGTTCTATCTCGCCGAATGCCTGAATTCATCAGGTAACAAGGATGAGGCTCTGAGTTACTACAAAGAAGTGATCAAGACTCCGAACAACCAGTTTATGGAGCAGTCGCTTGTTACTGCTTCCTCAATACTCTATGGTAAAGAGGAATACTCAACTGCGTATGATTACTATGAAAAACTTGAAAAAATAACCACAGATTCTGATAAGAAACTAATGGCATTGGGAGGACAGCTGAGATCGGCCTACCAGGAAG
>Ga0315295_10006057_pt1 | contig 10331 bp, 7 predicted proteins | sample YL17G14_0_MG_FD_204453 | JGI IMG/M metagenome (GOLD analysis project Ga0315295, IMG submission 204453) | Sediment microbial communities from Yellowstone Lake, YNP, Wyoming, USA - YL17G14_0 | ecosystem: Environmental > Aquatic > Freshwater > Lake > Sediment | place: USA: Wyoming | collected... | reverse complement strand
CTGATCATGAAGCAGTTGAATCCATGGTAACTGAAAAGGGACCTCATAGCTTCTATTATTCGAAAGAAAACAGACTGGAGTGCTGTAGGCTCAGAAAAGTAGTGCCCCTCAACCGAGCTCTTAATGGCAAAGAGATATGGATTTCTGGAATCAGGGCTAGTCAGTCGGATAATCGTAGTCATATGGACTGGTTCGAATATGATGAGGATAAGAAGCTATTCAAGTTTTACCCTCTCTTCAACTGGTCGTACGAAAAGGTTATGAATTTCATTAAGGATAATAATGTGCCATACAACATCCTTCACAACAAAAATTTTGTAAGCATCGGATGCGAGCCATGTACCAGAGCCGTGAAACCAGGGGAGAATTTCCGGTCAGGAAGATGGTGGTGGGAAACTGGTGGTCAAAAGGAATGCGGACTTCACATTAAATAATGACTAATGGATTATTTAAGGAGATTGCTTCCCACGCCTTGCTTGGTCGCAACGACAGTAAATATTAAATATGTTAAGTAAATAATATTTGATGAAGATAAATAATGAACATCTGAAAGAACTTGAAGATGAGGCCATTTTTGTAATGAGAGAGGTAGCTGCCCAGTTTGAGAAGAAGGTTATTCTTTTTTCAGGTGGTAAAGATTCAATCGTACTGGTACATCTTGCAAAAAAAGCGTTCTGGCCTGCAAAAATGCCCTTCAGCCTCCTGCATATCGATACTGGTCATAATTTTGAGGAAACAGTGAAATTCAGGGACAATCTTGCAAAGGAACTAGCTGTTGAACTTATTGTCAGGCTTGTACAGGATTCAATCAATCAGGGAAAAATTGTTGAGGAGACCGGGATTAATGCCAGTCGTAATAAGGCTCAATCAGTAACTCTGCTTGATGCTATTGATGATTTGAAAATCGACGTAGCAATTGGGGGCGGACGACGTGATGAAGAAAAAGCAAGAGCTAAGGAAAGATTCTTCTCACACAGAAACGAATTTGGTCAATGGGATCCTAAAAATCAAAGACCTGAATTGTGGAATGTTTTCAACGGACATAAAAATTTTGGTGAACATTTCAGAGTATTCCCGATAAGTAACTGGACTGAACTGGATGTATGGCAATACATTCTGCGTGAGAAAATTAAATTACCAGACCTCTATTATTCACATCATCGCAAAATCTTTAAGCGTAATGATGTCTATCTGGCATGGGCGCCTTTCATGCAACTAAAACCGACTGAAAAAGTATTTGAAGCTGATGTCAGGTGCCGGACTATCGGTGATATCACTTGCACAGGTATAACTCTTTCTCAAGCTGAGTCAATTGAAGAAATCATTTCGGAAATAGCGGCTACAAGGGTAACTGAAAGAGGCGGACGATATGATGATAAAAGATCTGAAGCAGCAATGGAGGACAGAAAGAAGGAAGGATATTTTTAAATGACTGTTCAGTGCTCGGCATCTGGAATTGGGTCTGGTTTTAAGACCGGGTACCGAAGAGTGGGCATATCTCTTTTAACAGATTGTATTAATAAGATTTAAAGTCTAGATAAGCAGATAAATGAGAACTAACGGGAAGAACATATATAAAAGTTTGCTGAGGTTTACGACTGCTGGTAGCGTTGATGATGGAAAAAGCACACTGATCGGTAGGTTATTGTTTGACAGCAAATCGATATTTGAGGACCAGATGGATCATATTGTCCAGTCAAGTAAACGCCTTGGGAAAGAGGACGTAGACTTGTCGCTTCTCACTGACGGATTGAGAGCCGAGAGAGAGCAGGGTATTACAATCGATGTTGCTTACAGGTACTTTGCTACTCCAGAGCGAAAATTTATTATAGCTGATACACCCGGACATATCCAGTACACGAGGAATATGGTTACCGGGGCAAGTACAGCTGATCTTGCTGTGATACTTATTGATGCCAGGAAAGGCGTCCTTGAACAAACTCTGAGGCACTCTTATATTGCATCACTTCTTGATATCAGACATATTGTATTTTGTATCAACAAAATGGATATGGTCGATTATTCAGAAGAGATGTTTCTAAGAATAAAAAAAGAACTGACTGTACTCGCAGATAAACTGGATATTGAAGGAGCACACTATATACCCATCAGCGCCAAGCATGGAGATAATGTCGTTAAGCCGTCTAAAAATATGAAATGGTATGAGGGAAAAACTTTCCTAAGGTTATTGGAAACCATTGAAATAAGGAAAAACAAAAACTCATCTGAGACCCGGTTCCCGGTACAAACAGTGATTCGTCCACTTTCAGAGGAATTTCACGATTACAGAGGATATGCAGGAAGAATTGCCGGAGGAACTTTTTGGACTGGGGACGAGGTGATTGTATTGCCATCAATGCGGAAGTCCAGAATTACCTCTATTGATGTGATGGGCAAGAACCTTACTGAAGCAAATGCAGGTGATTCCGTTTCAATAACTCTTGAAGATCAACTGGATATAAGCAGAGGTAACCTTATTGTAAGGAACAATGAGCTGCCACAAACAGATCATGATATAAACTTGATGATCTGCTGGTTCAATGAAAGGCCATTAAAGGTTGGAACAAAATATCTGGTCAGAAATTACAGCAACGAAGCTGCCTGCATAGTTAAATCAGTGAATTATAAAATGAATATTAATATACTTGAAAAGGAAACTTCGGACCTGCATGTTACAATGAATGAAATAGCTAATATCAGTATCAGGACAGCAAAACCTTTATATTTTGATAGTTATAAGAAAAACAATATTTCAGGCAGTTTAGTTTTTATAGAGGCAGGAACTAACGAGACTATAGCCGCCGGGATGATAGATTCTGAATGAATAATTAAAACAGCAACATCAGACTATAAAATCAGAAGTTTTTACCCTTATGATTTTATTGTTAATTTGCTAACAGAATAATTTTCAGAAAATTAAAATCAATTTTTAACACTAAATTAAAAATAATGCAGTAAATTCACAAAATATGAATTAGCCAGTACAGAATATTATCGAATTGATGAATACCATTAATAAAATCAATATAAATAATTATGAAAAAACTATTTAAGTTACTAGTCCTGTCGGCTTTTCTGACCTCGGCAATTAATGTCTCTGCTCAAACTGTTTATGTAAATAAAGCAGATTCAAAGTATCACCTTCTTAGTTGCAGATATCTTGACCCGAGCCATGATTCTCTTGATATGACCCTTGCTATTAAGAAGGGACTAGGTGCGTGCAGTGTATGTAAACCATCAGCACAAGGTACTTCATCGTCTAGCAGTATGGGTACTTCAAACAGCATGAGTGGTCCAAAAAGTACGATAAAATCAGGAATGGTGCAACAGGTAAATTCCCCAGCAAATGATGCCGGTAAACAATGCGCAGTCATTAATAAAGATGGGAAAAGATGCGTTGGTGAAGCAGAACCAGGATCTGTTTATTGCTGGGAACATAGAAATTATAAGAAGTGATCATTGCAGAGTGAAAGATTTACTGAATTCTCTTATCCGAAGTGAATTGGGTTCAGTAAGTTATGTTTTTTCAGAAGTTGCAATCCATGCTTAAAGAATTATTCAAGTATGCCATATTTAATCTTTTGTGAAACTGAAAGATCCTGATATAAATTCCCGGTCTGGAATTTTTTATGAGTTTGTTTTATTTCCCACAGCCGGGCTGTTTTGTCCCATGAACCGGTCAGAATGCTTTCCCCATCAGGAGAAAAGGCAACTGATCTAATCCCACCTTCATGACCCTTGAATACCTGCAATATATTTCCCTGGAGATCCCAGAGACAGGCTGTATTATCTTCCGATCCAGGCATACTTAAACTAATTGCAGAACAGACTGTCAGGATGTTTTTGCCATCGGGTGAAAAGGCTACTGAAGAAACATATCCATCATTTCCTTTAAATACCTGCAATACCTTTCCCTGCAGATCCCAGAGTCTGACCGTCTTATCCCATGCACCGGTAACTATGGTTTTGCCATCAGGTGAAAATCCCACCGAGTTTATATAACCATCATGACCCTGGAACACCCGCAGCAGAGTTCCTTCCAGATTCCATAGACGCACTGTTTTATCCCATGATCCTGTAAGTACACTCTTGCCATCGGGCGAAAAGGCGACTGAATTAATGCTTCCTTCATGTCCTTTAAACACTTGCAACACATTTCCGTGCAGGTCCCACAGGCGGGCTGTATTATCTTTGGAACCTGTCAGAATGCTTTTACCATCGGGAGAAAAAGAAGCTGCCCAGATCATATCATCATGTCCTCTGAACACCTGGAGTATTTTTCCATCCAGATCCCATAGTATGGCAGTTTTATCAGTTGAACCGGTAAGAATATTTTTATCATCGGGAGAAAAAGCAACTGACCATATTCCATCCTCATGTCCTTTGAAAATATGCAAAATATTCCCCTGCTGGTCCCACAGCTGGGCTGTTTTATCGTTAGAACAGGTCAGTATGCTTTTGCCATCATGAGAAAAGGCTACTGAATTAATTACCTCATCATGACCTTTGATCTCCTGTAATACTATTCCCTCAAGATCCCAGAGCCTGCTTGTTTTATCATCTGACCCGGTAAGTATGCTTTTACAATCAGGAGAAAAAGCTACACCCTCAATTTCAGCCTCGTGCCCTTTAAAGACCTGCAATACCTTCCCACGCTGGTCCCAAAGCCGGGCAGTTTTATCCCATGAACCTGTAAGAAGACGCCTTCCGTCAGAAGAAACTGCTACCGAAGTAATGATATTTTCATGCCCTTTAAAGACCTGCAATACCCTTCCATGCAGGTCCCAGAGCCTGGCGGTGCCATCCATTGAACCGGTAAGTATATTCTTCCCGTCTGGTAAAAAAGATACTGAAGTGACCCCACCTTCATGCCCTGTAAATACCTGCATCGTATTTCCCTGCAGGTCCCATAATCGGGCAGTTTTATCATTAGAACCGGTCAGAATACTTTTACCATCCTGGGAGAAAGCTACAGAAGAAATAATATCCTTATGCCCTTTAAAAATATGTAGTTCAATTCCCTGAAGGTTCCAGATCCGGGCAGTTTTATCAATAGAACCTGTAAGTATGGTTTTACCATCAGGCGAATAAGCTACTGAATAAATTATACCCTGGTGCCCAATAAACTCCTGAAGTAGATTACCCCGCAGATCCCATAATCGTGCTGTGTTATCATCAGAACCTGTAAGTATGGTTTTACCTTGGGGTGAGAAGGTCACTGAAGTAATTCTACCCTGATGACCTTTAAACAACTGCAATAAATTTCCCTGCAGATCCCAGAGACAGGCTGTGCTGTCCTGAGAGCCGGTCAGGATACTTTTTCCATCTGGCGAAAAGAATACGCAAGTAATATTACTTTCATGTCTTGAAACTATCCTGTAAAAATTAAAATCATAGTATATCCTGTTCAGATTTTCAACAATATCCGGATTAACTGAATCTATGCTGGCTGCATATTCTGCCAGCCTTAAGGCAATTGTAGGGTCAGACTCGACAACTTTTTGTGATAAAAAATTATAGCTGCTGGCTCTTGCCTTAAGGTAATTTTGATTTGACTTTTGTTTTTCTCTGAGAGCCCAGAGAGTAAAACCAGAAAGAACTATTATGAGTACTAAAGCTGCGAAACTTACAATGTTTCTTCTTCTTTTCCTCGATCTGTATATTTCATTTTTACTTTTATGAATGTAAGATTCCACCGATTTACTCAGGTACAGTTTATCTTCATAAGGTGCAAAGTATTTAAGATCATCAGAAGTAAGAAGTTTTCCTCTTTTTGTGTAAACAGAGAATGCATTATCTATAAACTGTTTTACTTCAATAATGTCCTTCTCAATGGCAGTGAACTTTTCATATATTTTAAAAGCCAGACTATCGTGTCTCAATTCGAAATGGTCTCTTTCATCTCTTTCCCTGAGTATGCGCAGATCAACGAACCTGGTAAGGTATTTTAAAAGATCTTCTCTGGTTACCACTTTGCCTAAAGACCCTATTGAATCCAGTATTTCTGATTCATTCATTTGTCTTTTTGTTCCCTGAACGGAGACAAAAGATTTAAGTATAGCCATGGCGGTATCCGGGTCATCCAGCTTCCGTATCTGTTCCTCAAGGAATTGTCCGAGTAAATCGGAGACACTTCCTGCCCTGTTGAGGATCTCTTTTGAAAATTTTAAGTTGTCTGAGACTTGATTATCAGCCACTGCAATTCTGAAAATACGGTCAAGGTAGATCTGCAGGAATGTAAGTTCAATCTCATTACCGGTGGGGCTAAGCTTTTCAATTATTGCTTCGGAGAATCCTGTTTCTGTTTCAATTTCATAAACTTTACATGGTCCTTCAACTGCCTGGATTGCATTTGCCCTTTTCATCTTTTCAACCCTGAACCGATTAGAAAATATTTCCGGAATATCAGATTCAAACTCTGTTATTCCTGCAAGAAATTCCTCCCTTATAATGAAAATTACACGGCACTGAGTTTCAGATTCAACGATTTCCTTTATAAGCTCTATGAAGCTGTTTTTTTCTTTTGCGGATCCAAAAATAAACAGTTCTTCAAACTGATCGAAGATGAAATAGACAGGTTTAAAATGGTCGAGATATATTGAGTGAAGTTTCTCAGAAACTGACAGATTTTTCTTTAAGGGTGTAATAGCCTGTTTATTAAAGGCTTCATCAAGGTTGTCAATAATATTACTCCCGCGCCGTACGCTCACAGGCAACCAGTCACTGTCATCAAACCTCGAAGCTAGCCCGCAATTGACAAGCGAAGATTTTCCTGTTCCGGAGATCCCATAAACAAGCAGTATTTTGCTCTCAAAAATCCTTCTGTAAAGCTCGGTTATCTCCCTTTCGCGACCGAAGAAGATCGCCCGGTCTTCACTGGTATAACTGTCGAGAAATTTAAAAGGTGATTTTGTCATTTAGAACAACTTATTTCATTCTATATCAATTATGTACATCTCATTGAACCTAATTCTTACCTCACACCTCATACCTCAACCCCTCCTATTGCTAACATAAGTTCCTTATATTCCTCAAGCAAAATATTATAGTTACTCATAGATCTCAGATCACATTTTTCAGTTACTTCCGTTCCGAGATACATAAGATGACCGCTTTTGTATTTTGTGTACATAAATATATCCTTCCTTAAATCAAATTTTTCTTTTGCATCGATAGTCTCCGAGTTTGTGTCAATTATAAGTGGTGAGAGGTTAAGATAATCATCGAACGATTTAATTGATTTCATAAGCAGTACAGACTGGCTGTCAGAGAATGTTGCTTCATCAATCTCCTGTCCCCTGAAATCAGAATCCGCGCTGTTCAGAAGGTCAATAATATGATGAAACTTAGCTTCATGGATTCGTGGTTTAATAACTTTAATATCCCTTACCGATACAAGTTTATATTTTGCAAAAAATGCAATCCGCTGAAGGATCATTGTAAGCTTTTCATCATATTCCACACATCTTTTTTCAATTTCTCTTTCATCAAGATTTATCTGGTAATGACCTATTTCGTTCCTTTCTGGTACCCAGAAATCAAGTGCGGCAAAAAACTTTTTATCGAACTGTTCATTCATCTCAGGTAGAAACCATCCGAGCTTTTGCTCAGTATAAGCAGAGGCAAAAGTTCTTATCAGCCAGCAAAAATTACCCAGGGTCATTACTGTAAACCTGTTAGCAAATTCACTTCTTATCTGATCCGGAAGAGAGACTTTCTTACTTTTAATATCGTACCACACCTGACATACCATAACAAAACTTACAAACTGCATAGATCTTTCAATGGTCTTGAAAATCTGGTCAAGTCTCAGTTTGCAGGGTTGCCGCATAGATCCTGAAAAAAGTCTCCGCAGCTCCACACCAACAGGCCATGGGAAATATTTAATTACCAGGTCACCGATAATTCGATAATCAATTATTTCGTCCTCATCTTTTTCAGGTATATGCTTTGAAAGAGAAGGCTGGTTTTTTACCATCTCGGCAAATACCTTCAGAATAAGATCTTCATTTATTGCTGGCATGTTCAATTGTTAAAAGACAGGTAGTTTTGTTTCTGCAAGGGAGTATACAAAATCATTCACCGATGTTAGTTCAATATTAAACCTGCTGATGACATCTTTCATATCGATCCGACCTCCTTTAGCAACGCACAACATTAGTCCTGTAATAGATTTTTGCATAGGGTCTATGCTACTATTGAATTGTACCTGAAGTGCATCCACAGGTATATGCTGCACGTCGATTTTCTTTTGAAGAACTTCTTCGAAAATTTTCACTGCATCCAGTTGTGAAATATTTTGAGGACCTCCCAGATCAATGACTATGTTTTTTAAAAAGGGATTGGAAATACTATCAATAGCAAACTCTGAAACATCCTTAATGGAAATGTACGATAAAGGATTTATTCCGGTTCCCAATATATTTACCTTACCATTCATGGCATCAAATCCTACTGATGCTGAAAGCCAGACTTCCATAAAGCAACAGGGACGAAGAATAGTATAGATGAGACCACTTTTCTGCAGGTACTTTTCAACTTTCCTTTTAGCATGGCTCAATGGGAATTCAAGATCAAAGCTTGATGCTATTGAAGTATAAATAAAATGATTCACCCCTGCTGATTTTGAAGCATCAATCAGATTGACCATACCATTTTCATCTACAAGCTGAATGTCATTTTCACCTGGTTTATAGGAAAAGGGCATGGATGACACAGTCGTGATAACAGTTGCCACTCCCTGAAGCACCTTGTTAATAGTCTCTTTGTTAAGGAGATCACCCTGAACAACCTGGAAACCAAATTTAGTGAGTTGTTCTGTTTTAACAGGGTCAGCGGTACTTCTGACCATTACCTTCACGGGAAAATTTTTTGCCCTGAGTTGCCGGCAAATTTCAGTTCCTAAGAATCCTGTAGCACCTGCTACCAGTACTGTTGAAGTCTCCATTCGACATTGTTTTTAAGTTTATAATAATTTATATGGATAAAATCATAATAAATCGGAATTAATTCTTCAGCCTATTAAGAGTATGGGGTAAATAGTATTAAGTTGTTAAACGAAGTATGATTACTTAAAAATTTTAAATAATATTGAAAATTATAATTACAGAATAAAAGAGATGTATAATACATGTATTCTGTACTGTTAAAATCATATATTTGTAAATGTATGCTATTACTTTTAATTTAATATTACGTTTAGTAACAATAATTTTCTGAAAATCATGCTGTTAATAAATTAACAGTAGAATTGTAAGGGCAATTGTTTCTTATTTTGAGTCTGAAGTAGCTGTTTAGATTGCTACAGCTGAATACTTTAAATGGAAAAAATGATATCGGAAATTCTTGCTTTTTAATTTCAATGGGCACCGAAAACTTTAAATGTAACTAAAAAACAAATTTGATAATTATTAATAATCATGGAGAATAACTCGGTCGCAAGCACTACTCCGGTTTATACCCTTAGTGTTACAGCAGATCTTTCAGGAATCCCGGTTCATTCAATAAGGCAATACATTGACAAGGGGTTGTTGATTCCTTTCAAGAAAGAATCTAGCCGGAACTTATTTTCTCAGGTGGATATTTTAAGGTTGAAATATATCCATAGGTTATTGGAGAAAGATGGTTTAAACATTGCAGGAATAAAGACTTTACTGGCTCTTATTCCCTGCTGGGCAATCAGGCAATGCTCCGATGAGGAGCGTATAAAATGTCAGGCTTACATCAGTGAAACTTATCCCTGCTGGGAAGCATCTGAAAAGGGAACTCTCTGTAAGAATACTAATTGCAGGGAATGTGAAGTTTATCGAAGTGTTGAAAACTATCCTGATTTGAAATCATTCCTAAAAACAATTATACCATAAAACGAATCCGATAATTTCTCATAGGTTATTAAATAAAAAACCCCCGGATGCTGAATTCCAAAGCCTGCTATTTCCGCATTTCTACCATTTTGTTTAATACTTTAAGCTCCAACCATCTTGACCACCTATGGCTGAAATAAATCGACCACAATAGCCGGAGTTAAATGCTTGTTGTTTTGTTGTGTATGTTAAGTGTTATCAGACCAGATTTTATTACTTTAATATGGTTAATTTAATACGATGAATTGTCGTCAGATAAATCGACTTTTTTATTAACTTAGATGTTTTACTAACTAAAAAGCTTTATAAAATGAGAACATTTACATTTAAATTATTTCTTGGAATAATGGCACTTGTTTTAATTTGCAGTGCAAAATCTGGAAAAAGAGATCCGCTTGCGCTATATGCAGAACTGGATAAAAAGGCACCTGTTAATACCTTGACAATTAGCGAGAAAGAAAAAGGATG
>Ga0315295_10006056_pt1 | contig 10333 bp, 7 predicted proteins | sample YL17G14_0_MG_FD_204453 | JGI IMG/M metagenome (GOLD analysis project Ga0315295, IMG submission 204453) | Sediment microbial communities from Yellowstone Lake, YNP, Wyoming, USA - YL17G14_0 | ecosystem: Environmental > Aquatic > Freshwater > Lake > Sediment | place: USA: Wyoming | collected... | reverse complement strand
CAGTTGCTTTATAAACACCAGGCAGGCTCTCACCAGAGATCTCTAGGGGAGCGTCGATGCCACTCCCTACACCCAAAAAAACTGCCTCGTATCCTTCTTCGAACAAATCATTGACGGTTTTCTTCTTTTTCCCTACGTAGGTGTTCCCCACAAAATTTACTCCAGCCTGGTTTAGGCATTTCCATATATCATCGATCAATGTATGGGGTAATTTAAAATTAGGGAACCCATAAGTGAGTGCACCTCCAGGGTGCGAACGAGCATCATAAATGGTCACCCAGTGACCCATCCGCACCAGAGTATCTGCACATGCCAACCCGGATGGTCCAGCACCAACGATGGCGACTTTTCTCCCACTCCCCTCCCCTGGTTGGATGGGTACCCCTTTCACCCGGCGTTCATACTCACAAGTAAATGATTCCAATACACCCACAAGCACTGGGGCACCGATCCGTCGCAATACACAAGCCCCCTCGCATAACCTTTCCTGTGGGCATACCCGCCCGCAGATCTCAGGCAAAAAATTGGTTTTTCGAAAGACACTGGCCGCTTCTAGAAAGTTGCCTCGCTCAATCAAGTACAATGCCTGAGAGATATCATTCCCGGCTGGACAGGCACGCCTACAGGCAGCTATTTCATGGCAATGGATACAGCGGGAAGCCTCGTACTTTGCCCAATCTTCTTTCAGGGGTGCACGGGCTTCATGAAAATCCTTCACCCGTTCTATGGCTGGTCGGGTGGGTAATCCACTTGAAGGCAGATGGATACGGGATTTTCGGTCAATCGATGAAAATTCCGTCTGCAGATCCGTATCGATCCTCACTTGCTCTGCAGATATTTATCAATGGAAACTGCAGCCTTACGCCCGGCAACCATCGCGGTCACCACCAAGTCTGGTCCTGTGACACCATCACCGCCAGCAAATACACCTTGGCGGGTCGTTGTACCCGATTCGTGGTCGGCAACGATCAGACCATACTTCTGGGTCTGCAGATTTGGTGTGGTTTCGCCAATAATCGGATCCGGCCAATACCCGAGTGCTAGGATGGCTGTATCCGCTTCTACAATAAAGTTGGAACCTTCAATCGGGACGGGTCGACGTCGACCCTTAACATCCGGCTCACCCAGCTGCATTTTGATACATTCTATCTGGGCCAGATGTCCTTGTTCATCAGCGATGAATTTAACTGGCTGGGTCAGGAATTGATAATGCGCGCCTTCTTCCAATGCCAGCTCTCGGTCTTTTACTCCACCAGGCATTTCTTTGATTGTACGGCGGTATAAGCAGGAAACTTCATCCGCACCCAGGCGTAAAGCTGTGCGTAGACAGTCAGAGGCAGTATCACCACCACCAATAACTACCACCTTTTTCCCAACCTCTGGTCGCGAACGCCACTCTTTCGGTAAAAGTTCCATATCCACATTACTACGTGCAAGAAACTCCGATGCTTTGTAAACTCCCGGTAAATCTTCTCCAGGCACTTCCATCGGTGCATCCACATTGGAACCTACCCCGATAAATACCGCCTCAAAACCTTGTTCAAGCAGGTCGTCTATCGTAATGTCTTTCCCGACCATGGTATTGAAGGAAAACTTGGCTCCAGCTTCCTCCAGATCTCCCACCCGGCAGAAGACAATTTCCTTGGGGATTTTAAAGGGAGGGATACCGTACACTAACAACCCACCTGGAGCGGGTTTGGATTCAATCAATGTAACTTCATGGCCTTTTTGTAGAAGCTGTTCTGCGCATGCAAGCCCTGCTGGCCCGGTACCAACGATCGCTACTTTCCTGCCGGTTGATTTTCCAACCGGGACTTTCACACCCACCGTCCTTCGCTCATAGCAAGTGACATAGGCTTCAAGAGGTCCAGTTAATACCGACGCGTGTGATTTGATATGCGAGCACGAACCCTGACACAACTGCTCCTGCGGGCATACTCTTCCACAGATTTCAGGCAGGCTGCTCGTCTGGCGGTAAAGCTTGGCTGCTTCGAGAAATTCGCCCTGTTCGATCAACCACATCGCGGAAGGGATATCATTATGGGCAGGGCAAGCCTCAACACATGGTGCTGGATCAGGGCAGTGTACACAACGCGAAGCCTCAAACATCGCTTCTTCTGGTGTCAGTGGGATGCAAATATCATCAAAATCGCATACACGTTGTGATACAACACGGTGACTGATATCAAGGCTGGGCATACGTGCGCGTGCCTTCCGGTCGATAGCTAATGAGTCACTCGAAATTTTTTCCATCCAACACCTCCTACATTCGATCCTAAATTCATATTATCGGGGTTAAAGGTAAAATTTTAGTCCCTATTGTCATATAATTCTGTGACGGTTGTCACATGATGAATGGTTGGAATCTTGCACATAAATACCTAGTATATTTTCATTCTTATACGATTCTTACATAATTAAGTTATGATAGCGTTCTTATAAAGATCCATATTCCTTATCAAATCATTACCTCTTGGGGTTATTGCCATAAGAGGAGGGAAAAAACATGCGAAAGTTTCTCATCACTATATTTGTTCTGATCGGTCTAGGTATCATTGGATATTTCGGTTATCAGGCTCTTCAGACCAGACGTCAGGCAAATTCGATCAGTAACCTGCAGACAGTTAGCGCCGCTCAGGGCAGCCTGACTGCCTCGATTGGTGCCACTGGTAGCGTTCGTCCGGATCAAACTGCTTTGCTTGCCTGGAAGACTACAGGGAATGTCGACCAGGTGTTTGTTGAGGTGGGGCAGGTCATCACCACCGGTCAGACGCTTGCCACTCTCGCCCAATCATCATTACCTCAAAATATCATCCTGGCTCAATCTGATTTGATCACTGCCCGTAACGCCGTGACTCAGCTTACCAATCCGGACCTTTCCACCATCTCCAATGCCGAGAAAGTTCTGGCAGCTGCATATTCCAGCTATCAACAAGCCCAAACCAGCCTGACGAACGCCATCATCACCAACCAGAACGCCAACGATTTGACCCTATATAACGACTGGTTTAACACAAAAACCACCCTGGACGTTGCCCGGAATAATCTACCACTGGCAAATGCTTCCATCGATGTTCAGGCATACTACCAGGCATTGCGCAGAACTAATCAGTTACAGGATTCACTCACAGTGGCACAGGATAGCGCCAGCGCTCATCCAGAAGACACTGCTCTGGCTCAGAAAGTTACCGATCTGCAGGTTGCCGTTCAAGATAGTTTAACCAAGCAAACTAACCTGCAATCAGGGCTTCCTTCTGACACGATCGACCTGGTCAGCACCCTATCGGATAAATTGTCTGCCTATGAAGGCTCCACGAATGACTTCATTGGCTCAGTCATTACCGATACGACAAATACCAGTGTCGATCTGGCTCAGATCCAGGCTGACCTGGCACAAAAACAATCGAATTTGATCAATACTCAAATCACACTCACCGACCTCACCAATAAACGGCAGGGGATGAATGGAAAACGCTGTGCTGACGATACGATTGCTGACTATCAGAAAGCCTATGATCAGGCACTGAATGCATACAATTTCACAGGACATATCGCGAACAGCCGTGAATATCAATTGTTACAATCCGCTGCAGCGAACTTGAATTGGTGCACAGCTGTTTGGAGTGAATCTGATATCGCAGCTCAGGATGCAAAAATCGCCTCAGCCCAAGCCCAAATCCAATTACTGCAAGCGCAGATCACCGCCGATCAGACCCAAATTACCGACGCAACCAGTTCGGTATATGGTCTTGCTATTCTTTTAAACACTGTTTGGACAGCCTATCAGGATGCCAATCAGCAATTGAGCAATGTAGTCACTACCCTATATGAGCTTGAACGATCGCCAAATCCAGACGATTTGGCAGTTGCCCAGGCGCGTTTACAAGCCGCCCAAGCAGCTGTAGACACTCAGTCATTGACTGCGCCATTTGTAGGTACCATCACCGAGGTGGACATCAAACCCGGTGATCAGGTCTCTCCGAGCAGCATTGGCGTCCGGCTGGACAAGCTGGATCGTTTATTGGTGGATGTGCAGGTCTCAGAAGTGGATATCAACAGTATTCAGGTCGGTCAACCGGTTACCCTGAGCTTTGATGCTATCCTGAATAAGCAGTATAACGGAGTTGTCAGTCAGGTCCCCGAAGTGGGTGACATTATCCAGGGAGTAGTGGAATTCAATGTATTGGTTGAGCTGAAGGACGCTGATCAATATGTAAAGCCTGGAATGACCGCAGCAGTAAACATCGTGGTCGACCAGATCACCAACGCCCTGTTGGTACCCAATAGTGCTGTACGTGTGGTGGATGGTCAGCATGTGGTTTACATCCTGAAGGATAACCAGCTCCAACCAATAGAGATAACATTAGGCGCTTCCTCTGACGCTCAAAGCGAGGTGCTGGATGGTAATTTAAAGGTCGGTGACCAGATTGTGCTCAATCCTCCCCAGGATATCTTTGGGTCCAATGGTGGTAATCCCTTCGGCATGGGAAGGTGAACATGAACACTGGCAACATTCAGTCCGGCCAAGTGGAGATTGCTTCAAACGGCTCGGTCATCCAGGCTGAAAACCTGACCAAAGTATATAAAATGGGCCAAGTAGAGGTGCATGCCCTAAATGGCCTCTCGCTGAAGATATTGCGCGGTGAGGTCGTCTCCATCATGGGACCTTCCGGATCGGGCAAATCAACCTTGATGAACATTATCGGTTGCCTAGATCGCCCCACCTCCGGTGAGTATATCCTGGATGGTGAGCCGGTCGCCAGGCTGACCGATGACCAGCTTGCTACCATCCGCAACCGTAAGGTAGGCTTCGTCTTCCAAAGCTTCAACCTGCTCTCACGTGCCACCGCCCTTGCGAATGTCGAGTTACCAATGCGCTATTCAGGCATTGCGCGCGGGGGAAGGGAAAAAGCCTTGGCTGCCCTCGAGTCGGTCGGATTGTCAGACCGCGTTTATCATCGTCCCAATGAATTGTCGGGGGGGCAGCAACAGCGTGTTGCCATTGCCCGCGCCTTAGTAAATGATCCAGCCATCATCCTGGCAGACGAGCCAACAGGCAACCTGGATACCAAATCGGGCAATGAGATCATGGAACTGCTGCTTAACCTAAACCGGGAGCATGGTACCACGCTCATCATTGTGACCCATGCTTCTGATATCGCAGCAAAATCGCAGCGTATCATCCGCATCCGTGATGGTATCGTGGAGGAGGCTGTATGAACGTCTGGCAAGCCATCCTGGAAGCGTTTGAAAGTCTCTCAGCCAACAAACTGCGTGCTGGCCTCACCATTTTAGGGATCGTGATTGGAGTTGCGGCTGTCATTGCGATGGTCTCCATAGGGCGTGGCGCCCAGGCTACCATCACTGATTCCATCAATGGCATTGGTACCAATCTCATCTTTGTGTTTCGTGGCGGTTCTGAAGATGTGCGCAACCCCAAACCACTCACCCTGAGTGATGCAGAAGCCATTGACGACCCTAATCAGGCACCCTCCGTTGTGGCAGTCGCACCTGTCATTCAGGATAACGGAAAGGTCACCTTTGGGCGTGAAAGCACAACTACCAGCATCACCGGTGTGACCCCCGAATATAGCAGTGTACGCAATTACAAGGTTACCGAGGGTGAGTTTATTAACCAGGAACAGATGCTGGGACAGTCATCCGTGGTGCTACTGGGTTCGGAGGTGGCAGATAAGCTCTTCGGGCGCCTGGAAGGTCTGGTTGGTGAGACAGTACGCATAGAAGGGCAGCCCTTCCGTGTGATAGGGGTTTTGCAATCCAAAGGTGGTTCGGGTTTCTCCAATGCAGATAATCAGGTCCTGGTCCCCTTCTCTACCGCTCAAACCCGCCTCATCCGTCGGGCTGTGAATGACCGGGTGGATTTACTGTTGGTTGAAGCCACCAGCCCTGGAGCCGTACCTGCCGCCAGCAATGAAGTTGCACAGATCTTGCGTAACCGCCACCGCAATGACATTGGCGCAGATGATTTTACCATTCTCACCCAGCAGGATTTCCTCTCCACTGCCAGCACCATCACCAATGTGCTCACCATTTTCCTGGGAGGCGTGGCTGCGATTTCCCTCCTCGTGGGTGGCATCGGTATTATGAACATCATGCTGGTGTCGGTCACTGAGCGCACACGTGAGATTGGGTTGCGTAAAGCCGTTGGTGCCCATAAAGCGGACATCATGATCCAGTTCCTGGCTGAATCGTCAGTTCTCAGCCTGTTTGGCGGTATTATTGGCATCATCCTTGGGTACGCCATCGCATTCGCGGTGGGGCAGGTCGCCAAAGCCAATAATGCGATAATCTCTCCGTCCTTTGAAATCGATATCATCCTCATCGCCACTCTGTTCTCCACTGCTGTGGGCTTGTTCTTTGGGATATACCCCGCTAACCGCGCCGCCAGTCTTGAGCCGGTTGAAGCCTTGCGATACGAATGATCTAATCTAACCCGGAATCTTCTGTAGCGCCGCTTTCATCCTTTCCAACGCCTGGGTCAGAATATCCCTGGTACATGCAAAGTTTAACCGCACGAAACCCTCTCCACCTTTGCCGAAGGATGCCCCATCATTGAGGGCAACGCCTGCCTCTTTGATAAAGAACTCACATGGGTTACCCTGTATGCCTGTCTTGCGGCAGTCCAGCCACGCCAGGTAGGTGCCCTCGGGCTTCACGATCTGCAGCTGCGGCAGGTTTGCCTGCACATACTCATACACGAAGTCACGGTTGCCTTCTAGATACAGCAGCACCTGGTCCAACCACTCCTGCCCATCCCGGTACGCTGCAAGCGTAGCAGTCAACCCAATCAGATTTTCCCACATCACCAGTCCTTTCTTGGATTGCTCCAGCTTCAGGCGCAGTTGCTTATCCTGCACAATGGCGAACGAGCATTGCAACCCGGCGATGTTGAAGGTCTTGGTGGGTGCCATCAGGGTAACTGTATTGCGGGTGATCTCCATATCCAATGATGCAATCGGGATGTGTTTTTGCCCTTTGAACAGGAGATCACAGTGGATCTCATCCGAGCAGATCACCACACCCTTACGCAGGCAGGTTTCTGCCATACGTTCCAGCTCATCTATACGGAAGACCCTTCCCACAGGGTTGTGTGGGTTACACAGGATAAAGACCCTGGTCTGCTCAGTAAATCCTGCTTCAAACGCCTGCCAATCAACCTCGTAGTGCCCATCAGGCCCTCGCCTCAGCATGGCATCCTGGCGTTGCATGCCCGCTTGCCCCGCTAGATCCAAAAAGGGCTTGTAGACCGGGGTCTGTACCAGCACCTCACCGCCCGTTATTGCAATTGCGTGGCAGGTCAGGTTCAATCCTACGATCACCCCAGGCAGGAAGACCAGCTCTTCGGGCGCAACCTGCCAGTTGTAAAGCCGCTGCATACGATCCACCAAAACCTGTTGCAGGTCTGATACGACATATGGCCTTGGATGTGTGTCCGGATAGCCGAAAATCCCATGGTCTATGCGGGTTCGCAGAGCTTGCAGGATGGGTTCAGCAACCGGGAAATCCATATCTGCCACCCACAAGGGCAGCACATCCGCATCATACATGTTCCACTTCGTACTGTCCGTTGGTCGGCGGTCTGGAACGTGATCAAAGTCGTATCTCATCCAAGCATCTCCTTTATTCTTGATCATTACTTTCCTGTATATTATACTCATCGATTCCTCGCGCTTCTTCATGTTTACCCATGACAAATATCCTCTCACGCTTCCACCAGACTTTTAGCGCACCCTTTTGGTGTAAAATTGATTTAACGGATTACTCACAGGACCAAATACAAAAATGGAGGACGCAATGACAAGCTGGAAAGTTCTTATCACCGATGGCCTTTCGGATAAGGGCATCGCCATCTTAAGCTCAGCCGCCCAGGTGGATAACAAGCCGGACATCTCCGTGGATGACCTGCTGAAAGTTGCAGCTGAGTATGACGCCATGGTCGTGCGTGGACGCACCAAGGTCACTCCGGCAGTCTTCGATGCCGCCACACTGCTCAAAGTGGTTGGTCGCGCCGGTGTGGGTGTTGACAACATCGACCTGACAGCCGCCCGCAGCCATGGGGTGACGGTGGTGAATGCTCCTAAATCCACCTCCCTGGCAGTGGCTGAGCTGGCTGTCGCCATGATGTTCGCCCTGGCTCGCATGCTCCCCAAAGCAGACGCCACCATGAAGCAAGGTCAGTGGATCAAAAAGCAGCTCGAAGGCATTGAGCTGAACGGCAAGACCCTCGGCATCGTTGGTATGGGTAATATTGGAACGGCACTCGCTCAGCGCGCCTCTGCCCTGGGGATGAAAGTCATTGGTTTTGATACTCTTATTGCTCCTGATGAGATCAAGAAACGCGGGGCGGAACCAGTCGGACTGCCTGAGCTGTACGGTAAAGCCGACTTCATCTCCTTCCACCTGCCGCTTACACCCGAATCGAAGGGCATGGTCAACGGACAGGTCTTTGCGCAGATGAAACACGGGGTGCGTATCGTCGATGCCGCCCGTGGTGGGATCATCGATGAGACTGCCCTGCTAGCGGCACTCGAATCGGGCCAGGTGGCTGCTGCTGCCCTGGATGTATTCGCCACCGAGCCGCCTGGTCTGACTGCTTTGGTGGCTCATCCCAACGTGGTCGCAACCCCGCATATCGGCGCACAGACGGAAGAAGCCCAGGACAGGGCAGCTGAAGACATTGCCTCCGAAGTGCTTACCGCACTGCGCGGTGAGCCTCTGCGCTGGAAGATCGTCTAACTCATGCACTAAAGGACTATCATGGAATCTGAACAGAAACTCCAACAACTCAAAACCCTGCTGGCCGAGATTGCAGACCTGAACCAGATCACTGCCCTGCTCTTCTGGGACCAGCAAACCTACATGCCCTCGGGTGGAGCTGAAAACCGCGGCTATCAGCTCGCCACCCTGCAGCAGATCGCCCACACAAAAGCCGTTTCCGACGAGATTGGCAAGCTGCTGGACGACCTACAGCTCTACGCATCCCAGCTTGACCCCGACTCGTTCGATGCCTGCCTGGTTAGGGTCGCCCGGCGTAACTACGAAAATGAAACCAAGGTGCCCACCGAGTGGGTGGTTGAATCCGCCATGACGACTACTGCCGCCCATGAAGCCTGGGCAAAAGCCCGTGCCGAGAATGATTTCCACCACTTTCAGCCTCACCTGGAGCGAATACTCAACCTGGCGCATCGCTTTGCCGGGTTCTTTGCACCCTACGAACACGTCTATGACCCGCTGCTGGATATCTTTGAGCCCGGCATGAAGACCACCGATGTGAAAGCAATCTTCAACCTCCTGCGACCCCAGCAGGTGAAGCTGCTCAAGCAGATCGCCAGCTGCCCGCAGGTCGATAATTCCTTCATGTCTCTCACCTTCGACGAGCAGAAGCAATGGGACTTTGGGGTGGAAGCCATCACCAAAATGGGCTTCGAATGGGACCGCAGCCGCCAGGATAAGACTCTGCACCCATTCACCACCAGTTTCGGCTGGGGAGATGTGCGCATCACCACCCGCGTGTTCCCCAATTATTTAGCTTCCGCCCTGTTCGGCACACTGCATGAAGCCGGGCACGCCATGTATGCCATGGGTTCGGACAAATCCTTCGACCGCACCCCTCTCTTTGGAGGGGCATCGGCTGGAATACACGAATCCCAATCCCGCATGTGGGAAAACCTGATCGGCCGCTCCTATCCCTTCTGGCAGCACTTTTACCCCCGTCTGCAGGAGCTCTTCCCCTCCCAGCTCGGTAACGTCGCACTTGAGGCATTCTACAAAGGCATCAACAAGGTCCAGCCTTCCTTCATCCGGGTCGAAGCCGATGAAGCCACTTACAACCTGCACATCATGCTGCGTATGGAGCTTGAGATCGCCCTGATGGAGAACCAGCTGCAGGTGAAGGACCTGCCTGAGGCTTGGAATTCGCGCTTCCAGGAGTACTTAGGTGTCACACCTCCCGATTATTCCAATGGGGTGCTGCAGGATGTACACTGGTCGGGTGGTCTGATCGGTTACTTCCCCAGCTATGCCTTGGGCAACCTGATCGCTGCGCAATTGTGGGAGCGCATATCCGCTGATATCCCCGACCTGCCCGATCAGATCCGTCAGGGTGAGTTTGCAGCCTGGCTCGCCTGGCTGCGTGAAAAGGTCCATAGCCATGGCAACAAGTTTGAGCCACAGCAGCTCATCCAGCGTGTGACTGGCTCCAAGATTGACCCGGCACCCTACATGCACTACCTTGAGCAGAAATACCAGGCAATTTACAATTTCTGACATATACAGTGAGAGAGAACAAGCCTATCCACACTTTGCTGGTTCC
>Ga0315295_10006054_pt1 | contig 10334 bp, 14 predicted proteins | sample YL17G14_0_MG_FD_204453 | JGI IMG/M metagenome (GOLD analysis project Ga0315295, IMG submission 204453) | Sediment microbial communities from Yellowstone Lake, YNP, Wyoming, USA - YL17G14_0 | ecosystem: Environmental > Aquatic > Freshwater > Lake > Sediment | place: USA: Wyoming | collected... | reverse complement strand
GATTAATGGAAATGATATAGTTTTATCGATTGATGCTGAATTGCAAAAAAAAGTTTACCAATCCATTAAAGACAAATTAAGCGGTCTTGCTGTTTCGCGGGCTGCTGCCGTGGCAATAAATCCGCAGAACGGAAAAATCTTGGCCCTGGTCAGTTTTCCCGGTTTTGACAGCAATAATTTTATCAAGGGTTCAAGCGATTTTGTCTCTAAAATACTGCAGGATAAAAACCAGCCCCTATTCAATCGGGCAATCAGCGGCGGATACCCTTCCGGTTCAACCATTAAACCAATGCTTGCCGCGGCTGCGCTTGAAGAAAACATCATTAATCCCAATAGGGTTATAAATTGCACAGGTCAAATAAATCTTATTGATAAGTATAATAAAACTATCTATTGGACATTTAACGACTGGAAAACCCACGGTCCGGTTGATATGATTAAAGCCATTGCCGAGTCCTGCGACGTTTATTTCTATACTTTGGGCGGCGGTTATGGTAATATAAGTGGATTGGGCATAGATAGAATCAAAAAATATTTACAGATGTTCGGCTGGGGAGAAAAAACCGGAATTGATTTGCCCGGAGAAAAAGCAGGGTTTGTTCCTGACGCAAGCTGGAAAAAACAAACCAAAAATCAGGACTGGTATATCGGAGACACATATAATGTTTCCATCGGCCAAGGAGACATACTTATTAATCCGCTCCAGCTTACTACTGCCATTGCAGCAATTGCCAATGGCGGCAAATTATTTCAACCGCAAATGATTCAGGATGCTCAACCAAAAATAATCAGGGAAAATTTCATTAAAAAAGATTATTTGGAAATTGTCAGACGCGGAATGAGAGAAACAATAATTTCCGGAACAGCTATGTCATTAAGCGATTTGCCAATTCCTGTCGCGGGAAAAACCGGAACTGCTGAAACATACAAAGGCAGGTCTCCGCACGCCTGGTTTACTGCTTTTGCGCCTTATGAAAATCCGCAGATTGTTATCACGATTTTGATTGAGAACGGCGGAGAAATAGGAGGGATCTCCACTTCTATTGCAAAAGATATTTTATCGTGGTATTTTAATAAATAAAATAGAATCAATGAAATACATCACTTCGCAAAAACTAAAAGAACTAAAAGAAAAACTGAAAGAGTTAAGAGAAAAAAGAAAAGAAATCTCAAGACAAATTCAGGACGCGCAGGACAGGGGAGATATCACCGAGAGCGCTGAATACACCGAAGCAAAAGAAGCGCAGGCATTTAATGAGGGCAGGATTAAAGAACTGGAACAACTGTTTAACGACGCGATTATTATCTCCAAAAAACAGAAATGCGATATAGTGGAGGTGGGCTGCGAAATTTTAGTTCAGAATAAAGACCATAAAAAAGGATTTATCATTGTCGGGTCAGAAGAAGCTGATCCAATTCAAGGGAAAATATCAAATGAGTCGCCATTGGGGCGAGCTTTTTTAGGCAAGAAAAAGGGTGATGAAGTAATGGCTACCACCCCCAGCGGCAAAGTCCACTATAAAATATTGGAAATAAAATAAAAGGAGGGAAAATTGGCAAAAATTAGAGTTTGTTTAGCGTACAGAGGCGATGTTAGAAAAGTTCTTTTCAAAATCAAGGAGTCTGATGTCTACAAACGGTTTCTTCGGCAGTTCCATTGTTTAAAGGCAAAATACGAAATCGAAATCACCCTGAAAGATGTTATTGAGCTGGAGCGCCTGGAATTAGACATTATGGACAGAATACAGACAGAATTGATTAAGGACTATCTGGTGAAACGCATATTGTATCCGCACAGGTCAAGAAAAAATCCCGGATATTACAGAAAAACGGCAATCAGCCGGGTCAAAAGATTTGTCCGCGTTCTGTTGCACAATACTCTCCAAATTATGCCGGAATACTATGAGTTTCTCGAGAGAAAGCTGGAAGAACTTATCGAAGATCTCACCCAGAACAGGATTCTGTAGGAAAAAAAAGGGTTCTTTGAACAAAAACAGGGAGGTTCTGGGTTTCAGAATCTCCCTTTTCTTTTTTCATTCCTGCTCGATGTCGGAGTCGTCTTGGTCGTCGGGGATACGTGCGTTTTTGAACGCTAAGCGAATAAAACACCAAGCTCCGGCAACGCGAGACCAGACTGATTCAAAGAACTTCATAATCCTCATTTTTCCCTCCTTATATAAATCTTATCATAAAGATATTTAGAAATCAATAAATTGATTTTAATGGCTGGCTGGATTATACTAAAATTATATGGACAAAGAAATTATTTTAATCATAGTAATATTGATTGTTATTATCGGAATTTTTATTGGGGTTGGTTCTTTTATTTATCAATCCCAACAAAAACCAGAACAGCTAACCAAATTTTGCGGCACATCCACCAACGGGCAATGTTCTTCTGATGCTGATTGTATGATTGGTGGTTGTTCTGGTCAGGTTTGCCAGTCAAAAAGCGAAGAACCAATAATCACTACTTGCGAATACACAGATTGTTATAATCCTCAACCATATGGCCTAACTTGTGGCTGTAAAGCCAGTAAATGCCAGTGGAAATAAAATTTCACCCTGTTAAATAATTTTAAATTTCTTTGTTATGTTTTATTATGTTTATATTTTAAGGTCGGGCAAAGATAAAAAACTATACACAGGGTACACTAATAATTTAAAATTAAGATTTGAGTTGCACCAAAATCGACTCAAATCTTATTTAACAGGGTAAATGACCAAACGAGTTTTTATAATTCATGGGTGGGGTGGATCGCCGGATGGAGGATGGATGCCTTGGTTAAAAGAAGAATTAGAGAAAAAAGGATTTGAAGTCATTGCTCCGCAAATGCCTAATACAGATTATCCCAAAATAGATGAATGGGTTGGTTTTCTTATAAAAAAAGTCAACGAGCCCGATGAAAATACCTATTTTATAGGTTACAGTATTGGCTGCCAGACAATTTTAAGATATTTGGAAAAACTCCCCAAAGATAAAAAAATTAGCGGAGCATTATTTGTTGCTGGATGGTTTAACCTGAAGCCAGCAGCAATGGAGGACAAGGAAGATGTCGAAATTTCAAAACCATGGATAGAGACGCCGATAGATTATAGCAAGATTCTTGAACATACTAAAAATTTCACAGCCATATTTTCAGACAATGATCCCGATGTGCCAATAGAAGATGCTGAATTATTTAAAGAAAAATTAGGAGCTAAAATAATTATCCAACACAACAAAGGTCATTTCCGCGGCGAAGACGGAATTATTGAACTGCCAGTCATATTGGAACAATTACTAAAAATTACCGGATAATTGAAATTATGGATAAAAAGATTAAAATTGCTGGAGCGGGGATTTCTGGTTTGACTGCGGCAATAAACTTAGCCAAAGCCGAATATGAGGTTGAAATATACGACAGCGCCAATAATAGTGGTCAAAGATTTAACAACGACTTCCAAGGAATAGAAAATTGGAGTTACAAGCAAGATGCGTTAGATTTTTTAAAAGATATAAACATTGAGCCAAATTTCGACTATCAAGGCGTTGATAAGCTCTCGCTTTGGGCGCCAGATGAATGCCATAAAGATTTCCAATTATCTCGGCCTCTTTATTATTTAGTCAGAAGAGGCGTTAATAGTGATTGCCTTGACCAAAACCTTAAAAAACAAGCCATAGATAATGGTGTTAAAATTTTTTACAATCATCCGGTGAAACCAAGTGAGGTGGATATTGTGGCAACCGGTCCATTTTTCAATAATTTTGAAATAGACGGTTTTGTCTCCGGTTATGTATTTGATACAAATTTAGAAAATTCAAATATAGGGGTTTTAAATGATAAATACGCTCCCAACGGCTATTCTTATTTTCTGGTTCGCAATGGCAGGGCAACGCTTGCTGCTTGTATTTTTAAGAATTACAAAAAACTTGATGAATATCGCGATAAAACCTTAGAATATTTTAAAAAACATAAAGAGTTTAAAATGGAAAATGTCGAAAAATTTTCCGGAACTGGCAATTTCTTTTTGCCGAATAGACCGAAAGATGGGAAAATTTATATCGGGGAAGCTGGCGGATTTCAGGATTATTTGTGGGGATTTGGGATGAGATATGCGATGACTTCGGGCTATTATGCGGCCAAGAGCATTATTGAGGGAAAAGATTTTTATAAAATTTGCCGGAAAAAGCTTTTCCCAAAAATGAAAACATCGGCAGTAAATCGTTTTATTTACGCAATAGTAGGCAACGCAACTTATAAATGGCTTATCGGAAAATACTCTAAGAGAGTTGCGGACCCGATTAAACTTGCAAGAAAGGCCTATAACTCCACAATAATCAGAAAAATCTTATTTCCGCTGGTAAAAGTTATCTACAAAAAACACATCTCCGACCCGAGGAATTTATAATATTTCGATAAACTTATGCCACACATCAACTCAACCCAATTCGGTGAAATAGTAATTGATAATAAAAAATATCACCAAGTTTTGATTATTGGGGATTTAATCGAAGAAAGGGATTGGGAAAAACTGAAAAAACTTTTTGACACTTCGCACAAAATCGGGGACTGGGAAATTGAAAAATTAATCAGCAATAATCCGGAAATTATTATCATCGCCACTGGTCAAAACGGGGCAATGGAACCGGACAAAGAAACAGTCCAAAAACTCCAAATCAAGAAAGCACAAGTTATTATGGAGGCAACTCCGAAGGCAATCGGGATTTACAATGATAAAGTCAAACAAAGCATCAAAACAAACGCCTTAATTCACACAACGTGTTAATTAGTAGAAATTTTATGTCTATTGAATCACCAAAAATTAAAATCATAATTGGGGAAAAGAAGAAAGAACAGCTTACTGCAAGGGAGAAATTGGAGAAAAAAATAAGAACAATGGCAGCATGGGGCGTTATTGCCTTGAGCAGTTTAGGTGTGTTAAAATTAAGTACCGAAAAAAAATACGAACAAAAATACAATCCAAAAGCCCTAATCGCTGACATTGAAAAAAAACAATCTTTTTCCGAAATTGAAAAAGCTGAATTTAATAAAAAATTGGAATATTTAAAAGATAATTTCAGCGAAAATATTTTTCCCCAGCTTAAAGGAAGTGTTGAGGCAAATAAAGAATCCACGCCCAAGCCAATAGAGGTTAGGGGATTTGAAAAAGCCGAGCTTTTCAATAGGGACTTTCAAAATCTCTGGAGTGAAAAATATTACCCAAAGGGGTGGTTAGACGACGAAATCAGCATGGTGGAGTATAAAGGTAAAGACCTAGAAGGTGACAAATGGCCGGATTATGGTAGAGGTAAAAAAACTAGATATGGAGGGATTGCAGAACAGTTGAAAGGCGGAAAATCAAAAATAGAATTTTATTTCGAGGGCCCGAAAGAATACGACTCAAAGAAAGACTTTATCGAAACCCTGGATTGGTATTTTAGTCACGAGTCCAGCCACGCCAATGACTGGGAGAGTGAATCACAGATGGATTTTAAAAATCGGGTGGATTTTCTTTATGAAGTGAGTCAGAATTGTTTTAAAAAAGACGCTTTTAGAGATATTTTAGGATATGTCGATTCTATTAAAAATCCCGATCCCCACAAAGAAAGATATTTTAAAGTAAGAGAATATTGGGGTAGTTGTTGCGAATATTATTTTACTTTTCCGGAAGCATTACAACAAGATCATCCTTCGGAATTTGCAATGGTTGATAAATATGTAAAAATGGAGGATCCAAAATATAATCCCATTGAAAAAGAGGCCCAAAGACAAGAATTGATTAAACAAATGGCGGAGAAATAAATGCCTTAATTCACACAACGTGTTAATGTGGGTGTAAATCTTTATTCCCGATTCTTAAAAAATAATAATTAACAATTGAATTTTATGGAAAATGAAAACAAAACAAGCAAGGGAGTAAATCCAATCGCCATTATAAGCTATATCGGTCCTTTGTGCCTTATTCCTTTTTTTACCAAAGAAAAGGATGAATTCGTTAAATTTCACGCCAAGCAAGGATTGGTTTTGTTTATTTGCGAAGTGATTGTTTGGATTGTCTTGAGAATGCTGCCGTTTATATTATGGTATGCGTGGCACTTGATGAACATTATTTCTGTAGTTGGATTGATATTCAGTATTATTGGCATTATCAATGTAGTCCACAAGCAAAAGAAACAATTGCCGCTCATTGGCTCCTTGGCCAATAAAATTAAGTTATAGATAAGTATATGGCGATTATTAAGAAAAAATGCTGGCCGGAGATAAAACATAAAAAAATCGCCCAAAAGGCGGTTTTTTGTTTAAGCTTGACAAACATTGTAATCTTGCGCTATAATTAGAATGTAGGAAAAAATCTTACGAAGGAGGTTAAGATGAAATTCAGAATAGATTTAACTCAAGAAGAGTATGATGAGTTGATGAAAAGGTTTGGGAACCTTGGAACTCCCAATACTGACGGAGTGAACGGCGCAGTAAAAAGAATGATATTGGCGGTAAGCGAATTCCGAAAAATATACGGACTTCCAGAAGTTGCTCGTTCAAGGGAACTATACCGCGATGAATGTGTTGTTGTTACAATTCGAGGCGAGGATGGGGAAGTGAACCTGGCTCGCTATGATGAAAATGGCTCCGTGAAGATGTATAAGACTATTTTGGTCTTAGGGCCAGACAAACTATCCAAATCAGTTGAGCACTTTACTTTCAAGAAAAAAAGATAACCCAAACCAAGGCCAACCCCGAGGGGGCTTCTACGCAGAAGCCTCCTTTTTTATTTTTATTTTAAAATTGACAAATATTGCAATCTTGCGCTATACTTAGAAAGTAAGGAAAAATTTCGAAAAAGGAGGTTTAACAAGTGAAAAAAATACAGACAAAGGCCGAGAATCGTCTACGCCAATTGATTGCTTTTTACGGGGTGATACAGGAGGTCCGGGAAAGCGGAGATGTTGAACGTTTAGGACACCTGTGCATTTACGTTGGCGGGGAAAGAAGTGAGCCAACAATCTTTCTGTCGTTAGGAAAATGCGGTGAGGTGTTTTATATTATTTTTTACGGCGGCAAAGTCACTATTCACAGACAAGGACAGACCACCAAGAAAACTTGGAAGGATTACTCGCCCCCCTGGTGACTGAGCAAAAAATAACCCAAACCAAGGCAAACCCCGAGGGGGCTTCTACGCAGAAGCCCCCTCTTTTTATTTTCGCGCAGGTTGTTTTAGTGTCAGCGGCGTGGTATGATTAAAGAGTATTTATGAGTAAAAAACCTGTCCTTCCGAAGCCAAAAGGCGTAGAAGGAGAAGCAAAAAAGTTATCCACAGGCAAAATATTGACACCCGACTATTTAGTCGGTTATTATTAAATTATGGGAAGAGAATCAATTACTACAAGGCAAAAACAAGTTTTGTCTATTATCTATAACTGGATTAAGGACTCTGGTTTCCCTCCTTCTTTTAGTGAGCTTAAGGATGAATTAGATATAAGCTCAAATCAAACGGTTTTAGATCATTTAACTAATCTCGAAAAGAAAAGATTAATAAAAAGAGAAGAGGGCTCAGCACGAGGAATAAAGATTCTTAACAAGGGATATAAAACAATTAATGTTCGTCCTTTGGCCCCGATTATCGGCACAACTTCTGCTGGGGGTTTTACTGAAGCAATTGAAGAGGTGGGAGCATGGATTCCTTTTTCAAATAACGAAGTTCAGATGTTATCAGATAATGTTTTTGTGGTACGTGTTATGGGTAATTCTATGATAAATGCCGATATCAATGAAGATGATTTAATTTTATTTAAAAAGGCAAATAATTTTGCCTCTGGGGACATAGTATTAGCGCGAACTCCGGATGGAACCACAATAAAGAAATTTGTTTCTCAAAATAAGCCGCCATATAAATTTTTAAAACCGGAGAATCCAAATTATCCGATAATTCTTTTTACCGACGAAACCGAAATGATCGGCAAAATGGTGAAAAAAATATGATAAATTTGATATAATAAAATTATGTACAAATTAAAAGATCAATTTTATACCAAGCCCAAAGTAGCAGAATATTGTTATGAGGTTTTTCAGAAAGTCGCAAGAAATCTCGACGTAAATTTAAATGATTATACTTTTATTGAACCGTCAGCGGGCTGTGGTTGTTTTTTCCAGCTTTTGCCGAGAGATCGTAGAATGGGTATTGATATAGAACCTAAAAAACTTCATGGGGTAGATAACCAAGGAATAATAAAATCTGATTATTTAAATTGGTACCCCAAATCTTTAAATAAAAAATATATTGTTATAGGAAATCCGCCGTTTGGATTAAGAGGTAAATTAGCTCTTGCTTTTATTAATAAATCTTATTTATATGCAGATTTGGTTGCTTTTATATTGCCGCAACTTTTTAATAGCGATGGTAAGGGCGTGGCGGGTAAAAGAGTAATAGGCTATAGATTGGCATATAATGAACATTTGCCATCAGATTCATTCATGTATCCAGATGGTGCCGATATTAAAATAAATACAGTTTTTCAGGTTTGGAGTAAAATTAATATTGATAAGATAAAAATAAAACCACCAAAAACCTGTAATAGTTTTGTTGATATATATTCTTTATCCGATGGCGGCTTACCAGCAAACACAAGAAATAAAGATATGATAGGAAAATGTGATGTATATTTGCCATCCACAACCTTCACTGGAATGAAAGCATATGGGTCTTTTTATAAATTACCAAATAAAAGAGGATATGGTATAGTTATTAAGAAAAATAAAAATGAAATCAAGAGAATACTTAAAAATCACAATTGGGAAGAGACAGCTTTTTATTCTACTAATTCCGCGCTAAATTTAAGAACAAGTTTAATTGAAGATATAATCATAAAAGCAGGTTATTTTGATAAATTTAGCAAAAATTTAGTATGAAAATATCGGACATTATTCTTAAAAAAATAAAGGCAATACAAGAGAGGAAACCGCCACAAAAATTTGATTGGAACGACAGTTTATATGAAGATACCCAGTTTTTAACGATTGATGAAAGAGGACAGCTTGGTGAAGAAATAACGGTTGATATTTTAACCAAATTTAAGTGTAAAATTAATTACAGCCCCAGTATTACAGAAGAAATAAAGGGATGGGATTTTATTTCTAATAAATTTAAAATAGAGGTAAAACTTGCAACGGTTACCATTGGAACTGGATTGTTTCAGCATGAAAATTTACATCCACAAAGAGATTTTCATGGAGTATTATTTATTGATATTGCTCCTACCGAGGCATATCTTACTGCTGTTTGTAAAAACGATATTCTTTGGAAAAAATTACATAGAAGGGAAAACGGAACTTACAAGTGCGACTTTACTATAGAACACATAAAAAATAACTCTATAGAAAAATTTAAGAAATACAAAACAAGTCTTATTAATTCGGATCGAGATTTTTACGATATTTATAAGTGGATAGAGGAAAATTCTAAAAAATCTTAAATTAACATTGAGCAGTAGTAGTTAATTATTAATTACGATGCTTAAGGGAGATCAGTATAAATCGACTCCCTTGGGTTGAAACTTAGATCTTAATAAATAGGTTAGTATTTACAATAGACCTAGGCAAAAGACGCTAAGGGAGTTGGAATATTGAAAATATCCCGATTTTTCCTACCGTCTTTTTTGTTTTGTTTAAAGGTCGAATCGTGTTTATAATAATTAATTTTATTTTTATTATGGCTATAAGATCTATTTACCGCAGTGCAAGAACTGGAAGATTTATACGTAAAAGATATGCTCAAAAGCATAAAAGTACTACGGTCAGAGAAACCGTAAAAATCAAAAAGAGATGATTTTTCGGTTTTAACTCAAAGGTCGAATAATAAAGTAAACATAAAATCCATGGCAGTAAAAATTATCTGTATAAATAAAGACAGCGGTGATCATTATGATCCTCACGAGGCAATAACTTATTTAGGATGGATTAATGAATCTACTGGCAAAACTGATAAATCGACACGTCTAGAAATGGTTAAGTTTATAAAAGACGGCAATCAGGCCTATGTTAAAGATGTTTATGGAAATAAGGTTTTTCTTATTGTTAGAGTTTCTAGAAATGGTAATGAATATGTCCAGACCATAGCAGATGGCAAGTTGACCAACAATCTTCTAGAGTTGCCTGAGTGTAGGTAAATATTGATTAAATCGCGATCAGAGGTGCCACCCATTATAGACGAAGCGAGGGTCTCCGCGACGCGTCATTGGCCACAGATGCAAGGTGAGGATAGAAGCAAGAATTAAATTCAGGGTTGTTGAGTAGATGTTATCCGATGGGGCATTGCGATCAAGATCTGAATGCCGGTCGAACAGTGGCAACCAGAAA
>Ga0315295_10006053_pt1 | contig 10334 bp, 12 predicted proteins | sample YL17G14_0_MG_FD_204453 | JGI IMG/M metagenome (GOLD analysis project Ga0315295, IMG submission 204453) | Sediment microbial communities from Yellowstone Lake, YNP, Wyoming, USA - YL17G14_0 | ecosystem: Environmental > Aquatic > Freshwater > Lake > Sediment | place: USA: Wyoming | collected... | reverse complement strand
GCGGTGTAATTCAACCTCACCTTCCACCTGACCTTCATCTTCCGCACTTTCTTGCTGAGGTCAGCGCGGTACTGCATCAGGGTGATGGAGTTAAAGGGAACGGCGACGGCCCCTGCGGGGCATTTGAAGGTCAGGCCTTCCGAATCCAGCTCCAGGTTGCCGGCGCAACCCTCGTAAAGATTCTCGGTTCCGGCAGCGTATTTGAACTGCGGAGGCAGAGGCTCTTTACCGGCGGCGGGCGCGCTCGCCATGAACAGCAGCGCGGCCAGAGCCCAACCCAACCTTACGTTCATATTGGCTAGTCCTGTCATCGTTCCTTCGCGAACTGGAAGTCCGGGGACACGGCGCGGGGGCCGGCGGCCAAATAGCCCCTTGACTAAGATGCGCGCAGGCGCCGGCAGTGTTGCGCCCGCCAGGGGTTCAAGCCAGCCTCAGCGGCCATCTGGGTCGGCGGCCGTCTGGCCGGCGGGCCAAGGTTCCACCGGCACATCGACATCCAGATACCAGGGAACCGGCAGGGCGCCCCAGTGCGCCGGCCGGAACGTCCACCCGCGCACAATCTGGCGGGCCTCTTCCAGCAAGGGCGTGTTGTCCGCCACGGGTCGCGCGTCCAGAGCCTGCCCCTCTGAAGTCACCAGCACCCGCAGCCGCACCAAGGTAGCAGTGGAAGACCTCCCAGATCTCTTCAGCACCTCGGGCGGGCGGACCTGTCGCGTGAGGTCCTGTTCTGGCCGGAGGGGCAATTGCTCGAGCTTCTTGATGCGCAGCGAGAAGCGCACCTCCATAACCGTCTGAAATTCCGGAGGGCCGGCACGCGCCTTGGCCGGGTAGAAAAGCCAGCCGCGAATCGCCTTCAAGGACGCCGCAGCCAAAAAGGGATGTCCGCGCACCACGTGCGCCGCGCGCACATGTCCATCCTTCGCCACGACCACCTGCACGCGGACCACACCCTGAATGTAGTTCAGCTTCGCCACCGGTGGATACACCGGCCGTTCTCGCTTCATCAGGAATTTGGTCGCGCGCTTCGCGTCCAAGAAGAAAAGGTCCTGGCCACTGGCAATAGCTTCTGCCGCCAAGAACGTGGCCAGCCATAGCCCCACCGCCAGCGGCAGCGCGGTCGAGGACGCCAGGCGCCTTTGAAATACCCTAGCCATCGGACTCAAAAATCACCTGCGCAACCACGTAACGGCCGGAGTGCGAAAGCGAAACCGACGTGCGCGTTACACCCAATGTGCGAGCTATCTCCTGGGCACGCCCCGTGAGCAGCAGCTCCGGCTTGCCGCTCGGCTGGTGAGTGACTTCCACATCCAGCCACCGCACCCCGTCTCCCCAACCTGTGCCCAGCGCTTTGAAGGTTGCTTCCTTGGCTGCGAAGCGCGCCGCGTAACGTTCTGCCCGATTCTTGAACCGCTCGCAGTAGGCAATTTCGCCCGCTGTGTACAGCCGCTTGCTGAAGCGTTCTCCGTGCCGCCGGAGGGCCTGCGCGATACGCGCCGTCTCCGCGATGTCCACTCCCATTCCGACAATCATCGCCGCGCTCTCTCGCCACCGCAGGCGCGGGCATTGCGCCACGCCCATCGGGCTTGCTCAATGCGTGCGCGTGGCTGCCGCCGGGGCCCGTCGAGAGGCCGCCTCACATTCGTAGCTTCTGACCGTGTAGTAGATCGCCCTGTCAAAGAAATGGCCCACCAGACGATGGAGCTCTTGCTCCTGATACAAGTCCACGGCTGAGTCCACTGCCCCGGAGGAGCGAATGTAATCTCGCAAATGGTGCTTCGTCAACAGCAGGGCGTAAACGACCTCACACAGCGGGATGCCCTCGGCGCACCGCATCTTTCCCAATTCGCCGTAAAAGGCCTCGATCATATGGTCAGTCTTCTCGCCCAGCCAGCGGCCGAGATTGCGATAGACCTCGTAGGCCCGGTGGTGGAGCTCTTCGCGGGAGAGCTTGTGGTAAGCGGGGGTGCGCGAGTTGGTCTGGAGGTCCTGGACAGCCCCGCGGGTGAGTTGCTCGGCGTGGCTCTCGATCATCTTCACCAGACGAATGGAAAGCATATCGTCCCCTGCGCCTGCCAAGACCAGCGTGTTCCGTTAACGGAGCGTACGACCACCTTAGCAAATCAAGGCCCGGAATTCAACGACGCCGGACGGCACGATGGTCCTCCGCCTTTGTGCTATATTTGCCGTTTGGGGCGCCGCACTTTCAAGATGGTCTCGCGCGGGGGACTGGAGTGGCTCGAGTGCACTTCGTTCTCTCGCTTCCCTTGGTTGCTGCATGCCTTCAGCACCCGCCGCGGCGGCGTGAGTGAAGGTCCGGCAGCAGGATTGAACCTCGGCTTCGTCACCGCCGACGCGCGGGCTAACGTCGAGGAGAACCGCCAACGCTTCTTCGCCGCGCTCGGCACGGAGGGCTACTCCCTGGCCGCGTTGCGCCAACGCCATTCGACGCACATTTATCTGGTCATGCGGGGCGCATCCGGACAGCTCGAATACCGCCCCGCGGGCTTTCCCGCGCCCCAACCTCCGGGTCACCCACTGCCGGTGGGCGACGCTCTCGTGACGGATCAACCGGGAGTCTTGCTCTCGGTGAGGACTGCGGACTGTCTGCCGGTCCTGTTGCTCGACCCTCGCCGCCGCGCCATCGCCGCCATCCATGCGGGGTGGCGGAGTGCGCTCGGGCGCATCGTCGAGAAGACTGTGGGACTAATGCGGGCCGTGTTTGGCTCAGACCCGCAGCAACTGCTCGCGGCCCTCGGACCCGGCATCCGGGCTTGCTGCTATGAAGTGGGCGAAGAGGTTGTCGCCGCTTTTTGCGCCCGCTTCGCGCAAGGCGAGACGTTCTTCCGCGAAGCGCTCCGGGAAAATCCTTCCGCCTCATTCACTGCGCGCCACCCGCAGCTTTTCCTCTCTGGGCAGCCCCCGGGCCACCTGACGCGCCCAGCGCCGGCACCGCACCTCGACCTCGTCGCTGTTGCCGAAGCCCAGCTTTGTAGCGCCGGATTGCGCCCGTCCAACATCCAGGTCGCTGACTTCTGTACGGCCTGCCGGACCGACCTCTTCTTTTCCCACCGCAGGGAAGGAAAGGGTACGGGCCGCATGATGGGGGTTATTGGGATACGGCAGGAACCGAGGGGCTAGTTCCTCGCCGAGAAGCGCCCGGCATTCAAAGGCTGGAAGCCTTGTCTTGGGGTGCCTTCACGACCTTGCAGCCAAGCTCCCCAGTCTCCGAACCGCTAACTCCCCGCCAAGCTCAACTGGCCACAGGCCGCGCGCACATCCTGACCTCGGGAAATTCGGATGAAGGCCGGGACACCCTGCCGGGTGAGCGCCCCTTGAAACGCCAGCACGCGCGCGAGCGGTGGAGGGCCGTAGGAGAGCTCTTGGCCGGAATTGTAGGGAAGCAGATTGACCTTCGCGCGGATGCCGTGCAGCAACGCCCCCACGCGCTCGGCGTCGGCATCGGAATCGTTTATACCCTTGAGGAGGACATATTCGAACGTCAGCCGCTCTCGCGGCCGCAGCGGATAGGCCCGACAGGCCTGGAGGAGTTCGCATAGAGGGTACTTTCGGTTCAGGGGCATCAGCACCGTTCTCTGCTCTTCCGTCGAGGCGTTGAGGGAAACGGCCAGCTTGGGCCGCATCGGCTCGTTGGCCAGGTCGTAGATACGAGGCACGATCCCAGCCGTCGAAAGCGTGATGCGCTGCAGCGGGATCCCAAGGCCGTCCGCGTCGGCCATGATTCTGACCGCCTGCATTACCGCCGCCAGGTTCAGGAGGGGCTCGCCCATCCCCATGAAAACCACGTTGAGTCGTGCCCGCCGCGGGATACGCTGAGCTTGGAGAAGGGCCAGGACCTGGCCCGCGATTTCTCCCGCCGTAAGGTTCCGCGCCAGGCCGAGGAGCGCAGTGAAACAGAACTTGCAGTCGAGTGCGCAGCCCACTTGGCTGGAGAGACACAGCGTGGAGCGGCCCCTTTCTGGCATATGCACGGCCTCGATGGTCTTGCCATCCTCCAGCCGCAGAACGTAGCGAACAGCCCCGTCCCGCGACACAAATTCCCGCTGAACCTCGGGATATCCGATGCGGCATTCGCGGGCGAGCAAGGTGCGGAATTCCCCGTTCAGATCGGTGAAGTTGCTGAAAACCTGCTCACGGCGAGCGTAGATACCCCTGAAAAGCTGACGACCACGGTAGCGGGCTTGGCCGCATGCCACTGCAAGCTGCTCCAACTCCTCGCGATTCAGGCCGACGAGATTTGCCCCGGCAGTAGGAAGTGTCACCATAGCGGTCCAGTTTCGGAATGCTAGCATGGCTGTCGCGGCGGTTCAACGAACGTGGGGATGATGATCTCGAGGCAGTCGTCTCAAAAGGGGCAAAATGTCCCCACTGTCTAGGAATCGCGGAAAGTCATTGACAAAGCAGGAGAAATATTAATAATCCGTCCAGACGTCTTTTAATAAAGGAGAGAACAATGAGCCCTCGTCGCCCAAATCCTGAACTGGCCGACCGTCGCCGCGGAGCACTCATCAAGGCGGGCTACGCTGAGATTCTGGAGAAGGGTATCCAGGGAACAACTTTAGATTCGGTAGTCGCGCGGGCCGGCTCAAGCAAGGGCGGCGCCCTGTACTACTTTCCGACCAAAGAGAATCTTCTGTACGCAGTCCTGCAGTGGCTGCTTGGGCAACTGAACCGCACCTTGGAGGAGGTGGTGCGTAGCGCCGAATCGCCGCGCAGCCGGTTGGCCGCGGAGCTGGAAGTGCTGTTTCACAGTGCGGAAGTGAACCGCAAACTCTACTTGGTGTTGTTGGACTTCGTCGCGGTGGGCACGCGCAGCGAACGGTTCCACTCGCTGTTCGCGTCGTTCTTTGAAAGTTGCCGGGAGCGGGATATCGCGATTGTCGAAGAGGGAATCAAGCAGCACCAGTTCCGGCGCGTCCGCCCCGCAGATGCCGCGGCCACTATCCGGGCGCTGGTGGACGGGTACTCGCTCCAGTGGCTGATGGGGCCGGGCGGCGTTCCCGTGGAAGCATACCGCGACCTTTGTCGTGCCGTCCTGGGCGCTTATCTGCTGCGCTGATCCTGCTCTGGGGCTTTGGTTCTTGACGGGGTCAGTCAGGGGTGCGACACTACGCGTACCCACAGCTTCTGTCCAACCCCTGGAAGGTGAGGAATCATTGAGCCCCAGACTTCGCAGTGGGTTAGCAGAAAGCACCTTGGGGTCAGGAGGTTGACACGGACGCGTCCCCGCATCGCAGGTGGTCTCAACCGTCGCGCAGCCGGGCCGAGTGGGGCTACAGCTTGCTGGCCTGTTGTTTGGCGTGCAGTGTCACAAGCATGGTTTTGATCCTGGGAACATCTCTGCTGCATGCCGCACAAGTTCGGGTACCCGAGGGGACGCTAGTGCGCCTCAAGGTCCATGCCGACATCACCACGGAAAACGTCGTGAAAGGCGACCGTGTGGAGTTCGACGTGGCTGAGAACGTGGCGGTAAATGACCGCGTCGTCATTCCCAAAGGGGCCGTGGGCCGCGGCGTGGTAGTTGACGTCAAGGGCGCAGGCAAGAAGAGGGCGAAAGACGCGGCTGTGATCTTTCGGTTTGTGGCCGTGCGCGCGGCTGACAATCAAGAAATCCCTTTGCGGGTGATGCCCACCAAATCCAGAAAGGCGGACTCTTCAGAGAACAAGATTGCGATCAACGTTCCTATTCCCGGGTCACGCGAAAGGATGATTGGCGCCGAGAAGGGGAAGGATTTTGCGGCCTATACGGAGACAGATGCGCTGGTGAACGTGCCGGACCGGGCGCAGACGCCGACCGCAGCGGGAACCCCTGGAGGCGGGCAGGCAGGCGGGACGGTGCCACCTTCGGGCTCCGAGGGGCCGGCGGCAGCACCCGAACTGGTCTTGCCCCCTGAGGAGGCTTACGTCGATTTCAGGAGCAATCCCCCGGGGGCGGAGCTTTTGATTGACAGGACCTCGCGTGGAACCACGCCCTTGAGGTTGCAGGTGCCGCCCGGCCGCCACGAGATTCAGATTCGGCTGGCCGGATACCGGACTTGGACCCGCAGCATGGTGGTGGATCCCGGATCGAAGCCCTCGGTGCGTGCGACCCTCGAGAAGGAATAGCGGGGCGCACCCGGGCGGCGTTCGCTCGCGATGGGTTCTCCGGCAGAGGGTCCGGCGACGGGAGGACGACATGAGCCTGGCGCGGTTAGGTGGGGCGCTTACCCTCGGTGTCCTCTGCTGCGGCGGTCTGCTATGGGCAGAGCGGGTGCGCCTGCCGGATGGCACGCTGGTGCGGGTCCGACTGAAGGCCGACCTCAACAGCGTCCAGGTGGCTCCTGGCGACCGGGTGGACCTCGCGGTGGCGCGGGCGGTTACCGTGCGGGGCCTGGTCGCCATCCCCGAGGGGTCGGCGGCCTGGGGAACCGTGCAGAGTGTTAAGAAGGGGAAGGAAATCAAGTTCAATATCGAGGGCGTGAGGCTGCCGAACCGCGCGCAAGCCCGGCTCCGGGCGGTACGGGAAAAGGCCACGGACCCCGGCAAAAACCAGATCAAAGTTGAAACCCAAAGGGCCGGTTGGGTGGGGGCCCCGCAGGGGACGGAGTTTATAGCCTTTCTGGACGAAAACGTGGAAGTGGAAGCCCTCGTTGCGCAGGGAGACTCGCGCGCTACACCCGGGGGGGCGCCAGTGCCCGCGACCCTGCCGGCACCGGTGAAGACGGACGCTCCCATCCCGACGGCAGCGCAAGCGGCGTCACCCGCTGCTCCTGCGGTGCAGGATCTGGCCGCGCCCGAGCGCGTCACGGTGGAATGCTTTTCCGAGCCCTCGGGCGCCGAGATCATCATCGACGGCAATTACTACGGCAATACGCCCTCTATCTTGAAGCTCACGCCCACCCGGCATCAGCTGGAGCTTCAGATGCCCGGCTACAAGACCTCCGCGCAAGGACTGAACCTGGCTGAGAACCAAGGATTGCGGACGATTCGGACTGTCCTCGAAAAGAAAGAGTAAGCCACGATTCGCAGCGCCATTCTTACAGGGGCGCGTCTATGCTGGCAAAGCTGGCGGGAATCCTTTTTGTTTTTCTGCTCGTGGCCGGAGTTCCTGCCCTTTCGTTCCTAACCGCGCGACAACCTCAACTGCGTTCGATTCCGCGCCTGGGCTTGTACCTCTCGGCGATCATTTCGCAATGGATTCTGGCGGCGCTGGGTGCGCTGGTAGTGTTGGCAGCCGGGCCAGGGTTCCGCGCGACGGGTTTCCGTGCGATTGCTGCGTTGGCGTGCGTTCGCTGGGCGGCTCTGTTGACGGGTGTAGCGCTCGCGGCGCTGGGCCTCGTGCTGTTACTGGAACATCTCGGCTGGTGGCCCGAGGAGCATGAACTGGTACGCTTGCTGCTGCCTGAAACGCGCCGGGAGAAGCTCTGGGCGGTTCTGACGCTGGCGCCCACAGCGGCCCTCTGCGAGGAGTTTCTGTACCGTGGCTATCTCCTGGCGCAGCTTGGGCAGTGGATGCGAATCACGCCCTGGGCCTGGGTCTGGTCCTCGGTGGCGTTCGGAATGGCCCACGCTTACCAGGGGTGGAACGGAATGGTACGCGCGGCGCTACTCGGCGGGCTACTGGCTTACCCGATGGTCCATCTGGGAAGCCTCTATCCGTCGATGGTGGCTCACTTCCTGATTGACGCTCTAGCACTGGCCTGGCTCGGTCCGAAGTTCCTGCGACAGGACGGGCAGCGCTGAAGAAGCAGCCTTGCCAAGAGGCGGAAGTGACTCCTTGTCCTAGAGCAGGAAAGCGTATCCGCGGGCTCGCAGCGCGCAGCTTACATGGGGAAGTTCATGCGGCGTAGAAGTTCGCGATACCGGGGATCGGGGCGGATACTATCCAGCCTGGGATCGACTTTCAGCCAGGTGCGGCCGGCAGCGCATTCCTCGTGGGCTTTTTCCAACCATTCGAACGTCTCATCGTTCTCGCGCAAGCCGGCATAGACCACGGCGATATCGTAAGCGGAGACGTAACCTCCCTTCGCTCGCCTATCCTTCAGTTGCTCCAGTACCTTCAGCGCCTCGGTCGGCCTACCGCTCGCAGCGTAGGCGTATCCGAGCCCTGCCAGCGGTAAGGGGCTACCTCCGCCAAGGTCCTGTGCCTTGCGCAAATCCCTGTACGCCTCACCAAACATTCCCTTCTGTGTATAGGCCAGCCCGAGCATCCAATTCCCTGGGTTCGGTTCCTTCTGTGACCGTTGGATGACCACGTCATAGTTCCGCGCCATTAAATACACCCATGTGGATCCCCCCTCCGTACCGAAGGTGGAAACAAAGCCAAGCTCCTCGGCGCGCCTCACTTCTGCCAAGGCTTCCTCGTGGCGACCTAACCTGCTCAGTAAGTACGCGTGGTTAAGACGGGCCCAACCAGAATTCGGATTAACCTCGAGCGCGCGCTGGTACTCTCCCTCAGCGCCCGACCAATCTAAGTCAAGCGAGCACTTGAAATAGGCAAGGCGGAGGTGCCCCTCGATCAGCCTGCCGTCCAGTTCCAAGGCTTTGGCCACGGCGAGCTTTCCCTTGAAAAAAGCCTCCTTCTCTGGGAGGAAGTGAGAGTCCGCAAGACGATAGTACACTTGTGCAATTCCGAGATAGGCCAGCGGAAACGCAGGGTCTTTCTCGACAGCCTGTTCGAAATACGACAGGCTCTTCCGGAGGCCCTCCTCCGGTCCCAATTCTGCATAGTGCACAGCCTTCAGGTACGCCTCGTAGGCCTCGGGATTGATTGGCCTTGTTCGAGCGGCTTGACCGGCCCCTCTGCCAGCGTACCACCAGGCGAACAGTACCCCTGCCAGCACGAGCAGCACAACAAAGGCCACTATCACGGGTGCGGTCACCAATGGTTTGACCTTCTTCTCACCGCCCAAGTGGGACGCGCGGTGGCTCCACCAGGCATCCAGTTGAGACCGGTAGGCATAGACTGTGCCCTTCTGGCTATGTACATGGCGCTGGACCGGCAGGCCTTCGACCTTCTCCCAACGCTGGACAGTCCGAACGTCGCGCTTCAGGTAGGCAGCAATCTCCTTCCACGAGTCGAACCGCTCCTCAGGGGCTTGGTTCGACGCCGGCGGGGACGGCTTCTGGTGAGCCTCGCCCACGGGTAACCTCGTGTCCGACCGTAACTTGGGGCCTATTCTAGCTCCGTTGGTGGGCACGTGACAACCATGGGGCTGACGACGACAAATCACGGCATTCTGGCGTTGTCGCCAGTTGCCGCTTGCGCCCTTGTTGGAGATGCGCTACAGGCCCCAGCAATGCCAAGAGGAGGTGTCGGAATATGAGAAACGATTCTTTTAGACTCAACGCATGGTGTACGCGGGCGCCAACCGCCACGGTCTTCGTGGGGTTGTCTTTCATCCTTCTGGGGCTTGCTGGGCATCTTCCCGCACGTGACCAAGCCAGCACGGTCTACCGCGTTACCATGTCCGGTCCCGGCCTGATGGGCATGACCACCGATTGCAGCGCGGACGGTTACGTGCTGGCCCATTGGGTTAACGGCGGTAACTACTTACAGGCAGACGGAAACGACCTGGACGCCAACGGAAATCTCGGCCCAGACCTGTTCCTCCGCCTTCTCACCGACGTGGACTACACGCGTAAGTACAACCCCTTTGGTGCTAGTGACCCCTACGGAAGAACGTTCCCGTCGGGCACTTTCAACGGGTGCCGCGGTGCAACCTTTGGCTCCAACGGCTATCAGGGCAACCTGTTCATCTTCTTCGAATCGAGGAGGGGACAGCCGACAATCCGCTTCATATGGCACTTTGACTACTTTCTCGGCCCAAAGGTGCGCGAGCACTTCACCCTTACCTCGGAGAGGATGCCTTTCACCGCCTGGACGGGCGGTGACATCTCGGGACATGTGAAGGGAAAGTTCGACATCCAGTACTACTACTACGGGAAATATGAATCCATAACGGGCGGCCTGGGCCGCTACTTGGAGTTTGACCTCAATATCTTTGCGGATCACTAGGAGTCCGGTCAGGCACGAGAAGCCCTGACGGGTAGTTGCACGGCACGGCCGGGGCCTTGCCCTTTCGCCAAGATGCGGCGCTAGAGATGGAATCTCAAGCGTTCTGCGCCGACCTGCTACGCGCCGCCGTCGGAGACGGGTTCCTTTCTGTAAACGATCTCCGCTTGCTCCAGCAGATCGTCGGCAACCTTCAGACACGCAGCGCGGATGCACTCCACGTCTGGGCACTTCGGACAATGAACGATAATACGATCGAAGATGAAGTCAGCAAGTTCCTGTTCGGAGAAGGGCACCGTCATAGGCTTCTGTCTCCGTGCAT
>Ga0315295_10006052_pt1 | contig 10335 bp, 9 predicted proteins | sample YL17G14_0_MG_FD_204453 | JGI IMG/M metagenome (GOLD analysis project Ga0315295, IMG submission 204453) | Sediment microbial communities from Yellowstone Lake, YNP, Wyoming, USA - YL17G14_0 | ecosystem: Environmental > Aquatic > Freshwater > Lake > Sediment | place: USA: Wyoming | collected... | reverse complement strand
CAAAGACCACGGCGAACCTGCGTAGGTCCCGGCCCGCGGCCGAGCGGTCGGCGACGATGGAGCCCCGTCCGTGCTCAAGCGCGGGATCCCCTTCCCGGCGACATACTTTAGCGGCCGCATCCGGCCGCGAAAGTATAAAATCAGCCAGCCGCTCGATGAAAGGCTCCGACATGTCGTAAACATGGACGCGGCTCATGACACTTCCTCGCATCGTGCCGTATCAAGGTAGACAAGGAACCCTCGGACGCGCCTGCCCGGAAAGACGCGTGCCGCAGCTGACGCATAGCGCCTGACCTGGACACGCCCCTCCTCGGCCTCCTGCCGACTACTCTTGTAATCCACCACCAAGACTTCCTTCTCGGTAACGACCATCCTGTCGATGCGGCCGATATCGCCGCTGCCGTAGGCGATCTCCTGCTCGCACAGGACCTCGGCTTGTTTAGGCCTGAAAAATGGCGCGAGACGGGCAGACGACAGGATCTTTTCGAACGTCTTCCCGTAATCATCCCAATCGACGACAGACGGAAACCCGCATCGCGCGCGTTCCCGGACCCCCAGCCACAGGGCCTCGGCATCCGTGTCTGCCGCGTCACCCACCCAGGACAAAAGCGCATGCAGGACTTCCCCCCGTCGGATCTGCGCGCGCCTCTCCAAAACCCCTTTGTCCATCGACTCATCGCGCAGCCACGGCACCCAGTCTCCGTAACAGGGCAAGCCGATCGGCGCGACGCCAAGAGACGATGCTGCTGCCCCCTGCCCGCCGGACTCTTTGACCGGCATCCGTCCCGACACCCGGCTTTCTTCCGGAAAGAGATCCACCAGAGGGTTGGCAGCCCGTTTGCCGCCGTGGGGCAAAAAGACCCACATCGCGTCGCGCGCCCGCGTCAGGCCCACATAGACGCTGTTCATCTCGTCGACCAGGGACCGGAAGCGCTCCTCAGCTGCCACGGCGTCCAGGTCCCGGGAAAATCCTGCGTACTTGCCCCCGATAGAACGCAAAAGCAGGCCTTCTTCCGTTTCCTGGACTGCCATGGCATCCACCCGGGGCCGTATGCCCAAAAACGGCAGGACCACCACCGGAAACCCGAGCCCCTTGGCCTTGTGGATCGTCATCACCGTGACAGCCGCAGCGGTGGACCCTTTCAAATAAAGCTCCTCGACAGCGACGGTGTCAAAAAAATCAAGAAAGTCTGCCAGCGTCGCGTTCTCCTCTTCGCGCTCCTTGATCAGCTCGAGCAGACGCATGAAAAAACCCTGCTCAGACCCGAAAGATTCAAAACATCGGAACTGCGCGTAGACCCGGACGACCAGCTCATACAGCGGCACAAATCCGACGCTCTTGAACAACCCGTCGAAGTAGGCCTCCCACACGGGACCGTATTGCGCGCGAAACGACCGGTACGCGTACGGCTCGTTTTCCCTCTGGCCCCGGCCGGGCCGGGCAAAGACGAAGGCGGCCAGCGTTTCGTGCGCCATCCCGCTCGCCCGGCAAAAGATATCGCCGAGGATGAACGAGACAAAGGCGAGGTTGTCGACCGGCCTGTTCAAAAACCGCAACAGGGAAATGATCTCTTTGATGCGGGGGTGATTGCGGATATTGAGCGTCTTCTCCGACGCCACGGGGATACGGCGGCCCAGCAGCCACTCCGAAACGAGCTCGACCTCTTTGTTTTCCCGGACCAGGACCGCGACATCATCCCATCCGTAGCCGCCTTTACCGGATACCTCCTCCAGGACGCCGAAGACCTTGTCCCGGATCAGGGCCTCCCGCTCTTCGCGGTCATCGGCCGCGACCACTTCGACGGATACAAACCCTGTCCCTTCCCCACGGACCGTCTCCTGGCGGCTGCCTTTGAAGACATCGAGGATGCCCTGGTGCTCGCGGCTGCTAAAGCCTGTGTCCTTGCCGAAGACTGCCTGCGACAGAAAGCGCTCCAAGTTCTCCTGCGAAAACACGGCGTTGCAAAACCGCACGATCTCGCCGCGGCTGCGGTAATTCTTGTCGAGGGAAAGAGAGACCACGGAAAAGGAAGGGAAACGTTCCCGCAGCGCGTCGAAAAGGCGCACGTCGCCGCCCCGGAACCGGTAGATCGCCTGCTTCTTGTCACCCACATAAAAAAGGGACCCGCCTGTCGAAAGGGCCTCCTCGACCATCGCGTCGAGATTTGCCCACTGCAAGGGACTTGTGTCCTGGAACTCGTCCACCAGAAAATGCCTGAGGCGGACAGCCAGGCGGTAGTAGAGCTCCGGCAATGAGACCGCTCCCTGGCCCAGCAGCTCATGCGCCCGGAAGTTCAGCTCATCGAGGAACAACACGTCTTCCTTGGCGACGTCCTTGCGCAGCTCTTCCAAGAGAAGCGAAAAGATCTCCACGTAGGGCTTGTAGATCAGGATCGACTCCAGGACAGCGGCCTCTTCCAGGCCGCTCTTGACCGTCTTCCAGGGACGCAGCGCCTCGGCAGGGACCGTGGCCTTTTTGGCAACGGGGACCTCGTCTCTTTTCCAAAAATCGGAGACATCGGCAAAATCGAAAGACGACGGATCCGCATCCAGAAAGCCGTCGAGGCCCTTCATGAAACTTTTGTGGGTGGCCTCGGGAAGCGCGCGGCGCAGCCGCTTCATGGCCCCCACCACGTCTTTCTTTTTCGCTGCCAGGTCTTTGGCCGTGATGTCGACGCGGCGATACCTTTGGCCCAGGCGGTTCATCGTTGAAAAAAGCTGCTGCGTCATCTCAAGCATGTCTTTCTTCGGGAACCAGCCGGAACGGCTTTCCACATAAAGGTATTGACGCAGGGCGTCTTCGAAGAGGCGCCGCACCTTCCTGTTCTTCCCGGCCCGGTCGATCAGGCTGTCGAGCGAAAACGCGAGAAAATCCTTCCAGTCGCGCCGGATCTTAAAGCTGGAGGAGAGGCCCAGGTGAAAGGCGCAGCCGGAAAGGATCGCGTTCATGAAGCTGTCAATGGTCTGCACCTGAAAAAAGTTATAGTTGCTTACGAGGTCGTCCATGGCCCGGCCGGCCAGCGGCCGGACATTTTCAGCCGTAACGCCCAGCGCCTGGAACAATTCCTTCTCCTCTGCGGGATCCGTGAAGCCATTGAGCGCAATCTTTTTCAGGAAATCCAGGATGCGCTCCTTCATCTCCAGGGAGGCCTTGTTGCTGAAGGTGATGGCGAGCATGCTCTTGAAAGGAACGGCGCCCGTCCCGCTGCCGGCCCCCAGGAGAAGCTGGATATAGCGGCGGGCGAGCGCGTAGGTCTTGCCCGTGCCGGCGGACGCCTCGACGATGCAGACGTGGGGGAAACAGCTAAGAGGGGATTCGTTGTGCGGCATGAAACGTTACGGGGTGCTGTCGAATGTTCAGGGTACAGGGTACGGGGTACAGGGTTCAGTTTTTCTGTACCCTGAACCCTGTCCCCTGAACCCTGAGCTTACTGAAATCTGTCATTTAGGGAACTTTTAGCGCGGCTAAGGGTCTTGGCAAAGATTATAGTCGGATTCCGAGGGCGGCGCAAACAAAAAAGCCCGGTCAGGATTCGGAAAAAGGAAGCTTATCGCCACCCATCGTTTCCCGTCTCATCTCATAATGACGCTAAAATGCCTTCTAGGGCACAAAACATCGCTGGCTGGCGGATACAAGCCGCCAGCCAGCGAAAAACACCGACAGCAACGACACGCGTTTATTTCTCTGACGAAGGTTCCTCGATGGTCATGTTATTGACCACGCTCGTCACGCCCTTCACGTCGTTCGCAAGCTTGCTGACCAATGCCTTTTCAGCATCGTTCTTGGCTATGCCGCTCACCGTGACCACCCCTTCGCTCGTCGCCACCTTAGTCTTGACAGCGCTGGTCGAGTGATGGAACAACAGCGCCACTTTGACCTGGGCGGTGATGGACGCATCATCGATCTTTTCGCCCACCGTCTGCCCGCTATCGGGGACCTTAGCCAACGTCATCTCGTTCTTGACGTCTTTCACACCGTCTACGTCTTTAGCATATTCTCCGGCCAGATCCTTTTGGGCTTGAGAGGAGGCTTCGCCCGTCAACGTCACGACCCCTTCTTTCACATCAACTTTGGTCTTAAAGGCGTTGACGTTGTGATGGAACAAAAGAGCTGTCTTCACTTTCATACCGATCCACCCATCCGAATTCTCGGCGGGGCGCTCGCCTGCAAGGACCAGCTGGTCGTCCACGCTCTTGACCCCGGGCAGGCTCGCCACGGTCTCTTTGGCCAATGATTTGTGGGATTCTTCGGCGACAGTTCCCGTCAAGGTTACAACGCCATCAGTAGACTGGGTCTTAATGGCATCGTCCTTGAGATACGTTCTGAACACGTAGGACTGCTTAGCGGATGATTCGATACGATCATCCATTTCGGAAGCGCGCGCCGCTACGCACGTGAGCAACAGAACAACCGCCGCCGCGGCAAGTTCTTTCACATAATTCGTTTTCATAGAACGTCTCCTCTGCTTTTTGTGACTCTGCGGGCAGGCACAACCTACCTGCGTTTCTTAAGCACGACCTTATGCGGCCAGCCGCTTTACGAAACGTGTCAGGCCCACCAGAACCACCGCGCCGACAAGCGCCAACAGAAAGGCGCCGCCGGAGCTATCGGTAGTCAGCCCGATGACTCCGGCCATCCATCCGCCGAGCATGGCCCCGACGATCCCGATCACGATGTCTCCGATGATCCCAAACCCCCGGCCGCGGATGATCAGCCCCGCCAACCACCCGATCACCCCTCCGATAAAGAGAGACCACGCCCAATATCCTACGCTATTATGTTCCATGTTTGTTTCCTCCCTGCCTGCCGGCAGGCAGGCTTTTTGTTGTTACCCGTTACCGCTTTGACTTCATACCTATCCTTTCTTTTCAAGCGCAATATTAATGAGGTCGACCAGCGCCTGGCCATCGAACGGTTTTTGCAGAAAACCCACCGCCCCCGCCGATTTCAAATACGACTCTGTAAACCTGATATTTTTGTCGGCAGACATAAAAATAATCGGGAGTTGGAAACCGTTCATGTTAAGTTGCTGCTGCAACGCAAAACCATCCATTCCTGCCATGTGCACATCCAGAACAAGGCATCCCGGCGCACGCTTTAGAACAGTGTTCAGGAATTCGGCTGCCGAGGCAAAGGTCCGCACCTCAAATCCGAAAGTATCCAAAAGGGCACCAAGCGCGCGGCACACGGATTCGTCATCGTCCACAATGTAGATTTGCTTCCTGTCGGATGACATTTTTTACGCTCCTTAAGTTTTGATCCCTCTGACGTGATAGCGGTAGTATAGGAGAGGCCCAAAAGTGAATCAATTGTACTTAGGTACAATTGGAGGATTGACCTTTGTCGTGCGGGAAATCGTTTCTTGGGAGGTGGACGGTACCTTAACGCTGGGAGGAAGAAGCGCCTGCTTTTTGGGCAAGATGGATGAGTTCCGTCACTGTCTTAGCCCCCATCTTCTGCATGACCCGGCTGCGGTGAACTTTGATCGTCTGAAGGGCCGTTCCCCGCTTGAAGGCGATCTGCTTGCTCAGCATCCCCTTGGCTACGAGTCGAAAAACCTCGAGTTCCCGCGGAGACAAGGTTCTGATGCGGCGTTTGATTCTTGATAGGACGGCCTGTTCCTTGATCTGGACCTTGTTTTTTGCGATGGCTTGCGTGATGGCGCCGATGAATTTCTTCTTCGTGAAGGGCTTGGGAAGAAAATCAACAGCCCCTGCCTTCATGCCCTTGACGCTCATCGGGATATCGCCATGCCCCGTGATAAAAACAATAGGGATCGCAAGTTGCCGGACGGCCATGGCGTCCTGAAGGGCAAACCCGCTGATATCCGGCAGCTGGATGTCCAAGACCAGGCACGACGGCGATTTAAGGTGCTTAAATGCCAGGAAGTCTGCTGCGCGCGTGAACGTCTCGACCTTAAACCCGTGTGATCTCAACAATAAGGACAGGGCCCTGCACACGGAGACGTCATCATCAACGACATAGACAACAGGCCTGCGGTTATTCATGGAACATCCTTAATGGCGGGAAGGGTAAAAGAAAAAGTGGCGCCGCGGTCAGGATTGTTTTCTGCGTCCAACCGTCCGCCATGCGACTCAATAATGGAGCGGCTGATGGACAGCCCCATACCCAGACCATCCGGCTTGCTGGTAAAAAAGTGAGTAAAGATCTTCGGCATGTCCTGCGCGGGGATGCCGCATCCGGAATCCTTCACCGACACGATAACCGTGTCGGTATCTTTACGCGATGTGCGGATCAATATTTCACGGACCCCTGGACTGCCCTCTAAAGCATCGAAACTATTGCTGACAAGATTCAGGAGAGCCTGCTGCAGCTGTATCCGGTCGCCGCGGACCAGCGGAAGACCGCCCTCAAGCTCGATTTTTAAGACATCGTTCCTTATGGCGGCATCGGTAGCAAAAACCTTAACAGTCGCATCAATAAGTGCATTGATATCCAGCGGTTTCATTTCGGGCTTGCTCTTCTTCAACAGGGAATGTAATCGCTGGATGACCTCGGCCGCCCGCTGGTCATCATCGATGATGTACGAGAGGATCTCCTGTAGTTTGGGCTCCCTGCCTGCGAGCATGCGTTGGGCAGCCTGGGCGTAGGAAAGAATGGCCGTAAGAGGCTGGCTGATCTCATGGGCCAGGGACGAGACGAATTCCGCGAGTTTTCCTACCCTGGTGACGTGCAAAAGCTCATCGCGCTGTTCATCGATCTCCAGCTCCTTCTCCTGCATCAAGGTAACATCTGTCTGGATCCCTACATAGTGGGTGACGACCCCGCTCGGATCGCGCACCGGTGCGATGCGCAATAAATTCCAGTACTTTTTACCATTCTTCTGAAAATTAAGCATCTCGCCGTGAAAAGATTGACCTTTACGTATCGTGTGTTTGATCTCATTGACGATGCGGGGATCGGCATCGACTCCATAGAATGAGAAATAATTTCGGCCTACGATCTCTCTTTTTGTATAGCCGGTCATCGTCTGAAATGATCGGTTAGCATAAATGATAGGGAAATCCGGCTTTTGGGCATCGATAATAAAAATACCGTCGGATGTCGATTCCATCGCTTTCGTAAGAATGTGGATCTGCTCTTCTGACCTTACCTGCTTCTCTGCCCCGTTCCTCAATTGCCCGTTTTTGATCTTTAGCTCATCCACTTGCCGGCGCACCATCTCTCCCAGATGATTGCGGGTCTTATCTCGGTCAGAAGCCCGCCTCGCAAGATGCCGTCGCTCCTCGTGCCGGGCACTGTTCTCCGGTAACGGCTTTTCGCTCCTCTTTGGAGTACCGATAGTTAAGCTCATCCCGCTTTTATTAAGAATCCACGGTTTTCGCTTGAGCTGAGGTTGTTTTTTCTTTGCCATTTAATTTTTGTCTTCTGATCTTTTTGTCCAACAAAAAAAATCGCCTTCGGCTACTCGCCTCCTCGAGGATATTTTACTATACGCGAAAATAGCTTTTCAACAAATATTTTGAAGGTTCTAGTAGGGTCCCCGGGAAACGAAAAAAAGCCCGGCACGAATGCCGGGCTTTTTATGTTCGGTTTGTCAGGTCGGAACTAGACCCTCGTCACGTTGACGGCCTGCTCACCCTTGGGGCCCTGTTCGATCTCGAACTCGACTTCCTGGCCTTCTTCCAAGGACTTGTAGCCATCGCCCTGAATAGCGCTGAAGTGAACAAACACGTCTTTGCCGGACTCAGGGGTAATGAAACCGTAACCCTTCTGATTACTGAACCACTTAACTTTGCCTCTTGCCATTACTTACTACCTCCTTCCTTCTAAGATTTACAACTGGCAGTAAATAACGGCAGGACATACACAAGCAAAAACACAGTTGGACTTCCCCTCCTTATTTACTACTGCGCCAGAGTTTACCGCATACGGGCCTGTTTGTCAAGAAAAATATACTGTTGAGGCCCAAAAAAGGCGCCGGGAACCCGTCGGAACAGATTCCGTTTGACAGCAAGAGACCGCCATGATTAAATAACACTACAGACATGGGGAGGTCGTGCGCGGCCTGAGAGTCCCGCATCCCGAGCGGGAGACCCACATCACCTGAACTGGATAATGCCAGCGGAGGGATCATCAACGCAACACATCGACCCTATCGCGCGGACGATAGGGTTTTTTATTAAGGAGGAGACATGAAACTCGACGAGATCAAGATCTCAAAGGCCATCATCGAGACGTACACAAAAAAGCTTATCGACGCCCTTGACGTGGACGTCGCCATCGTCGGCGCCGGCCCGGCGGGGATGTGCTGCGCGTATCAACTCGCCCGCGCGGGCAAGAAGGCGGTCATCTTCGAGCGCAAGCTCTCGGTCGGCGGCGGCATGTGGGGCGGCGGGATCATGTTCAACGAGATCGTGGTCCAGGAGGCGGCCAAGAGGCTTCTCGACGCTTTCGGTGTCACGACGCGGCCCTACGAAAAAGGCTACTACCTGGCCGACTCTGTCGAGGCCGTCTCGACGCTGTGCTCGAAGACCGTCCAGGCAGGCGCCAAGATCTTCAACCTTATGTCCGCCGAAGACGTCATGATCCGCGAAGACCGCGTCGCGGGCCTCGTGCTCAACTGGTCGGCCGTCCAGATCGCCGGCCTGCATGTGGACCCGATCACCATGCGCGCCGCCTATGTCGTCGACGCGACGGGCCACGCGGCGGAGATCGTCCATATCGTCGAAAAAAAATCCGGCATCCAGCTTAAGACCAAGACGGGAAAGTTCGTGGGCGAGGGATCGATGTGGGCGGACCTGGCTGAGGACACGACCGTCAAGAACTCGCGCGAGGTCTGCCCCGGCCTTTACGTCTGCGGGATGTGCTCCAACGCTTCCTTTGGCGGCCCCCGGATGGGCCCGATCTTCGGCGGGATGCTTTTGTCCGGCGAAAAAGTCGCTCAGGAGCTTATCAAAAAGCTCGGCCCAAAGAAACAAGCCAAAAAATCACGCTAAGGGTCACCAAGTCACCTGTCACCAGTGAAACCAGTTCGACGAGTAACCAGGAACGCTTAAAGAGAAACAGAGCCTGGTCGAGAATAGAGAATAGAGAATCGAGGATCGAGAATAGTCTTGGCAAAAATCCATCGAGTACCCTGATCGCCGAGTCGGATTCTGCCTTGGCTTTTTGCGTTGACTATTCTCTATTCTCTATCCTCTATTCTCTATCTTCTATCCTCAGCATCCTACTTCCCTCCGCAGGCCGGGCAGGGTCAAGGCGCCTGCTTCTTTGGGGCCGGCCGTTTGCGAGAAGACAAAAACTGGATGAAAATGCCGGCGACCGCCAGAGAAGAAAAAACAACGATTCTGACCGATGGATCGCCGCCGAGCGACGCGATGATGAGGGCAGCGCCAAAAAGCGAAGACAGCAGGACGAGCGCCAGATCAAAAGCAAAGGCCATCACGATGGCGCCGATGACGCCTCCAATGACAAAAAGGAACGAGGAAGGTTCAGAGACCTGTATGAACCGGGGCAGCGTTGAAAAAGCAAGATACCCGCCGCCAAAGAACCCCACGAGGAGAATCGCCACCTTCTTCGTCGCGACAGCCGTCAGATAGCCGAAAAGGCCGACCCCCAGCGCGACCAGGACCCTCCAGAGAAGAGCCATATCCTCAAAGAACAAGACGGTAAACTCCATCCCCGTGGCAAACCCCACGATGCCCACAAACAGCCAAAAAAACTTCCGGCCGGCCAACAGGGAAACCGCGCCCAAAAGCACGCCCCAGACATTCATCATGTGCTCACCCGCAAAGACGTCCATGCGAACCTCCCTGCTATAGTCTAAAGCCGGTAGAAGCTTAAAAAGCGGTATAGCCAGGCCGAGAATAGAGGATCGAGGATAGAAGAACGTCCGAGGGAAGGCCGCTGATAGCCAGGCCTTGGAAGTTGGAAGTCGGAGGTCGGAGGTCGGATAACCGAAATTCAAAGTGTTTTTCCGACTTCCGATTTCCGTCTTCCGACCTCCGACTTTCCATATCTCCCTTTCAACGTTGACTATTCTCTATCTTCTATTCTCTATTCTCGATCTTCTATCGTCTATAGTCTATCGTCCACTTCGTTCGACATCCGTCATTTGTCTATTGGCCAGATAACGCGCGGCCTTCAGAAGCGCGATACACCCTTGTCCGGCAGCGATGACATATTGAAACTCCTGGCCCGAAGCGCAATCACCCGCCGCAAAGACCCCTTCCACGGACGTCTGTCCCTGGCAATCGATCTTGATGTGCCGCCTCTCGTCGAGCTCGAGAAAACCCTTCACAAAATCCGTATTGGGAGACCGGCCGATCTCGATGATGACGCCATCCACGGCCAGACGGACCTCCTTGCCC
>Ga0315295_10006051_pt1 | contig 10335 bp, 12 predicted proteins | sample YL17G14_0_MG_FD_204453 | JGI IMG/M metagenome (GOLD analysis project Ga0315295, IMG submission 204453) | Sediment microbial communities from Yellowstone Lake, YNP, Wyoming, USA - YL17G14_0 | ecosystem: Environmental > Aquatic > Freshwater > Lake > Sediment | place: USA: Wyoming | collected... | reverse complement strand
CTCTCAGAGTTTCTCAGTAGATATGATGAGTCACGGGATGGCTTTTGGACCCTCTCCTTGAACAACCAGATTGAAGGAGGGATTGCTATTGATGGAATGAAGGCAACCACTGAAGGGGCCCATCTTCGATGGTTCATTATCTCACCAGAGATGCAGGGACGGGGGTTTGGCAATAGGCTGATGGAGGAAGCCATCTCTTTCTGCAAGAAAAAAGGATACAACCGAGTCTATCTTTGGACCTTTGAGGGCCTTCCTGCCGCCCGTCATCTCTATGAGAAATTCGGTTTTAAGCTTGTCGAGCAAAACGAGGGCACGCAGTGGGGAAAAAACGTGACGGAACAGAAGTTCCAACTCACCCTATGGTAGATATTATCGTAACGACCACAAAATATGAAATCTATTATGAATGCAAAGACTGTGGAGAAAAGTGGACCGAGACCAAAGAAGAGACGAAATTTGATTAACCCTCCTTCGCCATTCTTGATATCCGGGCCATTCCAAATCAGATACGCTCAGGCTTCACAGAGCGACACTACTACAAAACTTAAGTGAGTGAGGCAAGATTTAAGCCAATCATCGGTTGCCCCTTTTATCTCTTATAAAAGCACCGTCTGATTCATTAGCAAAAATAAATGACTCAACCGTTTGTCTCTCTTTAATTTTATATCAGCTTTATTCCTTCTTTTTTTATCTGCCTGACCAGAGCACCTCCATTCCGGTCAAATTCTTCCTTATTAAAACAGACCACTTCTAAAAGGGAATTATATTTTTGCGCATCATGAAAGATTTTAAAAAATTCATCATAGGGGGGGGCCATGGATATGTCCAATGAGCCCAATACAACCGCTAAATCTACATCACTATACTCTTTTGCCGTTCCTTTGGCAAAAGAGCCAAAGAGATAGACTTCCCGAACGTCATGTTGCTGACGGAGGAGTTGAATAAATTCGTTAACCAGCTTAATCACTTCATCTTTTGACAAAGCCATGCAATGGTCCCCTCAGAAAATTGGATGAAATCTTGAACCACTGTTTCATTGATTCCTTTTGATAACTGGTTCAAATCTTCCTTATACCGAGCATTGATGTAATAATTTGAAAGGAAGTCAAGTTTCGTTAATGCAACCTCATCAAATTCATGAATGACGGAGGCTATTTCGGCTAAGCGGCGAAGATTATGGATAGGAACAATTTCTTTGTCCTGGTAAGCCATGAATGCTTTCATACACTTCTCTAAAGACTGCTGACACATGAAGATGGAATAGATCCATCGTCCTGTTTGAAGCATGGCCTTGGCGGTATCCATGTCATAAATGACCCTGTCAAGCCACATCTGAATAATTTTCTGATCAACCATATTCTCAATCTATCACCCAGGAAAGTAAAAATCAATGAATTTTCGGATTTTTGAAATTTGTGCAATCAAGAGAGTGTATATTTATACAAACGCATTAAATCTCATTACAATCAACAGGATCTCCCCTCAACCCATCCCTCTCCCCACCGGGGAGAGGGATGGGGGCCTCATGTCAAACAAATACATGCGTTTGTATTAGTTTTATAGGGCTCTCTTGAAAATTTGGGATAACAAGGATAGGGAGAGAGAGGAATGTTGTCCATCTCTTCCAAGTGTTCGCCCTCCAGTATTGTGACACGGAGGAATTTCTTTAAAAGGAGGGGAATGAATTCAGGATCTGTGGAGTGGATAAATTGGGTGACCTTCTTTTCACCCGAATCGAGTAGAATCTCCATCCAGTGAAGGATCTTCTCTGGATCCAACCGATCTCTTTTCCATAAATCGAGGTCGAGGAGATATTGAAACTGCTCTGGTGTGGTGAGTGAGATTAATTCAAGGCTATCTTTTTCTCCGACTTCCTTGACGGTTAAAAAGACCTCCAGCTCGGGAAGTTGTTGAACCAATTCTTCTGGATGTTCTGAAAGGAATAAATAGTGAAGCCGCTCTTTTCCTCGGGCCCGTAAAACGATATCTAACTGATTAGGAATGGAAAGGGAGTGAAAGACCTTTTGAGCCTCTTTGGAATCTTCGGGTAAGATAATGGATGGGATATCGGATGAGGGAAAGAAAGGCACGGATTGATTCTCACTTTCACCCCCACCCCTGCCTACTGGCCCCGGTCCCGACCGAGGACGGGGCAGGCAGGCTCTCCCTCCCCCTGCCTACCGGCAGGCAGGCATCAAGGGGGAGGGAATGGTCTGGGTATATTCCAGGGGGAGGTTATTAATAAGCCGGAGGCATCGGTGGCCCACCTTGTTCTTTTTTGGGTTTCTCGGCCACGACCGCCTCTGTGGTGATCAACAGAGAAGCAACACTGGCAGCATTCTGTAAGGCAAACCTCACGACCTTGGTGGGATCAATGATGCCAGCCTCGATCATATCCGTATACTCTTCCTTATCAGCATCGAATCCAAATGCCCCTTTCCCCTGTTTCACTTTCTCTGCGACCACAGAGCCCTCCTTTCCAGCATTTTGAACAATCTGACGGATGGGCTCTTCAAGAGCTTTGATGATAATATCGACACCTGTCTGTCGATCACTTTCAAGCTTAATTTTCTTCAAAGCGGGCAAACATCTTAGATAAGCCACTCCACCGCCAGGAACAATCCCTTCTTCCACGGCAGCTCGTGTCGCGTTAAGTGCATCCTCGACGCGTGCCTTTTTCTCCTTCATCTCCGTCTCCGTGGCTGCCCCCACCTTAATGACCGCAACCCCTCCTGCAAGTTTGGCCAATCGCTCTTGGAGTTTCTCTTTGTCATAATCCGATGTGGTCTCATCAATCTGAACACGAATCTGTTTGATCCGGCCTTCGATGGCAGGGGCCTCCCCTGCTCCTTCGACAATAGTGGTGTTGTCTTTATCAATGACGACTTTCTTGGCCCTGCCAAGATCATCCAACTTCATCTTCTCAAGTTTGATGCCAACATCCTCCATGATGGCCTTGCCACCGATCAGGACGGCAATATCTTCCAGCATCGCCTTCCTTCGGTCCCCAAAACCAGGAGCCTTGACCGCCGCACATTTCAAAGTCCCCCGAAGTTTATTGACGACCAAAGTAGCTAAGGCCTCTCCTTCCACATCCTCAGAAATGATGAGCAGAGGGCTTCCTGTTTTGGCAGCTTGTTCCAGAATGGGGAGAAGTTCTTTCATGTTGGAGAGCTTCTTCTCATAAAGGAGAATAAGGGGATTTTCCAGCACAGCCTCCATCTTTTCTGGATCGGTTACGAAATAAGGAGAAATGTAACCTCGATCGAATTGCATCCCCTCAACGATATCGAGTGTAGTCTCCATGGCCTTGGCTTCCTCGACTGTGATCACACCCTCTTTCCCAACCTTATTCATCGCCTCGGCAATGATATCGCCAATGGTCCGATCGTTATTGGCAGAGATCGTCCCCACTTGCGAAATCTCTTTCTGTTCCTTGACCGGTTTGGAGAGTTTTTTCAATTCTTTGACGACCTCTTCCACAGCGTGATCAATTCCACGCTTCACATCCATAGGGTTGACTCCAGCGGCCACCACTTTGTACCCCTCGCGATAAATGGCCTGGGCTAAAAGTGTGGCAGTGGTGGTTCCATCTCCGGCGGTGTCCGAAGTTTTGCTGGCCACCTCTTTCACCATCTTGGCGCCCATATTCTGAAAATGATCTTCGAGCTCAATCTCTTTTGCAACTGTGACACCGTCCTTGGTCACTAAAGGAGAGCCAAATGACTTCTCCAGAACTACATTCCTACCCTTGGGTCCCAACGTCACTTTGACTACATCGGCCAAAATATTAACACCTTTCAAAATTGAATTCCTTGCTTCCTGATCAAACTTCAATTCTTTTGCCATAAACACCTCCTCCTTTCTAATTATGTATCACTCAATAATGGCAAGAATATCTTCCTCTTTCATCATAAGATACTCTTCCCCATCAATCTTTACCTCGGTCCCTCCATATCTGGCATAGAGAACCCGATCGCCCTTTTTGACCTCAAGGGGAATCTTTTTCCCATCCTTATTGACCCTTCCTGTCCCGACGGCGATCACTTTTCCTTCGAATGGTTTTTCCTTGGCTGTATCAGGGATGATGATCCCTCCTTTTGTCTTCTCCTCTTCTTCCAATTGCCGAACAATGATTCGATCATGAAGTGGCCTCACCTTCATAAAGACAGACCTCCCTTCTCATAAAATTTATATGAATAGATAATCATCGAACCCGTGGTTGTCAACCCTTCAACTATCGCCTGGGGTTGACCCCGAGTGCGTTATAATCCCTCTAATAAAGAAAGGGGAGTTGGGCGCACGGCAGTCAATGAGTCAAATTTCACGTCTATAATCAAGTGGTTATATGGATAAGTATCCCCTAAGTGCATTCTGACTTATCGGCATGAAGACTTCCTTGCTCTTCTCCGATTTTATGGGTTCCTTTTTGAGTGGGGTACACCCCCATCTCCCATATTTTCTCTGGGAACATCTTGAAGGATAATGTGAACCCTCTCTTTCGGAATCTCAAGTGTTTCAGCAATGGCATCCGTCACTTTCTTAATGAGTTGTTCCTTCTTCTCCGGTGTCCTTCCTGCAATCATACTGATCTGTACGATGGGCATTGGTAACTCCTTTCTATCAATTTCGGAATTCGCCTGCCCGCCGAACAAGTTCTTTGGCAGGCGGGGATTGCGGATTGCGGAATTTAAATTTGAAATCGAAAGACTCCGCGATCAGCATTCTGCGTTCCGCAATAGGCTACGGTCTGAAGATCTTCCACCAAGGATCTATTCCATGACCGAATTTTTCAAGGATCTCAAGGGCTAACGGGATCCCATTCCTTACCTGTTCTTCCTGAATCCCTGGGGCAGTGAAAACATAGACCACAATATTTTGGCTGGACGGATCGATCTTCGTCCGAAAGTCCGGACCTTGAAAAAGGGAACAGACGATCCCCTCTTCATCCCGTAGGACAATTTCATCCTCTTTACAACAGATCGTCCTCCCTGAAACTCCCTGAAACGTCTCTCCTTCCTGCGCAAGGTCAAGCTTCCATTCGCCTTGGAATCGATCGAGATCCTGAATAGCCATGAGAATTCCATGGCACATCTCGGCTATGATATGCGTATCGATGTAGAGATTCACAATGGGGAACCCCATTTCAATAACCCTCTTAAAATGACCTGGAAGAGGACAAGGATATCCCCAATCCTTGAAAAACTGATCATAAAGATGGATTCGCTCCTCGATCTGGACCAGGTTCGCCCTCCTCCTCATCTTTCGGAGGAGCTCTCTTTTGTGGAGTTTGAAGGCTTCGTCTTTCTCAAAATAGGCGCAACCCTGGATCGTCCCGATTCCAAAAGCGAGATCCGGGAACCGCTGTTGATAGGCCTCGGTGATGTTAAGAGATATTTCTCTTGGCATTCAATTTCCTATCTTGGTACATTAAGATGCTTTAACCATCCACAGGTTTACAAAGTAAGGTTTCGTCCTCTAACTTTTCACCAAAACGTTTGACCACCTCCTCTACGGTCAAACGTTTCTTCTCATCCCCTTGGATATCAAATTGAATTTTTCCCTCATGCAGCATGATCATTCGGTCTCCGAGATTGATCGCCTGATTCATATTATGGGTCACCATGATCGTGGTGAGCTCGTTCTCCCGAATGATCCGATGGGTCAACTCGATCACCTTCTCTGCCGTTTTGGGGTCGAGGGAAGCGGTATGCTCATCCAAAAGCAAAAGCTTGGGTAGAGAGAGGGTAGCCATCAGCAGGGTGAGACACTGGCGCTGTCCACCGGAGAGAAGGCTGACGCGATCGGACAGGCGGGTCTCCAAACCTAATTCCAGGGCCTTTAGAAGTTCCCGATAACGCTCCTTCTGTCTTTTGGTTACCCCCCAAGAAAGTCCTCTGATCTTTCCACGAATCTCAGCCATGGAAAGGTTCTCCTGAATGGTCATGGAGGAGGCGGTTCCCATCAACGGATTTTGAAAAATCCTTCCTAAGTATTTCGCCCTTCGATACTCCGGCAGAAGCGTGACCTCATCGTTGTTGATAAAGATCTTTCCTTCATCAGGTAAATAAGTTCCCGCAATCAAATTGAGAAGCGTGGTTTTGCCTGCCCCGTTCGACCCAATCACGGTGATGAACTCCCCCCTCCTCACCTCGAGTTCAATCCCATCCATAGCGATCTTTTCATCAATGGTATTTCGATTGAATATTTTTCTCAGATCTTTGATGACCACCATCTTTTCCATACTAACTCATCTGATTGACTTTGAATTTTCTATTTCAGATTTAGGTTTTTCAATCCGCAATTTGAAATCAGAAATCTGAAATCCAGCTATATCCCCCGGAGATGGAGCTTCTCTTCCTTTCCCTTCTTGAGAGCTGGGAAGCCCAGGGCAAGGATGACCATGGCTCCCGTGGCCATCTTGAGATCGGTAGGCGCCAGACCCAACCAGAGGCCGATGGTGATTGTTAAGCGGTAGAGGAAGGAGCCGAAGATGGCGGCAAGGGTATTCATTCCAACCGACTTTGCACGGAGCATCGTCTCTCCGATAATAATCGCAGCCAGTCCAGCCACAATCATCCCGATGCCCATACCGATATCTGCAAATCCCTGGTGTTGAGCCACCAGCGCCCCTGAAAGGGCAACGAAGGCATTGGAAATGCCCAGTCCCAAGACGGTCATGTTGTCGGTGTTGACACCCAACGTTCGGATCATCTGCTCATTGTCACCGGTTGCCCTCATGGCCAACCCCATCTGGGTGTGAAGAAAGAGGTCAGTGAGAAATTTGCAGGCAAAGACCACCACGCCGAAGAAGAGAACAATAGACAACCATCTCATCTCCATCTCCTCAAAGGGGGTGAGGAGGGTGACATGGTTGAGGAGAGGGGTATTGGATCGGCCCATCACCCTCAGATTGACGGAGTAAAGGATGGTCATGATTAAAATTCCTGCCAGAAGGCTATTGATCTTGAGACGGGTGTTGAGCAATCCCGTGGCGCACCCGGCAGTGAATCCGATGAGGATGGCGACTGCGATTCCTGTCAGGGGGGAATAACCCAAGACGATCATTCGGGCCACCACTGCTCCGCCCAGAACAAAACTTCCATCCACCGTTAAATCCGGAAAGGCCAGGATCCGGAAACTGATGACAATTCCCAGGGCCACCAGGGCATAGGCCAACCCTTGTTCTAGGGAGATTTTAAAAATACCGAGGAGGATGTCCATGGGAAATAGGTTTAAGGTGTAAGGTATAAGGTCAGAGGCATAAGGCTAAAGGCATAACGATTTAACCTTTAGCCTCAAACCTCCAACCTAAGACCTTTTTATTATTCTTTGATGACTTTGTCTGCTTTTTTCAGAAGATCGGGGGGAATCACGACTCCTTGGGTCTTCGCTGCTTTTTCGCTGACGACTAAGCTAAACTTTTCTGCTGGCCCCCAAGGGACATCTCCAGGTTTCTGACCCTTAAGAACCTGGGCTGCTTTCTTGCCCGCGGATAGACCGATCAGAAAGTAATCCAATCCATAGGCAGCAATGGCCCCTCTCGGCACACTGTCCACATCCCCAGCAAATAGAGGGATCTTTTTCTCATTGCAAACCTTTACAATCGCCTCAAAGGCGGAGACCGCGGTATTGTCAGAGGTGATGTTGATGGCCTGGACTTTTCCAGCGAGGGATTGGGCCGCTTGCATGGTCTCTGCGCTGGTGGAGATCGTGGCTTCGATCAACTCCACCCCCAATTTCTTAGCCGCTTCTCTCATCTCTTTGATGTGAACCATGGAGTTCGCATCCCCTGCGTTGTAAATGGTTCCCCATTTTTTTGCCTTGGGAACGAATTTGGTATACCTCTCGAATTGTAGAGCAACCGGCCAACGGTCGCTAACCCCCGTCACATTGGTCCCGGATTTTGTCCCAGGAGGACTTGTTTTGGGAACTAAGCCTGCATCCACGGGATCGGTCACCGAGGAGAAAACCACAGGAATATTTTTGATCGTCTTCACCACGGCCTGTGAAGTAGGGGTGGCAATGCTGTGGATCATATCCACTTTTGCATCGAGGAATTTCTGCGCAATGGTCTGAGCATTGGCCATGTCTCCCTGAGCATTCTGACGATCGTAGGTGACGTCCACCCCTTCTTTAAAACCGGCATCCGCGAGGGCCTTCTCAAACCCTTTTGCATCGGCATCGAGGGCTGGATGGGAAACGATCTGGGTGACGCCGATCTTGAAAACCTTCTTTGCTTTTTTCTCTTGGGCAAAAGAAATGGCAACGGTAAAAACAAGTATGCAGATCAAAATAGGACATAATTTTTTCCACATAATATACCTCCTTTTCCAAATTGATTACTCTTCATTCTAAACGCTTAACTTATTTGGTTGGCCCACCTCCTTTCTTCTCAGAAGAAGACCTTCTTCCTGATGAAATGATATCGAAAAATACCATTTTTTAATAACCCTGTCAATTCAAGGATATGAAATGGAGGGATCTTCTTCCCTTTAACAACAATGATCCACAAATTATCTTGAACAGAAGTTCCAATTGAGATAAGTTTACATGATGACTTCTCTCTTTTATCTTCTTCCGGTTGGAATCATCGCCGTCTCCACGGCTTCGATTTTTATCAAACTCTGCGATGCACCGGCATTGATCATCGCTACCTACCGAATGGTCTTTGCCTCCCTGATGCTCATTCCCTTTGTCGGTTATCAGAAGATCTGGCAAGGCTGGAGCCGAACAGAAATAAAGTGGATGATTCTCTCTGGCATTTTCCTCTCCCTCCATTTCGCCTTCTGGATCGCCTCACTCAAATATACTTCCGTGGCCAGTTCCGTCGTTCTGGTGAGCACCCATCCCATCTTTGTTGGGATAGGGGCCTGGCTCTTTTTAAAGGAGCGGCTGGGGCTGAATTTAATTTTAGGGATTCTCTTCTCGTTTTTTGGTAGTGGATTGATCAGCTATGGAGATATGACTTTCTCAAGAGGGGTATTAATGGGAGATGGGTTAGCCCTCTTGGGTGCCATGACCGCATCCGGATACTTTCTCGTGGGAAAAAGGATGAGAAAGAATCAAGATCTCCTTTCCTATATCTTTCCTGTTTATTCAACGGCCGGTTTGGTATTGATTATCCTCTCTCTTCTTTTTCAAAAGCCCTTCTTTGGATATTCGCCGTCCACTTATCTCTTCCTCTTCCTGCTGGCCCTCATCCCCCAATTGATCGGCCATACCACTTTCAACTGGGCCCTTCGATATCTTCCAGCCTCCATGGTGTCTATTACCATCTTAGGAGAACCCATTGGGTCGACTCTCCTTGCCTATTTTATCTTGGGAGAAAAACTGACACTTCTGAAGGTCCTTGGGGGAGTTTTCATCTTCGCCGGGATCCTCATCGCTTTAAAAAGAAAGGATAAAACGACAGAAAAGGGTTGACTAAAAGTGATTCAATAAATTTGGGATAAAACGGGAGTATATGGGAAAAGAAGTTAGGCTGAGGAATTTAAAGTCAAGAGGAGTCTATCTTTTAAAAGGAGTCTACTATTATGAAAATCGTCGTTCTGAACGGAAGTCCAAAAGGGGACCTCAGTGTGACCATGCAGTATGTGAATTTTATCCAGAAAAAGTTTCCACACCATGAATTGAAAATCTTTAACATCGCCTCTCAGATCAAAAAGATCGAAAAAGACGAAAAGGCCTTTCAAGAGATCATGGATGACGTGCGGTCTTCAGACGGGGTGCTGTGGGCTTTCCCCCTTTACTTTCTTCTCGTCTCCTCCCAATACAAGAGGTTCATTGAACTCCTCTGGGAGAGAGGAACCGCTGATGTTTTCAAAAACAAATACACCGCTGTATTTTCCACATCCATCCATTTCTTTGACCACACGGCTCACAATTACATGAATGCGATATGCGATGATTTGGATATGAAATATTTGGGATTTTTCTCAGCGGCTATGTATGATCTGCTGAGTCGAAAGGGAAGAGAAAAATGGGCCCTCTTTGCCTCCGAATTCTTCGATGGGATTCAAAACCACGTCCCCACTTCAAAGAAATATTCACCGGTCCTTTATCAGAGCTTTAATTTTGTCCCAAGCCCTGCAGAGCATAAGATCAGCACGCTGGGCAAAAAGGTGTTGATCCTCACCGATATGAAAGATCCTCAAACCGATTTAGGCAAGATGATCGAGCGATTTAAAAATTCCTTTATGGATGAGATGAAGGTGATTAACCTCCATCATGTCGATATAAAAGGGGGCTGTTTGGGTTGTATTCAATGCGGTTATGATTATCAATGTTCCTATGGGGATCAGGATGGATATGTTCAATTTTACAGGGATCAGG
>Ga0315295_10006050_pt1 | contig 10335 bp, 6 predicted proteins | sample YL17G14_0_MG_FD_204453 | JGI IMG/M metagenome (GOLD analysis project Ga0315295, IMG submission 204453) | Sediment microbial communities from Yellowstone Lake, YNP, Wyoming, USA - YL17G14_0 | ecosystem: Environmental > Aquatic > Freshwater > Lake > Sediment | place: USA: Wyoming | collected... | reverse complement strand
ATCTGTTACGATAATTTCTAAAAGCGGCATTTTTGGAACAGGTGAAAAGTAGTGCATCCCGATGACCTGTTCGGGACGACATGACGCTGCGGCGATGCTCCCGATAGGGAGAGAAGATGTATTGCTCGCAAAAATCGCGTCTTCCTTTGTAAATGATTCTGTCTCCGCGAGAATTTTCTTCTTGATATCCAGATCCTCAAAAACCGCCTCAATGATGAGATCCGCCTTTTCGAAGCCACGATAATCCACACATCCCGTTATTCGACAGAAGGTCAGGTCTCTCTGGAAGGGCGAAAGGGACTTCTTTTGCACCTTTTTGTCCAGTTCCTTCCATATCGCTTTTTCTCCCTTCCCCACAGCCTCATAGGTAATGTCCTTGAGGAGGACCTCCATGCCGTTTGTGGCGCTCACTTGGGCGATTCCCGACCCCATGAGTCCTGCTCCGAGAATGCCGATTTTATTAACAGGACGTACCAGATCTTTCCGGGGGTTCTTTTTCAGTGCTGTCATGCTGAGGAATATCTGTATTAGTTCCCGGGACTGGGGACTCATAATAAGCTCACCGAAATTTTTTATTTCCGCTTCCATCCCCTCTTCCGCACCCTTTTCCAGTCCCGCTTTGACGCATTCAATAATCTTGAAGGGAGCCGGATAATTTCCCCAGGTCTGTCTCTTGACCAGTTCCTCTGCCTTCCTATACACGATGCTGCGGCTTAAAGAGTTGCTTTCCAATAGTTTCGCTACGAAAGGCTGCTTTTTCTTGCGTTCCGGAGGCTGGTCGGCTATCTCAAGAGCAGCCTTTTTCGCCGCCTGGAGAAGGCCGTAAGGGTGGATAAGGTCGTCCACGAGCCCGATTTTCTTAGCCTGGCGGGGATAGATATTTTTCCCCGTGAGCATCATGTCTAATGCAGTCTGGAGACCTACAAGACGGGGCAGGCGCTGGGTGCCCCCGCCGCCGGGAAGAAGCCCCAGCTTCACCTCCGGTAATGCGAGAACCGTCTTGGGATCATCACTGGCGATACGGTAATGGCAGGCCAGGGCTACTTCGAGACCACCCCCTAAGGCGGCGCCGTGGACGGCGGCTACAATGGGTTTGGGGAAAGCCGCCATCCTGTTCAGAAGGGCATGTCCACGGCGGCTCAGTGCTTTAGCTTCATCGGAGCTCGCTATGTCTTTGAATTTATCAATATCTGCGCCGGCGATAAAGTTGTCGGGTTTCCGGCTGATGAGAACAATCCCCTTTACGGTCTCATCTTTTTCAAGGCTGTCGAGAATTTCTGTGAATTTATCTACGAGGTCGATGGATATTTTATTGATCTTTTCACCCGGCTGGTCCAGCCAGACTACCGCCACTCCGTTTTCTTTTTCGATCTGTGCGTACGGCATGACAGCCTCCATATCATTTTTTCCGTTCCAGGATAATCGCATTTCCTGTGGCTCCCGCGGCGCAGGAAGCAATGAGGGCGAATTGCCCGTCTTCCCTGGCAAGACGGTTGGCGGCCGTAGTAACGAGCCTTGCTCCTGTCGCTCCAAAGGGGTGGCCCAGGGAGAGGGAGCCGCCCAGGGTGTTGAATTTTTCAAGGGGGACATCCCCCACTTTTTGGGATCGTCCGAGCTTTTCCCGGGCAAATTCATCTGAGGCCAGACATTTCAGATTCGCGAGGATCTGTCCGGCGAAGGCCTCATGAAATTCAAAAACATCTATGTTCGAAAGCGCAAGCCCCATCATATCGAGGACCCTTGGTGTTGCATAGGCAGGTCCCAGGAGAAGTTCTTCGTAAGGATCCTGGGCCGTGTAGGCATAGGCCCGGATCGATGCCTTCACGGTGTATCCGAGCGATACGGCTACCTCTTCCGCCATGAGAAGAACGGCAGCGGCTCCGTCGGTAAGAAAAGAAGCATTTCCAGGTGTCACCGTTCCGTACTTTTTTACAAAAGCCGGTTTTAGGCTGCTCATTTTTTCGAAGGAGGTGTCGCCCCGGAAGCCATTGTCTTGATTGACAGGATTGAAATCCGGAGGTACCAGGACGGTTTCTATTTCACCGCTCAGGATGCCGTCAGCTGTTGCCTGTGCCGCTGCCAGATGTGAACGTACGGCGTAACGGTCCTGTTCTTCCCGACTAATGTGTAATCGCGCTGCCAGACGGTCGCAATCTTCTCCCATTGAACGCCCCGTAGAAAATTCGGCAATGGCGGGGATTTCCGGGAGAAGGTCCCTCAGACCGAGGCCTTCCGGAAACTTTAAGTAATCCGACATTCCTTTGTATTTCTGGGACTCCATGAGTTTTTGCCTTAAGGGTTTGCGGTAACAGATTGGAATATCGGACATGCTTTCCGTTCCTCCGGCGATTACCACATCCGCCTGACCGGTCCGGATAAGGTCCGCACCGGTGGTGATCGCCACATTGGCGGAAACACAGGCAAGGGTAACCGTAAAGGCGGGAATGCTGACAGGAAGACCGGCTCCCAGTGAAGCCTCCCGTGCTACATTGGTTGTCGCAAGGTTGGCAATGACGCATCCCATGATGACCCGATCAACCTTTTCCGTGTCGATACGGGTTCTTGTAACAAGAGCCTTGATGGCAAGCCTTGCCAGATCATAGGACATGAGCTCCCGGTAACCAGTCCCGGCCCGGAGGAAAGGAATCCGGCATCCGTCGATCAGGACCACCTTTCGACCATAATCCATAGAATAATTCATCTCGTATGCTCCATTATTTCATGAAAAGGAAATGGTACGTTTTTCACGAGAGGGATTGTGACGTCTACTTCCTTGATTTCAAAAAACATGACCATTGATGGCGAGTATACGGGAAAATATCTTCTTGTGTCAATGGAGAAGGAAAAGGCATTGATGGATATTTTTTAGCCAACTGGATACCTGTTCTGGATACTTGTTACCCACTTTGTTGTCAAGAATGAAATATTCGCGATTATGAGAAAGCTGTTTGCACTTAGATAACCATAGTATATCAATTTGTGACATGATATTCTGGAAACAGGCACGACAATTGCGAATCCGCTGAGAATGGAATCTTCATACTGAGACCTTGAAAAACTACCACTCCTGTCATTCCCGCGTAGGCGGGAATCCAGGAAGTAATTGATAATACTTGATTCCTGCTTTCTCAGTAATGACAAGACGTCTGGTTTTATGCAGTTTTTCAAAGGTCTCACTATGAACAGCAAAACAGAAATAGATTAAATTTTTGACGTTTTAATGGTAATGTGCAAACAAGATTATGGAGAACAATACAATTCATAGGTAAAAAAGGATTTAGCACTCATTGACATGCAAAAGATTATTTTACTAATTATATCAGTCATTATGATCTCACCTCTCGATGCAGGTGCAGAAGTGCTTATTAAAAGAGGTGATACCCTCGACCTTAACCAGTGCATAGAAATAGCTCTCAAGAAACAGCCAAATATCGTTGCCGCAATGGGTAACGTAAATATCAACCAGAGCAGGGTGGGTCAAGCGAAGTCAAACTATTACCCACAGATCAACTGGACATCCGGTTACAGCAGAATTAGTCCGGCTACTGGTGTTCTTTTAAAAGGCGGCAGTGCCTATGACGAGTATCTCAGCAATGTGAATCTTAGCCAGACCATCTATGATTTTGAAAAGACATCAACACAGGTGAAGATTCAGAATCTGAATCTTGATTCCTCCCGTTCAGACCTCGATAACGTTGCGAGCCAGATCGTATTTGGCGTGAAACAGGCCTATTTTGGCTTATTACAGGCAAAAAGGAATCGGGACGTTGCGGCAGAGACGGTGCAGCAGTTCCAACAGCATCTTGACCGGGCAAAGGGATTTTTTGAAGTGGGAACAAAGCCGAAATTTGATGTAACGAAAGCAGAGGTCGATCTTAGCAACGCGAAACTGAATCTCATTAAAGGAGAGAATGCATTCCGCATCGCACGAGTATCCCTGAACAACGCCATCGGTATGCCGGAGGCGCCGGGATATACCATTGTAGACGAATTTGGATTCCAGCTGTATACAACATCCCTGGAAGATGCCCTGAAACGGGCCTATACATTTAGACCGGACCTTCTATCTCTCAGCGCAAAAAGGGAAGCCGCGGAAAGAACGATTGAACTCCAAAAAAAGGGTTACTACCCGACTCTTTCGGGCAATGCGAACTATGCTTTCAGCGGGGAGGAGTTTCCCCTTGAGAAAGGGTGGACCGTCGGAGCGACGCTGAATTTTCCGCTTTTCAGCGGTCTTTCCACAAAATATCAGGTGGAGGAAGCGAGAGCAAATTTACAGGTGTTGAAGGCCAATGAAGAGGCCCTAAAGCAATCAATTCATCTTGATGTGGAGCAGGCATACCTCAACTTACAGCAGGCACGTGACAGCATTACCACGACCGAACTCACGGTGAGGCAGGCGACTGAAAATTTTGAGCTTGCGAACGGCAGATATACTTCCGGCGTGGGGAGTCCTATAGAGATTACCGATGCCCTTGTGTCTCTTGCGAATGCAAAAACAGCGTATATTGCGGCGCTCTATGATTACAAGGTCGCCCGGGCAAGCATGGAGAAGGCCATGGGTATCAAATAAGGAAGGATGTGAATGACCGGAGAATGAAAAAGAACATTATCATCGTGAGCATCATTGTCATTGTAATACTCCTGACCACAGGGGCATTTATGTTATTTAAAAATCGGGAAAACGGCCCGAAGTTCAAAATGGACAAGGTGACAACAGGGGATATCAAGGCAACAGTAACGGCGACAGGGACGATGAATGCCGTTGTCAATGTCCTCGTAGGGACACAGGTTTCAGGTACGATAAAGACGCTTTATGTCGATTTCAACTCTCCTGTAAAAAAAGGTCAGATTCTGGCCCAGATAGACCCGGCTACGTTTCAGGCCCAGGTGGAACAGGCAAAGGCCAATCTGATACTTGCGAAAGCGAACGTGGAAAAAGCTGAGGCGGCCCTCGTCGACGCGAAAAGGACCATGGAAAGAAACAAGGTGCTTTTTGCCAGGAATTTTATCGCGAGGAGCGACCTCGACACATCCGAAACAAATTATCAATCGGCTGCAGCCCAGCTGTCGGCCTCGAAGGCCCAGGTGGCACAGGCTAAGGCAGCTCTCGATTTTGCGGAAACCAACCTGAGATACACGAGGATCATCTCGCCTGTGGACGGGATAGTCATATCGAGAAACGTGGATGTCGGCCAGACAGTGGCCGCAAGTTTCCAGACGCCGACCCTCTTCAATATTGCCCAGGATTTGACAAAGATGCAGATCGATACCAATGTCGATGAAGCGGATATTGGAAAGATCAAGGTGGATCAGCCTGTGGAGTTCACGGTTGATGCCTATTCAGATACTACTTTCATGGGTAAGGTTTCCGAGGTGAGAAATGCTCCTACCACCATTCAGAATGTGGTCACCTACAACGTGGTGGTGAAGGTAGACAATCCCGAACTTAAACTCAAACCAGGCATGACGGCGAATGTTTCGATTATCCTGTCTGATAAAAAGGGCGTTTTCAGGATACCCAATGCGGCCCTGAGATTCAGACCTGCAGAAAGAGGAAAAGAAAAATCGGCACAAAAAGGGCCAGGTATATGGATTTTGGAAAACAGAAAACCGGAACGCATCAGTGTGGCCTTAGGTATCAGTGACGGGAATTATACCGAAATCATTTCCAGTGATTTAAAAGAGGGAGATGAGGTGATCATAGAGGAAACAAGCGCTGGGAAAAAGAGTAATACGCCGCCTATTGGCTCACCAGGATTCATACGATAAGATGGCACTGATTGAGACGTCCGAGGTATATAAAATTTATGAATTAGGCGATACCGTTCATGCCCTCGACGGGGTATCTGTTACCATTGAACAAGGGGAATTTGTGGCGATTATGGGCCCATCGGGTTCGGGCAAATCGACCTTTATGAACGTGTTAGGTTGCCTTGACCAGCCGACGAAGGGTCAATACATGTTGGATGGGACTGATGTCAGCAGTCTGAATCGCGATGAACTGGCATCCATCAGAAACGCGAAGATTGGCTTCGTGTTTCAGATGTTTAACCTGCTTCCCCGTACATCGGCCCTCGAAAATGTGGAACTTCCCATGCTGTACAAGAGTGTTTCCTATGGCGAAAGAAAAAGACGCGCCGTAGAAGCCCTGAGAACCCTCGGACTGGAAGGGCGGGAACATCATAACCCGAGCCAGCTCTCCGGCGGGCAGCAGCAGAGGGTTGCCATTGCCAGGGCTTTAGTGAATAAGGCGCCCCTCATCCTTGCCGATGAACCAACGGGGAACCTGGATACAAAGACAAGCATCGAGATCATGGAACTTCTGGTAAGGCTGAACAAGGAATCACAAATCACCATCGTCCTTGTTACTCATGAACCGGATATTGCCACCTACAGCAGGCGAATCATCCGCTTCCTTGACGGACGGGTTGTCAGTGACGAAAGAAAAGAACCTGGTGAAGAAAAAGGCGCCGTAGTCGGGTAAAAAATATGATCAACATTCCATCGACTTTGAAAATATCTCTCCGAGCGCTCAGGGTCAACAAGATGCGCTCGGCCCTCACCATGCTCGGGATCATTATTGGCGTGGGCGCCGTCATCGCCATGCTCGCCGTGGGTACGGGGGCGAGTGAGAGGATATCGCAGCAGATCGCAAGCATCGGGAGCAATCTCATCATTATCCTTCCGGGAAGTACTACATCGGGCGGTCTGAGAATGGGAATGGGCTCCCAGCCTACCCTTACCAAAGATGACGCCGATGCCATCCAAAAGGAATGCTCGGCTGTGCAAGATGTGGCGCCTGTCCTTAATGGTGCTGCCCAGATTGTCTATGGCAATCAAAACTGGTCAACGGGGGTTTACGGGACCACCCCGAGTATGCTGAATATTAGAGATTGGCCGCTCTCCTCAGGGAGACCTTTCACGGAGCAGGATGTAAGGAGCGCCACAAAGGTCTGTCTCCTGGGGCAGACTGTTGTGGAAAATCTCTTTGGCAGCATCGACCCCGTAGGCCAGGTTGTGAGAATAAAAAAAGTCCCCTTTACAGTGATTGGGATTCTGGACAAGAAAGGGCAGTCTCCCCAGGGCCAGGATCAGGATGATACTGTGTATATTCCCGTAACTACGGCACAGAAAAAGATATTCGGGACTACTTTTCCCGGTATGGTCCGGACAATTATGGTCAAGGGAAAAAGCACGGAAGATCTGGACACGGCCGAGAAACAGATCAACGAATTGCTCAGGCAGAGGCACCATATCGGTCCGAAAAAGGATAATGACTTCACAGTACGTAACCTGACCCAGATTATGCAGGTGGCGGAGCAGTCGACAAAAGTGATGACCCTTCTTTTAGGGGCCATTGCCTCTGTCTCGCTTCTGGTCGGCGGCATCGGGATTATGAACATCATGCTCGTTTCCGTAACGGAAAGGACAAGGGAGATCGGTATCAGGATGGCCGTCGGAGCCAAGACCTGGGATATCAGACTGCAATTCATCATCGAGGCCCTTACCCTGTCACTGATTGGTGGAATTGTCGGAATCATCGCCGGTGTTACCGGCTCAAAAATAATTTCAGCATTTGCCGGATGGTCCACTATCGTTTCCGCTCTATCCATAGTCTTGGCGTTCGGCTTTTCCGGACTCGTAGGAATATTCTTTGGATTTTATCCCGCCTATAAAGCCTCGCTTCTCAATCCTATCGATGCCCTGAGGTATGAGTAAATATACCTGGCATCAACAGTCATAAGAGCCTTACAATCAAAAAATATTGGCTATTTTATACAAACTGTATTATAAAAAAACGTATATTAGCTTTTAAAGTGCCAATGAGGTGTGTATGAGGTTTGATATTGCGAAAGGCGGCAGCGGCCTGACGTATGAAATACGACAGATCGTCAATGTGGCCAACAAGTTGAAGGAGTTTGGTAAAGAAGTAATTTGGGAAAATATTGGTGACCCTATTCAGAAGGGTGAAAAAATACCTGACTGGATGAAAGAGGTTCTCATTGAAATCCTCAGGGATGATCATTCCTATGGTTATTGCCCTACTAAAGGTGTGGACAAAACCCGTGAATTCCTCGCGGACCGCGTGAATAAAATGGGGAATCTACAGATAACCCCTGAGGATATAGTATTTTTTAACGGTCTGGGTGATGCGATAGCACGGGCGTACAGCTCCATCCGCGTGGATGCGCGGATCATCATGCCTGAGCCGACCTATTCCACCCATCTCCTGGCGGAAGTTCTCCATGCCTCCTTCCCGCCGAATACGTACCGGATGAATCCTTATCGGGACTGGTCTCCGGACATCCGAGAACTCGAGCAGAAGGTGAGAAGCCACAAGGCGATCGTCGGTATACTGGTGATCAATCCGGACAATCCTACCGGCTTTGTGCATTCTCCGGAGACGCTCAAGCAGATTGTTGAAATTGCCAGGGAATATAACCTCTTTTTGATTTTTGATGAGACCTATATTAATATCGTCTACAATGGGAAAAAAACGGTATGCTTGGCGGATATTATCGGAGACGTGCCTGGCATCAGCATGAAGGGTATCTCAAAGGAGTTTCCCTGGCCCGGTTCACGGTGCGGCTGGATGGAAGTGTATAACTATCATAAGGATGAGAAATTTGAGAACTACATCGATACCATAGTGAACCAGAAGATGTCGGAGGTCTGTTCCACAACGCTGCCGCAGATGGCGATACCAAAGATCATGAACCATCCGGAGTATCAGAACTATCTGAATGATCGTATCCGCCATTACGAAAGGCTCTCCAACATTGCATACAATAGTCTTAAAGATGTGCCCTATCTCATTGTAAATAGAAGTAACGGTGCATTCTACATGTCGGTGGTTTTTAACGAGGCTTCACTCAATGACAGGCAGACGCTGCCGATTGAACATCCTGAGATCAGGAGGTATGTTGAAAAACTGACGTCTGAAAGGTTAGAGTTCGATAAACGGTTTGTCTATTACCTCTTAGGCGCAACAGGGATCTGCGTTGTGCCGCTGACTTCTTTCTTCACCTCTGTGCCCGGTTTCAGAATGACCTTGCTCGATAGAGACGCGGATAAATTTGAATATATAATGAAAACACTCGCCGAAAAAACCGTCGAGTATATAGAATCCGCACATTAAGAAGCTACCATGGATGTATCAGTTGTTCAATGACAGCTCTTTAGCTCTTCCCACAGCAGAGACATGCTTGAGCATGTCTCTGTCATCTTAATAATGATTCATCCGGTTAATACGTACATTTGAGTTGGTAATCTGTTGAATCGAGCCTTGACTGGCTTTCACCTACAAAAGTGCAAGTGGCTACTACATTATGAAACAACGATTGCCACTTGTATTATTGGATACAGACCTGTTCTCATCGTTAACAGTTAAAGGTAACAATGGAGAATGTTCAGGCTACTGAAAACAAAATACCATACAAATGCGCTAAAGATTCGAAATAGGCTTTTCAGAGTTTAGTAGAAAGCCCCGTTCTATTCCGGGGGCTTTCCATGTTACCATCCTCTTCCTTAGCACCAGATAGACTGCGGCATTTCACTGTATGGCTTCTCTTAACTAATACCAATCCCTATTGGCATTTCGGTAAATGTATCGGATACTCTTTCATCGCAGCCGTGAGTTGTGACGACATGTTGGGAAGAATAGATATAATGGCAGAGCCCAATACTTCAAATCCCTCTTTTGTCAACGACCCGGCCCATTTTGTGCAGGCATCCCGAGTTGTCGAACAGGCCGCTCCGCAATCCGTGTGCATCATGATCCCGTTGGCGGAAAGTTTCTTGCACTTTGCCCAGCAGACAGGTCCTATACTCTTATAATCGTTCTTGCATGTTGGATAGCAGAGGCCGGCATCATATTGTTGCCCGGACGGGCAGGTTTTGGGTACAGTCCCCACACCCCGGCCATAGTTTTCTTTGCCGAAAATATGAGCGTCTCGGCGGCACGTTGCGCCATCATCATGATAACCATCAGTACAGTGCATCCAGCATACCGGACCAACTCCTTTGTATCCGTCGCGACATTTCTGATAGCATAGGCCAGCGTCTCGTTCCCTGCCGTCCCTGCAGGGGAGTGGCTTGCCGACGCCGCGTCCATAGCTGTCTTTCTTAATGATATGAGCGTCTCGGCGGCACGTTGCGCCATCATCATGATACCCTGATGGACATGCCTTCCAGCAGACAGGACCTACACCCTTAAATCCAAGCTTACAGACACCATAACACAATCCGGCGTCCTTCTCGTGTTTTTGCTCACAGATCGGGATCTTGCCGACACCCCTTTCGTAAGTTTGCTTCCAACAAATTTTCGTTTCC
>Ga0315295_10006049_pt1 | contig 10337 bp, 5 predicted proteins | sample YL17G14_0_MG_FD_204453 | JGI IMG/M metagenome (GOLD analysis project Ga0315295, IMG submission 204453) | Sediment microbial communities from Yellowstone Lake, YNP, Wyoming, USA - YL17G14_0 | ecosystem: Environmental > Aquatic > Freshwater > Lake > Sediment | place: USA: Wyoming | collected... | reverse complement strand
TGCGCCGGACCTTCGACCCGTTCCGACTGCTGCTGGTTTCCATCGCCGGTTGGTTGGGACAGCAGCAGCGCGATGCGATCGACTATCTCCGCGAAGAGAACCGACTGCTCCGAGAGCAACTCGGAGGCAAGCGTCTCCATCTGAACGACGACCAGCGCCGGCGCTTGGCAGCCAAGGCCAAGTTGCTTGGCCGTCGGATCCTTCGGCACGTGGCGACAATCGTCACGCCTGAGACTCTTCTGGCCTGGCACCGGAAGCTGATCGCCGACAAATACGATGGCAGCCGGCAGCGCGGCCCTGGCCGCCCCCGAACTCGCGATGGGATTGAGAAGCTCGTGGTTCGCATGGCCATCGAGAACCGGGATTGGGGATATCGGAGGATCCAGGGGGCGCTGGCCAATCTGGGTCACGAGGTGGCGCGCGGCACCATCGCGGACATTCTCAAGGAGCACGGTTTGGAACCGGCGCCGGAGCGCAACCGGAAGACGACCTGGAAAGAGTTCCTGAGCCGCCACTGGGAGGTGATCGTGGCAGCGGACTTCTTCACCGTCGAAGTGTGGACACAGTCGGGCTTAACCAGGTTCATCGTGCTCTTTCTGATCGACCTATCCACTCGGCGCGTGGAGATCGCTGGCATGGCGACTCAGGCGAATGGGATCTGGATGGGTCAGGTAGCGCGCAACCTCTGCGATGATGGAGGCGGGTTCCTGACGGGGAAGCGATATTTGATCCATGACCGCGACCCGTTGTTCACCACGGAGTTTCTCGGGACGCTGAGCGCCAGCGGAGTGAAGTCCGTGAAGCTGCCGCCTTGCTCTCCAAATCTGAATGCCCACGCGGAGCGTTTCGTCAGGACTATCAAGGAATCTTGCTTGGACCGGATGATCCTATTCGGCGAAGGTTCGCTGCGAAAGGCGATTCACGAATTCGTGGCCCATTATCATGGCGAGCGAAACCACCAGGGACTTGGCAACCGTTTGATCATTCGGGACGAATGCCACGCTGGAAATAGTGGAGCAATCCGGCGCCACGAGCGACTGGGCGGGATGCTGAACTACTATTATCGGCAGGCAGCCTGAGGGGAAAGGGAATCAGGTGCTGACTGGATGACCACGATCACGGGAACAGCGATCGTAGTGGTGCCGGCCCGGCCGTCTCTGGGCTGGTCGCATCGGGCAGATCCGACGACTGGCTGATTGAGTCGGGAGGATGTCGGACGAACGCCGACGATCTACCTGCTTCCAGAATGTGAAAAACGAGGACGAAGCCCGCGACTGTTCTGATTCACGCGACAGCCTCCATGGGCCGGAGCTGTCCTCGCTTTGGATTTTTGGACGTTACGCCGAAACCCACAAAGTTGCTCGCCCGGCGGCCGTTCCGCTGCCTCGTCGATTCGAGAAGGGTGATTGGTTACATCAATTGGGGTTTCGCGTCGGCTACCCATCCGGCCGGACGCTCGCCTCTCCCTTTGCGCTCGCCGTCCCCCAGTTCCACGCGCGCTTTTTCGGCAAGGGCTTGCAGGCGCCTGACCACGGCCGCATTCGCAGCGGCGACGTCGGTTGTTTCGCCTACATCTTTCTCGAGGTCATAGAGAATCGTTGCACTTCCTCCATCGGCGGGCGTCCGGCCAAATACCAGTTTCCATTTTCCGGACCGCACGGCTTCCAGCCGCGCGCCGGCATAATAATAGAAAGCTTCATGCGGCGAGGCTTTGCTGCGCCCCGAAAGAAGCGGCCAGATGTCCTTGCCGTCAATGGGCCGATCGCGCGGCGGCGCGACCCGCGCCAGTTGCGCTGCGGTGGGGAACAGGTCCATCAGCGTGACGAGGGCGGAACAAGTGCTCCCCGCCGGTATCTTGCCCGGCCAGCGGGCAACGAAAGGAATCCTCTGGCCGCCCTCAGCGGTGGTGTACCCCCAGCCGCCCAGGGGCCGATTCGAACCGTGCGGCGCCGCGATTCGCGGTGCGCCGTTATCCGAGGTCCAGATAACGAGAGTGTTGCTATCCAGGTCAAGGCGCTTGAGAGTAGCCAGAATCTCGCCGACCGACCAGTCCAGCTCCTCGATCGAATCTCCGTACGCACCATTGGCCGACTTGCCACGAAACCGTTCGCTCGAAAACGGTGAAGACGTGCTGCCGGGCATGGCATGCGGCAGGTAAACAAAAAAGGGCCGTCCGCGTTGTTGTTCCAGAATTTCAATGCACTTCTCGGTATAGCGCCGGGTGAGGGTATCGCGGTCCACGGGCGCCTCGATTACATGCTCGTTCTCCATGAGGGGCAACGGCGGTGTCACCTCGGAGCCGCGCCTCCTGCCTCCCACCATGTCGTCGCTGTACGGGATGCCCAGGTAATAATCGAACCCCTGGCGCGTGGGCAGAAACGGCGCCTGGTCCCCTAAGTGCCACTTTCCAATCATCGAAGTGGCATAACCGGCACTCTTGAGCAGTCTCGCGATCGTCATCTCGTCGGGATTCAGCCCGTTATGCGAGACCGGATGGAGCACCTGGCCATCCGGGCGGGTGAAATGGAGACCAACCCGGCGAGGGTAGCAACCCGTCATCAGGGCGGCGCGCGCCGGAGTGCATACTCCGCTGGCCGAGTAGCAATCGGTGAACCGCATCCCCTCGCGCGCCATGCGGTCGCTGTGGGGCGTGCGGTTTAAGGTCGAACCGTAACAACCCAGGTCCCCATACCCGAGATTGTCGGCCAGGATCACGATGATATTAGGCGGCCGCGCGATCTCGAAAGCCCGGCCCAGTGCTCCAAGCCCCGCGGCGGACCGGAGGAAACTGCGTCGGTTCATCTGCCGTTCTCCCCTCCTGTAGAATCAAAAAGTGAGCTTTGCCCCTAGGTAAATTTGCAGCGGGAATCCACTGGTGCTATTGACCGTCCCGAACAACGTGTTTGTCGGGACGGCGTTCGGAGCCGCAAAGTGCGAATGATTGAAGGCATTCAGCCATTCACCGCGTATTTGCAGGCTCTTTTTCTCGGCCAACCGGAAGTTCTTAATCCCCGACAAATTCCACAGATTTCTCCCGGTGTTACGAACGGACGACAACCGGGACGGAAACGTGCGCAGGTTGTACTGTAGCTGCTTGCCGGCGGCCCGCTCGAAACCATCGGTATTAAACCAGCGGTTGAGTGTCCGCTCAGAGGCGGGAATCCCAATATCCTTGAAATTCCCGGAAAACAGAAGATTGCCGAAGTTGACCGGAGCGCCGCTGCAAGCCTCATAAAACCCCTGCACCTGCCAGCCACCCAGGATTTTGGCGAAAACTCCCCGTGTACCCTTGCCGAAGAATTTGCCGGGGCCGAATGGAAGCTCCCAAATGCCGCTCAAGGCCAGGCGTTGCGTGCGGTCGTTGTCGGAAATGACTTTAGCTGGCGTTGGGTCGGCTGCATTGAGATAGCTCAGAGCTTCCATGAGTTTTGACCAGGTGTACGCGCCCTGGACGGTAAATCCCGTGCTGAAGCGGCGCTCAGCTCGGACCTGCAACGAATGGTACCAGGTGTATCCGTTCGGCAAGTTAGTCTGAACGGACGTGAACTGCGGATAGGGCAGCAACAGTTGCACGCGGGCAACAGTGGTTCCCGCCAGACTCGTCCCGCTCAGCATGGGATAGAAAGGATTGGCGACCTGGGCGCTGAGGAAATCGATGGTCGCCTGGTCGCGAACCGGGAGGCGGCTAAGGTACTGCAGCGGTATTGCATCCAGATTGCGCGTGGCGAGCAGTTTGTTCGCGCGGTTTCCCATATAGGTTGTTTCCAACAGCACCCGTTTCGGCAACTCCCGCTGCACGCTGAAACTCCACCGCTGCACGTAGCCGTTCAGCGGCCGCTCGTCGAAGAAGCTGATTGCCTGCCCCATCGATGTGGCGAGACCGCCGGAGGCGCCGGGTGGTTGCAGAATGCCGTCCGGGAAAGGGTTTTTCAGGGAGGCAATGAAATGCAAGCCATTGTCCCTGCTTGCAACCAAATCCGTACGCTGCGTGTAACCGCTCTGGTTGACCGCGGAGCGGTCGGCGCCTAAAGGAGAAAAATAAATGCCGTACCCGGCGCGCAATACGGTCGATCTCGTGAGCGAGTAAGCAAGACCCACGCGCGGGGCGAAGTTGTTCTTGTCGCTCACCCAGAGCTGGCGCGGCTGTCCCGCTGCGCCCGCATACGTCAGCCCGCCTCCTACCCGAAACTGGTCCACAGCAATCTGCGCAATAGGCGCGCGTGCGTAGTTCGCTTTCGCGGCCGCTTCAATGGGGCTGGCGCTACCGAAATCAAAACCGCGTATCGTGCGGTTATACCTTTCGGTGAGGGGTGTCTCGATTTCGTACCGCAGCCCCGCGTTAACGGTCAGGCGCCGCGTCACTTTCCAATCGTCCTGCACATACCAGGAAGCAAAAGAAGACCGGTCCGCATAGCTGGCATTGATGTTTACTCCTCCCCCCGTCGGTATGCCGAGAAGGTACGAGGCCAGGCCCTGGCCAATCGGCGCCGCAGGCGAGTTGTCGACCGGTCCGCGAGTCCATCCAGCGCCGAACTGGATTTGCGGCGTACTCTGCGTGAAATCCTTGGAGCAATCGAGGAATATACGATACTCGCCCCCCACCCGGAAACTGTGACTGCGGTGGGATTTGGTCAGGTCACCGGCAAGGAAGTGATAAGTCGTGTACTCGCTGGTCGGATTGCCGCCCAAAGCTGTGTACTGGTCGACGTTGATCAGGGGAAAGGTGATTCCCTGCGGATCGAGCAAGGAGACAAGTTGTTGGGGAAATCCGGCGCCCGCCAGGTCGAACCCTTTGCCGAGCGGATCGATGACCTGTATATAACGAGTGAGTCCGTAGCGGAGATTCAACAACATGTCCGGCCGCAGGACGAGCACGTCGTCAAGTCCCAGCACCTTGCCGTACCGGTTCCTAACCTGTCCGGTGGAAACGTTGGGGAAGTTCTGGCCGGATTCATAGCGCTGATGCCACTGGTTGTATCGGCCGGACACGCGGTGCCGTTCGCTGAAGTTGTGGTCCAGGCGCGAAGTGTTGGAGTAGTAGCTGGTGAAGTCCCTCGCGGCGGAATAGTAATTGTTCCGGCCGTCCACCGTTCCCGCCAGGTTCGGCGCGGGCCAATAGGAGAGGAAGGAGCGGGCCAGGGCGTCCAGCCGGCTCGCCGGTATGATATTGCCGGGAAACGGTTGACGGCTGAAGCGGCCGTTGGCTGCCGCGGCAATCGTGGCCGGGTCGTAGATCTGATATTGGGCGCCGAGCCGCAGCAGTTCCGAGAAGTCCCCGGTCCGCTCGGTCAGGCTGGGCACAGTCGAATAGCTTCCTCCGTTGGAGCTGCGGCGTTGGAAACCTTCAAAACCGTTAATCCAAAAGGTGCGGTTGCGCCCGTTGTAAACGCCTGGGATGATCACCGGTCCGCCGACCACCGCTGCGTATCGGTTCACGATGCTTGGGGGAGAGATGGACTTGCGCTTCTCGTCGGTGGGAGGTCCGGTCGCGACGTTATACAGCTCTCGCCGTTGAAAGAAGTCCAGCCCCTGCAGCACACCATCGTTGTGGAAAAAAGAGAGCGAACCATGGAGCCCATTCGTGCCGGAACGCAGGCTGGCGTTGACCGTTCCGCCCATCGCATGTCCGGTACTCACATCATAGGTAGCCGTCTCGATTTTTACTTCCTGGACCATATCAGCCGGCGGCACAAACACTCCGTTGTTGCCGGACATAGCGGGCGCGCCGTCCACGGTAAACTCGTTGTTCTTGGCCTTGGTGCCGCCGATTGCGATGTTCGACCATTGTTCCACCGAGGGCGCGGTGAAGGTATGATTCGGTGCGGCGAAGCTATTCACTCCGGGAGACAGCCGGACCAGTGTGAAGGCATTGCCGCTGTTGAGCGGCAAATCCAGGAGACGGCGCTGATCGACCACCTGCCCGAGGGAAGCGCCCGCGGTTTCCAGCAACGGGGTGCCGCCCGCGACGGTCACCACTTCAGTAACGCCTCCCGGCTGTAAAACGACGTTCACCTGGAGACGGTCGGCAACGCGCAGTTCCAGTCCGCTGCGAACATACGTCTTGAAGCCAGCCAGTGCGACGGTCAGGCGATAGTTTCCTGGGGGCAGATAAAGAAGCTCGAAGTCGCCCGTCTGGTTGGTGCGGGTGGATGCTTCAACGTTCGTCGCCCCATGAACCGCCTTCACTTCCACGCCGACAATCACGGCGCCGCTGGAGTCGGTGACGCGCCCAAGAAGCCTTCCTCGCGATTCCTGCGCCGAAACGGCCGCAGCGGTGGCGAAAAGACCAATCGTCAAAACCAAGAGGTTTCGTGATCGAGTAAACATAAATCCTCCTGCTCGCCCTTAGAAGATTCGATCATCACCGCGAAACCGGGGCCCCTTGGAGCTTGCTCGTCCATTTCAGGCGGTTGCTGCCGTTGCCGATGCAATCGCCGCGTTCAAGTGCGCCAGGCTGCGCGCCGCCTCGTCGGGCGAACCGCACTCGACGGAAAGTACGCCGTCAAAGCCGTGGCTGCGGATAATGGCGATGACCCGGGCCCAGTCCACCACGCCATCGCCGCAGGCACAGCCGACCGGAGTGCCGGTCACCTTGCCCCGCTCCGCGTCCGAATGTTCGATCGAAATATCCTTCGCGTGCATGTGGACGAGCCGCGGACCAATGCGCTCCAGTGCCTCGTAAATATCCTCCCCGGCGAGATATGCGTTGCCGGTATCGTAGTTCACCCTGAGCAGCGGGTGATCAACGAGCGTCGCGATCTTCATCAGCCCATCGGTTGTCTTGGAAATCGCCTGGTGGGGCTCGATGCCGATCGCGATTCCGTAACGCTCGGCCACGCGCAGCACGCTTTTCAGCGTGTAGCGCATTACCTGCCACACTTCGTCATCGGCGATCCAGCCAGGGCGGTAGCTCTCGTCGGTATTGACCACCGGCGCCTTAAGCACGGCCGCGAACTGAATGGCCCGCTGCAGGTACATCACACTGATCTCCGGGCGCATAAGCGGGCAGTGGGCGCTTACCGCGGATGACTTCAACCCCTCCGCGTCGAGGATGTCTTTAATGAAGTGCGGATCTTCCTCCATCGAAACCGAATGGTAGTAACCGGCTTCGCTCATCAGTTCCCGCCCGTTATGCAGCATCGGCTCGACGTACTTGTAGCCGAGTTGAGCTGCCAGTTTTACGCCTGCGGGAAAAGGCTTTTCCGAGCGGCGAATGAATTCCATGTTCAATCCGGCTTCGATCATATGTCCCACTCCTTCTGCCACGTTATGCGGCGCTTTTCCTGATACGCGATGTTGCAGATGTGACAGGCCATGGCCGAGTAATGTCCCGCCTCCTCGTCGCAGACAGGCTTCTTGCGCGTCCTCACGCATTCCAGCCAGTTGTGTACGTGTAATTCCGGGCTGCCTTTGGCCGTAATCGGCGTCTTTCCGTTGTCCTCCGTGGACAGGTAGGTGTATCCGCTGCGGAAGATCGACAACCGGCCGCCCGTGCCGACAAACATAATGTCCACGTTCTCCCGGCGGATCATGTCGGTAACCGACGCCTCGAAGGTGACGGTCAGTTTGTCCGGGTACTCGAGAATTGCGTTAATGTTGTCCGCCGTGTCGCGCCCCTCCTCCGTGAGGAAGATGCCTCCGAAACAATCCGCCGAAACGGGCTTGCTGACCTTCAGGTAGCCATGCACCACGTCGATCAGGTGAACGAACAACCCGCCCATCTGGGCGTTCGTCGAGTAGTGCCAGTAGACGTAATGGTTGAAGTAGCGCTTCGGGTCCCACGGAAACTTCCTTGTATTTCCCTGGCAGGCGTCCCAATCGAGACCGGCGGGCTTGGTCGCCATGCCGGCCGGCGGCGCCTGGTTCCGGTAGGCGCCGTTGTTGTTCCAGTAGGTGCGAACCAGAGTGACTTTGCCTATGCGCCCGCTGTCGATGAACTTCTGCTTTGCCTCGATGAAATGCGGGTAAGTGCGCTGCTGAGTGCCGGTCTGCAGAATCCGTTTGTTCTCGCGCACTGCTCTAACGATCTTGTGCCCTTCCATCGGATGCAGCGTCATCGGCTTTTCGACATACAGGTCCTTGCCCGCCCGGCATGCATCCACCGCAATCTGGCAGTGCATGTTGTCCCATGTCGCGACAATCACAGCGTCGATATCCTTGCGGTCGAGGACGCGCCGGTAATCGCCGTATTGCTCGACGGGCGTGCCGGCAATTTGGGCGGCCTTGTTGCGGTGAACGTCATAAGCGTCGCATATCGCGACCCACTGGATGCCGCCCGCGTTGTTGGCCCGCTCCATCAAGTGCTGGCCGCGCCCACCCGTCCCGATTGCTCCGAGGCGGATGCGATCGTTGGCCCCGAGGACCCGCACGGCAGACGCGGCGGCGATCGTGCCAAGAAAAGAACGCCTGGAAGCTGGTTGATTCACGTACATCTCCTTTCTGCGTGACTGGTCCTGATTTCTCGTACAGAGAACGCGCAGCGCCAATCACGGCTGCTTTCCCTGTAGCGAGGATCAGGAAAGCATTCTCTTGCAGTACTCATAACACTGCCGCACTTCGGTGACACTGTCCGAACCCTTGTATTCGTATTCGATCATTGCAGGTATGGCGTATCTCCGCGTCTTGAGCAGTAGCAGAACTTCGCGGATTGGGGTGGCGCCTTCTCCGAAGCGCACGTTGTCTTTCTGCTGGTTCCGGTCTTTTATATCGAGATGAACAATGTGCCGGTGGTGGTTGGCGATGAACTTCACCGGATCGTAACCAGCGGCCACGAAGTGCCCGATATCGAGATTGATGCGGATGTGCGTTGTACCGCGCATCGCCTCCCGAAAATCCTCCGGCCTTGCGAATTCATCGGGAACGACGTTCGCGTGGTTGTGCATTGCGACGAAAATGTTCGCCTTCGACGCCAGCGAATCGATTCGCCTCACGGCGGCCAGGTTCGCGGACGCCGCCAGATACTTCACCCCGAGAGCCTTCGCCATTTCGAAGCCGCGAGTGATTTCTTCGTCGGTGAAGTCACCGCGCAGGTTGTAGTAGTAGGCGTGCAGGTAAATGCCTGCTTGCCGGAATTTGTTGCGGACCTCATGGAAATGCCGCAGCGGGATGGTCGTGCGCCACTTGCGCAATTCATTGCGGGCATCCGCCCCTCGAACCCCGCGCGGTTCCACGTGTCCCTGCCAGAGTACGCAATCGCGCAATCCGATGTCCCGCATAGCCTGAATTGCGGCATCCAGAGGCCTGTCCCGAAAACTGTAACTGGTCGCCCCGATGACGACACCATTGACCCGTAGCGCTGCCCCTTGTGCGAAGGCGGCGCCGAGCGGGGCGGCAGACAACGCCAGTTTTGCCAGATCGCGTCTGCTGTAACGCGCTGCAGGAGCGGTGTTCATCGAGCAATACACTATGCATGGCTCGCTCAACGATCAAGAGCAATCTTTTACATAATGTGAAAAGCTCTTATACATTTTGAAAAACACGACTCGATGTGCGGGGCGGCACCTGTCGATTACTTCCCGGTGAGGACGCGGCGATAGGCGGCGGGAGCATTGCCGAAGGCCTTACGGAAGAGGGTGGACATGTGTTGCACGGAGCGAAATCCTGCTCCGGCGGCGACCTGCTTCAGTGGGAGACCCGTCTTGGAGAGGAGCGTCTTGGTGCGTTCCAGCCGGACGTGCAGGATGTGAGAGTAGAGACTGCGTCCGAGAGTTTTCCGGAAAGCAGCTTCCAGCCAATGACGTGGCAGGCCCACAGCCTTTACAACTTCCCGCGCCTTGATTCCGTCGCAGACGCGTTCTGCAATGAAAGCCATGGCTGCTCTAAGTGCGGGATCCTCCGTCCCGAGCACATCGGTGGACGACCGTTCGACGATCCCCACCGGGTCAATCGTGCAGCAGCGCGGGCGGGGCCCTCTTCGGCCCTGCATCATACGGTCCAACAGGCCGGCTGTCGCGTAACCGATTTGCCTGGCGCCTTGCTCGATGCTGCTAAGCAACGGACTGCTTAATTGGCAAACCATTTCGTCATTATCCACTCCCAGAACAGCGACGTCCTCCGGCACCCGTACGCCGGCCAGACGGCAGACTTCCAGCACCTGGCGTGCCCGGGCGTCGTTCGCCGCCATGACACCGATCGGTTTGGGCAAACGCTTCAGCCAACTGGCGAGAGAGTCGCGGAACGGGATGTATCGGCGAAGCGTTCGGTGACGGCCGCGGTAAATCCAGCAGGGGAACCCGAACTCCTTGACCCGGCCGCCAAATGCCTCTGCGCGCTCGTCCGACCAGATAGTCATCGGCATTCGAGGACAGCCGCAGTAGGCAAAGCGGACGAAACCACGA
>Ga0315295_10006046_pt1 | contig 10341 bp, 11 predicted proteins | sample YL17G14_0_MG_FD_204453 | JGI IMG/M metagenome (GOLD analysis project Ga0315295, IMG submission 204453) | Sediment microbial communities from Yellowstone Lake, YNP, Wyoming, USA - YL17G14_0 | ecosystem: Environmental > Aquatic > Freshwater > Lake > Sediment | place: USA: Wyoming | collected... | reverse complement strand
CACCGCTCGGCTTCATTGCAAAACGCATCCCGTTCAGTCCAAACGCCCTCACTGTAACCGGTTTTGTCATTACAGTAATAGCATCGTTTGTTATCCCCTACAATATAAGACTTGGCGGCATATTCATCATGATCGGCGGATTTTTTGATATGCTCGACGGTATCGTCGCAAGGACAAGCGGGAAAACAACAAAATTCGGCGCATTTCTCGATTCTGTCCTTGACAGGTATTCAGACGCATTTCTGTTTCTTTCCATCGCATGGTATCTCGCAGCGCATGGTGATCATGCCGGTTCTTTTCTCAGTCTTGGAACACTGGTTGGAGCTTTTATAATCAGTTATGCAAGGGCAAGAAGTGAGGGGCTCGGAGAATCATGCCACACCGGCATCTTGGAAAGACCGGAGAGGATTATCCTTCTCATATTTGCAACGCTAACCGGGTGGATCATCCCCGTATTATGGCTGATGCTGGTCCTAACGCATATCACCGTAGTTCAGAGAATATGCCATGTATGGAAAGCGACTCATAAAAGATAAAACCGGTTGTGATTTTCCGGTCTATCCGCCGTCAAAATGCTTAAAGTGCCTGCAGCTCTTTATCGGGGACAGGTAAATGTCTTGCTTGCTGCAGATGCCGTTCTCGCCTCTTGTAGAACCGTAGGCTGAGCTTAAAGCGTTTAATCCGGGCAACGCCCTCTCGAGCGCTGCCGGATCGTTATTGAAGTATTTACAATCTCTGCAGGTAAATTCCATTCTATTGCGCCGTCTTTTCGATCCAGAACTGACCCATTACCAAAACAGACAAGATAAACCCTAAAGTGGCATTGACTATAACGCCGATGGTAAATGCCCAGAAGGGTTTCTTACCCGCAGCCGCAAGTTCCTTGAAGCGCGTTGTAAGTCCAATGCTCAAAAAACAGAAGATGAAAGCCCATGACCTTAGGCTCTTGATAGGTTTAATGAGTTCAGGCTTAATTATCTTGTCATAATCCGCCTGGGAGTAACCCGACGTTATTATTGTTATAATTACAGACGCTATAAAAAAACCGAGGACGAATTTGGGAAACCTCCACCATATTTCAGAAGCATCAGGACGGGTGCCGCATTCTTCCTTCTCCCATTTCAGGCAGGCTATAAGGGCGAATATGAATGACCATATCCCGAGCCATATGTCCCTTCCAATGACTTTCATAAGAGTGAAAGCCCTGACGGCGGCTTCTTCATTTCCTACCATCTTTCCATAGGAAACAGCCGCTGCAAAGCCGGCTGCATCCGCAAACTCTGATGAACCAACCCAGGCGCCAACCGGCCCAGGAGCGAGATTCAACATTCTTGAGAAGTAGGGGATAAAGAAGATCATGACAATGGCCCAGATTGTTACAAGTGTTATTGTTATAGAGATGTGTTCCTTCTTGGCCTTTACGGCTCCGCCGACAGCAATGGCCGCGGATACACCACAAATAGCCGCGCCGACCCCAAGTACGGCGCCGAAGCGTTTGTCAAGTCCGAACAGCTTATGGGCCACGAAATATATGGTCAGGCAGGTTACGACAGAAATAATAGTCGCCTGCATAAAAGCAGTGGGTCCGGCCCAGATGACAAGCATGAAGGGAAGTGTGGCGCCCAGAAGGACAATGCCCGTCTTGATGTAATACTCTACTCTGAAACCGGCATCCATCCACTTTGGAATGGGCAGAGTGTTCGAGATAAAGAGACCGATCAAAAGAGCAACCAGCGGAGCCTCAAAGCCGTTAGCAGACAAAGGTTTATACTCACCTATAATAAATATTAGGATAGATAAGACATACAAAAAGATAAAAGAAGGGATATATTCTGATTGTTTAAATCCCAATATTTTTGTGCTTATGCTGAAAACGGTCAACCATATAAAAAATTGAAGTGCATACCATACGGCATTTGTAGAAAAGTGGTCAACCAGTTTCGAGAAATCAGTCCAGGAAGGCGGTAGGACGCTCAAGGATTTCAGCAGAGGACTACCTGTATAAAACGCTATTAGTGTTGCTGCGACTATTCCGAGTCCAAGGTATATTGCCCACCAGTCCTCTTTGAGGTATAGTTCCTTCCATCCCATAGGTTTTTTTGTCTCTTCCATAAAACCCTCCTTAAATGATTTTAGGTTTTGTCAAAATCCAGCCACGGAATAGAACATAGAGGACGATCTAATAAATCTTACATACGATAATACGATAAATACATTGAGATTTTCCGGGTTCTCCGTAGTTTAGTTATTTAAATGTAAATAGGTTAGCTCTGATGTGAATAAATGTCAACATGGAGCGGGCGACGGGATTCGAACCCGCGACCTTCAGCTTGGGAAGCTAACACTCTACCACTGAGTTACGCCCGCAAATCAATAACTTAAATCATATTATAACATGCAGTGTCATAAATCGTCATAATTTTATAATAAAAGTCGCCAAAAAATATAAAAAGAGAGAAAACTATCATTACGGCTCAAAGCCTTCAATTACAAGCCTTTGTGAGGTATTTACAGGCCTTTTGTTGAACCCCATTTTCCAATGAGATTTTAAATTTCCGATACTATATTTCGTCATGAAAGTGAGATGAGTTTTCTACCTCTATCACATAGAAGTGAACGTTCAAAAAAATTCTGACTCCTGCTGATTACGGAAAATAACACATACCCCCAATGCTCCAATGATCGGAGTAAAATGGTGTGATTTTCAAAACTCAGCTCACAGGCAAGATTATACCTCGAAATCAGCAAGCCGTAATCATAGGACTTTTATTAACGTGTATTGGTATGATAATTAGAGTCTAAGAAAATGTTTGCAGTAACGAACAACATTATATGATTCTTTTCATAACCCAAAAGTAAAGAGGAGACAGTCATGAGTGATTATAAAGAATTTTCGATATGTGATGATGCGCAATCGACCCTTAAAAAGGCACATCAAGATGGAGTGGTTACTGCATGGGATAGATTCAAGAAACAGGAACCACAATGCGGATTTTGTGTATCGGGTTTATCATGCCGTGTATGCGCTATGGGCCCATGTCGTATTGACCCTCATGGTAAAGGCGCGCATTACGGCGTATGCGGCGCAGACGCTGACATCATTTCAGCGCGGAATCTGGCAAGGATGGTTGCAGCCGGTTCGGCATCTCATTCAGATCATGCCCGGGACCTTGTAGAGGTGCTCCATAAAATAGGAACTGGAAAGGCACCAGGGTACACAATAAAAGACCCTGTAAAACTTAAGAGAGTGGCAAAAGAATACGGCATCGATACCGGGAGTCTCAGCGATAATGAGATTGCAGTTCATCTTTCAGAGGCCATGATGGAAGATTTTGGTATGAAAAAAGGTAAGATTACCTTTACCGACAGAGCTCCAAAACAGCGAGTTGAACTGTGGGAAAAATTAAAGGTTATCCCACGTGGAATAGACAGAGAAACTTCCGAGACCATGCACCGCACACACATGGGAGTGGACAACAATTACGTGTCCATTCTATTACATGCGGTGAGAAACAGCCTTTCAGACGGCTATGGGGGATCAATGATAGGTACTGAATTGTCAGATATTATATTCGGAACCCCCATGCCTGGCATTTCAGAGGTTAACCTCGGGGTGTTGAAGGAGGATCAGGTTAATATATTGGTCCACGGACACAACCCTGTTGTATCGGAGATGATAGGACTTGCGGTAGAAGATAAGGAAATGGTCGAACTTGCAAAAGCGAAAGGTGCAAAAGGTATCAATCTCGCAGGGCTCTGCTGCACAGGCAATGAACTCATGATGCGCAAGAAAATACCTATGGCAGGAAACCATCTTATGACGGAACTCACCATGGTTACCGGGGCTGTAGAATCTATTATTATGGATTACCAGTGTATCATGCCGTCCCTCGGACAGGTAGCGCAGTGTTATCATACAAAATTATATTCGACCTCTGATAAGGCGAAGTTTCCTTTTGTGGAACACGTTGAATTTAGACCGGAGAACGCTAAAGAACAGGCCTTCAGACTGGTAAGAGAATCAATAGAAAACTTTACGCGTAGAAACAAGGACAAGGTACTGATACCGGTTTCGCCGGTAAAGAATATGACGGGGTTTTCAGTGGAAGCTATTTTGGGAGCTCTCGGTGGAAGTCTGTCGCCGCTAATCGATGCGATAAAGGCAGGCAAAATAAAGGGCGCTGCGGCGGTAGTCGGGTGCAACAATCCGAAAATCAAGCATGATTACGGTCACGTGGAGCTTATTAAACATCTTATAGCGAACGATATTCTGGTACTCACCACGGGATGTGCAAATGTCGCTGCCGGTAAGGCGGGACTGCAGATGCCGGAGGCAAAAGAACTGGCAGGTCCGGGACTTAGGGAGATTTGCGGTCTTCTCAATATCCCTCCTTCACTGCATGTCGGCTCTTGCGTTGACAATTCAAGGATTATCGTTATCGCCTGTGCATTGGCTAATGCACTCGGCGTTGATATCGACAAGCTGCCTCTTGCCGGTGCGGCTCCGGAATGGTATTCTGAAAAGGCTGTAGCTATTGCCTTTTATGTAATGGCAAGCGGAATTTTTACCGTTCTCGGGGTTATGCCTCCTATTGGAGGCAGCAAAAAAGTTACCGAACTTGCAACATCCGGGCTGAAAGAAGTATTTGGGGCATGCTTTGCCGTAGAACCCGATCCCGTTAAAGCTGCAGGAATTATAACTGACCATATCATTGAGAAAAGAAAAGGGTTGGGGTTAAGCGTTTAGAAAATTAAAGTAACAAACACAATCAGCTTAAAAAAATGAGGAGGTTAATATGGTTGAAGTCTCTGGAAAAGGTGAGTTAGTCAGAATAGAAGATTTTATTGCCTTAGCAAAGGAAGGGAAAGACATAAGCGTGACAATTGATTTGCGGAAGCAGGCTGTTTCACAGAAGATACACCCTGGGGATACAGAGGAGTTGAAGGGCGAATTAGATATGTATCTTCTTTTCGGAGATTATACTTTCAAGATCGGCAAATGGGGAAAAGTAGTGTCAAAAGTCTATATGTATGGCTCTGTGGGGGAAACTCTCAATGAAACCAAGGTAAACAAGAGTATAGCCAATGAACGTTTAAAATTGGACTACCGGAGGTTAAAAGACGTTAATATTCGTTTTGAGGAAAAGTATTTCTAAAGTTTCATATATAGCATACCTCTTGAAACTTAAAGGGAAATGCATGGCTCTAAAGAAAGGTTAAGGAAATGGCATATTATGTAATTCTCAGCAAGTTAACCGATGAAGGGAGGAAGACCCTCAAACAGAAACCTTCGAGAATCTTTGAAGTCGACAAGGAATTGAAAGCTATGGGGGTAAAGGTCAAAGAGCAGTTTGCTGTGTTAGGTCCTTATGATTTTGTGAATATCGTTGAGGCGCCAGATAATCTGACTATTATGAAGGCGTCTACAGAGATCGGATCGAGAGGTTCTGTGCAGATCCTTACATTACCTGCAATTCCAATAGAGGAACTTGTGAAGAAATTGAAATAAAATTATCTCGCAAATCTGTATAGGGCGAGTTAAAACATCTCGCCCTTTTTATTGAATATTTCAAATCGTTAATTCTCACATATTTCAAGATATCGACACACTCTCTTTGTAGGTGCAGCTGATACACTGAAAAGTATCAGACCAGCAGTTCATGTTTTTCGTGTTTAAAAGTATCATTTTTATTCATTTTCATTTGCAAGTCTCATCCATCAAAGAGTATCTATGACGTTTATTTGATGAAGTAATTACCGCATCGCATCATATATTTGCTCACAATTCCAGAATAATCTCCATAAGAGGACGTTTCGGAACATGGTGAATTCCCTTTTCGTCTCTCCAGTACTTTATATCCCCGGTTCTCACCTCTTCGATGACAACTGTTTCTTTTCGCACTCCAAGTACAATGACAAGGAGTATTTCATGCCTTTCAGGGATCTTGAGCAAGTCTCTCAGCTTTTCTTTCTGAACAGAACCGATTATGCAGCCATTGAGCCCTCGCTCTGTTGCTCCGAGAAGAATGCTCTGAGCAGCTATACCGTGATCGCACCCAAAGTTCTTGGTGATTTCTGTATCACCAAGAATAATTATGTATGCAGATGGTCTTTCTCCTTCCTGAGGTCCCGGCCAGTCTTTCAAATATCCCGCCCATGCAAGACATGGAAAGACAAGGCTATTTTTTTCAGGAGTATTAGAGATTATGTATTTTAGAGGTTGGAGGTTAGCAGAGGACGGTGATAATCTGGCAAGGTTTATCAGTTCCTGCAATGTCTCTTTGTCGATGCTTCTATTCTCCTGAAATCTCCTGTAACTTCTGTTCCTCCTGACAAGCTCTTCAATCATGTTCACATTCACCTCCATACTGTTTTTCTTTCGTGCTTTTTCGATAAGCTTCCTTTTCTTGGAACAATATGTAACCAATCTGTGACTCATAATATGCTAATCAATTGGCGGTATTAAAAAATAGGGGAAAGAGAATCTTATACGTTTACGTTAAAGGTGAACAACTTTTCATTAAGGAGGGACAAAAACGATGAATATATTCGGGGGTTTCTCTTAGAAATATGCGCGCAGCCTACTTCTTGTACGTCACACCTCTCTGAGCCTCGATAGAGATAAACAGTGCACATAGGAAGAAATAATCCTGTGAAATTTACACGCCTATTTTGTACTTCCTGTTATCCGCACCTGTGATATACTCAATTGTAATAGAGCTTTCATTTGATAATTGAGATGCAAAAGGGAATAAAATCCAGCATTTTTTGCTCATATGAAGAGGCATATTCCTTATTATATAAATATGGGAATGGTGCACCTTGGATAAAACATTGTTTTGCGGTATCTTCACTGGCAACCTACCTATCGAATATTTTCACATCCAGGTATCCTGTCAATATCGAATTTGTTCGGACAGCAGCGTTATTGCATGACATAGGCAGATTTAAAACGCATCATCCAATTATGCATGGGGTAGAAGGGTATAATCTGCTTACAGAATTGGGTTATGTAAATGAGGCCTTTATTTGTGCTTCCCATATTTTGTACGGAATAAACAGTTCTGAAGCAGAGCAATATGGGTTACCGAGGAATGATTTTATACCGATATCTTTTGAAGAGAGACTCGTTCCGTTAGTTGATTTCTTAGTCGAACATGACCGCCCTGTATTATTAAGAGAAAGATTTGAGAACCTAAGAAGCCGTCATAGAAATAATCATGGTTTTTCCTTGAGATTGAATAAAGCGGAACAAAAGGCTGAAGCACTGATGAATCAATTAAACGATGAATTTAATATTTCAATAGAAGCATTAAGCGTTTCTTTTTTCAGTAAAGAGTAAAGATTACCTTTATAAGAGTATGCCTGCTTCCTAAAAGATACAATATCATCTTCTGTCATAATCTTATTGATTTCAAATGGTAGTGTTGCTATATAATTGACTCTATGAGGCAGTTTGAAAATGTATGACTGGTACGCAGTACTATCGGATTTTGGGGTAGTGTCAAGAATCTTTCGCACATTTGTTTTGGTGACCTCAAATCCGGTCTTTCCTTTTTCTAAGCTGCTGCCAGTTCCCTGGCTTGATCCTCAATCCGATCCATCTTTAGATATTGCCGAAGACCCCATTTAGTTCCAGCTATATGACGGAGTCGGGCGGCAACGAGCATGAGCGCTGAGTTACCGTCAGGAAAACAACCAACTACATTCGTCCTCCTTCGAATTTCCCGCATGATCCTCTCAAGGGGATTGTTCGTCCGGATACGCCGCCAGTGCTCACGAGGAAATCGGTAATAGCTGAGTGTTTCCTTGATGCCCTCACGAATGATATCGGCAGCACGAGCAAGCTTCATCTTCTCAAGTTTCTCCGCCACAATATTCGCCTTTCTCATTGCTTCCTCTCTGTCTTCCTGTGCATGGATCGCTTTGAGCATCGCTGCCACTTCCTTCACTTTGCCCTTCGGGACAACGGTAAATACATTACGATAGAAATGTACAACACACCGCTGCCATGATACCTTAGGATAAAACTCCCCTAACGACTCTACCAGCCCAAGGCATTTATCAGATGTCACAAGTTCTACTCCTTTTAAACCCCGATCCTTCAGATGACGAAGAAAGCCGGCCCAACTCGCCTTGTCTTCTTTTGCCCCTTCCGCTACTCCGAGAATCTCCCTGTAGCCTTCAGTGTTGACTCCTACGGCAACCAGGACAGATACATTCCTCACTTCTCCTCCCCAGCTCCGCTTCAGGGCTATTCCGTCAAGGTAAATGTAGGGATGCGTCCCTTCTATCGGTCGCATCCTCCAAGTCTCTATCGTCTTATATATCTTTGCATTCAGCCGGGAAACGGTTCCCGGACTTACCTTCGTTCCCCAGAGTGCCTCAGTAATGTCTTCAACGCGTCTGACCAGAGAGTCCTTAGGGGCACCCCTCCTTCCTGAAAGGCAGCTTTAGAACGCCTTTAAGGATGCAGATTCCAATCAATAATTCATAGGCTTTATATCGTCGATAAGTATGGATTACCATAGTCTTCAGTAGAGTCTATAATAGGGTCTATAATAGAAATAAGGTTGCTCAGGTTCGTATTGATAGTACCACTGAGGATAATACAAGTAGTAAGGGGTATAAGGACTTCCGTATTCCCACGAAGCTATTCCGAACCAATACCTATCACCCAGAAATTGAAAATCGACCGATGGGGGGTAGTAATAATAGCAACCTGTTAATAATAACAGCAAACACACTAATAGTATTTTCAATGTTTCCTCCTATATCTTCAATAATATCAAACAACTTAGACAAGTACAATCTGAGAAGTGATCACGAGAAAAAGGTACGTAGGACGAGGACGGGCAGAGAAAAAAGTTAATGAGGGGGCAACATTTTATTTTTCACTCCCGAATAAAAAAATGTAAGATAATGTCTTTCTTATTTACATGTTTTTCCGATTAAAACGGAACATTTTGAATGTGTAAGGATATTTCTTGAAACACTTCCCATCATCCCTTTAATTCCTCTCAAGCCTCTGCAACCAACTGCTATTATGTCTGCTTTTAATTCTTCCGATGTTTTCAATATTTCCGTTGAAGGGTCCCCTTCTTTTGATAAAATATTTATATTATTAAAACTTCTCCTCAGATATTCTCGATCGTGTTCAATAATTCTTTCAGAGTTCATTATCTCCATAGCTTTAGCTTGATCTGCAATCTCTAACATCTTTTCATTTATTTTCGGAGAAAGAGCTGGTATATCCCAGAAGACAGGCTTTGTTACGTTTAAAATTGTTATTTCAGTATTCTCTGGGAAAGGTATTTCAGATAATAATTTCCCAGTTGCAATAGAATACTCAGAGCCGTCACTGGCAAAGAGTATTTTAAGATTTCCCGATTTATTACACCCAGGAGGTTTAGTAATAAAAACAGGTTTTGATGCATGAAGAGCCACTGCATTTGTTACACTTCCGATAAAGAATGATTTGATCCCTTTCACCCCCCTTGCCCCCATAACAATCAGATCCATATCGGATTCATCAGCAACATCGACTATGCATTGTTCAGGAGAACCATCAATAATTGCGGTACTGATTTTTGCATTCGCATCTTTTAGAATAGCCAGTACGGAATCAATAACTTTTGGTGCTATCTCTTCTTTTATGGACTTGAACGCACCGAAATAAGATTCCTTATCATAGAGAAAAGGGATCCAATGAACTATATGGAGAATAGTGATTTCGTCATCGAAAGATAAATTCAGACATCTTAGAAATTTTGCTGCCAATTCCGAATATTGAGACCCGTCAGTTGCAAGTAATATTTTCATTCAATTTCGTACCATTTTATCTATGATAACAACATATTTCAAGAAATTTGGAATTATTTATAATCACACCATGGTTTCCCTTTAATGATTTATATTTCCAATTGTAATAAGCACTTAATTATCATAATCGAAATACATATTAGTAAGAGTGCTGTGTAATGTTTACAAATTAAGACTTTACAGCAAGACAAGGCGAAGCGATCCAAAGGGTTGAAATATAGTTATCGATATTTATAGGTTCCTCTTGCACAAGTTTGAGTGTCTTAGCCAAATAATCAATAAATTTAAGCTCATAATTCATAACGTCTTCTGACGAAAGATCTATTTCACCTGTAAAAAGTATTGTTTCATCTGGTTTCCAAGAAACATCATCTGAAGAGCTCATCATTACTGTACCAACCTCAGGGAAGTTATTGCCCTGTTCATTTTGCATGTGGTGGTTATTTTTAATTGTCATCAATGTTACTAAAGGTTCCTTAAAGGTATACTTAGTATTATTTTTCATTTTGGCCTCAAAGC
>Ga0315295_10006044_pt1 | contig 10342 bp, 10 predicted proteins | sample YL17G14_0_MG_FD_204453 | JGI IMG/M metagenome (GOLD analysis project Ga0315295, IMG submission 204453) | Sediment microbial communities from Yellowstone Lake, YNP, Wyoming, USA - YL17G14_0 | ecosystem: Environmental > Aquatic > Freshwater > Lake > Sediment | place: USA: Wyoming | collected... | reverse complement strand
GTCGCTCTGACCGACGAGCAGGTCCAGCAGTTCCAGCGCTACCTCATCTACAACCACGCCGCGGGCATCGGGAAGCCCGCGCCGGTCGAGCACGTCCGGGCCGCGATGCTCTCGCGGGCGGCGGTGCACTCGCGCGGCTTCTCGGGCTGTCGTCCGGAGATCACGCTCACCTACGTCGCGATGCTCAACCGCGGGGTGACCCCTATCGCCTGCGAGAAGGGCAGCGTCGGGGCGTGCGGGGACCTCTCCCCGATGAGCCAGATCGCGCTCTCCCTGATGGGGGAGGGCGAGTGCTTCTACCAGGGCGAGCGGATGGCGACGAAGGCCGCCCTGGAGAAGACGGGCATCCCGATCCCCGGCCTGCACGCCCGCGACGGCCTCGCGGCCATCAACGGGTCGAACCTGATCACCGGCATCGGGTGCCTGCTCCTCCACGACGTCGAGCGCTGGGTCAAGCAGTCGGAGATCGCGGCTGCGATGAGTCTCGAGGCGCTGCTCGCCAACATGCGCCCGTACCAGCCCAAGCTCCACGAGCTGCGCGGCTTCCGCGGCGCGATGACGTGCGCGGCGAACCTGCGGAAGGTGACGGAGGGGTCGGACCTCGTGACCGGCAAGCTGAAGGTCAAGGTTCAGGACGCCTACTCGATGCGCTCCACGCCGCAGGTCATCGGCGCCCTGCGGGACCTCCTCGCCTACGCGCGAGCGCAGTTCGAGATCGAGCTCAACGGCGTGGCCGACAATCCGATCTTCGTCGCGGATGAGAACCTCGTGCTCACCGGCGCCAACTTCCAGGGCACGCCGGTGTCGCTGCCTCTCGACATGGTGGGTGCGGGCGTGACGATGGTCAGTGTGCTCTCCGAGCGGCGGCTGAACCGGCTGCTCAACCCGGCGCTCTCGGTCGGGCTCCCCGCATTCCTCACCAAGGGCGCGGGGATGTTCTCGGGCCATATGCTGTCGCAGTACACCGCCGATATGCTCATTGTGGAACAGCGCATCCTCTCTGCGCCCTCGTGCATCCAGTCCATCCCGGCGGCCGCCGACCAGGAGGACTTCGTCAGCATGGGGATGAACGGCGCCCTCAAGACGAAGCAGATCCTGGAGAACGCCCACGGCGTGCTGGGGATCGAGTTCATCGCCGCGGCGCAGGCTCTGGACTTCCGAGACTTCACGACGGGCAAGGGCGTGCGCGCGGCGCACGGCGCGGTGCGGAAGGTGGTGGAGCATCTGGATGTGGACCGGCCGCTGTTCCCGGACCACAACGCGATAGCGGCGGCGGTGGAGCGCTGCGAGGTGCTCGCGGCGGTGGAGCGGGAGGTGGGGCCGCTGGGGAGCAGCTGGTAGGGCGCCGCTCGGCGCTATCGCTCCGTGAACGACGAGGGGCCGGGATCTTCCGGCCCCTCGTGCACTAGGCGCTGTGACGCCATCGTCGCCGATTGCCCCCGATGGATTCGAACCATCATACCCGGATCCAAAGTCCGGGGTCCTGCCATTGGACGAGGGGGCAAGGATGTTGTCCGGCCCTAACTTAGCTGATCGGCCTCCTGCTCAACAGGCTCTTTGTTTGCCGCTTGTTTGCCGTTGAAGGCCAATTCCACGGACCTAGCGAGGTCGTCCTCGTCAATGATGTTGTAGCGGTCGAACATCGACCGGGTACTCCAGCCACACAGCTTCATGATCACGCCCTCAGAGAGGCCCTTTCCGCGGAGGTCACGCGCGCAGGTGCGCCGCAGGTCATGCACAAGACGGTGAGTCTTGATCTTCCTGGTCTCGGGGTCCTTGGTAGCGAGTCCAACCCGCAGACACGTCCGGCCCCACAGCGCCTTGGGCTATCGGCCGCCAGCCCCGGAGGCCCTGCTTACGCGGCTACTTCCCGCGGACCAAACCGCAGCGCAGACGGCGGCATGAAGTGATTCTCCACTTGGACCAAAGAACGCAGGCCGGTCACTCCCTTCTTCTGGATGCGTTCCGCGAGTTCCAGCGGGACCGATCCGGGCGTCTCGCGCTCGTGCATCAGGGACCTGGTGTAGAGTCTCTGGACGCCTACTTCGTGGCGGGTGCATTGGCCGAGGAGGGTGTGGACGCTGCCGGCTTCCTGAACCTGGCCCTTGCGCGCCAATGGCTCCTTGAGAAGGGGAGGGCCGAGACGGCGCCCTAGGAACGCAGTGTCTTGGCGATGCCTCTGTACGCGCCCCAGCGCCTCGCGAGGCCACGAACGCCGCCCGTCGCCACTCCGGGTGGTGCCTACCTGTGTGCTGTGGGGATAGCCGAGACGGCAAGGGCGCCGACCCTCGGGAGAGAGCCAGAGCCCTCCATGGTGCGATCGCCGGGCGCGACGGTCAGTTCACGCGTTCGCCTTCCGGCACATCTCCGGCACACCCCATTGCCGGGCCGTTGCGCCGCAACGACTTACCGACACGCCGAGAATCAGCAACTCCCGTGCGTGTTGGACAAACGTCGATGGACAGCCGTTGCCCTGCGGGGCGCGCTCGACCTTGCTGTCGCCGATGTCGAGGTACCAGCAACAGGACATGCCGATCTCCGTGATGAGGACGCGCGAAGGTAGCGGCGGGGCGTCACCAGATCGTCTACAACGAGTCAACACCGTCCGGCCCCCCCTACTGACGCTAAGGTGACACGTGCTGCATACTATGGCTGGGGCGTTCACCGTCAGGGGGGCGATGCCCGCGCTCGGACGCGCCCTCTGCCTTGAGGAAGTTGCCGGGGGCAGCAACGGACAAGCTCCACGGTGGAGCTTAGGGCTAACTCCGGGTGTTGGATTGCAGGTTGACCGTGACACCTGAATCGAGGAGGTGAAGCCGTGCGCGTGGCTCGTCTACTCGCGTTCTCTGCCCTGATCTTGACCAGCTGCGTCAGCGCCAGGATCCAGCGATTGTCGCCGGTTGTCTACCCGCCGATAAGTGCGGAACAAGTCACCGTGTTCATGGATCCTGGGGAACTGCGTGCCGATTCCATCCGGTACGATCGAGTCGCGTTGATCTTCACGTCGGGCAGCTCGAAAATGACGTCTTCCGACCAGCATGTGCGCAAGGCAAGAGAGGAGGCAGCGAAGCTCGGGGCGAACGGGGTTGTCATCCAAACATATGATCCCGGCGGGCGGCACAACTGGTTCTGGCGCACCAGTTCTAATCGGGAATCCAGCGTCATGGCGATACGCTGGAGTACGGTGCCGGTTGCGCCAGTGCGGCAACCTGCAGAAGTGTCAACAGCCCAAACAGACATAGCAGCCGTCGTGCTCGAGCCGGCCGTGGACACGCTTCGAATTGGCGGACAGCGCCAGCTGATTGCGACTGCCCGTAGCTCGTCTGGCATGGCGGTCGAGGGCAGGTTGTTCCGATGGGCTTCGTCGAATGACTCAATTGCATCAGTGAGCACTTACGGCCTAGTCACCGCCCGCGCCGCCGGCTCGGTCCGCGTCTCGGCAATGGCGGATGGCCTTACGGGAACCGCTTCGATTGTGGTGCTGGCCCCCAGGTAGCGCACTCTCGACTGAGCCAGTATTACCGCGACGTTCGGAATGACCGCTGATGTTGCTCTTCACCTGGTTCGCCTGGGCCGCGTCTGGCGCCCCCCCCACAGGGGCTGGGGCCGCCCCCATTCATGTTTCGGCAGGGCGCCTGGAGGGGTCAGGTGGCACATGTGGTGGTATGTGCGAGCGGCGCCAGTTCTGGCGACAAAATAAGCCGCTACAGCTCATAGCCTAACCAGGCACGGGCCGATTCCCACACGCGCCGCCGCGAAGGATCGCTGCGAGCGGGGACTGCGCGTTCGGGCTGTGCCGGAATTGTGCCGGTACACAACGCCAACACCGGGAGCCATCGGCCCCCGGTGTCTGCGTGTCGGTACTCACCATCTATGGACCTTGTCGTGAGGAGTTACTCACGACCTTTCCCCCCCAGTAGCTGAGGTTACTCAGCACCTATCCCCCCTTGCCGGACGCGTGACCTCTGAGCAACGACCCTCCTCCCAAGGAGGGGCTGATGCCGTATCGCGAGGTCACGATGTTGGAAATCAAGGAAACGCTACGGCTGTGGCTGGCCGGGCTGGGCAAGAAGCCCATCGCCCGGCAGCTGGGGCTCGACCCGAAGACCGTGCGTCGTTACCTGCTGGCCGGCGAGCGGTGCGGCCTGGCGCGGGAGCAGGGCGTCGGCGCGCTCACCGACGAGCGTCTCGTGGCGGTGCTCGCCGCCCTCACGCCCACGCCCGCACACCCCCATGGCGACACGTGGGCGCTGTGCCAGACGCACCGGGACTTCCTCGCGGCGTTGCTGAAGCAAGAGGTGCGGCTCACCAAGGTCCGCAAGCTCCTGCGTCGCCGCCACCATGTCACGGTGCCCTACGCCACGCTGCACCGCTTCGCGGTCGCCGAACTGGGCTTCGGCCGCCGGGCCACGACGATCCCGGTCGCCGACTGTGAGCCCGGCCAAGAGGTCCAACTCGACACCGGCTGGGTGGGGTGGCTGGAGCCCGACGCCGCGGGCAAGCGCCGCCGGCTGCGGGCCTGGATCTTCACTGCCGTCCGTTCCCGCCATCGCTTCGTCTACCCCTGCTTCCAGGAGACCACCGCCACGGCGATCGAGGCGTGCGAGGCGGCCTGGGAATTCTTTGGGGGCATCTTCTGGGTCCTGATCCCCGATAACACCAAGGCGATCGTCCAGACCGCCGACCCGCTCGAGCCGCTCCTCAACGCCACCTTCCTCGAGTACGCCCAAGCCCGCGCCTTCCACATCGACACCGCCCGGGTGCGGCGGCCCCAGGACAAAGGGCGCGTGGAACGGGCCGTTTCCACAGTCCGGGACGATTGCTTCGCCGGCGAGATTCTCTACGACCTCGCGCCGGCCCGCGCTCACGCCGCGCACTGGTGCCGCGAGGAGTACGGCCTGCGCCGCCACACCCGCACCCAGCGGCTTCCGCTCGAACACTTCGAAGCGGAGGAGCGGCCCGCCCTCCTGCCGGCACCCACCGCCCCGTACGACGTGCCGCTGTGGGCGGAGCCCAAGGTGGCCCGCGACCAGCACGCCCAAGTCGCCAAGGCCCTCTACTCGCTGCCCACGCGCTTCGTCGGCCACACCCTGCGCGCCCGCGCCGACCGGCAGACCGTGCGCTTCTACCAGGGCACCCTCCTCGTCAAGGTCCACGAGCGCCTCCCGCCGGGCGGCCGCGCCACCGACCCCACGGACTTTCCGGCGGACAAAACCATCTACGCGCTGCGCGACATCGCCGCCCTCCAGCAACGGGCCACCACGCACGGCGAGGCCGTCGGGCACTTGGCACGCGCCCTCCTCGACTGCCCGCTGCCCTGGACCCGGATGCGGCGCGTCTACGCGCTGCTGCACCTCACGGAGAAGTACGGCGATCGCCGAGTGAACGCGGCCTGCATGACCGCCCTGGAACACGGGCTGCTCGACGTCCGTCGGGTCGGCCGCATGATCGCCGGCGGCTTCCTCGCGCCCGAGCCCACCGCGGCGCGGGTCATCCCGCTGGCGCGCTACCTCCGCCCAGCCAGCCAGTACGCCCTCCCGCTCGCCCCGGCGAGCGACTACCCCAAGGAGACCGCATGACGACCACGCCGATCGCCCCCGACCTCACCACCGTGCTGCGCCGCCTCAAGCTCTCCGGGATGCTCGACACCCTCCCGGAGCGCTTCACCCTCGCCCGCCAGCAGAAGATGCCGCACCCCGACTTTCTGCTCCTGGTCCTGAGCGACGAGGCCACCCGCCGCGACGGTCTGGCCGCCACGCTGCGAGCCCAGCGCGCCCGCCTCGATCCCACCATGCAGCTCGAGGCCTGGGACCCCAGCGCCGAGGTCCGCTTCGACCGCGCGCTGCTCAACGAACTGGCCTCGCTGCGTTTCCTCGAGGCCCACGCCCACGTCGCCATCGTCGGTCCCGTCGGCGTGGGCAAGACCTTCCTGGCCCACGCCCTGGGGCATGCCGCCTGCCGGAGGGGCTACTCCGTCCTCGCCCTCCGGGCCGACCGCATGCTCAAGACCCTCACGCACGCCCGCCTCGACAACTCCCACGAGGTCGAACTGCGCAAGCTCCTCGCCGCCGATCTGTTGATCGTCGATGACTTCGGGCTCGACGTGATGAGCCCCACCGAGAGCCGCGACGCCTACGAGATCTTCACCGAACGCCACCGTGCCGGCTCCATCATCGTCACGTCCAACCGGGGGCCTGACGAATGGCTCGCCACCTTCGCCGACCCGCTCCGGGCTCAGAGCGCGATCGACCGCTTCACCAGCAACGCCTACGACCTCGTGATCGACGGGGACTCGTACCGACAACGACTCAAACCGGGCAAGACAACTGGACAGCGGAGACCGACCAAAGCAGCTTGAACCGCGTCACGCGGCCCCGGCACCCCGGGGGGGATAGCTCGTGAGAAGCCGGGGGGGATAGGTGGTGAGAGCCGACATCTGCGGTCGGACGCGCTATCCGCTGTGATGCTGTGCGGTTACTACCAATGGTGTTCCGTAGTCCGGGCGGCACGGCGTTCTCAAAATCCCGTGCCGGCAACGGCGTGAGAGTTCGACCCTCTCCTCGGGCATCCAACCGCGACGGTAACTGAGCCACCGGGGCACCACGGCGTCCCCGTCGTGCTTTGGCAACGCGAACTGCGAAGCTCGTCGCCCGGTCGCGTCTCTCCTCGCTCATTCCTCCAGCCTGCGATTATCGAGGCGTGGCAACCACGACTGCTGCTGCCGCTCCGCTACAGACTGGGCGTGACGGCGCGCGAGGTACTCCGGGTCCGACTCCGGCGCGGCGACTGGCGCGGCCCGCTCTTCATAGGGAGCGGTGCGCCACGGCGGTCCGCCGGAGGCCCCTGATCCACTTGCGATTGCCCAGGCCCGCAGTCGGGTATGAGAAGTGCTGCGACGAGTTAGGTTGGCATCTCCAATGACCAGAGCGGCGACGAGCCTGCGTAGATGATTGCGCGAAGTGCCCCTTCGCGGGGCCCGTCGCGTGTATCCGTAATGCCTGTCTGAGCGGGGATGTGCCTCGGCGCCGACGGCGCCGCGGGAAGGTGCTGCGACTGGTTGTATTCTTCTGAAGCAGGAGGAGAGCGATGAACCGACTCGGCATAGTGGCAGTGGCGCTGGCGCTGGTCGCCTGTTCGGAACGGCAGCCGACGGAGGCGCGCACGGACGTGTCCTTTGCTACGGCTCGCGGCTTCAATGAGTTCGGCTACAACTACGCCGCCCGCATCTTCAACGGGCCTGCCGACGGGGTCGACAAGGTCCTCGACGGAAAGGTCTGGGGCGATCCGATCTACGCGGAGGACCACCTTGTGATGAAGTGGAACGCGGAGTGGGATAGGGGGAATGCCGAGAGGTGGAACAACCCCCCCTACGCGGCGTGGGAGAACAACGAGTGGAACGGCAAGGTTGGGGGTGGCAGCGGCGAGACCTGGCACTACAAGATCCAATGGGTCGGCACGTGCGGGGTGAGCGGCACGCCGCTACCCGATGGTGGGTACTGCCTCTGGGGACAATTCGAAGTGATCCTCTCCCACGGAACCGTGGCGAACGAGCACTTCTGGGATGCGCACGCCAACCCGGCGGGGTACGGGCACTAGCGGGCGGGTGGGGGGAGCGGCAAGAGACGGAGGGGCCGCGCGAGCGGCCCCTCGTTTCGCTGTGCCCGCCGGAACTCGTCAATCGCCGCGCGTCCCGACGGCGCTGGCCGTGGCGCTCGCGTGAGGATCGTCGGCGGCCGGTTCAGGGGCCGCGATCTCACCTCGCCGAGCGACTTCCGCGTGCGCCCCACCGCCGAAGCGGTGCGCGCCGGGCTGCTCGATGCGCTCGCCGGCGAGGTCCAGGGGGCGCGGGTGCTCGACCTGTTCGCTGGCACGGGGGTGCTGGGGCTCGAAGCGCTCTCCCGCGGCGCGCGCAGCGCGGACTTCGTCGAGTTCCGGCCGGCGAGCCTGCACGCGCTCAAGGCCAACGTCGCCGCCCTCGGCCTGCGCCGCCAGACCCGCATCTTCAAGCGCGACGCCTTCCCCTTCGCCGAAGCGCTCGCCGAGGACAGCTACGAGGTCGCCTTCGCCGACCCGCCGTACGGCAACCAACATTGCCCACGCGCTCGCCACGCTCGGCAATCTCAAGGGGCGCAGATGGCAAGCGACCCGGCTGCTCATCGGGTGGTTGTGGTATGCCGACCGCTGCATTGCGAGGGACGAACTCGAAACCCTTCTCGCAGACAGCCCGGCCGGTGACCTGCTTGCGTCGATGAAAGCGCATCACGCGGCTCTGGAGAAGGCGCAGCGTGAGGAGAAGGAGCAGGAGATGGTACGCCGGGCGGAGCGAAAGCGGCTGCGGCAGGAACGACACGCAGAGAGGCTGGAGCGGAAGAAGGAGCGCGACCGCATCTGGCGGGAGCAACATCCCGAGGGATGAGGCGGCACGTCTCGGCTACACGTGCATCCTCTCGAAGTCTGCTCTGGGCACCATCGCCATCAGGGCCGCACCTTCCTGTTCTCAACACGCGCCCACCATTCGGACTCCCGGCGCAACTCCCTCCGATATGCCTGAAGCTCACGTATCCGCGCTCGCGTCAGGTTTTCAGCGCACGCGACTATGATGACGAGGTATACTGTGCCGCCTCGCCAACCGTAGCGGAAATCGCAATCCGAGTCCCTGAGCGCCCTCCAACGACGATGCGAGAGCAGGAACGCCTGAACAGCGTAGGTGTTTGACTCGCCGGACTCTCTGCGTTCCCAAGCATGAGTGGCATCCCGTCAAGCAAGCGTCAAGCGCGGGGCCGGGTGTTCGTGCCCCAGTGGGGCGCTGGCGCGCCCGCCGCGGCTCTTGCCGTCCGCACGCCGCGCTGAGAGCTGCTTGACGCCGCCTTGACGGCGGGGCCATATGCTACGTGCGGCTTCCACGGAGGTCGCCGCCATGCACACCCGCTTCGCTTTGTGCTCATTCGTCTTCCTGGCCGTCGGGGCGTCCGGCTGCGCGACGATGCGGAGCTACTCGCATCCCCGTGCGCTCGTCGGTGCGCCGTACTACCACTCGTACACCGGGGTCCGCGTGCCCGAGGGCAGCGTCGTCGCGCACCTCCCCATCGGCATCGATGAGACCGCGGGGCCAGGCGGCAGGAAGCGCTCGATGCTCGTGCCGCTCCTCGACGCGATGAACGGCTTCCTGGACGCCGCCGGATGGTCCACCCGGCTCGATTCCGCGCCCGCTCCCGAGACCGAGGCGCCCTGGGCCTACGTCGGCAGTGCGCCAGGTCTCGCCGAGCGCCGCGGCTCAGGCGGCTGGTCCGACGAGTCGCCGAGCGCGGGGATGGTCATCCAGATCGCCAGCCCGTCGCGACGCTGGGCGGAGCGCCTGCGCGCACTGGCGGCCCGTCAGCAGGCCGACTTCGTCCTGGTGATCGCCCTCGGCCCTGGCGAGTACTACCTGCGTCAGCGCGGCGGGCTGTCCTTGCGGAAGGAGTTGCAGCTGGGCACCGGCTACACCGTGCCCGTCGCGTGGCTCAACGCCGTGGACCAGCCCATCCAAGTGCTGCACCTCACCGGCCTGCTGCTGTCCCGGGACGGGACCGTGCTGCGGGCCGGTGCGGAGGGCATCATCGCGAAGCAGCCGAGTTTCGCCCTGTCGCTGCTCCACCTGCAGAACCCGCTCACGGAGTCCGACGTGGCGTCCATCCTGGCCTCGCTCCACCGGGAAGACCTGGACGGCCAGCCCCTCGTGTGGCAGGTGGCGTTGGAGAACCTCGTCCGCCAGCTGCTGGGGCGGCCTTAGGCGATCTCGAACCGCTGCGAGGAGGCCCTGTCTCTCCAGCGATGGGGCGAGAACGAAGCGGAGCGCGCCGTAGCGCCCCGTTCGCGTGTCTACGATCTGGTGACATCGCCGCCTATCGTGGTGCCATGCGCGATACGTGGATCACCCTGCGCGAAGCCGCGGCCCTCTCGGGCCTGACGACGAGGTCGATCTACGCATTGTGCCGCCTAGGCGTCATCCGGGCGCGCACCGTGCGGGGACGCTGGCGGGTGCATCGAGGGGACTTCATGGCGTGGATTGGGGGGCTCTAGCTGTCCCCTGCGCCGTCCGCCATGTTCGAGGAACGGCGTAAGCCAAGATGCCGCGGCAAGGGGGATTGAATGTTCAGTAGGGGACTTGTTGTTCTCGGCCTCGTTCTCGGTGCGCACTCCGCTGTTGCTCAGACCCCAAGCAGGCTCGCGGCTGAGGTCGAGCGCTACCGGCACGCCTGCGACGGCGGCGACATGACGGGTTGCTTCAACTTGGCCAACATGTACCGCAGGGGCCGCGGTGTGCCGATGAACGACACTCTGGCGGGCCGGTTCTTCCGGC